>Ga0075435_100004084_pt1 | contig 9994 bp, 9 predicted proteins | sample RhiMethybrSRZTD4_FD_75302 | JGI IMG/M metagenome (GOLD analysis project Ga0075435, IMG submission 75302) | Populus rhizosphere microbial communities from Tennessee, USA - Rhizosphere MetaG P. TD hybrid SRZTD4 | ecosystem: Host-associated > Plants > Roots > Rhizosphere > Soil | place: USA... | reverse complement strand
AAGAACGGCACGACGAAGCCGCCGATGGCGAGCTTGACCGCGTAGGGCCCCAGCGCCGTGGGGTTCACGCCCGCGATCGCCGCCGCGGCGAAGTTCGCCACCGCCACCGGGGGCGTGATCGCCGACAGGCAGGCGTAGAACAGCATGAACAGATGCACCTGGAATTCGGGCAGGCCGAACTTGCGCAGCATCGGCGCAAGCAGCGCGGCGCCCATGATGTACACCGCCGGCGTCGGCATCCCCATGCCGAGCAGGATGAGGAAGGCGCCCGACAGCAGCAGCGCCGGGATCAGCATGCCGCCGGAAAGAAAATCGATCACCAGCGTGAACTTGCCGGCCAGGGCGCTGATCTCCATGGCGCCAACGACCGCGCCGGCGGCCGCGACCGCGCCGACCAGCGGCACTACTTGCGTGATGGTCTCGGTGCAGCACTCGACGAAGCGCTTCGGCCCGATGGCGCTCGGCCGGTGGAGCCAGGAGAGCGCGATCACCGCCGCGGTCGACCCGGCGGCAACGTAGACCGGCGTGTAGCCGTCGAGCAGCAGCCACATCATGGCGCCGACCGGCAGCAGGTGGCGCCAGCCCTCCACCAGGCCCTTGCGCAGCGGCACGATCTGGTCCTCGGGCATCGGCGGCTCGTTGTGCCGCACCGCCTCCTGGTGCACCAGGATGTAGATGGCGAGGTAGTAGAGGATCGAGGGCAGCCAGGACGCCGCCACGATGTCGGCGTACGGGATGTTGGTGATGTCAGCCATGATGAACGCCACCGCGCCCATCACCGGCGGCAGCATCGCCCCGCCGCTCGACGAGGTCGCCTCGATGGCGCCGGCGCGCGCCGGCGGCACGCCCTGCCGGATCATGATCGGGATGGTGAGCGGCCCGGTAGTGGCGACATCGGCCGTCGGACTGCCCGAGACCGAGCCGTAGAGGCCGCTCGCGGTGACGCAGGCCTTCGCCGCGCCGCCGCGCATGCGGCCGGTGATGGCGCTGGCGAGATCGAAGAACAGCTGCCCGCCGCCGGCCTTGTTGTAGAAATTGCCGAACAGCACGAACAGGAACGCGTAGCTCGCCGCCACCTCGAGCGGCGCGCCGAAGATGCCGTCCGACTGGATCGTCATCATCTCGACGAAGTAGTTGATGCTGAAGTTGTCGTGGCGCAGCGGCCCGGGCAGCCAGTGGCCGAACACGGTGAACAGCAACATTCCCACCAGCAGCGACGTCAGGCCCCAGCTGGTGCTGCGCCGGCACAGCTCGACCACCAGCGCGACCAGCGTCAGGCCGGCGACGATGTCCCAGGCCGTCGGCTGCGAGAAGCCCCGGCTCCAGTTGAGGAAGCGGTCGTTGAGGACGATGTAGTAGAGCGCCACCGCGAGCGAGGCTGCCGCCAGCGCCACGTCGGTCCACGCCAGGCGCCTGCGCCAGGGGCCGGCGGTGGTGGTGAGGAAGGCGATCGGGAAGGTGATGGCGATGAAGATCGAGATGTCGAGGTGAAAGCGCGAAGTGAAGGCGCGCGCCCAGGCCGCGAACGGCTGGAGGAAATCGAGGTGGAAATTCGTCGCGAGCCAGAGGGCGGCATTGCCGGCGAGGAGCGCCACCGCGCCGATCCACAGCACGTAGAGCGCGGCGGCGACCGATCCTGCCTGGATCAGCAGGTCCCAGGCGCCGCCCGGGCGGTGCCGCGCGCCTTCCCGCAGGAACCTCAGCAAGCTACTTCACCAGCCCCTTTTCCCGGTAGTAGCGCAGCGCGCCCGGATGGTACGGCAGGCCGGCCGGGTTGGTCGCCATCTTGGCGGTGGTGAAGGAGGTCTTGAGCGAGCCGCCGATGCCCTGCACGCGCGATTCGTTCTCGGCGAGCGCCTTGACGTACTTGTAGACCACCTCGTCGGGCACGTGCGCCCCCGCCAGCAGCGACACCCACATGCGCACCGTCGGGTAGTCCTTGTCCATGAAGGGATAGGTGCCCTTCTCCACCAGGTCGGCCTTGAAGTTGAAGGTGTCGGCGGCCTTCTGGATGCGCGCGCGCTCGCCGTCGATCCACAGCAGCGGCCGCTTGGTGGCGACGTCCTTCACCAGCGAGTCGCCGAGGTTGCGCGCATTCATGAAGACGTCGGCCTTGCCGTCGACGATGGCGTCGAGGCCGATCGAGCTGTTGCCGAGGACGAAGTTGCCGCCCCACTTCTCGATGTCGTTGATGCTGAAGCCGTAGGCCTTCATCACTTCGTAGGGCCCGCCGATGGTGGTCTGCGGGTTGTCCGGGCGGTTGATGGCGAGGCGCATCTTGGGCTTCTTCGCCGCGATGTCGGCCCAGGACTTGATGCCGTTGGCGTCCGCCCACTCCCTGGTCATCAGGAAGTGAATGAACTGGTTGTCGTACAGCATCATGACGTAGCTGAACTTGCCCTTGTACGACCGGGTGTAGGGCGACTGGCCCTCGTTGGCGAGCTTGATCTCGGTGCCGGTGGCCGTGGCGGTGAAGTCGGCCTTGCCCTCGGCGATCTCGAGCACGCCGCCGCCCGGCGAATTCGGCTTGAACGAAATGTCGGAGCCGGGATAGGTGTCGCGTACCACGCCGTTCATGCCTTCGACCATGGTGCGCGGGTAGCCGCTCGGCGTGGCGCCGGTGACTGTCGCGCTGACCGGCTTCTTGTCGTTGAAATCCGCCAGCGCGGGAAACGCGGCCAGCATGGCGAACAGGGTCGCTGCAATTCTCATCGGATTTTCCTCCTGCCCGTATCATGGCATAGATGAAAGCCATCGAGATCAAGCAGCCGGGCGGGCCCGAGGTCCTGGTCCCCGCGGAGCGGCCAAAGCCCGCGCCGAAGGCCAACGAAATCCTGATCAAGGTCGCGGCGGCGGGCGTCAACCGCCCCGACATCCTGCAACGCATGGGCAACTATGCCGTGCCGCCGGACGCCTCGGACCTTCCGGGACTGGAGGTGGCAGGCGAGGTGGTTTCGCTTGGTTCCACCGTAAAGAATTTTCGTTTAGGCGATCGAGTCTGTGCCCTCGTGCACGGCGGCGGCTACGCCGAATTCTGCGTCGCACCCGAAGTGCAGGCGCTGCCGGTGCCGAAAGGCTGGTCGCTGGTGGAGGCCGCCTCGCTGCCGGAAACCTTCTTCACCGTTTGGGCCAACGTCTACGACCGCGGCCGCCTCGCGGCGGGCGAATCGCTGCTGGTGCAGGGCGGCAGCTCGGGCATCGGCGTCGCGGCGATCCAGATGGCCGCCGCCACCGGCAACCGCGTCTTTGCCACCGCCGGGTCCGACGAAAAGGTGGCTGCCTGCCTGCGCCTCGGCGCCGCGGGGGCGTTCAACTACAAAACCCAGGATTTTGAAAAGGAAATACTCAAGGCAACCGCCGGCAAAGGGGTGAATGTGATCCTCGACATGGTGGGCGGCGACTATGTGCCGAAGGAGCTCAAGTGCATCGCCGACGACGGGCGCCTGGTGTTCATCGCCTTCCTGCGCGGCGCGAAGACCGAACTCAGCATCGACGCGGTGATGCGCCGGCGCCTGACCCTCACCGGCTCGACGCTGCGCCCGCGCACCGTCGAATTCAAGGGCGCGGTGGCAAAGAGCCTGCGCGAGAAAATCTGGCCCTTGATCGAGGCCGGACGCATCAAGCCGCAGATCTACAAGACCTTCGCGCTCGAGAACGCCGCCGACGCCCACCGCCTGATGGAGAGCTCGCAGCACATCGGCAAGCTGGTGCTTACGCTGTAGCCGATTCTTCCTTCAGCCAGGCGATGAAGTCGGCCACTTCGCGCCGGCCGGCGCCGGCTTTCGAGGCGATGGCGAAGTAGGCGCGCGCCGGGTCGGCGCTGCTCTTGAACGGCGCCACCAGCTCCTTCGAGGCGAGCAGATCGCGCACCAGGGGGCTGCGGCCGAGGGCCACGCCGTGTCCCGCGACCGCCGCGGTCATGATCTGCTCGTAGCCCGAAAACGTCAGCGTGCCAGCCGGGCGCAGGTCGGGGATGCGCGCCACTTCGAGCCAGGTCTTCCAGTGCAGCCAGGGATGGCGCCCTTCCGGGTCGTCGTACTGCAGCAGCACGTGGCGCTTCAGGTCGGCCGGCTCCTTCAGCGGCGTCGCCTTCAGCAGCTTCGGGCTGCAGACGGGGAATACGCGCTCGCCGAACAGGCGTACCGCGTTCGGTCCGGCGAGCGTCGCCGGCCCGTGCCGGATGGCGACGTCGAGTCCGTCGCGCTCGAGATCCTGCACGCGGGCGTCGGCAGTGATGCGCACGTCGACCTCCGGGTGCGCGCGCGTGAATCCGGCCAGGCGCGGGATCAGCCACAGCGCGGCAAAAGAGGTGGTGGTCGTCACCGCGAGCGGCTTGCGCGCGCCCTGCGCGCGCAGGCGGTCGGTGGCGGCGCGCATGGTGGCGATGGCCTGCGCGGAGGCGGCGTAGAACTGCTGCCCGGCGTCGGTCAGCGCCAGCGCGCGGTGGCGCCGCTGGAACAGCGCCACGCCCAATTGCTCCTCCAGGTCCTTGATCTGGCGGCTCACCGCCGACTGCGTCAGATAGAGCTCCTCGCCCGCCTTGGTGAAAGACAGCAACCGCGCCGAGGCCTCGAAGCCCACCAGGAGATCGAGGCTGGGCAGCGGGGTACGGGTTCTGACATTCCTATTCTGCATGCATATCCTGCGTATTTACCGTTTGAGAGCGCCGCAGCAAGAATGCATGATGCGCATGCCAAAAGCAAGGAGATGCAAATGAAGATCGAACTGAAAGCCGGGGCGGTGAAGCTCTCCCCCCACCAGACCCTGCGCCTGCGGGAAGCCGCCGGCAGCACGGTCTGCGCCGTCGAAGGCTCGGTGTGGATCACCGAGGAAAACCAGCCGCGCGACATCGTGCTGGAGCAAGGCGGCTGCTATCGCCTGCGCCACGCCGGTCTGGCCATCGTCAACGCCCTGGGCGGCGAAGCCTCGGTTTCGCTCGCCTGAAGAAAGGAACGCCATGAACACCATCGACCGCTCCACCCTCCCCGAACTGCACCTGGCCGCGCGCCGCGAGCGCGCCCAGGCCATCTACCGGCTGCTGATCGCGCCGCTCATCGCGTCGTTCAAGTCGCAGCCCGGCCGCCGCCGCCCGCTGCGGCACACGCGGATGCTGCGCCGCTCGGCGTTCGGCTGAGGCTGCCATGCCACTGGTTCGCATTTCGCTTCTCCGCGGCCGGCCTGCCGATTTGCGCCGGCGCATCGGCGACGCCGTGCATCGCGCGATGGTGGACACCATCGGCGTCCCGGCGCTCGACCGCTTCCAGGTGCTGACCGAGCACGAGCCGGGCGACCTGGTCTACGACTCGAACTATCTCGGCATCGCGCGCACCGACGGACTGGTGGTGATCCAGCTCACCATCAGCGCCGGCCGCAGCCTCGAGCAGAAGCGCGCGCTCTACCGGGCGATCACCGGCAACCTTTCCGCGCTCGGCATCCGCCGCGAAGATGTCTGGATCAACCTCGTCGAGGTCGCCAAGGAAAACTGGTCGTTCGGGCTGGGCGAAGCCTCCTACGCCCCCGCTACAATGGGAGCCTCTCCGCGGGGTTCCCATGTTCAAGGAAGGGCTGCTCAAGGGTAAGCGCATCCTCGTCACTGGCGGCGGCACCGGGCTCGGCAAGGAGATCGCCGCGAAATACCTGCAGCTCGGTGCGGATGTCTGGATCGCCGGACGACGGGGTGCAGTTCTAGATTCTTGCTCTAAAGAATTAACAGCCAGGCACGGCGGAACAGTAAGAACCCATTCCGTCGACATTCGCGACGCGGCGGCGGTGGATGCGATGGTCCAGCGCATCTGGGACGAGGACGGCCCGCTCACCGGCCTGGTCAATAACGCCGCGGGAAACTTCATCAGTCCGACCAAGGACCTGACGCCGAACGGCTTCAACGCCATCGCCAACATCGTTTTCCACGGCACGTTCTACGTCACGCAGGCCGTGGGCAAGCGCTGGATCGCCGGCGGCCACAAGGGCTCGGTGCTGTCGATCCTCGTGACCTGGGTGCACACCGGCTCGCCCTACGTCGTGCCCTCGGCGATGTCGAAGGCGGGGCTGCACGTGATGACCAAGTCGCTCGCCGTCGAGTGGGGGCGCTTCGGCATCCGCCTCAATGCCATCGCGCCGGGCCCGTTTCCGACCGAGGGGGCGTCGAAGCGGCTTAGACCTGAAGGAAGTTTTACCGACTCCAGAAAAACAAATCCCATGCGGCGTGTGGGCGAGATGTCCGAGCTGCAGAACCTCGCTGCCTTCCTGATGGCCGATGGCTGCGAGTGGCTCACCGGCGAGACCATCGCCATCGACGGCGGCGGCTACCTCGCCACCGGCTCGGGCGGCTACTTCACCGAGCTCGACCAGCTCGGCGACGCCGACTGGCAGCGCATGCGCGAGATGATCAAGGCGCAGAACGACAAGGACCGCGCCGGTCGCACCGCCTGATGGCGATGGTTCCCCGCCCGGCGGCGACGCTGATCCTGGTGCGCGACGGCACCCAGGGCATCGAAGTGCTGATGATGCAGCGCGCGAAGGAATCGGCCTTCCTCGGCGGCGCCTACGTCTTTCCCGGCGGCTCGCTCGACGAGGCGGACCCGGGCGGCGACGATCCGCTGGCGAAGCACCGGTTTGCGGCGGTGCGCGAGTGCTTCGAGGAGTCCGGGGTGCTTCTGCTGGTCGATAAGAAGAACCAGCCGGTGACGGCAAAACGCGCCGAAGCGCTGGCGCACTACCGGGACAAGCCGTTCAAGGAGCTCCTTGAAAAGGAACAGCTGCGCGTGCCGCACGCGGCGCTCGCCCATTACGGCCACTGGATCACCTCGCCGGGCGCCTCGCGGCGCTTCGACGCGCACTTTTTTCTTGCGGTGGCGCCCGAAGGCCAGGAGGGCTCGCATGATCCGGTCGAGGCGGTGCACCAGATCTGGATCCGCCCCGAGGAAGCGCTGGAGCGCGGCGCGCGCGGCGAGATCGAGCTGGTGTTCGCCACGCGCACCACGCTCGGCGACCTGAAGCAGTTCGCCACCGCCGCCGAGGCCTTTGCCGCGGTGCGCGCGCGCCCGGCGCCCGAGACCAACCGCGCCTGCTGGGCGCAGGGCAAGGACGGGCCGAAGCTCCACCGCCGTGCCGATCCGCCGTATTTTGAGATCCACTGGAGCGATCCGGAGGAGACCGGCCAGAGCACCTACGATCTTGTCGCCGGCGTGGCGAAGCGCCTCGACCGTCACGTCACGCGCCTGATCGCGCCCAACCCGGGAATGATGACCGGGCCGGGCACCAACACCTACCTGGTCGGGGAACGGGAGATCGCCGTGATCGACCCGGGACCGGATGTCGCCTCCCACCTGGAGAAAATCGCCTCCTTCAAGAACATCAAGTGGATCCTGTGCACGCACACGCACGTGGATCACTCTCCCGGCGCGGCGCCGCTCAAGGCGGCGACCGGCGCACAGGTGCTCGGCATGGCGGCGCCCGCGGGACAGGATGCGAGCTTCAGGCCCGACCACGTCCTGGAGCACGGCCAGCGCGTCGACCTGGGAGAGCTGAGTCTGCGTGCCATCCACACCCCCGGCCACGCTTCCAACCACCTGTGCTACCTCCTCGAGCAGACGAAGATGCTGTTCACCGGCGACCACGTGATGCAGGGCTCGACCGTGGTCATCAATCCCCCGGATGGAAACATGCTCACGTACCTCGCGTCGCTCGAGCTCCTGCTCGCGGAAAACGTGACGATCCTCGCGCCCGGGCACGGGCACCTGATCGGCGCGCCGCACAAGGAAGTGAAACGGCTGATCGCGCACCGCCTCGCGCGCGAGGCGAAAGTGACCGCGGCGATCCGCCAGCTCGGCTCGCCCGCGCTCGAGGAAATGCTTCCGCTAGTCTACGACGACGTGCACCCGCGGATCCATCCGGTCGCGGCGCGCTCGCTGACCGCGCACCTCGAGAAGCTCGTCGCCGAGGGCAAGGTCAGAACGGAGGGCGGGCGCTATACGCTCGCCTGAGCCGCGGTGAAGTACGACTACGACCTGTTCACGATCGGCGGCGGCTCAGGCGGCGTGCGCGCGAGCCGCGTCTGCGCGACGATGGGCGCGCGCGTCGCGATCGCCGAAAACGACCGCTTCGGCGGCACTTGCGTCAACGTCGGCTGCATCCCGAAGAAGCTCTTTTCGTACGCCGCGCATTTCCGCGAGGATTTCGAGGTCGCGCAAAGCTTCGGCTGGACGACCGGCGAGCCGCGCTTCGACTGGCCGACGCTGCTTGCGAACAAGAACCGCGAGATCGCGCGCCTGAACGGCGTCTACGAGAAGGTCCTGCGCGACGCGGGCGTGACGATCCACCTCGGCCGCGCGACCGTGCGTGACGCGCACACGGTGGAGCTCGGCGGCAAGGCGTACACCGCGCAGCACATCCTGATTGCGACCGGCGCATGGCCGCAGGTCCCGGCGATCGCCGGCCGCGAGCACGCGATCACGTCGAACGAGGCGTTTTTCCTCGAGCGCCTGCCGCGGCGCGCGCTGCTGGTCGGCGGCGGCTACATCGCGGTCGAGTTCGCCTCGATCTTCAACGGTCTGGGCGTCGAGACGACGCTCGCCTACCGCGGCACGCACCTGTTGCGCGGCTTCGACGCCGACCTCGGCACGCATCTCGCCGAAGAGATGGCGAAGAAAGGTGTCATCGTCCGGCTGCAGACGAATCCGACCCGCGTCCACGCGGACCGCACGGTCGATTTCGCCAATGGCACCAGCGGGAACTACGACCTGGTGATGTTCGCGACCGGCAGGAAACCGAACACCGCTTCGCTCGGCCTGGAGCACGCCGGCGTCGCGCTTGCCGAGGACGGCGCGGTGCTGGTCGATGCGTGCTCCAAGAGCTCGGTCGACTCGATCTGGGCGATCGGCGATGTGACGAACCGGGTGAACTTAACCCCGGTTGCGACTGCCGAAGGTATGTGGCTAGCCAGAACGCTATTCGGCAACGAGCCGACCCCCGTCGACCACGAGAACATCCCGACCGCGGTGTTCTCCGACCCGAACGTCGCGACGGTCGGTCTTTCGGAAGAGACGGCGCGCGAGCGTTTCGCGGCGGTCGACGTCTACAAGGCGGGCTTCCGCGCGCTCAAGAACACGCTCGGCGACCGGCAAGACAAGACCTTCATGAAGCTCGTCGTCGACGCGGCGACCCAGCGGGTGGTCGGCGCGCACATGATCGGGCCGGACGCGGGCGAGATCATCCAGGGGATCGCAATCGCAGTGAAGCTCGGCGCGACCAAAGCCCAGTTCGACGCGACGATCGGCATCCACCCCACGGCTGCCGAGGAGTTCGTCACGATGCGGACCAAAGCGGCGTAGGATTCGCGCCATGATCGAATCGCGCGTCGAGAAGAAGATCGCCGAGCTCAGGGCGAAGGCGGCGCTGCCGCTCGCGATCGAGCTATGGAACGGCAAGCGCTATGCACTGTCCGAGCGCCCGAGCGTCACGCTGAAGGTCTCGGGCGCCTCCGCGCTCAAGGACCTCGCGAACCCGGATCTTTCGACGCTCGGCGAGGCGTATGTCGAAGGCCGCATCGACGTCGACGGCCCTATCGACGAAGCGCTGCGCACCGCCGAAGCGCTGACGCGATACCTCGGCAACGCGAAGGACGGCAAGCGGCCTTCGTTCTGGCATTCGCATTCGCGGAAGAGCGATTCGAAGGTCGTCCGCTACCACTACGACGTCTCGAACGAGTTCTACCGGCTTTGGCTCGACCGCCGCATGGTGTACTCGTGCGCGTACTTCAAGACCGGCAACGAAACCATCGCACAAGCGCAGAAGCAGAAGCTCGACCACATCTGCCGCAAGCTGCGGCTTGCAAAAGGCGAGCGCTTCCTCGACATCGGCTGCGGCTGGGGCGCGCTGGTGATCCACGCTGCCGAGCGCTACGGCGTGCGCGCCACCGGGATCACGCTGTCGGAGAACCAGCACGCGCTCGCGAACGAGCGCATCCGTGCCGCCGGGCTGCAGGACCGATGCG
>Ga0075435_100004083_pt1 | contig 9994 bp, 9 predicted proteins | sample RhiMethybrSRZTD4_FD_75302 | JGI IMG/M metagenome (GOLD analysis project Ga0075435, IMG submission 75302) | Populus rhizosphere microbial communities from Tennessee, USA - Rhizosphere MetaG P. TD hybrid SRZTD4 | ecosystem: Host-associated > Plants > Roots > Rhizosphere > Soil | place: USA... | reverse complement strand
GGCGTGGGCGCTGCCTGTTACGATCAGGCAAACAATGGCGCAAAGTGCATAAATAGTCCAACATCTGAAGCGTTGGATCAGGCTTGGGTATAAGCGGCCCATCGCCAGGCAATTCTACGTGCCCATGAATATAAATCAACGTGCGAGATGGAACGGTAGTGGCCGGCGAGTCGAAGGCCTTCGAGGTGCGCCCCAATAATTTTATTTCTTGAGTTGTATCGTGATGCCGTCAGGCCCAAATGTGAATTTAGGCCCCCCAGTGGTGGCGATCACATTCACGACCACGCCGTTCTGATTCTTTATCGTGGCACGCGTACCGCCACCGCCAACTGACTCCGCTGGCTCGACGGTCTTATAATTGCCGTTAAAGTCCTCCAGGCTTTTCAGATCGAAGACTTGACCGGACAATTCTGCGGCGGTCACGCCTTCCTCGACCTCCCGCAAAAGCCCACTGGCTTGGAAGCTGAAGACATAGTCCTTCCCTTTGTAGGTCAAGACACCATCCCCCCATGAGAGCCCGACAGCTAGCGCCACGGACCTGCGCGTTATCTTCACTGTGCCGTCCGGCTCTGCGCAGCAGCTGGGTAAATTTTCGCTACCAACAAAAGATTCCCGACGATTTGTAAACCGAGTAATGTCCGGTCCATTTTTTACCTCTTATCCGACGGGTCACGAGCACTGCTTCTGCGCAACAAATTCGCCCCGTTATGGCAGCGGTCGATTCTTAGAAAACGCGCCGCACATTTTGATCGCTCAAAAGACTATGGCCGTCTCTGAAAGGGTAAATATTTTGCTCGTTGCCTCTTGTGAGCGTGATCTAATTAGCTGCGACCAGCAGATCAAACTTAAAGTCCCCCGCCCCAACGGAGCTGCCATACGATCCCGACCAAGTCGTAGTCGCTTCCGGTCTTCGTGTAAACACCGGTGCTACCGTAGAGTTTGACCGAATTGTACCGGTTAACCGGCAAGGTCAAAGTAAGGCCCACGCGCGCGTTCCCGAGACTTTCCCCCTTTTTCCCGTCGATGGTCGGGCGCCCACCGGTATAGTAGAGAGCATCAAATCCCGCCCATATCCCTGGAGTAAAGGAGTAAATAAGATGTCCCTGCACGGAATAGAGCGGGCTGACTTGGAGGGTTTTGCCATCGAGAAAGTCGTTATTGTCAGTGTAGAAACGCACTCCAGTGGCGAGTTCCAGGGTCAATGGTCCCAGGGTCTTGGAGATTCCGACCTCAGGCTTGAACGACCAGCGGTTCGTGCCGATGTTGAGAAGTTTGTCGGAATCGTACTGGCCGAGCGGAGCAGTCACCTCGAGGCTCGTTCCAATGATGATATCTGGCTTGTAGTCGCGAAACTCGTCAAGCGAGAGCGCCGGACCGCCATAAAGCAGCATGGAGAAACGGAACCTCGGATCGCCGAGTCCGGAAACTTCCCGCTTGTGCGGCTGCCCGGCCAATGTGGCGGTTCCGGATGCCCAGGCATAGGGTAATATCACGTCGAACTTCCCCGACCGGCCCCACAGGTCCAAGGTGCGCACGTAGGCAAGGACGGCGCCGTTGAGCTTGACCTCGGTATCTTCCAGTGGGACCGACGCGTCCGTGCCCACAGTGCCTTTCGAATAAGCATACCCTCCGATCAAGAAGTTGAGCCCCACCGGCGTATTCGCGAACGCCCTCGGTTCGAGATCCTGGGCGTGGGTCTCGAAGCCCGCAGCCGCCAGTGCCAATGCGGCGCCGATCAGTCGGCAGAAGAAAAAGTTACCAAAGTGCACTGCCGTGGCCTCTTGCGCTGCATATTTCTCTCCTTAGGTATTCAAGTTATGCACCCAAGTGTAACTGTTGTGGCAACCGGCGGTGAGGACCCACTTATTCCTCAAAGCATTGAATCAACTCGGCAGTGCCTTGCTCTATTAGCTGATCTCATCTTGCGCCGAGGAATTTTACGTTACAGAGCGTTTTTATGTCAGTTCTTGAACGACCGTCGCGTCCAGATCCGACCATCGAGCCAATAGTGACAGAAGAGTCCCCCCATGCCCAGCGGGGCCAGCCATTCGAGTTCGGACCAACTGCCGACAGTTGCTCCGACAAATCCGATAACAGGCCAGACAAGAAAAGAAGCCGCGTGTCCTGCTTCGGTTCGCAACACCCGCCCGTCTTGATTCGAAGCTTGCGCATGAACATCTTTCATCGCCGCATCAATGCCCGCTTTGCTTACTGTGCGGAAACCGGCAGAGTGCCGGGCCATGGCATAGGTGAAATAGAGGTATTGCACTTCATGATGCACGGCGAGGACCAGCAGAAACGACGCATTCGATGCTCCGAGCACGTAACCGCTGCCGAAGGCGACGGCATGCGCGAGAACCACCCACCACTCGCCAGGATGAACTGAAATACCAGCCGTCTGATTCGCGGCGTCCAGCCGGTCACCGCGGGTTCGCCAGAGCGTCCAAGTAAGATAAGCGATCACCCAAAGCGCGGTGGCGATCCCGATTAGCGAGATAATTTCTGTGCCCAGGGTCAGAGCGAAATAGGGTTTCCCTTCGTATTCCACCGGGGCCAGATGAGTGTAAGCGAGCATACTCGCCAACATAGGCAGATAAATGGCTCCTCGGAACAAAAAATCGTGCGCCTGCGACACCGGACCACCCACGCCACGCTGGTAAAAGCGGGCCACCCCTAGACTCTGCCGCCCTCGGTGCCAGACGGCAGCATACATCGCGATCGATGTCAGCAGCATCATTTGGCCACTCATCGAAAGAGCATAGGTGAGCGCGAGGATGGCTAAAGGCATGAGCAGCACATCGACTTGGCGGCGACGCCAGAGCCGCCGCCGTATGATGGCATCGTAGGTCGCTCCCAGATGGAACTCGGATAACACGAAGTCCAGTCCGTCGATTTCCCAGTCACCGTGTAGAAATATTAGGAGGATCGACGCCAGCAGTCCGAATGAAGCTCCACCGGAGGCCAGCCAAAAGTCCGCGCGGCGCGAAAAAAGCCACAAGAGCTGTTGAGGTAAAAAGTGAGTTGGGGGCGAACGTCCACTATTCCAACATTTCGGTGTTGCAGTATTCCATTCTTCCAGCATTCAACTATTCCAACTTTCGATATCACGCACCAGGTCTGTCACCAGCGCCCGCTGCCTGGCCACCTTAGATGTCCGCGGTTGTCTCGGCATAGGCCATCTTGCCGCTTTCGATGATCTGTTCCGGCTTCAAGGTCGCAAACAGATGCATGATCCGAGCAATAACCCCCGTCCAGCCGGTCTGATGGCTTGCTCCTAGGCCCGCGCCGTTGTCGCCGTGAAAGTATTCATAGAACAGCAGACAATCGCGCCAGTGCGGATCCTCCTGAAACTTTTGAGTACTGCCGTAAACCGGCCGCCGACCATCTTTGCCACGCAGGAAGATGTTGGCCAGCCGGCGCGCGATCTCTTCCGCCACCTGATACAGATTCATTTGTCGTCCAGAGCCGGTGGGACATTCGACAGTGAATTCATTGCCGTAGTAGCTGTAATATTGAAGGAGTGCCCGAATGATCAGCGCGTTGACCGGCATCCAGATCGGCCCGCGCCAGTTCGAGTTGCCGCCAAACATGCCGGTATCGGACTCCGCCGGCAGATAGGAGACCTGGTATTCTTGGCCGCCGGCTTTGATGACATAGGGACGGTCGGCGTGGTAGCGCGAGAGGGAGCGGATGCCATACGAACTCAGAAACTCATTCTCGTCGAGCATTTTCGCCAGCACCCGGCGAAGCTTGGTTTCGTCCAGGATGGAAGCGAGCCGGCGCCCGGCAACACCGAGCTTTCTCGGGTCGTGGATAGCCGCAGTTACTTCGGGCCGCGCTTCGAGGAACTGGAGGAACCGCTCACCAATTTCAGGGTACTTCTCTATCAGCTGTCCCTCAAAAGTAGTGGCCGCGCAAAGCGGCAAGAGACCGACCATCGAGCGCACCTTGAGTCGCCGGGCCTGGCCGTTAGGTAATCGAAGCACGTCATAGAAAAAGCCGTCCTCCTCGTCCCACATCCCGGTATCATCGCCCAGGTGCGCCATCGAGGAAGCGATCCACAGGAAGTGCTCGGAGAACTTGAGCGCCATCTCCGCGTAGTCCGCATCGGTCAGCGCCAGCTCCACGGCGATTTCGAGCATGTTCTGGCAGAAGAGCGCCATCCAGGCGGTCCCGTCGGCCTGCTCCAGATATCCGCCGGTTGGCAGCGGCGCGCTGCGATCGAACACGCCGATGTTGTCGAGACCCAGAAAACCGCCCTCAAAGACGTTGCGTCCAGAGCGATCCTTGCGGTTGACCCACCAGGTAAAGTTCAAGAGTAGCTTCTGAAAGCTGCTCTTGAGCCACTCCTTGTCTCCCTCTCCCTTTTGCGCCTTTGCCAAACGGTAGGTGAAGATCGTGGACCAGGCATGCACCGGCGGGTTGACGTCGCCGAAGTTCCACTCGTAGGCCGGGATCTGCCCGTTGGGGTGCATGTAGCGCTCCCGCAACATCAGCTTCAGTTGGTTCTTGCCGAAATCCGCATCCACCAGCGTCAGAGCGAGGACATGGAAGGCAAGGTCCCACGCCGCGTACCAGGGATACTCCCACTTGTCCGGCATGGAGATCACGTCGCTGTTGTACATGTGATGCCAGTGGTCGTTGCGCGGCGCGGCCTTGCGCGTCGCCTTGAAGGGATCGGAGCCGCGCTCTTCGAGCCACTTATCGACGTCGTAGAGATAGAACTGCTTGGACCACAGCATTCCCGCCAGCGCCTGGCGCATGACGTTGGCCTCGTCGTTGTTGAAAGCAGCAGGAGTGATGGCCTTGTAGAACTCGTCAGCCTCCTTGCGTCGCGCTTGCAACACTTCGTCAAAATGGCTGCCAAACGGAGTGGCGTCTTCGCCGTTGGTCTGGGCACCGGCAGGCGGCGCGACATCGCTTAGCCGCAGTCGAACTGCCTGGGACTGGCCGGGGTTTACCGTCAATCGATACTGCGCCGCAACCTTGGTTCCCTTTTTCTCCGGGTTCATCGCCTCCTTGCGGCCGTGGACGACATAGTCGTTGATGCTGTCCTTGACGTACGGGCTGCGATTGGGGACACCGAAGATGCGTTGGGTGCTGGTTTCGTTTTCCGTGAACAGAAGAGATGCGTCACCGTCGCAGTAGAGATATCGTTCTCCCAGTTTGGCATCGACCGCCTTGACGATGCTCCCCTTATTGGTGCGAGCGAGCTGTTGCAGCGCCGGCCTGTCGGGATGACCATGCCAGGACCACTGGTTGCGAAACCAGAGCGTGGGCAAGACGTGCAAGAGGGCCGGTTCCGGCCCACGGTTATGGATGCTGATCTGGATCAGGATGTCCTCAGGTGACTCCTTGGCATACTCGACGAACACGTCAAAGTAACGATTCTCGTCGAACACCCCAGTATCGAGCAATTCATACTCGAATTCGTGCCGCCCACGGCGGCGACTGGTCTCAACAAGCTTGCTGTAAGGATAGGCCGCCTGCGGATACTTGTAGAGGTACTTCATGTAGGAATGGGTCGGCGTGGAGTCGAGGTAGAAGTAGTACTCCTTGACGTCCTCGCCGTGATTGCTCTCGCTGTTGGTCAATCCGAACAAGCGCTCCTTGAGGATCGGATCCTTGCCGTTCCACAGGGCGAGCGCGAAACAGAGCCGCTGCTGATCGTCGGAAATACCGGCTAGACCATCTTCTCCCCAGCGATAGGCGCGCGAGCGGGCCTGATCATGGGTAAAATAATTCCAGGCATCGCCACCCTCGCTGTAGTCCTCGCGCACAGTTCCCCACTGCCGCTCGCTAAGGTACGGCCCCCACTTCTTCCAGGGAGCCTTCTGCTCTCTTGCCGCTTCGAGTCGGACTTGTTCTGCGTTCATAGCGGACCTCTCTTTTGATTAAAACGGAACGTCAAGCACGTATATATAATGTCCCGGAACCGGTTCAAGGTCGGTCTCTTCAGTTGGATAAAATGGTTGGCGATGGTCCCAGGGGTTTTCGACGGAAGGGACGATCCAGAAGTTACCTTCGGGATCCCGCACAACCCACTGCTGTGAGGACCGGTCCACAAACAGGGCTACCTTTCGATGCCTTACGGTAATCATGTTTCGGTTGTCCCTGTTGTAGGCAATATTAAAATCACTTGATGACCTGATTCGCCCTCGCGAGGAACTCGGGCGAAAGTGTCAGACCAACGTTTTGCTGCCTTAAGGTTAATGACGAATTCAAACTTCGTTGCCTGCTGCACCGGCAAATCAGCGGGCTAGGCACCTTTCAAGATACTGTCCACGTAAATAGCAACGCTCCGATAGAGGTCAGCGTAGTTCCTCCATACGACATGAGGCCGCCTTCATCGACAAACTCCTTCTGGGGGTAAACAGCCGGCAACCGGTTTTTGCCGGCAAGCTCGACTATCCGCTTTCTTTCGGCGAAAAAAAAGTTTGTGGTGGTCGTCACAATCGGGAAAGTTAGATCGGCTTCCTGAACTTGCGGAAGAGCTGTTCCGTCTCAAGGCGGAAGTTATCGTAGCGACGAGCACGCCGGTGGTGCGGGTGGTAAAGAAAACAACCAGTAATACGGTTCCTATCTTCATGACAGGGAGCGCAGATCCGGTGGCGAGCGGGTTGTAACCGATCCGCGCCCGACAGCACACCCTCAGTCGTTGTCATTGGCATACCCGCTGCCGATCAATGTTGAGAGCGCATGATAGGAAGCGGAGCCGTGCGTCTGAGTTCAGGAAACGCCTCAAGCAGCCGCTGGGCAACACAATCGGGATAGTCGTCCGGGAAGCGCCAGACCGTTTTCGCTTTCCCCGCCAGCACGAGGCAACGCTTCTCGGGCGGAATGGGAAAGCGTAGCGACACGACTACGTCGGTGGCGATCCATTCGTTGGCATACCAGTAGCCGTGCCCCCGCATACCGGTCATCTCGTGCGCGCCGCGCACGTCGGTCACATTTATAGCCTGAAAGCGCGGATCGGTCGCCAGCCGCTCCAGTTCCTGCACCGACAGTTCCTCGATATTGGGCTGGCCAAGCCGCGAAGCGCCCGCGACTAGGCTGGAAAATCCCAGTGCGGCGTCTTTCCTAGAGAAATAGACGACTGTCTGCGCCGCGAGGTCCATGATAGGTGGTATGAAATCGCGCGCGAAGGTCTTGAGGTCGACATCCGAGCCCGCGAAGATCACGTTGCCGATGCGATACCGCCGCGCCAGCTGGGCGGGATCCTCCTGCGGGTGCCGCTGGCGCAATTGTGCGAGCGCCTGCGCAAGCAACGGAGAGCCGCAACTGTAAGCGATGACGTTGATGTATTGAGCGTGCGTTCCGCTGAGCAGTGCGATCAGCCGTTCGATGTCCGGGACGTACTTCTGAGCACGCGGGCAGTCGGTCAGATAATTCCAGAAGTTCTGGCCAGTTGGCCACTGAAATGTAACCATCGCGCCATGACCGAGATAGGCCGAGAACGACCCCATCATGACTGCGACCTCGTCGAAAGTGACGCGATACCCAGGCACGTACAGCACGACCACGGGATTGCTCAATACCGCCAGATATGCATCGATGCGCTCTACCATCTGTCGCTCGACGTCGCTCATCGCTTGTTCGCGGGGCACAGGGCCCAATTCATCGATGCGCTCGACCGTCCCCGGCCGGGGCTCGGCGACGCTGCTCGTCCAATCCGATGCGGCCAGTTGATCGAAAGTCCAGCCCGCCTCGCCAAGCCGGACCTCGGCAATGCCAAACCGCAATTGTTTCCCAGGATTATCGCTGTAGTGCCCCGAGTCTCCGGGCTTCACGGGCGCGCGGGTGGTGGCGTAGAACACTGGCAGTTCCGTGGCGCGCAAGTGCGGCGGCAACCGCGTCATGAAATCGAGCCGCTCGTCTTTATAGATTGTGGGCGTGGCCATCAAGTGAGGCTGGGGCGTGGCGCAGCCGCCGAGATACACAAGCAGCGCACTGAGCCCGAGGTTTGGCAGGATGTTCCCGAGGAGACGTCTGGCCCTACGGGCCTTTTCGCGGAACATGTCAGGGCACGATGCTGTAATCACATCGGCGCGCCAGATGACCGACACCGGTAGTTTCAGGAATTGTTTCACATTTATAGCGATCCTTTTGCAATTTGCTTCCTGCAGTAGTTCGCCCTCTCAATGAATCGTCAAACACGTTTAGCCCGTCAGAGGTAAGCTAACAAAGAGATCGGAAGCCATCTATTGTACTTTGGTACAATACGGGAAGAATGCACTTTTTTCTAACGCCGGATGAAAAGAGGCGGGTAATTACTGAAAGTGTGGTGTGACGAATCTATGCACTCGTCAGATCCGATACACGGTTCGGCGTTACCCGTGGCGATTCCCTCAAGCTAAGGCCGAACTCTGACCAGGACACGCCGTTTTAGCACCCAAGTCAGTTTGTGCGTCCCGAGCGTTGCCGCGACGTCAAGCTCAACGTTATTTATTTAGACGAGATCAGTTCAAAGTTGTGGCGTAACGGTTACATCGGCCATATCCTATCAGACGTTCAGCCACATGCGCGCTTCATTTATTCGTGACGCCGGAAAGAACTCGATGGCTGTGGGACGAAAGCCCTTGGCGGTGAAAGCCAGCGCATCGTCGCGCCATTTTTCATCGCCGACGATGGCCATTTTCTCGATATGTTGACCTTCTGCCATCATGAAGCTCACGTCGCCCCAGTCCCCGTGCCGCTCCCATCCTTCGAATCCGTCAAGAATGGCAAGCGCCCGGACTTTTCCCTCTCGCGCGATGGCTTCCTTGGCAATCTGGATTATCTGGTCATAGTCAGCCTTCTTCAGCATGCCGCGAATTTTCATCTGCAGCACTTTTCCTGAGACATCGATAATTTCTACCGGCATTGCCGTAACCTCCTTTTGAATTAGTGTCGAGGGTCGAGTGTCCGGATCGATTCACGGTCGACGGAGATGCTTTCCCACTCGTCACTCGGTACTCGTTAACTCGACATTTCAGTACGAGACCTTTTTATCTCAACGGCCCATACGCCTGTCGTAAGCCCGTGATATCCGACCGGCCAATCCTGGGTCCGATCCTTTGGGGCCCCTGGCGCTGAACTCAACGCGAACGTTGCCGTCGGCCTGTGTCTGAACATTGATTGTCACGTCCTGCTCGCCTCTGTTTCCGCTAATCACTCCTTTCACTCGGTCTTCAGAAGTGATCCGGACACCCTCATCTTGCGCCGCGCCGATAGCCGCGTTCCAGGCGCGATCGAAGGTGCTGGGAGAGGGCACATACGCGGGAACAGGCTCGTAAACTACGCAGCCCGAAAGCACACTGAACGCGGTCGTGAGAATTATTGCCGGCCAGGTGCAATTAAAATGTCGCTTGGGCGACACGCGGGTCGATTTGGATCTCATTAAACTCCTTTCTCTGCGGCAAATTATGGAGCTTGCCCTCCCTGCTTCTTTCCCACGCCGCGTTGGATCCCTTCATTGAGTGTTTTGATGAACCACTCCTCATTGAAGGGCTTGTGCAGGAAGGCCACCGCACCTGCCTGCAGCGCCCGTTCACGTACACTCACCTCGTCGTGGGCAGTAATGAAGACGACAGGGAGAGGGTTTTCACTACGGACTAAGAGCTCTTGAACCTCTAGGCCGTTCATTCCTGGCATCTGTACATCAAGCACAACACAGTCAGGATGAAACGATGGCATCGTCTGGATATGCTTAATGAACTCGTGACCGGATGTGAACGTGTCGGCGTTCATTCCCAGGGAGCGCAGCAACCGACTTATAGCGCGACAGACGGAGGCATCGTCATCCACAACAGCGATCGTCGGCTTGCTTTTGCTCATGACAGTCGGAAACAAAATCGTGACGCCCGCCCTAAATTTATTTACTCTTTGACGCTGACGGAAATCTAGCGAAGATTCAAAAGGCTGTATATTGGACCTTGGTCCAATAGGAGGGAAGGTCGGCAGCCTGCTAAAACATCAACTTCATCAGATCCGACAGAATCTCGTCGAGCGGCAT
>Ga0075435_100004082_pt1 | contig 9994 bp, 16 predicted proteins | sample RhiMethybrSRZTD4_FD_75302 | JGI IMG/M metagenome (GOLD analysis project Ga0075435, IMG submission 75302) | Populus rhizosphere microbial communities from Tennessee, USA - Rhizosphere MetaG P. TD hybrid SRZTD4 | ecosystem: Host-associated > Plants > Roots > Rhizosphere > Soil | place: USA... | reverse complement strand
GCCTGGGCCAAGCGCGATCGCGCATTGTCCCAAATGCGTGCTATGAAGTGCTTAGCGGATGAAAAGATCACCGCGATCTTTATTGTCTTCCTTCCACTGCGCGCACTTCACCTTCACCCAGTCGCATTTACCCGATTTGTACGGGGAGTGTTTTCGCTTGGAAACGATGCCCTCGAGACCGCGCTGGCGGCATTCAGCGAGTAGCTGCTCGCCGTTCTTGAACGGCTCGGAGTGGCGCACATAAGGGTGGTCATGACGACGCAAAATCACGTCGAGCTTTTGCTTCCGCGCGACGAGCGGAGATGGCCGTAGATCCCCGCCATTCAGCTCCATGAGGTCGAAGGCCCACACGCAGAGGATCTCCTGCGTGTAGTTGCCGGAGTGTAGCGCACGGAAATCAGGCGTGCCGTCATCCTTGCAGGCCACCACTTCACCGTCCATGACGGCGCTCTTGCAGGGCAGGGTCAGTACAGCGTCCCGAATGCCCGGGAAGCGGTTCGTGAAGTCGCGGCCGTTCTTCGAGAAAATGATTGCGTCATCTCCAGCTTTGTGGAGCTGGCAGCGATAGCCGTCGACCTTCACCTCATGCAGCCACGCGTCGCCAGCGGGTGGTCGGACACGCAGCACAGGTTGGGCGGGGATGATGAAAGGAGAGGTACGCAGCACGCACTTGAGGATACAGCTGTCAGGCTCTGGAGAGAAGAGCAAGCCCCGGCTTTGCCACCCGGCTCAATAGATCTCTTGAGCTTTGTGCGGACTAGCCAGGCCAGGCTTGCTTGAGCGATCCCACAACAGCAGTTGTACCGGGGCCGCTCCCGTTGAAAAGCTGGCTCTCCAGTGGGCTAGAGAGCCAGAGGGACAAACCGGCCAACTGACGCGACAGTAGAGTTGGGTGCAGACTGTCGCGCTTGCTGGCGTGGTAATTATCCGGCTGCTGAGTATGCCTCGCTAGGCACCAAGGGACCAGTGCGGCTCCGCCTAAGGTCCAACTTCTTGGCCACATCGCCCTTGGCGTACGAACCCCCTCTACAGACGCGCCTCGGTATGGAAGATGACCGAAACGGCAACGGAACGCTCCTCCGTATGAGACGGCCAGCCAGAAAGGAATCGACTTCAGCTTATGCACAAGCATTCAGCGCCAGATTGGACATACGGCGCGGATCTCAGTCGTTGTGCACCTATCAGCCGGGCCTCGAACCTGGTGGCGTTCTGAATTGTGACGCTCAACCAGACGTGCGCCGGAAAAGATGGACAGATGCGTCATGAACTTCAAAACTTTGATTGTACTCGCGACGGCAATGGTGCTTTCCGCTTGCGCAGAGTTACCGCAGCCGCAGGCCAATCCGAAAGCTCGCCTGCTCAAATGGTTCGCCATGAACGCCCACGCGGTGCAGACCGAAGCCGACCTTCATTGCAAACAGTTTGGAAAAGTAGCCCGAGTTACCGAGGTGCGCACGGACGCCGGTGGGCGCGTGTTGTTTGAGTGCTCCTGACGCGAAAGCATCGTCTACCATTCCGTCGCGTTCGCGCTCGCCGAGAAATCTCGGCGGTGCTCAACTCCCCCTAAGAGGGGATGACGTGTGATCTTTTGGGTATATGGAGGCCGGCAGCAAGTCGGCGGGCGCCATCTGCACCGCACGCCCGTGACCTGCTCTGGCCACGTCCTGGGCGAGGCCCCCGGGGCGTGGCCTTGCCACTGAACTCAGCATCGCAGTTGTGAGGTTGCTCGCCTGCACGGTCGGTAGCGAGCCTGCCTTTTGGTGTTGAATTCCACAGAGTGCGCCAGCCGACAGCGCCATTGTCGGGTGCGGTCTTATAAGCGGAAACGATCCTGCCGTGCATTGGAACCGCCGCATACGTTTGTCGTTACGCTGGGTACATCCCACTTAGCGCAACTGAGCGATCAGCCATCGCCAATCTCGAACTTTGTGCCCAGTGCTCACGGTTGTGCAGAGTGCTATCAGCGTCGCCTTCGGCACCGTCTCGTTCTTCATGACTGATAACGACAAAACCGTGCGCGTAGACGTTTGCCAACAGCTCATAGCAAGTCTCGAGCGTCCGAGACCAGCTCGACTTTGACTCACTTTGATCCCCCAGGCGCGGTCCATGCCCGCGCAATCGCGCCCAACAAAACAAAGAGCATCAAAAGTATCGCCACAAGACTAAACACGAGCCAGATCCAATCTGGCCATTTTGGGCCTTGATCGCCCGGCCCTTCGTGCTTAGCCACCGCGAATTGCCTAAGGGAGAGTCGCTCCCACCGTAGCCGAGTGCCTAGCACCCTTCAGTGCGGTGAATGACCAAACCTGCCCGGAAACATACAAATGGTGAAGAATGTAGCAGGCTGGCTAAGGGCATTGCGGGAACGTAGCCCGCAAAGCCGATCCCGATGAAGGTCAGGCGAGGTTTCATAACCTTCGGTAATCGAGAGCCATTCTAACCAACGCGGCCTTTCTCAGCGCTTCGACATTGCGACTGTCTTCGGAAGCAATCGAGAGTACTGCCGCTGCTAACTTTCGCCGAGCCGCCTCGACCGCGCTGGGTGCATGGCTAAAGTTGTCGGCAATGTCACGCCAAGCAGCCTCGAAAGCGGCCCCGATGACCTGCAGGGCGTCCGGTCCATAGGCTATTCCGTATATGAGCTTTTCAGCCTGGCGTGCTTCGCGCTCGGCGAGGCGCTTATAGCCGTCCGCGATAGCCAACAAGACCCGTTTGGCATCCGGATCACGCATCGAAAGGGCAAGCAGTCGTACTTCGGCTTCGCGCCGACGCCAGTGTTTGGTATCGATCTCGACGCGGTCAGCCGCCATCGCGCCCTCCTCACAGCGGCGCAACGCCGATTTAGCAAAAGGGTTCCATAAATCCGGGGAAAACAATTTGAGCCGTTATTTCAAAAGAAAAGCGCCCAGGGTGAGGGAGCCAGGGGCGCATAAGTCTTCAGTCTGCCGACGGGAGAGGGGGAAGGACACACGTGGCAGCACAACTAAGAACAACGACCAAGTGAGGGGTTTCCGTAACACGCTGTAACTACTCTAGTGGCAATTCGAGGACAGTCCGCCAGCCCTCATCAATGACGATGATCCCCGGTTCGGGGGCCACCGCGCTCAGAGCTTCCCGCGCGGCTATCTCTCGCCCCCGTCTCCCTGCTTCTTCTATCGCTTCTGCAAGATTGGTGAGTTCGACACCCACTTTGTCGATCGCGACGACTCGACCGCGCCTGACATGAAAGAAATAGCGGGGCATCCTCCGAAACACGGTGGGGGGCGATGTGATCCGTCGGTCGCCCCTCGCATCGCCGCGTGTACATCTATGCTTGGGCGCCCTTTCGCAGGCTAGGTTTCGAGGATCGGTCCGCAAGCTGGGACCGACCTCTCCGAAGCGCCGTTGGACGCCGGAAGACCTGTTGTGTGCGCATTTCTGGTCATGCAGAGCAAATTTCCGCGGCGCTAAGGGGTTCCGGTGTAGGAACGTATTCCAATCCGGCAGGTTTGCTTGGAAAGAACAGCAAAGGAGTTCTTTCATGAAACTTGCGATTGCAGGGTTGCTACTTGCCATTGGCGCAGGTAGCGCCATAGCCCAAACTACAAGCCCGGGCACGTCGACAGCTCCGGACAGCGCGGCCACCGGCATGGCGCCGGGAGCCCCGCCCGCCACACCGGCGGAACGCCCACGAACTCAGGGAAACGTCCCTGCAACAACGCCAGGCGGTCCGGCTTCTTCCGAATCCAGCGGACCAGATCCGTCAAAGGCGATGACGCCGACAACGCCCGACAAGCCGGATCCATCGCCTAAATAGGCAGGATGATGCCACGCGGACCCGCACGGGATCTCCAAAACGAAGGGCGCCGCGTGGCATGGGCGCACGGCGTGGCAGCCGCAGCCTTTAGCATGTTCACATTGGTGGAAGCCGGCGTCGCGGAGGAGACCCCGCGCATCAAGATCGCGGGCGAAATTCTGGCACAACCAGAGTCACAGGTTGCGCTAGGTATCCAGTTCGAGCGCTCCGACCCGCCACCATATAGCAGTTTTATTCGCTTCCAAGGATTGCCGCCCAGCGTCTCTCTCACAGAAGGATTCGCGACCGGCCCGGGTGTCTGGGCAGTCCCACTCGTTGCTTTGGCGACGCTGAAGGTCAATGTGCCGGTTGGCGTCGCAGGCCACGCGAACTTCCTCATAACACTCGTCGACATGGAAGGAGCAATTCTCGCCGAAGCCACATCGGCGTTGATCGTCGAACCCGGTATTGCACCGACCGACCAGCAGCCCGCAGCAACGAGGGCAGAACACAAGGCGTTCAGCTACCGACCGGCTGGATTTCCTCCGCCAACCCCACCGCTCACCGAGCGATCTGACCCTCACGTCGAAAACCTACTGGCCGCAGGCCAGAGGCATCTAGCGCACGGCGATATAGCGGCAGCTCGGGCATTCTTTCGGCGCGCGGCAGATGCGGGTGTGCCAGCCGCAGCGAACCTGCTTGCGACAACCTATGATCCGATCGAGCTTCAGCGCCTGAAGGTCGTTGGGCTCGTTGGAGACCGCAATGAGGCCCTAAAGTGGTATGAACGCGCCCGCGAACTCGGCGCCGCAAACGATCCATTTCGCATCACCGGTTGCAAATGCTAGACGCGGGGTGACCAGGCGCGCGAGGCTACCTGCTAAGGCCGATATTGGCGGCCAGCTCTTCGAAGCGATCCAGTCGCTTGCGGGCACAAGCCTTTCTTCACTGTGAACGCCTACGAAACTCTGCTGGAATCCTCGCCCAGCGGTCTCCCCGTTTCAGGTTAGATCTGCTCAAGGCCACGCCCTTGACTGGAAGCCCAAGCAGACGAGCCAACGGGCCGGTTGTGGACGTTAGGGATTGTGTTGTGCTTGAGGAAGACGGCTCCTGCGCATCTAGATGCGCCCCCCGTTCCGCTTTCGGAATAGTTGCGAGACTATGCAATTGCGACGTAGCTTAAGGGCGGTACTGTAGGCATGCGATCGCATTTGGAGGAGGAGTCTATGAGGGCGCACTATTCACTGGCCTTGGCACTGCTTACCGGCATCGGTATGGGAGCCGCAGCCGTGCATACACTTCACGCACAAGCAAAGCCGAAGGCCTATCTTGTCACCGAATCCGAGATCCTCGACGCCGCCGCTCTTGCCGAGTATTCACCGAAGGCTCAGGCAAACTTGAAAGCTGCAGGCGGACGGGGCGGTGTTGTCCCCGCGAATGGCAGGATTATCGGGCTGATCGGTGAGCCACCGAAGCGCTTTGGTGTCTCCGAGTGGGAAAGCGTGGAGCAACTGCAAGAGTATTACAAGTCACCGCCGCGGCAGGCGCTGAACGATCTGCGCGCGAAAGCGCAGAAGGTTCACCGGCAATTTATTGTCGAAGCACCGGCGAACTAGTGCAGTAGTTGAAATACGCTCCCTGATTTTTGACGTTTTGCGAAACGCTGACCGCGGCTCGGGAGAGGATCGGTTGCGCGGTCACCATAGGCCGAACCGGTGCCCGGCAACCCGGGTGTAGTGGGCTGTGTGCTTGGGATCGCGGTGGCCGAGGTAGTCCTGCATAGTCCGCAGATCGGTGCCTTGGTCGGCCAGGTAGTAGCCGCAGGAGTGGCGGAGCATGTGCGGCCAGACGCGCCCGAGCTTCGCAGTCTCGCCAGCGACCCGCACGATATAATTGACGGCTTGGCGGGTGAGCCGTGCCTGGCGCTCGGACACGAACAGCCAGGGCAGATTGTCCTCGCGGGTGGCGAGGTAGCGCTTGATCGCGCGCAGCTCGTCGCCCGCTATCGGATGCTCGACGCTGAGGCTGCCCTTAAGCCGCGCGACCCACAGCCTGGACCGTTTGACATCGAGCTGGCTGCGGCGCATCAGGATCGCCTCGCTGACCCGTAAGCCGTGTCGGTAGATCATGAGCAGAAGGACGTGGTCCCGAATGCCGTGACGTCCCTTCTTTGCCCCCTCAAGCAGGCGATCAATCTCCGGACTGTTCAGGAAATTCTTCGAGCGCTCGTGAGCGTCGGTCGTTGCCGTCTCACTCTTTGCTTTTCGCCTGTTGGTCGCCATCGCTGCGTGCCCCGGAAGTGCCTGATCTATCCAGGGCCAGCATAGCACACTTTTTACACATCGAAGTTTATGTAAAAAGTGGCGTATCCATTTTTACCGCGGTACAGGGCCAGAACATTCTCGCCTCGGTTGCCGTGCCGCGGGCGGGTCCCAAGCACCATCTCGCCGCTTCAGGTCACCCTCAAATTTTCGACACGGCGACTGCGCCAGGGTCGATGATCTGCCACGAACGGGCTCATGAGCCGCACCAAGTGTGAATAAACAGGTTTCTATCTTTTCTGCGGCGGAGGTAGCGAATAGCGCTTAGAGAGCAATTCATACAACCACTCGCGTTCAATCTCGCTAGCCGATTGCGCTATATCGAGACGCAACGCGTCAGCATCGACTGTAAGTCGATTTCCGTCATTGGTTCCCCTGAGACGAAGCGACTGAAGGTTCCGTCGATCAAGCTCTACGCGCGTCCTTTTTGGAAACATCAATTTCCATGCTTTGTTCGATGTGTAACCGAAATACATTTGCAACGGGGGAACACCGGAGTCGTAGGTCACACCGTTCGGCATCAGCTTCAGCGATTCCGGCACGGACGGGCGAAACGCCCGATACGCCAAATACACTGCCCAGACGCCTCCCAGGGTCCAGGCTGCTAGCCAGAAGACGAGGAAGGCATAAGCACCGCTGGGGGTGCCACCGGACGACAGGGTTCGCACCACACTGACAAATCCAACAGTCCACCCCCCAAGCCATGCCAGTACGAACAGCCCCACAAAATAGCGCATCAAACCGCCGCTTTCGTGGGGAACGACGATCAACGGATTGACGCCCTCAGTCGTTACCGAAATCCTGGAGCCTCGTGGTGGTTCAGGACTCACTTGATCGCTCTACTCAATTGACGCCAGTAACCGAGCCAGTTTAGCTCAACTTGTGGGGAGAGCTTGAAATCCTCGACCTTAGTGGGCCTCCACCGCCGATTTAAAGGCGCAATGCTGCTGCGAGTTGCCATGAGAAGGCGACCAAGTCAGCAAGTCATCAAGAATAGAATTGGAATAGAAGCAATTCTACGCACTCATGCTGTTGTCCAACTGCTATATTACTTTGCCTGCGCAATAACCCAACCTCGGCAGCAACGACATCGCCCGCCCCCGCTGGCCGGGGCCTCATTCTCGTGTCAGTGTGGCTTCTCACTGTTCGGCGAGGGCAACGCAGCACGACGCGCAATCTCGCTGCCAAGCGTGCCGTTGGCGTTCTCGCGTAACAACTCGGCCAGCTGCTCGCTCACGCCATATGTCAGGGTGCCTTCGATTGACTGCGTTGCTCTCTCGCCAAGAAGCGCGCCGAGCTTGCCCGCGTGCTTGAACGGTTGCGCGATCCAGACTTGCGTCCCGGTCTCGCGCGCGAATTCCGCAAGCACGTTGAAATTCTGGAGCGCGAGATCGCCGATCTCACTACGTCGTCATAATGCCAAAGGCCTGGAAGAAGGCTATAAGCTTCTGGCCTATGTCAAAGATGGTTTTTGCGTCTTCCTCCATCTGACCTATGGGAGTTGTCTCATCGGCGATGTAAAAGCGCCCACCAGAACTACGCGTCACAACTCGGATAGGGACATCCGGAGTGTCTCCAGCTTTCCAGCGGGCGTGGACATATTTGTTACGCAAGCCGTAGGCGGCAAACACTTGCCTCGAAATGTCAGTGAACTCGCTCCATAGCTTGGGCATGTTCTCCTGGAGAGGACGCGCATAAGCCATTAATAGGTCCATCTTGGCGCGGAACGGAATATTTTCGGTCAATTGAGCAACCCTGACAAAGTCGTGCATCATCACTTCAGCCAATGCCCTCTGGATCGTCACATCCAAATATTCCCAGTGCGCAGAGATGATGCCCACCATGCGCATGTGCTCGTCAGGAAGATCAGAAAACGGACTGCGATAATTGGCCATGTCGGTTTGCCCGGTTTGCGCTCATCGCGCCGTGCGTAGTCACTTCACGGGGCGTTTGTTGCCGGGGAAAGCGGGGATATTCGGGCGGCTGGTGCCGAGAATCGTCCTACGGTCTCGGCCAAACCCGAAGCAATGGAGTTCTGGCTATGCCAACGGCGGCGAAAAAGGTGACTGCGCGCAGCTCTGATCCTACCGCCACGGTCTCGCATCTAGCCGACGTGACCGACAAAATGCACGCCATGTTGATGGATCGCGCTGACGCGTTGATGGGGTACGTGGAAGGTTCGGCTGAAGAAGCTGAATTGGCGACCCTCTCAGACCTCATCGAGGCCTACGAACGTTGGCGCTGGCCTGACGGCAAAATTCCCGGCGGCAAGGGATAGCGGCCAACACTCCGTCATTGCTCGCCCCGCGTGATCTTCGCGACGGCCACGTCCCACGGGCATTCTGGGTTATCCTCCAGGAAGGCGGCGACCCGCTCTCGCAGGTCGGGCGGCACGGCGACGCGGGTCTTGGTGGCCTCGGCAATCGCTCGCTCCACGGCAGGCTTTGCTAGATGACCGTGGGCGATTGCCCGATACGTTTGCTGCAAAAGCGTCTTACTCGGCACGACCTTGCGCACGCTGTGTTCGATCAGCTTGCGCTCGACGTACACCACGAAGCGATCAGACGTGAAGGCGTTAAGCTCGACGCGGCGGTCCAGCAGAAATTCAACTCTTTCTCCGTCGCGCCGTCCACGATGCCTGCGCGGTGTGCGCCTCGTGGCGATCTTGCGACCCGACGTTGCACTGAACCGGTTGTGTTCGAAGTGAGGACTGAGATTGCCAACGTCGCCCAGCGTAAGGCGACGAGGCGGGGAAGCCGCCGCCCAGCGAACAGGGCTAAGCGTCCGAGACCGCACCAACATCGGCGTAGACCCATCAAGTCCTGGGAATATGATGGCGACGCTCGTTCGCGTCGTGCACAAAGAGCTGTGCCCGATCTTTGGCCTTGATCCAATCGGTGCGCGAGATGCCCCAGTATTTTTTTCACATCAAGGAGGGCGACGAGGTTATTCACGATATGGAGGGAGTGGACCATCCCGATCTGGAAGCCGCACGCGCCGACGCGATTGGGGGCATTCGGCAAATCGTAGGCGATGCGCTCATGTTTGGAAGCCCGCTCCGCCTAGATCGCGAGATGCACGTCGTGGATGATGCAGGGGATACGTTGTTAAAGCTCACGTTTCACGAAGTTGTTGGTTTCAACGAAGGACATTAGACTGCGCCGCCCCCGGTCCGATGGCCGACGTGCGGCAACACGTCTCGATTTCTGCGCCGGTTAGAACGGGAATTCAAATAACGTCTGCCAGTTATGGTCGGCAACGATTATCCTCCCACGGCTGGCGGACTGCCCGTTCAAGAATTCCCCATTCAAGAATTTCCCGTTCAAGGACCCCCCGTTCAGGGACCCCCTATTCACGATCTGTTGCGCGCGTTGTGCTGCCTCCGCTTCAGCGCCCGCAGTATCAGCGAGTTCGATGCCTTCCTGGTCGAGTACGGTCATTTGGCCACGTCTGACGTGGAAGTAATAGCGAGGCATGCCGCTCTCCCCAAACCAGAGCTGCGTCGTGGTATGGGAAACCAGTTCGGTGCTGGTGGCACTAATCGAGGTTAGTGTTGCGGCGCTATTTTCACCGTTCCCATCGCATTGGTAAACCACGCCGCGTGTTAGAACAGGAATTCAAACAACGTGTCCCAATCGTCAGCAACGATTATCCTTCCGGGGGTGGCGGACGCCTCGCTCAAGGGTTCGGCATTCGCGAGCGCTTGTGCGCGTCGTGCTCCCTCCACTGCAGCGCCCGCAGTATTGGCGAGTTCGATGCCGCCGTGGTCTGGTACCGTGATTTGGCCACGTCTCACGTGGAAGTAATAGCGAGGTATAGCAAGCCTCCGCGCCATGTTTCGGATGTGAGGGATGGAGAGCGCTCGATGAACGGCGCGGCGCGGCACCTTGATTTAGTG
>Ga0075435_100004081_pt1 | contig 9995 bp, 8 predicted proteins | sample RhiMethybrSRZTD4_FD_75302 | JGI IMG/M metagenome (GOLD analysis project Ga0075435, IMG submission 75302) | Populus rhizosphere microbial communities from Tennessee, USA - Rhizosphere MetaG P. TD hybrid SRZTD4 | ecosystem: Host-associated > Plants > Roots > Rhizosphere > Soil | place: USA... | reverse complement strand
ATCATGATGTCCGAGGTGTTCAGCTCGGGGTTGTAGAGCACGGTGACGACGGGCTGGGGCTGGCTGCCGGGCGGGCTCGCCTGCCCGCCGACGGCCGCGCCGCTGGCCGCGGCCTTGGCCGCGGCGGCGGACAGTTCCGCGATCGCCGCCTTGGCGGTGAAGAGCTGGCTGCCGTCGATCAGCACCTGCGGGCGGCCGTTCCCGGTGACCACGGCCACCGCCGCGTTGCCGTCCCGTAGCTGTTGTTCCGCCCAGGCCCGGCCTTGGGCTGGCGCCGTGTCGGTCACGTGGAACGGCTCGCCGACCAGGTGCGAGACCTGGCCTGCCTCGGGTCCGGCGGCGACGGTGGGGATGGTGGTCACGTCGAAGCTCGCCGCGTAGCCGAACACGATGAGCAGGACCACCGGCATCACGATCATCATGGCGAGCGTGCGGCGGTCGCGCCGTAGCTGCCGGAACTCCTTCACGATCATCGCCCACATGGCGCGCTCCTCGAGCCTGCCGATTTCAACGTGTGTTGAATTCTACGAGCGTTGAATTCTCTGCGTCAACCGGCCGCCGAGGCGATGCCGACGTCGCCATGGGCATAGTTGGGCGTTTGCTGCCGGTCGATGGCGTCATGAAGAATGGGACAATTCCGCCGCTTCTGACCAGGGCCGACGCCTAACGGTTGATTGGGCCGCCAACCCGGAACAGTGCATAGGGAAGCGTCCCTCTCCAAGCGGTCGCGGCCAGGATGCAGCGAAACCACTGGACACCGCGCAGAGCGCCAGCAGCTAGAAGGCCGCCTGCGCAATCCCGGCCACCAAAGAGCCACTGCCCAGCTCTCCGGGGGCCGTTCGCGGTGGCCGCCGCCTGCGGCCCGATATAGCGGTTGACTCTATACCGTCCCGCGATATAGTGGGAGACGCTATAAGGCGAGCAGGGCACTGGAGGACATCGTGGCGGAAGAACTGGATCGGTGGGCGGATCCGCCGCTTCTGGTGCTGGCCAGCCTGGCAGACGAGCCCCGGCACGGTTACGCGATCATTCAGGATGTCGCGCAGACCATGGGGGTGCATCTGTCCGCGGGGACGCTCTACGCGGTCATCTCACGGCTTGAGGCCCGCGGCCTGATCGAGCCGATGGCGCCAACCGGGCGCCGCCGGCCCTACCGGATCACCGCGACCGGGGCCGAGGAACTGGCCCAGCAGACCGAGCGTATGCGCCAGGTCGCGCACGTAGCATGCGCAAGGCTAAGCGCCCGGCCCGGGATGGCCGGGGCGTGAGCGGCCACCGGAACGCACCGCAACCGCAGCCTCGAGCGCCGCTGCTGGACCGGGCCGCGCTGGCGCTCTACCCGCCCGCCTGGCGGGCCCGCTACCGGCAGGAGGCGCTCGATCTGCTCTGTGACCTGGGCGGTGGCGCGGCCTCGGCGGCCAGCCTGGCCTGGCGGGCGGTCCCCGCCTGGCTCAGGCCGCCACGGCACCTGCACGGCCAGGCCGGGCGCATGCGGGCCAGCCTGGCGACCGCGCTGGTGGCCTGGTCGGTACTGGCCGGCCTCGGCCTGGTGTTCGACCAGCTCACCCAGCAGCAGCCGGTCCTCCCGCCCGGCCATGCCGTCATCGGCTGGTCCTACGCCATCTTCGACGTGGCCTTCGCCGTGTCCGGGCTGATCCTGGCGGCGGGGGCATTGCCGCTGTGGCTGCTGATGCTGCGCCGGGCCAGACGCCAGCGCAGCGGGCGTGACACCGTTTACCTGCTGATGCCCGCCCTGGCGCCCGCGGGCTTCCTGGCCTGCCTGGTCATCCTGGCCCGGTTCGGCCGCCACCCGCACGGGGTCGGGCCCTGGTGGTTCGCGGCCCTCACCCTGGCCGGCTTTGCCGCGGCCGCGGCGGCCGCCGCCGGGCCCGCCCTGGCCCTGCGCCGGCTGCGGCCCCGCGGCCCGGCGGTCCGCCTCGCAGCCATCACTTCCGCCGCGGCTGTTGCCACGATGCTGCTGGCGAGCGCGGCCAGCCTGGTCGCCAGCGCCGGCCTGTCGCTATGGGCGCGCGGGTTCGCCGCCTATCATCAGGCCGGGCCGATCACCATCTACCTCGCCCTGGTCACCGCCGCCGGGGCGGTGGCGGCCATCAGCACCGGCCGCGGCGCCCGGGCCGCCCTCGCCAGGCCGCGCGGCCTGTGACCCAGCGGCCGGGCACGTGCGCGGCCCGCTCCGGGCCCGTACGCCGCCCGTTCCTGCCGTCGGCTGGGATGCCCCCGGGTGCTCGTCCTCAGCGCCAGCCCGGGGCCATGGCCACTATGGCAGCGGCAGGCCGCCTGTCGCTGACCGCCTCTGGCGACGGCGCAACGCGGAACGTACGGCACGGCGTTTCTGCCGGTGACACGGGCTGACCCAGCCAAGTGCGGCCAGCGAACCCGGGAGTCGCTCCGTCATGGCGTCAGGCCTTCCCGGACTAGGTCAGCGGACGGCGCCGGGGACCAGCCAGGCGGATCCCCGGGCGCGCAGGGTCAGCGTGACGAATCGGGCCGCCACCCACACGCTGAACGCCAGCCAGAGGGCGACCAGGCCGCCGTGCAGGACGTGCACACAGCCTGCGGCGATGCCGAACACCGCCGCGGTGATGACCCCGGCCAGCGCCAGATAGTCCTGGTCCCCGGCCCCGATGAGCACCCCGTCGAGGACGAACACCACGCCCGCGACCGGTTGCAGCAGCGCGACGACCAGCAGGACATCCAGCAGCAGGCCGGCCACCGGCGCCGCGGCCGCGAACAGGCCGGGCAGGAACGGCCGCGCGGCCAGGATCACCGCGCCGAACACGACCCCGTACACCGCGCCCCAGGCGATCATCCTGGCGGTGGCGGCCCGCGCGCCGGCCACGTCACCCGCGCCCAGGTACTTGCCGGTGATCGCCTGCCCCGCGATCGCGATTGCGTCCAGCGCCAGCGACAGCAGCATCCAGATGCGGAACGCGATCTGGTGCGCGGCGATCGCGGCATTGCCCATCCGCGCCGCGAGCGCGGTGGTGACCACGAGCACCACCTGCAGCGAAAGCGTGCGCAGCACAAGGGACGCGCCGGCGGCCGCCGCGCCGCGCACTCCCGCGCCGTCCGGCCGCAGCGCCAGGCCCGCCCGGCGGGCGCCGCGGGCGACCACGGCCAGGTAGACGAAGGCCGCCGCGTTTTGCACGATGACGGTCCCCCACGCGGACCCGGCCAGGCCCCATCCCAGGCCGAGGACGAAAATTGCATTCAAAACGATGTTCCCGGCGCTGGCGCAGACCGCCACGGCCAGCGGGGTGCGGGTGTCCTGGAGCCCGCGCAGCACGCCCGTCCCGGCCAGCACGGCGAGCATGGCCGGCGCACCGAGCAAGCTGATCCGCAGATACGTGATGGCCCCGGCGGTGACGGCCGGGGACGCCCCGAACGCGTGCACGATAAGGGGCGCGAGCGGAATCCCGGCTGCGAGCACGGCTGCGCCGATCCCAGCGGCCAGCCACAGCCCGTCGATCCCAAGCTGGATGGCAGCCTGCCGGTTTCCGGCACCGAGTTGCCTGGCGACGGCGGCGGTGGTCCCGTAGGCAAGGAAGATCGAGATGCTCACCAGGGTGGTCAGCGCCTGGCTGGCCACGCCGAGGCCGCCGAGGGGCACGGTGCCAATCCGCCCGACAATGGCCGAGTCGCCCAGCAGGAACAGGGGCTCGGCCACGAGGGCGCCGAACGCCGGGATGGCGAGCCGGAGGATCTCCGCGTCGTGCGGGCCGCGCCGCAACATGGCCCGGAGCCCGCGGCGGGGTGCCAGCGTGGCTGGGTCCATAGCCTTGGATCGTAATCGCGAATTAAGTGCATCTGCAATTTGATTGCAGATCTGCCACCGAGGTGCATGACCACGTCCCCGGCGGGCAGGGGCAGGTCAGCGCAGTACCCGGTATCTGGTCGGATGGAGTCATGCCCCGCACCACGCATCAAGGCCGGTGGACCCTGGCCGACCGGTTCGCCTCTGTCTGGCATTACCTGCCGGTGGAGGTCCCGCCCGGATCGCACGCGCTCCGGGTGGAACTCGCCCACGGCGCGCCGGGCGGCGTCCTCGATCTCGGCTGCCTGAGCCCGGCCGGGTTTCGTGGCTGGTCCGGCAGCGCCCGGCGGGAGTTTGTCATCACCCCGCAGGCGGCCACTCCCGGCTACCTGCCCGGCGAACTGGAGCCGGGCACCTGGCAGGTGATGATCGGCCTGCACCGGGTGCCGCCGGACGGGGCCGAATACCGGGTGACCGCCGAGACCAGCACCAGCCCTGGGCGGCTGGCGCCGCCACCCCTGCCTGCGGCGCCGCCGTCGCTGGCCGCCGGCGACCGGCCGCGTTCCCGGGACCTCCCGGCCCGGCCGGGGCGGCGCTGGCTCGCCGGCGACCTGCACACCCATACCGTGCACTCCGACGGCGGGCTGACCGTACCCGAGCTCGCGCTGCTCGCGGCGGGCAACGGCCTCGACTTCCTCGCGATCACCGACCACAACACCGTCAGCCACCACGCCGAACTGCCCGGCGCGAGCGCCAGGTACGGGATCACCTTGCTCCCGGGCCAGGAAGTCACCACGAACGGAGGGCACGCGGGCGCGCTCGGCGACATCGGCTGGGTGGATTTCCGCGAGCCGCCGGACGCGTGGCTGGCCCATACCGAGCACCGGGACGGCCTGCTGTCGGTCAACCACCCGATCGGCGGCGAGCTGAGCTGGACGCTGCCGATGTCCAGGCGCCCGCCGCTCGCGGAGGTCTGGCATTGGAGCTGGCTGGACCTGCGCTGGACCACCCCGCTCGCGTGGTGGCTGGCCTGGGATCCAGGCTCGGTGCCGGTCGGCGGCAGCGACTGGCACCGGCCGAGTGACCTGTCCGCGGTCGGCACGCCCACCACCTGGGTGGAATGTGAGGCGGCGGACCCGGCCGCGGTGCTCGGGGGGCTGCGCGCCGGGCGGGTGGCGATCTCCGCCCGGCGGGACGGGCCGGTGTTGCTCAGGTGCGACGGCGAGCTGATCGCCATCGACGCGGAGGGCACCACGCTGGCCGGACCGGACGGGCCGCGGGCCCGAGTCACCGCCGCTCGTCAGGCCTTCCCCGCCGCCCCCGGCCACCATCGCCTCCTCGACGACTCCTGCGCCACCCTCGCCCTCGTCGGCTGACGGGCGCTCACGACCGGATCCGGAAAACCGGGTGATCCGGGGCGATGGCCAGAAGTTTGTCATCGGGGGCGTCCGGGCCGACGCCCTGGAAGAACACGCCGACCTCGAACTTCCACTTCTTGAGGTAGGCCCGCAACACCCGCGGCCGCTCCTCGGCAGGCAGTTCGGTCGCGGTGAACTTCTCGACCCGCCGGCCGACTCGCAGTTCGCCGCCGCCGGCCACGCGCATGTTGCGGACCCACTGCGTGTTTCCTCGCGGCGAGATCAGGTACCGCTCGCCGTCGAGGGTCAGCGGGTTCACGGGGGTGGTCCGCCACTCCCCTGACTTGCGCCCGCGTACAGCCAGCACGCGCGAGCCGTAGACGCTGACGCCCAGCTTGGTTAGCTGACCCACGGCCGAGTTGAACATCTCGGCCCCGCGGGAGGGCTTGAGGTAACGCGGCTGGCTCTGGGCGTTCATGACAGCTCCTTGTTGACCTAGAGAGCGGTGCTCTTTTCAGAGACTAGTGTTCCCATACCTAACTGTCAAGAGCGCTGCTCTCAATTTGGATCGATGATTCGGTCACGGCATGATGGGTCCGACTCACGGAGGTTGCGGATGGAATCCACGCCGAGATGGGGCATCACGCTCCCGCTCCGCACTGTCCCCTTGTCCGGACAGCGCGACCTAGTGACCGCGCTGCCGGATCTCGGCTACACCGATGCGTGGTCGAGCGAGGTCAACGGCGCCGACGCGTTCACCCCGCTGGCCGCCGCGGCGCTATGGACCACCGGGCTGCGGTTCGGCACCGCGATCGCCGGAATCTACACCCGCGGCCCGGCGCTGCTCGCGATGAACGCGGCGGCCTGCGCGAGCCTGGCACCCGGCCGGTTCGTCCTCGGCATCGGGACCTCGTCCCCGGTGATCGTCGAGGACTGGAACGGGCTGGAGCTGGACCGGCCGTATCAGCGCGCCAGGGACACGCTGAGGTTCCTTCGCGCCGCGCTGGCCGGAGAGAAGGTGAGCGGGGAGTACGACACGTTCACGGTCAGCGGGTTCCGCCTCGATCCGCCGCCCGCGCCGCCGCCGGGGCTCGCGCTGGCCGCGCTGCGGCCGGGCATGGTGCGGCTCGCTGCCACACTCGCCGACGGCGCGATCACGAACTGGCTCTCCCCCGCCGATGTGCCGGCGGTGCGCGCGGTAGCGGGGCCGGACTGCGAGCTGATCGCCCGGATATTCGTCTGCCCGACCGCTGATACCGACGCCGCCCGGGCCATCGGCCGGCGCATGATCGCCGCCTACCTGACCGTGCCGGTCTACGCCGCCTTCCACGCCTGGCTCGGCCGGGGCGAGGTACTGCGGCCCATGCAGGAGGCGTGGGCCGCAGGGGACCGGAGGCGGGCGCTCGAGCTGATCCCCGATCAGGTCGTGGACGAGCTGGTGGTGCACGGATCCCTGGATGCCTGCCGGGAGCGGGTCGCCGAGTATCACGCGACCGGCCTGGACACTCCGGTCATCATGGTTGTTCCGATGGCGGGCGTGGACGAAGCTGCGGCGGTCCGCGGGCTCGCCCCCGTCAGCTAGCCGCGACCGGCGCCACACCGGCCCGGCTGACCGCCGCCGGAATCACCACGACGGGGGTCATCACGGCCGAAAATCACCACGGCCGGGTCATTACGGCTGGGGTCACCAGGACCCGGGCAGCGGGGCGCCGTACCAGGACACGATGATCTGGTGCGCGATGGACACTGGGGGCGGCAGCAACACATCCCGCGCAGACACCGCCGCCAGCAGCTCCTCGCGCGTGAACCACCGCGCCTCGGCAATCTCTTCCCCGTCCACGACAATCTCCTGTGCCCCCGGGGCGCGGGCCACGAACCCGAGCATCAGGCTGCGCGGCATGGGCCACGGCTGGCTTCCGACGTACCGCATCCCGTTGACCTGCAGCCCAGTCTCCTCGCCGACCTCGCGGCTGACCGCCTGCTCCAGGGACTCTCCCGGCTCGACGAACCCGGCGAGAATGGAGACCCTCCTGGCCGGCCAGGTCCGGTTGCGGGCCAGGAGGCACCGGTCGTTGTCGTCGGTGATCAGCATGATCACCGCCGGGTCGACCCGGGGGAAGTGCTCACTGTCGTCGACCGGGCAGCGCCGGGCGTGGCCCGCGAGTATGGGCACGGTGACCGCGCCGCAGCGCGGGCAGTGGGTGTGCGTCGCGTGCCAGTTGGCCAGCGCGACCGCCTGGGTGAACAGCCCGGCGTCCCGGTCGTCGAGCAGCGGCCCGGCCTGGCGCAGCCCGGCCGGGCGGATGCCCGGGTCCGGCGGCAACGCGGGAGCGGAGCCGGGCCCGGGTAGCGGGCCCGCCCCGAGGCCGCCCCGTGGGCCATCGACCCCGAAATACGCGACCCCGGCGTCGTCCACGCCGAGCATGAACCGGATCCCCTCGGGGGCCTGGCCCGGCGGGACCAGTTCGAGCTCCGCTCCGCCGCTGGTGAAGTTGACCAGCGCCTGCCCGTGGTCAAGCACGAGTACCCGGGATGCCTCGTCCGCCCAGGCCGCGGCGACCCACTCAGCGTCAGCGCGGAGGTGGCTGGCCCGGTCGACGCTGCTGCGGGCAAGGCTGAGCTCGCCGAGAACCCCGGTTTCCTGGTCCAGCCCGGCGGCTCCGGGGCCGTCCGGCATCACCGCGGGCCCGTGCTGAGACTGACCTCCGCTAGCTCGTCCCACAGGTAAGCCACGGCTTCCGCGCCCTTGAGCAGCATGGCCATGTCGACCTTCTCGTTCGGCGCGTGGATGCGGTCGGAGTTCAGCCCCGCGGCGACGAAGACCAGCGGCGCGCCCAGGATCTCGGTGAGGTCGGCCTCCGGCCCGCTGCCGCCCTCGCGGGTGAACAGTGGCTCCGCGCCGAACGCGCGTGCCACCGCCCGCTGGGCGGCCAGCACCGCGGGGGAGTCGATCGGCGCGGTCGTCGGCCGCACCCCGGGGCCCTCCGGCAGGACCACCGCCTCGAGCCCCGGCGGGGTCTGCGCCGCCACGTATTCCTGCAGCGCGCCCAGCACATCGGCCGGCTCCTGGTCGGCCACCAGGCGGAAGGAGACCTTGGCGTGCGCCTCCCGCGGCACGATCGTCTTCTGGCCGGGCCCGGTGTGACCGCCCCACATGCCGTTGACCTCGGCCGTGGGCCTGGCCCAGACGCGCTCCAGGGTGGAGTACCCGTCCTCGCCGTAGGTGCTCAGGCTGTGCCCGGCGTTGGCGAGCCACGCCTTCTCTTCGAACGGCAGCCGCCCGAACAGTTCCCGCTCCCTCGGGGTCAGGCTCACCACCTTGTCGTAGAACCCGGGAAGCGTCACCCGGCCGCCTGCGTCGTGCAGCCCCGCGAGCAACCCGGCCATGGCGTGCAGTGGGTTCGGCACGCCGCCGCCGAACGAGCCCGAGTGCAGGTCCGACTGCGGCCCCCGCAGGATGATCTCCGCGGCGGCGAGCCCGCGCATCCCGGTGCACAGGGACGGTACGTCCGCGGCCCACATCGTCGTGTCGGAGACCACGATGACGTCGCAGGCGAGCGCGGCGGCCCGGTCCCGCAGCAGCGCGGCGAAATGCGGCGAGCCCGATTCCTCCTCGCCTTCGATCAGCAGTTTCAGTGTGACTGGGGGCGCGGCGGCCCCGGACGCCGCCAGGCAGGCACGCAGCCCGAGCGAATGGAGCAGCACCTGTCCCTTGTCGTCGGACGCGCCGCGGCCGAGCAGCATGCCGTCCCGCTCGACCGGCTCGAACGGCGGGGAGTCCCACTCGCCGAGCGGCTCCACGGGCTGGACATCGTGGTGCCCGTAGACACAGACCGTCGGCGCGGCCGGGTCAGCCGCGGGCCAGCAGGCGTACACCGATGGCAGCCCCGGTCCGGCATCATCGCCCGTTGCCCAGATCTCCACCTGCGGGAACCCGATCCCGCGCAGGTGCGTCGCGAGCCACTGCGCGGATGCGCGCACGCCGGCATGACGGCTGGGATCCGCGGAGATCGACGGGATCCTCAGCCACTGCTTCAGTTCGCTGAAGAACGCCGCGGAGTTTTCCTCGATATAGCTACGGACATCCATGTCTGTAATCGCCTTCCCACCGGACCGCCCCCGGCACTCTAGACCACCGGCCGCCGCGGCCGTGCGGGGGCTATGCGCACCGCCAGGGGCAGGCATGTGAACGGGGCTCAGCGATGACGGTCCGTGCTGGCCCGCGGGCAGTGTGGTTGCGGTGCTGTCGGGCATGCCTGCGGCGGTCACTTTGACCTTGTTGAACGCGATGTTGCCGGTGAACGGCTGGGACACCTCGTCCCCGGTGATCGGATCGGCGAAGTCCGCTACCAGCGTCCAGGGATCTAGCGCGCGATGAACAGGTACTCGCGGGCGGCGCGGCGCCGGGCGGCCTGGTGTGTGCCGAAGGCGTAGGTGTGGTCCACGGCCCGCACTTCCACGTGCGGTTTCACCTCCCGCAGCAGGCCTTCGATGGTCGCGGCGTCGGGTACCGCGTTGGAAGAGTAGGACAAGACGAGTGCCGAGCCGGCGAACTGCCGGATCGTGCGGCGCAGGGCGCCAGTCACCGTGCGGGCATAGGAGAACGGCGTATAGCGCTTGGGCAGCTTCCTGGTCCGCGTGCTCTCCAGCGGCGCCTGGTCGCGCCAGTACACCGACAGCCCTTCCAGGAAGTGATACCGCTTGATGTAACAGTTGTCGTCGCGTGGCGGCGCGTAGGGCGGATCCAGGTAGACGACGTCAAAGCCGTCCTGGGCCAGGTCGAACACGTCGGATGAGGTGGCGGCGCAGGGCTGGCCGCTGTCGAACACCACCCTGTTGTACTCGGCGGCACGCTCGGCGAA
>Ga0075435_100004079_pt1 | contig 9996 bp, 10 predicted proteins | sample RhiMethybrSRZTD4_FD_75302 | JGI IMG/M metagenome (GOLD analysis project Ga0075435, IMG submission 75302) | Populus rhizosphere microbial communities from Tennessee, USA - Rhizosphere MetaG P. TD hybrid SRZTD4 | ecosystem: Host-associated > Plants > Roots > Rhizosphere > Soil | place: USA... | reverse complement strand
CGGTTCATCGAGGGGTTCACGGTGGGGGCGGTGAAGTAGTGCCGGCGTCCCGCCGGCCGGCTCGGCGGCGTCCCGCCGGCGCCGACCAAACCTCGATGATCGAGACGCGCCCCGTGTACTTCAACAAATCGAAGCCGCCTCCCATCCGGTAGCGGATCGTCACAGCAATGGTCTCGGCCTGCGACACTGCGATCTCGGGTCTGACCGGTGAAATGACTGGTTGGCAGTAAGAAACACAACTACCGACGGCGCCTCCTTCGGGGAGTAGGCCGTTGACTTGCCGATGTGGAGTGAATGGAGGCCTTTCGTAGATCGATCGAAGCGGCCGGCATCGCATGGCTACTATTGGCGAACCTCGGCACTTTGCCCTTGCCACCTCAGCGACACATTCAGCACTCTTGTAGGCTCCTATTGCGGCAGTAGCTGCGGTCTGCTATCGTCACGTCACTAATCACTTCATCACGTGCGGAGGTATCTCAGTGGTATCTGTCGCCCTTATCCGTTGGGATCGGTGCCTCGCCCGCGCCGCTGTCGCCGCAGTCCTCTCGCTGATGCCGCTGGTTGGCTTCGCACAGACCACGACGAGGACGGTTCTCGTGAACATCTGGTCCGGTTCTCCGAGCTGCAGCTGCGAGCTGTTGCCGGCAACGCATTCATACGACTTTATCGATCCGCTCGCACGCCAGTGGGATTCGCTGTCGGTTGTGTTTGATGCGGGATTCGAAGCCAACCAGGCGGCCGTAACGGATCTCACGGTAGAGATCAACGGCCAGCAGGTCGGGTCCCCGGCAGCCGTGAACAATCCGACTGACCCGTTCTGTGGAGGCCTGCAACCGTACACGTTCACCGCACCAAGCATGCTGCCCGGATACCACACTGGCGGGCACAATACGCTCACCATCAGTTGGAAAGGGTGGATGTGCTACAGCATCCCCGGAGATGCCCAGCTGACCTTCACCTACCCGCCGGTCCACCCGATCGAGTTCAACGTCACGGATGATCCGTTGCGGGAGCCTGACCGGCATGTCATCCTCACGAACACCGAGGCGGGATATCTTTACCCACGGTATCAAGGCATTGGCGGCCAAGACAAGATGGTACCGATGTACGTCCGGACGTTCGATTCGACAACTGGCGCACCACAGTCAGGCCAAACGGTATACCTGCGCGTAATCGATCCACCTGACCCCGCGCCGTATAAGAATCAGCCTGGGAAGGTCTTGTCACGCGTCAATGATAACGACGGGCCATCGGCAACGCTTGCGGGGAGTGCTATCGCCCCGGCCGCAACGCCGGGTGTATACCAGGGGACGAGCGGCGCAAACGGAGAACTCGATTTCACGCTTCTCCTCGATCCTCGGGCGGAGGCCGGCGACAATTACCAGGTCGAAGCGAGCTTCTCCGAGTTCTTCCCCGCCGGGATGACATGGAAATCGGGCGCATTGACCGCCTGGAAACGCATGTTCATCGAGACACTGCATACGTTGCGCAACGGCATTCCGCTAATCGCGGATGCAGCACAAGGATCACCGACGATTCATGTCGCCGATGACCATTACGGAGGCAATCGCGGAAAACATCGAATTGCCCAAGGCGATCTCATCGTTCTCGTGCATGCGCCGGCACGAGATCGCCGCAACATCCTGTACGGGTGGTACCGGGAGGAGCACAGTGTTGCGGACATCACCGCTGACAGCACGGGCTTTGTCGTCACCTTGGGAACGAGAGCAGGTCACATAATTACGCCGGAACAACTGCAGCACGACTTCGGCCGCGATCCCTCAGACCCGAACACGCCGGTGTATTCAGATTGGATCGCGTGGCTTTCGGGTGCAACTCTCGGCGCGGCGGACTACTTCGACGCCGATAGTCTTCTGGTATGGGGCAGCGGCAGCCCCTTCAACGATGCGTTCGTTGAATACTGGCTCTTGCCGAATAGCCCCTTTGGCTTTGTGCCACTGCCTCACTTCGGCGCGTTCGACGATACGGTCCTGCAGAGCTTTGCGAAGAAATGGTCCTTTACCGGCGCAGGAACTGCCGCGGCACCGAACCATCAGCTGCTCATGATTGCCGACAACGATGGATCTACGTCGCCGGATGCTGGGCGTACCACCACCAAGGTGATCGGCGAAACCTCGTCATGGGTTTGGCGCGGCACGATTGACGGCACGGTGCGAAACGGAAGGACAGCAGTCACCGACGCTGAAGCATGGGCCGAGAAGACTGTCGCCCATGAGATTGCACACCAGTGGCAGACGGACGGCACGTTTAACCTGCTCGATCACTGTCCGGCAGATACGCCGACTTATGATGATCCTGCCCTCGTTTGTCTGCTCGCCGCTCCCGACGCCACCGCCCAAGACCAACGAGCAAACGGCGTTGCCAGGTTCCACCTGATCTCGGTTCAGCCAACGGTCGGACCGCCGTATTACCACTCGGAATACTTCGGAATCCGCACGCGCTCCGATCCGTTCGTACCATAAAGGGCAAGATCATGAAGAAGCTCCTGCTTTTCGCAGCCCCCGTCATCTTTCTAGCGCCAGCGCTCTCCGCTGCACCGCCTCAACCGATCACCGCGAGCCTCACGCTGCCGTCCTCCGTTGTGTTGCCCGGCGTGCCGTTTGATATGACCGTGACCCTAACGAACAATTCATCCGCGCAGGCCTCGGTTGGTCTGCTTACGCGATTCGCTTTCCGGCTGCCTGACGGCACTACGTTCTCGCCACGCGCGATGCACCTCCTCGATCCGAATCCGTACCCGATCGGGCAGACCTGGGTCACCTTGTCAGCGGGAGAATCGCGCCAGTTCTACGTTCAGTGGGCATCCGTCACGCCCGATATTTTTCATTTTTCAGAGTTTTCGGGTCCGGGTGCTTACGACGTAACATTGGCGCTCAGCGCGTCAAAGACCGACGACGACTACGTGGGCGAGATCGTCACGAACGCTGCCCACCTGACACGCATCGTTCCGGCGGGACAAGATGGGGCACTCTGGAATCGCATGTCGGCCGCCATGGATGGGCGGTGGGCGGACGACGGCTTCTGGAATTCCAGGACCGGACCCGCAATCCTGCGGGAAATCCTGGAGCTTCACCCCGAGTCGGCGTATTACCCTTACGCCATTCTACTTCGAGAGCAGATTTCTCCGCCGACCGTTCCGACGACGGCCGACGTGGAACGACTATTGACCACGGCCGATCGGTTTCCCTCCTCACCAGCGTATCCGCATCTGTTATTGCGCGCTGCGGCCATTACAGACGGGTTTGCCGTTGACGCTATGTATCGCCACGACATGAAGGCGAGGTCGGAGTATCTACGCACAGCCGAGCGTTACTACGATGACGCCGCAAACAAGGTCAAAATCCCGATATTGCGCAGGATCGCCGAACGCCAGCGCGATGCGACTCATGCCGCAATCGAGCGTGACCGATTACGCGAAGCATCTAAGAGGATTCAGCAGTAGCAGCGATCAAAAGCCCCATCGCGGTGGTACGTCTTCGTAAGTTGATGATCCCGATGTCGACCTCCGGCATCCTGACCGTGGTGATCTTCGCCTTCACGCTGGTGACGCAGGAGTTCGTCTACGCCCTGACCTTCATCTCCTCCTCCTCCCACCAGACCGTCGGCGTCGGCGTCCCCACGTTCCTCGTGCGCGGCGACGTCTACTACTGGGGCTCGCTGATGGCCGCCTGCCTGATCACCAGTGTGCCGATCGGGATTCTGTACAACCTGTTCCTCGACCGGTTCATCGAGGGGTTCACGGTGGGGGCGGTGAAATAGCCCCTACCGGCGGTAAGGGCGCACAGCGTGCGCCCCCGAGGAATGACACGGCAGACGGCTTCAGATGCGCTGCGCTCCCTAGCCGGTAACGACGTTCGCAAGTCCGCGGCTTGATCGTGCGAGCATGTCGGTGAAGTCGGCGTTCGCAGTCTCGCTGAGAGCCGGTACGGTCTGGCCGGAGTTGACCGCCTTTTCGACGAAAGCGCGCGGCGTGGCGGTCACGACGCGGCGTTTCACCAGAGGTGAGGGAGCGGAGCTCCGGAAAGGGACGAAAACGGCGGCCATCGCGCGCAGCACGGCGATCTTCGCGCGAGGCATAGTTTCAATATGCTCTTGAGGCTGGCGTCTGGTCTCGACTGCCAACCTGGCCGATCTTGTGAAGCCATTTGATCATCCTTAACGAAGTATGCGCGGCCACTCTAGTCACCGATCGTTGCGTTAAATTCGCGAGTGTGCTTATCGTCAAAGTTACTGATTCGCCGTTCGCGATCCGGTTCGAAGGCGATATCGCGGATCGCTTCAATAGTTTCAGTGAACCTCGGGTCCTTCTTCGACTCCGTCGCCAGCGGCTCCAATGGGTCTCGTACGACCCTGTCGTACACGATTCGGGAAGTCCCGACAGTCCGCGTCTCCCGTTCATATGGGGACAAAGCGATGATACGCGGCGCGAGAAATACCGCTTCCTCGAGATCATGGGTTACGAACACAATGGTTTTCTTTCTCTCCTCCCACAAGGTAAGCAAGAACACTTGCATACGCTCGCGAGTGCCCGGATCAAGCGCGCCAAACGGTTCATCCATCAAGACGATCGCCGGGTCCTTCAGCAATGCTTGCATGACCGCCGCCCGCTGCTGTTGTCCGCCCGACAGCTCATGAGGGTATTTCTCTCGATGTTCGGCAAGGTCAGCGGCCCGCAGAAAGACTTCCGCGCGTTCGCGGAGCGCTCGATAATTCCTCCGCCATGTGAGCCAACCGCTACTCAGACGATCCCCAAGCATAAGATTCTCGATTATTGTGAGGTGGGGGAACAGGCCATAGTGCTGGGGGACGATGCCTCTGCGAACATCGGGATAGCCAAGCGGCTCGCCGTCTAATAGTACTTCACCGCTCGATGGCCTTTCTTGCCCGAGAATGATCTTGAGCAGCGTTGATTTCCCGGACCCCGACGGTCCCACGAGAGCAACGAGCTCACCTTTCGATACTTCAAAGCTGATGTCCCTAAAAACAACCTTCTCTCCGCCGGACCCAACATAGCTTTTCCCGATCCCTCGCACTTCTAACAGCCCGTCGCGCCGATCACCGACGACGGGTGGAGGCGCGCCGAGGCGTGAGACGGCCTGACCGCTCGCGCCGGCATTAGCTCGATGATTGATAGTCACTGTTTCCACGGATACAAATACCTAACAGCGAGCGCGAGGCATCGATCGATCGCGAAGGCGAGCACAGTAATCCAGATGACATATGGGATGATGGTCGCCATATCAAGATAGCGCCGCTGCAGGAAAACGCGATAACCTAAACCTTGCGTCGCCGCTATGCCCTCGCTAGCAATAAGGAAGAGCCAGGCCGGACCCACTGACTGACGAACCGCCTCGATGAGACGGGGCATCGTCAGCGGCAAAACAATGCGATAGACCAAAGCCAACTCAGAAGCGCCCAAAGTCTGCGCTTTCACGAGAAGTTCCTGCGGAATCTCCAGGGTCATAGTGTATATGTCTCGCGCTATGAAGAATGTCAGTCCTAGGAATATCAAACTCACCTTTGCCACATCGCCGATGCCGAACACGATCAAGAGAATCGGCAGTAACGCGAGCGTGGGAATAATCGAAAGGGCTGTGACAAACGGCAGCGCGATCAGACGCATGCCGGGAAACAATGCCATGTTCAGTCCCAAGAGAAGACCGGTTATCGCCGCTAGCACAATTCCGCTTCCGAAGCGAAACAGGCTCGCGAATGTGTCTGCCCACAATGTGAACGTGCCCGTGCGCACATCGCGCACGAAAGCCATCTCCTTCATGCTCTCGAGCATCATCGTGAACGACGGAAATATTTTACCATCCGGATTCGCTGCGAGATAGGCCGACGAGGTAACGTGATAGACGACGATAAGAGCGAGAAATGGCACCGCCTGATAGAATAAGGCCACCACCTTCGGCGGATGGGCGTGGATACCGAAGAGATATCTGTTGCGCTTAGACAAAGGCAATGTCCGACGCTACGCGTCTAATGTAAAGTTGCATCGTCTCGGAGCGCCATGCTAGTCGGGTGCATCGAACCTGTCAAACAGTTAGCCCAGTTTCCCACTTCTCCAACCCGTTTTACGACGCAAGTCCGACCGAACTCCAGAGCTTCCCCATGCGCGACACGCCCCACCGCAACCGATGCCCCCATCCCAGGAGTTACACGAGCTCGTTCATAGCTTGCCCAACGTACCCGCCGCGGCCATATCCATATATTTCGTATTGAAACGAAGACGAATTCGTTTCGCGTCGCCGAGGACCGTTCCGTCCGGAAACTGGACTCCAACCACATCGGGATTCTTCGCTCCCCTCAGCAGACCGACGTCGAAAATGAAGTTGCGGACGAACCGCATTGTCCGCTTCAATTGTGCATTCTTCGTGAAGTTCGACGCATCGGCTGGCGTCACGAACAGGTGTGTAGTTTTGAGCTGTGCCGTGAAGTCCGCCGCGCTTCCGCCAGCGCTCTTTGCCATGCGTGCCAGAGCTTCGCGGTGCCGTTCGCTGTTCCGCTCTGCCATGACGCCCATGGTCTCAAACCACGCCCCGACGATCGCCTTCTTCACGTTTTCGGATATGCCGGTTCGAACCGCAATTCCGTCGATTATTTCGCCGGGAATTTGCGAGGAATCAAAGAGCAGACGCGCGTCCTTTACCTTTCTCGTGGTCATCAAGATTGGATTCCATGTGACCACGACGGTACCGTTGCCCCCCGTCGCGAAGACCGCGCCGATATCGCTGTCGGAGGTATTCACCGTCTTGACGCTGCCAAGGCTGAGTCCGTTCATCTGTAATGCACGTGCCAACAAATAGTGGGATACAGTATACTGGACTAGTTTTACCTCGCGGCCTTTGAGATTCTTCACCCCGAGCGGTGTCGCCTTGGCGACGATGCCGTCGTTGCCGTTTGAATAGTCACCCACCACGATGAATGTTGTGTCGACACCACCGAGGGCAGGTATCGTCAACGCATCCATATTGGTGACCGCCACTGCACAAAATTGCCCCGCCGTGTACTGATTGATGCTCTCGACGTAGTCCATCGGCGGCGTGACGTCGAGAGCCACGCCAAACCGCTTTCCCCACTTTGCCAGGATGCCCGAATCCTTCATGAATTGTATCGGCTCCCAGCCGGTGTAGTGCGACCAGGCGATCGTGCACGGCTCCGCCGCCCCTGCGGTGAACGATGTGACCAGAATGATCCCCGATAGGACTACGAGTATCAATCGCCCTGTGTGATGACGTGACATGACATTCCCTCCTCGCTAGCTGCGTGGCGACGCTATAAGCGACCCGACACTTACTGTTGACAACTGGTCTAGCCTCTCGTGGGTTGTGCGCCCGTGACATCTGTGATGCCGCTACGTCGTTTTGAGCTAAACACCTCCCTCGTTCGAACGATCACGATCACCAGGTTGGCCATCACCAATTCGAATGCGACAGCGCCACTTAGAAAGGGCTCGTGCTCGGCGCGAACGGGAAAGCTGACGTAGAGGTTCACAATTACAAGCGAAACGAAAACAGGGATGTCGATAAAGATGATAATGTCCTTCGCCGAAGGTGCTGCGAACTTTTTATGTAGGTAGAAGTCCTCACATAGCATCAGAACGGCGATCATGATAAGCAATACTTGGTAAGAGCTCTTCGCTGCAGTACCCAGCGCGTGAATCGCTCCGACTGAGGTAAGCGCGATCAAGAATGAACCTGCGATCGCCACGCGGATGCCCTGTTTCTCAGGTATTTCGAAGAACAACAGAACAGAGATTGCAGTTGCCTGAATGATTGCCCACAGCTCCCAAATCTGATGTTGATTGAAAGTCCATACTCTGAAGACGAGGTGGTACGCATTCGTGTGGAAGAACTGGGCGACCATAAATTGGCGGCAGTCGGGCCTTGGCGCATGGGCGAAGAACGGAATCGCTGGAAAGGCGATCATCACGGCCGCGTAGAGCCCGAGAAACAAGGCTTCCCGCCTGTCAACGTTTTGTAACCGATTTCGGATCCTTACGAACATCTAACCTCCAACTCGTAGGCGGGAGCGCCGAATCGATGATCGCGTCCGATCAATTCAATAGCTTCCGAAGCTAGTGTGTTGGTGACGACATCTCATGGATACACATCGCAAGTACATTGGCAGGTCGTGGTGGCCCTTACATGAGGAGTGACACTAGTGTCGCTTTCCCTACCTCTGCGAAGCCAAAAACAAGAAAATTGGGCTGCGAGCTACCCATTCGCCATCCCGAAGGCGCTTGGAACGCGTCGGTTCGGGGCGGAGTCGGGGTCAGGGGCTTCCATCTTCGCTGGGAGCGGCGAAATCAGCGAGTAATTCATTCTCCAAGTGTGACTTACCGCCCCCAAACCGCGCCGCTTCCGAAGAGCGAAGGCACGACCCCGCCCGCCCGCGCGTGGGGATTCGAACCTGTGACCAAGATATTGGAGATCGAAGCCCGCGGTCAGTGCAGAGCCGGGGTCAGAGCTTCGCTTTTCGCTACCGGGCGAGGGAAGAGTCGGTAACCTATTCTCGAAGTGTGGCTTACCCGTATGGAACCGCATCGGTTCCGAAGAACGAAGGCATGACTCCCGCGCTCCGCGCCGCTGCGCGCTCTGCTTCCACGAAGCGTCAAGTTCGATTAGGTTTTTCGAAGCCTCTTTCCGGGCTGAGAAGAGCTGTCGAATACTTTGACGACGTCATAAACGCGGCATTCAAGTGCTTCGGCGAGCCGCAGGACCATCGTGAGGCTCGGCACCTTCACGCCGCGCTCAAGGTCGCCGATGAACTGCCGATTCGATCCGCAGCGTTCCGAGAGCTCAGTCTGAGTTAGGTTGCGCGCCACGCGAAGTTCACGCAGGCGTTTGCCGAAGATGGCTCCTTCGTTCTCTACCGCCAAAACGGGCTGCTCCCCTTGACAAATGCCGGATCGGAATGCATTCTATGGAATGCATCAATTAGAGGAACAGCTATGCAATCATCCAGCGCCGACCGCATCCGTCGCATCTTCCTCAACCGCAGTCCGAACTTTGCGCTCATCACGGCCGCCGAGCTCCTCGGCATCACGATGGAAGAGTTGAAACGCGACATCGACGATGGCGCGATTGTAGCGGTTTCGACCGGCGTGGGGATGCGCGTTCCGAAAGAGGAGCTGATCGCGGCGGCGATGCGGGTGTGGGAGCAGGGGGTGATCGAGGCGGCGCTTGGGGACGATGCGGCGAAGGTGCTGCCGGAGGCGATCCGGCTCGTGTTGTTGCGGGTGCGCGTGCCGCGGTATCAGCGCGACATGCTCGTCGCCCTCGCGAAACGGCATGGGACGACGGTCGACGCGGTGCTGACGCGCGAGCTCGAGGATGTTGCGTGCGCGCATGCCGAGGAGCTGGCCGCTATCGTCCCGACACTCGCGGCAGCGCTGGCGTGGCCGGCGCAGGCGTGAACGTGGGGCGGAGAGACGTCGTCTTGTTGCTGCTGCTTCTCAGGCAGTCGTGATCGTGCCATTTTGAGATCGTTCGCTGCGCTCACGATGACCGGGGCTCTCGGCGGAAGAGATCGGAGTCTTCTTGCGAGACTGCGCCGTCTCGGCGGATGACTCGCGATCGATTCAAGATGAACCTCATGCCTCCGCGCGAGACGGCCCAGCCTCGCCGCGAGACGCGCCGGTCTGGCGGCATGACACGGGAGCCAGGTCGCGTGAGGCCGCGATCTCGCGAGAAAACCCGCTTGTCACCGCGCATGACTCGTGTGTCTCAGCGCGAGACGGCCTCGTGATCCTCAATAGACGCGTTGTGTTCTTGAATATGACTCGGAGTCTCGCCGCGTGACTCGCGCTTGTCACGATCGGACACGCGTGATCCTCGTCAGTGCTCATCGTGACGGCGACGTCTGGTCACTGTGACCTCGCGCACGACCGGCTCGCATAAATGACCCATAAGCGCATTGGATTCAGTCAGTTCTCCGCTTCGGACGAACAAGTTACCTTTTCAGGAGTCA
>Ga0075435_100004077_pt1 | contig 9998 bp, 7 predicted proteins | sample RhiMethybrSRZTD4_FD_75302 | JGI IMG/M metagenome (GOLD analysis project Ga0075435, IMG submission 75302) | Populus rhizosphere microbial communities from Tennessee, USA - Rhizosphere MetaG P. TD hybrid SRZTD4 | ecosystem: Host-associated > Plants > Roots > Rhizosphere > Soil | place: USA... | reverse complement strand
TGTCGCCGCAGCAATCGCGGTCCCGTGCGCGCCTTGAATGCCGGTCACTTCACCGAGCAGCGTGCCATTCTCTTCGTCGACCACCATTACGCGATTCTGGCGGCCGATGAACAGCCGGTGATTCGGTGGATCGGGAACGATATAGTCCCAGCCGCCGTCGCCTCCGAGCGTGTAGGTGTGTGTGATGCGGTACGACGCCGCGGACTGCGCGAGGACCGATGTCACCGCGGCCAGCGTCAACACGAGAGCGGTGCGCATAAGGCTCCTTTTCGCTGCGAGTCTATCCGAGTCGGCGAACCGCAAGATGAACGGCAGATGACAGCAGCGATCACAGTTGGGCTCAGCTGTCTTTCGTCGTCCCTTACGTCGTTGCGCGGTAGGCCGCAGTACGATGAGGCGTCATCCTCGGAGGTGCGTGTGCGGCCTCGATTCCTTGTCGTCGGCCTTGCCGCCGTGCTCGCCAATGTCGCTGTCGTTCACCCGGCGGTGGCGCAATCCGATCAGCCGGCCATCGATCTCATCGTCGATGCGGGACGTCCTCTTCGAGTGGCGCTCGACGAGCGAATCCAACTGAAGAAGGTCGGGCAGCCGGTGACGGGTACCGTGACAGAGCCGGTTTATGCGTACGACCGCGTCGTGATCGCCGTCGGTACAAAGGTGCGCGGCCACGTGTTGCGGATCGACAACGCATCGAAATTCGTCCGTGCCCGCGCGTACTCCAGCGGCAACTTCTCGCCGGCCAAACACGCGGTTCTGCAGTTCGACGCGCTGCTGCTCGACGACGGCCGCGAGATGGCCCTCGACACGATCGTCACGGGCGGCGTTCCGAACGTGACGCGCCACGTCGCCGGCGGCGCCAAGGCCGCGCGCCCCGAACAGGCCGCGTCATCCGACGATGACGCGAACCTCACGCTGGCGTCACGCGCGAGCAAAGAAATCCGCCAACGCACGAACGAGGCAGTGTCCGGCGCGAAGCAGAAAATGAGCGACACGCTCGCGTCGATCAAGTCCCTCAGACAGCCGGGCCAGCTGCATCGTCTGAAGGACGCAGCCGTCCAGCAGCTGCCGTACCACCCGCAGTACCTGGCCAACGGCACCGTCTACGATGCAGAGCTGGCATCGCCGATCTCGTTCGGTCGTGCCGTGCCGGCTGCCGCGGCACCGGCAGGCACCGCGCCGGCGCCCGACAGCATCCTGACCGCGCGTCTCTCGACGACACTCGACTCGGCAAAGACGCCGCGCGGCACGCCGTTCGAAGCCGTGATTACGGAGACGGTGTTCTCGGCCGATCGGCAGGTCATCCTTCCCGAGGGCACGAGGCTGGCGGGCGAGGTCACGTTCGCCGCGCCGGCGCGGTGGTTCCATCGCAACGGCCGGCTCAGGTTCCTCTTCGAGAGCGTGCAAGTACCCAATCAGCCACCCGCGCCGCTGTTAGGCGAGTTGCACTCGATCGACGCGGGCGGCGACGATCGAGTCGCGGTAGATGACGAGGGCGGCACGACGCTCGAGAATTCGAAGACGCGGTTCATCGCGCCGGCGTTGTCGCTCATGACCCTGCACGCCTCGCTGGAGCACGACGGTCATCACTTCGATGATCCGGACGGCGACGGATCGATCAGAACCGAAGGATCGGGCGCGGGCAGCCGCGCCGTCGGCGGGTTCATCGGGATGGGATTCCTCGGCACCGCCCTCAGCCAGATCACGCGTCCGGTCGGCATCGCCCTCGGCGTCTACGGTGCCGCACGGACGATGTATTCGAACGTGCTCGGCAAGGGGCGCGAGGTGAAGTTCGCCGCGGGCACGCCGATTCAGGTGCGATTGGCGCCGGGTCCTTCGGCACGGTGAAGGTCGTCGTCGGCGTCGCGCTGTTGCCGCTCTTCGGTATGCTGGCGCATCAGCCACCGTTTCGCGCCGAGACGCGCCTCGTCGTCCTCCACGCAACCGTCAGAAACACGCGCGGTGAGTTGGTCACCAACCTCGAGCGCAGCGCGTTCACGGTCTATGAGAACGGCAAGCGCCAACCGATTGTGCTCTTCCGCCGCGACGACATTCCGGTCTCGCTCGGACTGCTGATCGACAACAGCGGCAGCATGCGGACGCTGCGGTCGAAGGTGGAGGCGGCGGCGCTGGCGCTGGCACGCGCGTCGAATCCTCAGGACGAAATCTTCGTGCTCAACTTCAACGACAAGGCGCGCATCGACGTGCCGTTCACGAGCGACGTGAGTGTCCTCGAGGCAGGAATCCGCCGCGTCGACTCGATCGGCGGCACGGCGATGCGGGACGCGGTCGACATGGCGCAGACCTATCTGAGTGAGCACGGCAGGCGCGACCGCAAAGTGCTGCTCGTGATCACCGACGGCATCGACAACGCGAGCGTCGCCACGCGCGATCGGATCGAGAAACAGGCGGAAGAGCGTGACACGGTGATCTTCGCCGTTGGTCTGTTCGGGGATGAGGATCGCGCCAAGAACGGCCGGCGCGAGTTGGATCAGCTTGCGAACCGGACCGGAGGGATGGCCTACTACCCGGCCGGCATCGACGCCACTGACGCGCTCGCACTCGAGATCGCGCGGCAGATCCGGAATCAGTACACGATCGCGTACGCACCCCTGAACCAGGTGCTCGACGGCACCTACCGCGCGATTCGTCTCGCCGTTTCGAGTCCGCAACATCTGTCGATCCGGACCCGCGCAGGATATCGTGCGACGCGGACTCCTGAGTCGAATCCGGACGAACCGGAGATCCGTCAACCCTGTTCGCGCGTTTCTCGTCCAATCCAGGCATGCTCATGACCTTCGGCCACGAATTACGCCTGGCCCTGCGCGGTCTGCTGCGCGACAAGGGCTTTGCGCTCACCGCTGTCCTGTCGATCGGACTCGGCGTTGGCGCCAACACGGCGATTTTTTCGCTCGTCAACCAGGCGCTGTTCCGGCTTCTCCCGGTGCGCGAAGCCGAGCGGCTGGTCCTGCTCAACTGGCGCGGCAGCTTCATCGGCAAGGGCTGGGGCAGCAGCAATCTGATGTCGTACCCGTTCTATCGCGACCTGCGCGACCAGACCGACGTGTTCGACGGTGTCTTCGGCCGCGCGCCGACGACGGTGACCTTTGCGCTCGACGGCGGCGCCGAGATGGTGAGCGCCGAGATCGTCACCGGCTCGTACTTCAAGGTGCTCGGCGTGCGCGCGCTCGCCGGACAAACCATCGACGAGTCGGACGACGATCAGCCGGGCGCGCATCCGGTCGTGATGCTCTCCGCCGACTACTGGCGCAATCATCTCGGCAGCCGCGACGACATCATCGGGCACACCGTCCTCGTCAACACGCACCCGATGACGGTCATCGGGATCGCGGACGCGGGCTTTCGCGGCATCGACTGGGGCGAAGTGCCGTCGCTGTGGATCCCGACGATGATGAAGCGTCAGGCGACGCCCGATTTCGACTGGCTGCTCGATCGCCGCGGACGCTGGCTTCACGTGTTCGGACGGCTGAAGCCGGGGATGACGGCCGAGCAGGCGAAGGCCGCGCTGCAGCCCTGGTTCAAGTCGATGCTGCAGGCGGATACCGAGCGCGAAGACTGGCCGCGCGTCAGCGAGACTCAACTGCGTCGTTACTTCGAGTCATCGCTGGAAGTTCTTCCCGCCGCCCGCGGACGATCCGATTTACGTGGACGGATCGAGCGGCCGCTCGTCGTCCTGCTCGCGGCGACGACGCTCGTCCTGTTGCTTGCCTGTCTGAACGTCGCGAACCTGTATCTCGCGCGCGGGTTCGCGCGCCGGCGGGAAACGGCGCTTCGACTCGCGCTCGGCGCCTCTCGCGGCCGCATCGTCCGGGAGCTGCTCGTGCAAAGCGGGATGCTCGCGGCGGCCGGCGCGCTGCTCGGCGTTGCCATCGCGCCGGGGGTCATCCACGCACTTCTCTCGTTCCTTCCGCAGGGCGTCGCCGCCGTCGATCTGAGCGCCGATATCGATCCGGCGGTCTTCACCTTCGCGTTTGCCGCGGCGCTGGTGACCGCCGTCCTGTTCAGCGTCGCGCCGGCTTTTCGCGCGGCGCGCGCCGAGCCGTCGCTGACGTTGAAAGAGGAGTCGTCGACGGTGAGCGCAGGGATCGGCCTGCGCAAGGCGCTGGTCGTCGGTCAGATCGCGCTGGCGCTCGTGCTGCTCATCGGCGCGGGGCTGTTCGTGCGGACGTTGAGCAGTCTCCGCTCGAAAGGACCGGGATTCAAGCCGACCGATCTGATCGCGCTCAGGATCGATACGGTTCGCAACGGCTACGCGGAACCGGATTCGCGGCGCCTCATTCGAAACCTGCGCGACACGATGCAGGCCATTCCGGGCGTCGAGCGCGTGGCGCTGTCGGTCGCAGAGCTCTTGAGCGGAGGCAGCTGGAATCAGCAGGTGACGATCGATGCCGGCCGCCGCTTCCCGACCGATGGCGTCGTGCACTGCAACGCGGTCACGCCCGGATTCTTCGAGACGCTCGGCGTGCCGTTGGTTGCGGGCCGCGACTTCGTCGCGCGCGACGCCGATGAAACGACGAGTGCCACAGACGCGGTCATGGGGCCGTCCAGATTCCGCGTCGCGATCATCAACGAAAGCCTGGCGCGCCGGTACTTCGGCGATCGCAATCCAGTCGGCGCGCACCTTGGTCTCGGCAATCAGCCGGACACCAAAACCGACATCGAAATCGTCGGCGTCGTCAGGACCTTCAGCTATCGCGGCATTCGCGAGACGGAAGATCAGGCGTTCTTCCCGTTCTTCCATATGCACGTCAATGGAGCGATGTTCTGGATTCGCACGCGCGTGGCGGCGACGTCGATGTTCGGATCGATTCGAGCGGCGATCCACGACGTCAATCCTGCTCTGCCGATCGTGACGATGCGGACGATGGACGATCAAGTGGACCGCGCGCTCGCCAACGAGCGGCTGCTGGCGATGCTGGCAACGGGATTTGCCGGCCTCGCCACGCTGCTCGCGCTCGTCGGCGTCTACGGCGTGATGTCGTTCGTCGTCTCGCACCGGACGCGGGAGATCGGCATCCGCGTGGCGCTCGGCTCGTCGCGCGGTCGCGCCGTGTGGTTGATCCTGAGCGAGGCGATCGTGATGCTCGCCTGCGCTGTGGCGATCGCGCTGCCGGCGGCATGGAGCCTCGGCCGCCTGCTCGAGAGCCAGTTGTTCGGCGTCCATGCGACCGATTGGCCGACCGCCGCCGGCGCCGCGATCCTCGTCGGGTGCGTGGCGTTGACGGCGAGCGCGCTGCCCGTCCGCCGCGCGACGGCAATCAGTCCGATTCAGGCGCTGCGCACCGAATAGCGCGACACGCCGTCGAGTCGATCTCGCGATTCATGGCGTTCTGACAATGCGCGGACCTGATACATCCCGGGCGCGAGCATCTCCGCGAAGCCCTCCGCAACCAGCGCCCGATTGCCGCGGCCGGCTTCCGGACGCGACAGACCTGTCACGCGGGCGAGCTCGCCGGGAATCGTCATCCCCGCTCCGTTGAGAAAGCAGCGGGCGATTTCGCGGAGCGCCGTGTCGCGGCTCACGCGCTCGAGCAGCGCATCGGGAAATCGTCCGACGCCGAGCGTCCAGATGTAGGTGAACTTCGGCTGGTAGAAAACAGCGCTCGGCACCACGATCATCGCGGCCTGGAGCTCGTCGAGCGCTTTCGTGAACGCGTAGCGATTCTTCACGCCGGACTCGTCACGCAAATCCGCCGTCGCCATCTCCCATTCCTTGCGAAGCACCTTGACGATCCGCTGCGCGTTTCTGCTCAGGCGCCGTTTCTCCTCCGATCGGCGCACGCCCCACACGGCGTGAAAGTGTGGAACCATGCGCCTGGCAATGAAGGTCGACTTTCCGCGCGCGAGCTTCGCGTAGTAGACGTTGCCGCGTCTCACGATCTCGTCCTTCAACACCCACGTCAGCGACGCTTCGGGATCCTTTTGCACGTGGCGCGGCATCACGGCGTCGCGTCGCCCGCAGACGGCGACGTAGAGGGATGGTCCTGGCCGCCGCGAGTCGGTCAGGCAGGCGGTGAATCCGACCTGCTCGATGAAGCGCTCCGCGTCGAAGGCGGTCTCGATCTGGCGTGTGCCTTCGCGACACCAGCGTTCATCCCGATACTCTTCAATCTCTGCCGGAATTTCGGGTCGGCGTCTCACCGCTCAACCGTACTCAGTTCATCGAATCAATAAAAGACCAGAAATCCGCCCGACGGCCGTGCGACCGCCGCGGCAAAGCTCCAGACCGGAATTCCTGGCGCCGTACCTTGTCGGCCCACCGGCTTCGCGGCGCGATCGAATAGCTGCCAGGCGAGCGCGCCACCACGCGACCACGCTGTTCCCTCGGTCCAGGTCAGAAGAATGTCGCCGTTCGCGCCGGCCGCGAGGCGGGGATGCTTGCGCGTCCCCGGCCCGCCGGGCGCGGCGACGGGCGCCGGTATTCGAGCCGAACCGGAATCGACCGCACCGAAGAACACCTGCCCCGCCGTTTCCCATGCGCCAAGGACGGCCGATCGACTGGCGACCAACGACATGCTCGTCATCGGACATGCGGCGATCTCCCAGGGCTGCACGCGCGAGCCGCGAAACGATCGGCCGTGGTCGTTCGACTCGAGCACGTAGATATCTCGGTCGGTCAGCGATGTCGCCGATCGATAGAGGAGATACAGACTTGACGGCCCTGCGAACAGGCGGAGCCCACAGCATCCACAGGCACCGGTCGGTTCGCGCCACGCTGGCTCCTCCTCGGCAAAGGTGACGCCGTCATCCGTCGAATGCGCGATCCAGACGAGACGGTTGTCCTCTCCTTGCTTACCGCCGACAGGAAGCGCGTGCCACGCCGCGTACACATGACCGTCGGCGTCCGCGGCGATCGAGCCGCCGCCGTCGACGCCGAAGCTCCGCCGCGTCAGACTCCGCTGCGGCTCGAACGCCGTGCCCCCAGGATTCGATCGCGTGTAGAGAAACGGCATGCTCGGCTGATTGTTGGCGGGGTTGATCAGGCCGCGGGGGCTGGCTGTGTCCGATCCGTTCCAGGCGACATGGATCCGACCGCCGCGGCCGACCGCCAACTGTCCGCCGCGAATCGTTCCAGTCGCGATCGCGCTGCCGTCTTGACTATTCACCCGAACCGGCGCTGAGAACGTCGCGCCGACGTCAGTCGATCGGACGTAAAACAGATTCCCCGCACGCACTTCGCCGGAGAAGTAGAGCAGATGAAGGACGCCATTGGAGTCAACGATCGCTTCGGGCTGAATGCCGCCGTGCGGGACACGAATCAAAGTGACGTTGTCGGAGACCGGCCTCGCACCCGGTGATACGGTGGAGGCCGATACCAGACACGCTGCGATCGCCAGGACCGCGACAGCCGATCTCATGTGCCAATCATCCCGGCCAGCCGTTCATCGTCCTTCGGTCAACCGGATCGACTCGCCGACGCGCTGAAAGGCCGCCTGAAAGGCGTCGGCGTCGCTCTCCGGTGCGACCGTCAGGTAATAGAACAAGTTGCCGTCAGCGAGGAACGTCGTGTAAAGGCCGATGCGCTCCTGACCTCCAAGCGGCGACGCGTTGACAAGCGGGGTACTCAGCGCCGAGCGCTGTGAGATTCGGACTGCCTGCTGAGTCCCGGCTTGACGAAGATCTTGATTGCTCTGCGCAACCGCTTGCAGCCACGCGTTGGTCGCTTCGCGCAGATCGCGCGATCCAGCTTTCGCCACGCCGAACTCGACGCCGTGGCTGAACACCGTCTGTCCGTTGAGTTGCCCGTACCCGTTTTGCGGGACGACCTTGATCGCGTTGCTCGACGACAGGCTGGTCCAGTCGCTGGGAACGGACGCTTGAAACAACCGGCCGCCATTGAGGTTCCGATATTCGCTCGACGGTCGCGGCACTGGTTGCCCGGGAGTGCCAACCGATTGCGGCGCTTCGCCGCCCGAGCTGTTGCGCCCCACATCGCGCATCGACTTGGCAGGCGGCAGCGATGCGAACGCGGTCTTGATCGGCTCGAACTCACGATCGTCAGCCGGGCTCGCAATCTTCAGCGACTGGGCTTCCTTGGTGATGTACTGCGTCCGGTTTCCGGGATTCGGATGGCTGCTCAACCATTGCGGGCCGCTTCCTCCACTGCTCTTCGACTCGCGCTCGATCGTTTCGAACATGTGCGCGAGCGCCCGCGGGTCGTAGCCGGCGCGCGCCATGATCTGCGAGCCGAGCAGGTCGGCTTGCTTCTCGAAGTCGCGGCTGTATCGCAGGAGCACGGTGCCAAGCCCGAACTGGCTGCCTTGTGCGATGGCCGATCCCGCGGCGCCTCCGACGGCTGCGCCGCCGACGACGCCGGCGATTTGACCGAGCTGCAGCCATGGATTCTCCGCTTTGGTCGCGTTCGCCGTGCCGTGTCGAAGCAGGACGTGCGACAGCTCATGCGCCATCACGCCGACGACCTCACCCTCTGACCCGGCGGCCTCGAACATCCCGCGGTGCACGAACATCGGCCCGCCCGGCAGCGCAAAGGCGTTGATTTCCTTCAGGTTCACCGGCGTGAACGAGTACTCGTAGACCGGCTGCTTGAGATCAGCGGGGGCGGCGGCGACGAGTCGATCGCCGAGCTTGGTGAGATAGCTCGCGATCCGATCGTTTTGGATGATCGGGTATTCCTTCCGGACTTCGGCGGCGGCCTTTCGACCGAGCTCGACGTCCTGCTGCGGCGTGTACTTGTTCTTCGGCAGCTTGATGGCGGTTTGAGCGAGAAGACCCGCTGCCGAAACGGACAAAGCCGCGAAGAGCGCGGCGGCACGCGTTGACGAAGGTCTGATGGCCATGACTGCTCTCGTTGAAATCCCGGTCTGCGTGCAAGGGAGTCCCTGAAGGCATTGTGGCACTAACCGCGCGGCGGGGGAACTCGAACTGCGCGCTGCATGGCCGCCGCCGAATGACGTCGGAAGCGCGCCTGAAGCGCGCGCACGATCGGCTGGCCGATTCGCGCCAGCGTCGCTTGCGGCCACGATGTCGCGTGGATTCTGTACACGACGTTCTGCGTCGTCGGTTCGACGAACACCTCGAACAGCTCTTCGCCCGACTCCGCGTGGTTGGTCAGCGTTCCGTACGCGAAGCCGAACCACGTGTCGCCGTCCGGCCGGCCGATGCTGTAGACGATGCGACATCCGTTCAGCGACCAGAAGCCCAGATGGCGGATGAGAACGGCGACGACAGTTCCGATGGCAACCGGCGCGTTTCGCGGAAACGTTTCGACCCAACCGATGTCGAACTGCTTCCACGCGAGAAGCGCCGCCCGCGCGCGCTCGAAGTCGGTTCGGCCGCGGCCGATGACGGACGTCGCCGCATCGAGCGCAGGGCGACGCGCCTCGTCGCTGACGATGCCGATCGGCGCGTACGAGAGCGGCAGACCCTGCGACTCGCGAAGGAAACGTTCGATGGCCTCATCGGACGGGCGTTGCGCCAGAAACATGACCCTTACCCCGCGGCCGGGCTGCCGAACAGCGCTTCGCGGATCAATTCTTAGAACCTCACCGCCGCACTTCCGCCCACCGCCGCTCGAGCACGGGCACCATTTCGGTCAACTGCTTCACCGCCGCGGCGGCCTGCGATGTCGGCCGGGCATCCGCGGCCTGGAGCAGCGTCAACATGAACAGCAGCTTCTGCTGGAGCCCGACGACAGTTTCCTGCGACGCGTCGGCGGCCGTGATGCTGTCGTACAGGACGTCCGGGTTTTCCGCGGTACCGGATCCGCGAAGCGCTAGCAGTTGCTCGCCGCGTGCGGGCTGCCGCGCAGCCGAATCGATCGATTCGCGCAGATCCTGCAGCCGGCCGTACGCCCGGTAACACGCGAGCGAGAGGTCCGTCTGCAGACGCAAATCCTGATCTGCGATCGTCACGCGCGGATCCATCCGGACGTCGATGGTTCGTTCGGTTGGTGTGCCGCCGGATGCGAGACGGACCGTGTATCGACCTGGATGCACGAAAGGCCCGACCGGACTCGAGCC
>Ga0075435_100004073_pt1 | contig 10003 bp, 8 predicted proteins | sample RhiMethybrSRZTD4_FD_75302 | JGI IMG/M metagenome (GOLD analysis project Ga0075435, IMG submission 75302) | Populus rhizosphere microbial communities from Tennessee, USA - Rhizosphere MetaG P. TD hybrid SRZTD4 | ecosystem: Host-associated > Plants > Roots > Rhizosphere > Soil | place: USA... | reverse complement strand
GCACCCGCAGGCCGATTGCGCCCACGACGATGAGGATGACGACGTTCAACAGCAGCTGAAGGAGCGCACCCCGGGCCTCCTTCCACGCTCCGAAGGAGATCGACAGGCCCAGATCCGCAGCTGCCGGGATTGTGGTGACCGAGATGAATACGCCGATCAATGCGTTTGCCCTCGCCTCGGTCAGCGATACGACACCCACTACCCCCGCCAAGACGGCGACGACGACGGAGAACACGTTCGGCGAGTTGATGAGGTCGGAAACAGGGCGGACACCGAGTGCGAACGCTCTCGGCTCGAGGTCGAAAGCGCGAATCACCAGCCCGAACAGCAGGGTCGCGGCGATCGCGAACAGAAAGCCGAAGAACAGCGCGCGCAGGCCGAGGCGAACCACGTGGGAGTCCGCGGTGTCGACGCCGAAAGCCACGTTGATCATGGCGCCGTACTCCGGACCCACAACCATGGCGCCGACGATGAGGATCTGCGAATTGGTGAGGATCCCGACGGCCCCGATGAGCCCGGCGATGATCATGAGCACGAACCAGCTCGCCGGGTACACGCCGCGGGCTTGGATCCGGGCCTCGGCTTCCTCCCAGATGGGCGAAGAGCTCGCCTTGGGCGGCTCGTGACGCTCCGCCCTCGCCGCGAGCTCGGAGATCGAGGCGGCGACGTCCTCGATCACGATCGAGCCCCGCCGTGCCAAGCCGAGGTCGCGGAGCTCGTCGAGCACCCGATTGGCCTCGGCGGCGATGACGTCGAACTGGAGCGAGTCGCCGTCCGGATTGCGCGCCACTCCTTCGAGGACCACCAGGTTCACGACACCGTCATTGGCGCCGAGCGACTCCACCAGTCGCGGGGTCACGTCGGTCGGGCTGACGGCTCGGATGTGGATCAACGTGCGGGACCTCGTGTATGACGTATCACGCGCGTTCACCTCCGAGCGGCAACGGAGGATCGGGGTCGAGGCCGTGACGAAGGCGGTAGCGCCGCTCGTCGTAGCGGGCGGTCTCGTAGGCGATCATGGCCCACAGCAGCACGTTGACCCCGACGAGCGTCGCGAGGGCAGGGATCTCCGTGGCGACCGGGATGAGCGCGAAGAGGACGACCGCGAGCAGCAGTCGCTGGTAGTTGACCGTGCGCGCGTTCCGGAGTCGCAACGCGACATGAGCGAGCAGATAGATCGCGACCCCGCCGAGCAGCGCGAACGCGCGCTCCGCGCCGAGCGCATCATCGACGTGCGCCAGCGTCGCCTCGAGCCCGAAGGCGGCGAGCACGACGCCGGCCACCATCGGGAAGTGCAGATACGAGTAGGAATCCCGTGCCAGCGCGTTGCGCTCACGTCCTTCGGTCGCCAGCGTGAGGCGGCGCGCCGTCACCAGGGAGACGACGTCGAAGTAGATCCACCACAGGGCAGCGGCGACCCCGACGCCGAGCACGGCGGCGGTGATCACGCCGGCGGTGAGGTCGAGTTGGGCGCCGATGCCCAGCGCGACGATCGACTCGCCGAGCGCGAGGATGATGACCAGATTGTGCCGCTCGGCGAAGTGCGCCGGGACCAGCCGCCACCCGCGCACACCGAACACCGCCGGCCCGCCCCAGTCGAGCAGGATCGCGACGCCCCACAGCGCGGCCTGGGCGCCGCCTTCGAGGAAGGACGCGCCGACGAGCAGCCCGACTCCGATCGCCGAGCTGACGGCAAGACCCACGACCGAGCGTCGAAGAGCCGCGTCGTCCCGGCTGGCGATGACGAAGAGAAAGATCTGCCCGGCCCGCACCAACCCGTAGGCGATCGCGAACGTGAGCGCGCGATCGCCGAATGCCTCCGGCACGCAGAGTGCAGCCACGAGCAGGGCTGCGGTCGCCGCGAACATCGCGATTCGCACCGCACCCTCTTCGGGCTCGATGACGCTCGTCAACCACGCGTAGCCGACCCACGCCCACCAGAGCATGGCCAGCACGAGCATCCCCCGACCGATCCCCGCCCACGTCGGCTGGGCCGCCATGAGCGCGCTGCATTGCGTGAAGCCGAGCACGAACACGAGGTCGAAGAAGAGCTCGAGCGGCTTGACGACCCCACCTTCACGCAGCTCGGCGGTGATCCGGGGAACGTGCGCCCGTGACTCGCTTCGGGAGCTCACGCGTCGTCGTCTCCGTCACCGGCGCGGCCGTGCTTCCAGTAGCCGCGCACCGACGTCTGCGCGCGGGGCAAGCCGCGGTCGTCGAAGAGATGACGGCGGATGCGCTGCACGGCAGCCGCTTCGCCGGCTGCCCACACCCGGGTCCCGTCCGGGAACTCCACGTCGCGCACGGCGGCGCCGAGCGCGTCGCCGGGAGGCGCGCCGGGTGGGAGGTCGCACCACTCGACGGTCGCGCCGGGATGCGCCGGCAGCGCGAGGCGGCCGTCGGCGTGGCCGACCTCGATGCGGACCTGCACCGGCGTCTCGCCGGGGATCGCGTCGAGTACCTGCGTGATGGCCGGCAGCGCCGTCTCGTCCCCGGCGACGAGATACGCAGGCGCGTCGTGGTCGACGGTGTAGCCGCGGCCCGGACCGGAGATCGCCGCCGGCCGGCCCGGCTCGGCCGACACCGCCCAGTCGGACGCGATGCCACCGCCGTGGACGACGATCCCGACGTCGAGCTCCAGGGCGTCGCGGTCGACGCGCCAGGGCGTGAACGTGCGGATCGTCGGTCGTCGCCCGTCGGGCAGAAGGAACTCGTTGCCGTTCCAGATCGGGACCACGAGGTCGGTGGCTCCGGACGACGGGAGGAGCACCCGGACGCTCGCCGCCGGCTGCTCGACCGTGAATCCCTTCAGCTCGGGACCGCTCAAGGTGACGCGGACCAGGCGCGGGCTCACACGCTCGACACGGCGCACCTCGACCGGGCGGAACGCCGGTGGTTCGCGGCGGAGGCGCCTCGTCGCGCTCACCGATACTCGAACGCAGCCGGGTGGGGGGCATGCATCTCCGATCGGAACCGGTCGAACGACCACGGCCATGTGGCGGGGATGCCGCGGTCGTCGAGGTACCAGCTGCGACAGCCCGTGACCCAGACCGTCTTCTCGACGGCTTCCACCCTCGCGGCTTCGTGCCGCTCCATCGCGTCCCGAGTCGCGCTGACCTCGCGGCACTCGCCCGACCTGAGCGGCGCCAGGAGCTGCATGATGTAGCCGAACTGCAGCTCGGCCACCTCGATCAACGAGAAGTTGCCGACCGGGCCGTTCGGTCCGTTGAGCATGAAGAAGTTCGGGAAGCCGGGGATCGAGATCGACATGTAGGCGCTCGGGCGCGCCGACCACGCCTGCGCCAGCGACTCGCCGTCTCGTCCGATCACATCCATCGGCCGCATGAACGCGTCGGTCTTGAAGCCGGTGGCGAGGACCAGCACGTCGAGCTCGTGCAGCCGGCCGTCGCGAGTCCGCACGCCGTTCGGCTCGACGCGCTCGATGGCTTCGGTGACGAGCTCGGCGTTCGGTTGCTGGATGGCGTCGTAGAAGTCGGGCGAGATGATCAACCGCTTGCACGCCGCCTGGTAGTCGGGCCGCAGCGCCTCACGCAGCTCGGGATCGCGTACGTTGCTCTCGAGGTTGTCCCGGCACATGCCGGCGATCATCTTCATCTCCGGGGAGTCGGCGTCGACGATCGCGTTGGCGAAGGTGTCGAACACCTGCGTGAGGTTCGCCCGCAGCTCGGCGAGCCGCTGCGGGTTCGCCCGAAACTCCGTCTTCTCGTCGTCGCTGTAGGGAGGGTTGTCCTGCGGCATGATCCACTGAGCAGTCCGCTGGAAGAGCGAAAGCTTCTCGACCCGGCCCACCAGGGCCGAGACCATCTGCACCGCCGTCGAGCCCGTGCCCACGATGCCGACCCGCGCTCCGTCGAGGCGCACGTCGTGGTCCCAGCGCGCGCTGTGGAACATCGCACCCTCGAACTCGTCGAGGCCCTCGATGTCGGGGAGCTTGGGATGGTGCAGCACACCGGTGGCCGCGATTACGACGTCGACGTCGTCGCGGTGCCCGCTCTCCGTCTCGACGTGCCAAGTGCCGTCGTCGTACCGGCAGCTCGTGACCGCTTCGCCGAACCGGATCTGCCGCTCGATGTCGTGCTCGTGAGCGACCCGTTCGAAGTACCCCTGGATCTCGTCACCCGGCGAGAACCGGTGGCTCCATTCGGGCGTGGGCGCGAACGAATAGGAATAGAGATGGGACGGGACGTCGCACGAGAGCCCCGGATACGTGTTCTCCCGCCACGTCCCGCCGACACGATCCGCCTTCTCGTAGACCGTGAAGTCGGTGAGCCCGGCGCCCTTCAGCTTGATCGCGCTGAGGACTCCCGCCATCCCCGCGCCGATGATCGCGAATCGCAGTGCGCGGCCGTCTTCGACCAACACTGTTCTCCTTCTCCCGCCCTCTCGGGCCTCACCCGGATGTGATTCGACCCCGTACGGGGTACCTGATTTCATGCTGACACATGAGCAATGTCGACATCCGCCGTGCCGAGACACGACCACACACAAAGATCGACTGGCTCGACAGCCGGCACAGCTTCAGCTTCGGCCGTCACTACGACCCCGCCAACACGCACCACGGTCTGCTGCTCGTGAGCAACGACGATCGCGTAGCACCCGCTCGCGGGTTCCCCCCGCACTTCCACCGGGACATGGAGATCGTCACCTGGGTGCTCGCGGGCCGGCTCGAGCACCGTGATTCCGAAGGCAATCACGGCGACCTGTACCCGGGCCTCGCGCAGCGGATGAGCGCCGGCACCGGCATCGAGCACTCCGAGATGAACCCCTCGCCCACGGAGGAGGTGCACTTCGTCCAGATGTGGGTCCCGCCCGACACGGAGGGCGTCGCTCCCGGGTACGAGCAACGGGACGTCAACCGCGAGCTCGAGAAGGGCGGGCTGCGCCCTATCGCCTCGGGCCAGGGACACGAAGGTGCGATCTCGATCCACCAAGGTGACGCCGTGCTCTGGGGCGCGCGCCTCGCGCCGGGAGAGACGACGACCGTGCCGGACGGCGGGCACGTGCATGTGTTCGTCGCGGCGGGAGACGTCGACCTCGAGGACGCCGGCCCACTCACCGAAGGTGACGCGGCCCGACTCACCGGCGCCGGTGCCCGCACGCTGAGCGCCGGACCCGGCGGCGCCGAGCTCTTGGTCTGGGTGACCTCGTAGATGCGTGAGAGAATCGCGCTATGACCGAATCGCGCGCACACGTCGACGCGGTCGTGGTCGGCGCGGGTTTCGCCGGTCTGTACGCGCACCACCGGCTGCGCGAGCTCGGCCTGAGCATCCAGGGCTACGAAGGCGCTGCCGACGTCGGCGGGACGTGGTGGTGGAACCGCTATCCCGGGGCGCGCTGCGACGTCGAGTCGATGGACTACTCCTATTCGTTCTCGCCCGAGCTCGAGCAGGAGTGGACATGGTCGGAGCGCTACGCCACACAGCCCGAGATCCTGCGGTACGTGAACCACGTCGCCGACCGATTCGACCTGCGCCGTGACATCCAGTTCGAGACCCGGGTGACGGCGGCGACATGGGACGAGGGTGCGCGGCGTTGGGACGTCGTCACCGACCGGGGCGACCGGGTGACGGCGCAGTTCTGCATCATGGCGACGGGGTGCCTGTCGGACGCGAAGCAACCCGAGATCGACGGAATCGACACGTTCGAAGGCGAGATCTTCCACACCGGCCGGTGGCCGCACGAAGGTGTCGACTTCAGCGGTCTGCGGGTCGGGGTCATCGGGACGGGCTCGTCGGGCATCCAGTCCATCCCGGTCATCGCCCAAGAGGCGGCGCACGTCACGGTGTTCCAGCGGACGCCGAACTTCACGATGCCGGCCAAGAACGCACCGCTCGATCCGGACGCCGTCAGGGCACGGAAGGCGCGCGCTCGGGAGCACCGCCAGGCGATGCGCGAGTCGCGCGCCGGCGTGGTCGTGCCCATGCCCGAGGACTCGGCGCTCCGCGTCGACGACGAAGCGCGGGAGGCGCAGTTCGAGCGAGCGTGGGAGTCGGGGACGCTGTACGGGATGGTCGCCGCGTTCAACGACCTCCTGATCGACCGGGACGCGAACGACACCGCGGCCGATTACGTGCGCGCCCGTATCCGCGAGGTCGTGGAGAATCCCGACGTGGCCGAGCGGCTGTCGCCCCGGAACCACCCGTTCGGGACGAAGCGTCCGTGCCTCGACACCGACTACTACGCGACGTACAACCGCGACAACGTCACCCTTGTCGACGTCCGTTCCAACCCGATCGCCGAGATCACCCCGACCGGAATCCGGACGGCGACCGACGAGTTCGCCGTCGACACGATCGTGTTCGCCACCGGCTTCGACGCCATGACCGGGCCACTGCTCCGACCCGACATCACCGGCTCCGGAGGCGTGAAGCTCCGCGACAAGTGGGCCGCCGGGCCGCGCACGTACCTCGGCATCGCGTCCGCCGGCTTCCCGAACCTCTTCACCATCACCGGACCGGGCAGCCCGTCGGTGCTCGTCAACATGCTCGTGGCGATCGAGCAGCACGTCGACTGGGTCGCCGACTGCATCGCCTACTTGCGGGCCCGAGGTCTCGCGTCGATCGACGCCACCGTCGAGGCTGAAGACGCCTGGGTCGACCACGTCAACGCGGTCGCGAACCTGACTCTGTTCCCGTCGGCCAACTCCTGGTACATGGGTGCCAACGTGCCCGGGAAGCCGCGCGTGTTCATGCCGTACATCGGCGGCCTCCCCCGTTACACAGAGACGTGCGACGCCGTCGCCCACGATGACTACCGTGGGTTCACCCTCACTCCCGCGAGCGCACCAGAGCCGGAGCCTTCGCGCTCGTAGCTACTCGAACGCCTCCGTGGAACGCTGCGTCAAGAGAGTCGCGGGCCACTTGCCGGAGTAAACGGCATCATGGCTCCAGTCCGGCTGTTTGGCGCGCTGACGCTCGTCCAGCACGGCACGGCCGTTCTCGATGTCGACGATGGCGGCGATCAGCTCGGGCTCGACCGGTCGCACGGCGGCGTGGGTGTGGGCACGGGCCTCGTCGGGGAACAGTTGCCGGATGTTCCCCACGACGAGCTGGTGCTGGAGGGCGAGATTGCACCGGGCGCTGTCGGCGACGGTACCGATGCGCTTGTCGAGCTCGACGAGGTCGGCTTCGTTCGCCGTGTCCTTGCACATTCGCTCGAGGATCTCGGCGAGCTCCAACCCGTCTTGCTTGCACGGGACGCATTGTCCGCACGACTCGACACCCAGGAACCGCGAGACGCCGGCGGCGACGGCGACGAAGTCGGTCGTGTCGTCGAAGACGATGAACCCGCCGGTCCCCAGCCCGGTGCCGATCGCCTGCATCCCCTCGTAGCTCACCGGTGCGTCGAACTGGTCTGCAAGGATCAGTGAGTTGGCGACGCCCGACATGGCTGCGACGTGGCGGCGTTCGGGGAGAGGACCACCGCCGATCTCCTGGATGACCTCGCGCAGCGACGTTCCCATCGGGAGCTCGGCGACGCCGTGGCGCGCCGTGCGCCCGCTCACCGTGCACACGATCGTCCCCGGAGAGTCTGCCGTGCCGACGGAGCGGAACCATTCCGCGCCCTGGGCGAGGATGCCCGGCACGTTCGCCAGCGTCTCCACGTTGTTCGCCAGGGTCGGCGGCGCGTCGGTGAGCTCGCCCGGGGCCGCCATCTCGACCTTCGCCGCCGACGGCGCCGGGTCGGCGCCGATCTCCTCGGCGCCGTGGCGGTACGGCGGCGACACGCGCGGGAATGGACCGCGCCCGTCGATCGCTTCCAGTAGCCCGGTCTCCTCGCCGTAGAGGTACTCGGGCGGACCCTCGAAGACCCTGAGCTCGACGTCAGTGGCCCAGCGAGCCCCGTGAATCTCGTCGATCGCGCGGCGCAGGCGCTCGGCCTCGGTGGTGAACGTCTCCTTGATCGCGACGATCACCGTGTCGGCGCTGAGCGCGAAGGCGGCGATCAGTGCCCCTTCGAGCACCCGGTACGGATCCGCCCGCATGATCGTCCGGTCCTTGAACGAGCCCGGCTCGCCTTCCGCCCCGTTCACGACGACCGTGGTCGGTTCGACCGGCGACACGTTGCCGGAGACCGCCGCCCACTTCCGCCCGGTCGGGAACCCGGCTCCACCGCGGCCGCGCAGTCCGGACGCGCTGATCTCGTCGATCACCCCGTCCGGCCCGAGCCGGGCCGCGGCTTCCAGACCCTTGCCCCCACCGGCCTGCTCGTACTCCGCCAGCCCGAGCACAGGACGGGCAGGCAGGACGCGCGGGGTCGAGGCCATGCGGCCATTCTTGCCCGGTTCCGGTTGCGCTCGGCCAATCGTGTTCGGGATGACGTACAGCGGACGACTCACCCGCTGCTCGTCCGTTTCGTCGGCATCCGGCTCAGACGCGCCGTACGACGTAGAAGATCAAGAGAAGCACGAGAATGAACACCAGCGTTCCGAGACCGATGTACATAGGACCTCCTTTTCTTCGTCCCTCCCTTCCCGACCGGCCCCACTTCGAAACAACACCGCGACCTCGCGCCACGCGGGATTGGCGCCCGACACGACGGGGTAACGAGTGAGCAGCCATGTCATCGTCGGGTGGAGAAGGTCATGCCGGATGTCGTCGATCTCTTGAAACGGGACCATCGGGAAATCGAACGGCTCTTCGGCGCGTTCGAACGTGATAGGCAACCGGCAGTCGCCGAGGAAATCTGTGCGCAGGTCGAGCTGCACACCACCGCCGAGGAGCAGTTCGTCTACCCCGCGCTCCGCGAACGTGTGAGCGACGGCAAGCAACTCGCCGAAGAAGCCGAGCACGAGCACGCCGAAGCCAAGCGGATCATCGGGCGCGTCAAGCGCACGAGCGACCCGCAGCACCTCGCCGATATCGTCGCCGACCTCCAGCAGGCGATCGAGCACCACGTCGAGGAAGAAGAGGGGACTGTGTTTCCGAAGATGAAGTCCGACCTCGGCAAGATCGAGCTCGAAGCCATGGGCGCGAACGTTCAGGAATTCAAGGGATCGGCCTGAGCGGTCAGATCACCTCGCGCGACGGCGTCGACTCGGCGCGAAGTGCGCGCGCGGGCGGCCGCGCAAAGTCTCGGACGACCCGCTCGAGATGAGTCGCGAGATCGTGCAGGTCGGCCGCAGACCAGGACGACAGCACCTCGGCCATGATCTCGTCCGCTGCCGAGCGGTACGCCTCCGACGACCGCCGCCCCTTCGGTGTGAGCGCGACGATGCCGGCGCGTCCGTCGCTCGGGTCCGCCTTTCGCCGCACGTGCCCGCTCGCGGCGAGCTCCCCCACTTCCCGGCTGACGAGCGGCGTCTCGAGGCCGGCGAGCCGCGCCAGCTCCGAGAGACGCACGGCGCCGGCGCTTCGTAACGCGGCGAGGATCGTGACCGCAGGCTGCGAGAGGTAGACGCCCGAGCGTTCCGACCGAAGACGCGCGCCGTCGCGGCCCGTCGCCATGCGTGCGATGCGCGCGAGCGCCTGATCGACGCGCCGGAGGTCGTCACGCCTCGTCATCGGAACTCCGGGTTCAGGTCGGAGCTCACGATCCACATCGCGAAGTACTGCGCCGCGCCTCCGTAGGCGTGACCGAGCGCGACCTGGGCCCCGTCGACCTGGTACGCGCCGGCGGTGCCCCGCACCTGGTTGGCCGCCTCGAGGCAACGAATGAGGCCCGACGCCCCGATCGGGTTCGACGAGAGCACACCGCCCGAGGGGTTCACGGGAAAGCCACCCTCGAGCTCGGTCTCGCCCGCGTCGGTCAGCTTCCAGCCTTCGCCTTCAGGGGTGATGAGGTGGCCCTCGAGCCACATGGGCTCGTACCACGAGAACGGGACGTAGAGCTCGGCGGCGTCGATCTGGTGGAGCGGGTCCGTGATCCCTGCCTTCGCGTAGAGGGCCTCGGCGCAGTCGACCCCCGCGACGGGCCGCACGGTGTCCCGACCGGGGAACGAGCTGAACTCGGTGCGTTTGGCGTGGGCGACGACCCACGCCGG
>Ga0075435_100004067_pt1 | contig 10007 bp, 10 predicted proteins | sample RhiMethybrSRZTD4_FD_75302 | JGI IMG/M metagenome (GOLD analysis project Ga0075435, IMG submission 75302) | Populus rhizosphere microbial communities from Tennessee, USA - Rhizosphere MetaG P. TD hybrid SRZTD4 | ecosystem: Host-associated > Plants > Roots > Rhizosphere > Soil | place: USA... | reverse complement strand
CCAGCGTGGGCGGCCCAGCCCGCGTGCAGCCGCTTCGTCCAGGTCCCGTCCGCGAGATACTCGATGATCCCGCTCGCCTGGCTGCCGCAGATCCCGAACGCGCGGACCAGCTCGTCTTCCGTCAGCCCGTAGAGCTTGCCGGCCGCGGCCACCGCGCCGAAGGCCCCGGCCAGCGCGGTCGGGTGATAGTGCCGCGCGTGGAACTTGCCGGGCACCACGAGACCCACGCGACACATCACCTCGACGCCGGCGATGATCGCCTCGAGCGCCGCCTTCCCGGGCGCGCCCGCCGCCTCGCCCGTGGCCAGGCTGGTCGTGACGATCACCGAGCCCGTGTGCACGATGGCGTCTTCGCGGGTGTCGTCGAAGTCGAGCCCGTGCGCCAGCGTGGCGTTCGCGAGCGCCGCATTGGCCGCGCCGACGCGCATGGCGCTGCCGACCAGGGTGCTCTCCGGAGGTCCACCGAGTCGCTCTGCCGTGGCGCGCACCGCCCGGGCGAAGTCGTATTTCGAGGCGGCCAGGCAGCAGCCGAGCGCATCGAGCGTGAGCAGGCCCGCCTGCTGCACGGTCCGCGCGGGCACGTCCGGCAGCCCGAGGCCCGCGACGAAGCGAGCAAGCCGTCTCGAAGCGGAAGAGATCATGCTCTCCCGTCTCCGCGGACCGTTCGGAGCACGTCGAGGATGGCGTCGTGGATTCGGCCGTTGCTGGCGACGAGCGCGGGAGAGTCCAGATCGAGCGCGCCGCCGGTCAGGTTCGTCACACGCCCGCCCGCCTCCTCGACCAGGAGACTGCCGGCGGCGACGTCCCAGGAGCCGAGCCGCAGCTCCCAGTAGCCGTCCAGCCGGCCGGTCGCCAGCCACGCTAGGTAGAGGACCGCCGAGCCCATCCGCCGGACCGCCCGCGCCCGCACGCTGAACGCCGCGTACTCGGCGAGGTTGTTGTCCGCGGTCTCACGGATGTTGTAGGGAAACCCGGTCGCCAGCAGGCTCTCGTCGAGCGTCGCGGTGCTCGAGACACCGAGCGGCCGGTCGTTCACCGTCGCGCCCCGGCCCCGCTCCGCCACGAACAGCTCGTCGAGGTTCGGGTCGAAGACCACGCCCAGCTCGACGCGCTTGTCGGTCTCGAGGCCGATCGACACAGCGAAGATTGGAAGGCCGTGCGCGTAGTTGGTCGTGCCGTCCAGCGGATCGACGATCCAGCGCCGTCCCGATCGCCCGGTCGTCGCGCCGCGCTCCTCGCCGAGCACCGCGTCGTCGGGGAACGCAGCGGTCAGCCGTCCGACGATGAGCTCCTCGGCCCGCGCATCCATCTCGGTGACGAGGTTCGTCGGGCTTCCCTTGTAGGCGATGTGGCGCGATCCCGGCAGCTCGTTCCGGAGGAGATGCCCGGCGGCGCGCGCGGCGTCGATCGCCACGCGTCGTTCGAGCGATGCCATGCTGGGCCGCAATGTATCATACGTCTCGTGCACGTCGTGGTGATGGGGTCTGGCGGTGTCGGCGGTTACTTCGGCGCGAAGCTCCTGCGCGCGGGGGTCGAGGTCACGATGGTCGCGCGCGGTCTCCATCTCGCGGCCATGCGCCGCTCCGGGCTCACCATCCGCTCCGCGGTCGAGGGCGAATCCGTCGTCCGCCCGGCGGTGGTCGAGCGCCTCGAGGGTGCCGCGCGGGCCGACGCCGTCCTCTTCTGCGTGAAGTCGTTCGACACCGAGGACGCGGCCCCGCGTCTCTGGTCGATCCTGGGCCCGGACACGCCGGTCCTCTCGCTCCAGAACGGCGTGGACAACGAGGACAAGATCGACGCGGCGCTGGGCGCCGGGCGCGCGATGGGCGGGGTCGCACAGGTCTTCGCAACCATCGAAGCGCCGGGCGTCATCAAGCACCAAGCGGCGGGGCGCATCATCCTCGGCGAGATGGACGGCCGCGTCAGCGAACGCGCCGAGCGGCTGCGCGACACGTTTGCGCACGCCGAGGTGCCGGTCGAGCTGTCCCGGAACATCCGGCGGGCGCTCTGGGAGAAATACATCCTGATCTGCGCGGTGGCCGGCACAACCGCCCTCACGCGGGAGCCGCTCGGGGTCATCCGGGAGACGCCGCCGACGTGGCGCCTGTTCCGCGAGCTCGTCGCCGAAGTCACGGCTCTGGCGAGGGCGGAAGGAGTCGACATGCCGGACGACACCGTGGATCAGACCATGAAGTTCGCTTCGGGGATCCCGCCGGCGAACCGGGCTTCGCTCGCTCAGGACCTCCTCCAGGGAAGGCGACTCGAGCTCGAGGCCATCCACGGTCACGCCTCTCGCCTGGGTGAACGCCTCGGCGTGCCGACGCCGACCCTCTTCGCCGTCTATGCGGCCCTCCTGCCGCACGCGGCGGGGAGGCGGGGCTGACCTCTCCCGCTCGGGCGGCCTGGCGCTACGCGTGGCGCTATCGGGGCCGCTACATCGCAGGCGTCGCCTGTCTCGCCTCCTCGACGCTCGCGTCCCTGACGATCCCGTGGATGGTGAAGCGAACGATCGACGCGCTCCAGGCGGATGCCACCGCCGCGCCGGTGGGCTCCTACGCCGTCCTCATCATATTCCTCGCCCTCGTCCACGGCGGGTCCCGGCTCGGCTCACGCTTCGCGATCACCGGCGCCAGCCAGAAGATCGAGGCCGACATCCGCGGCGATCTCTACGCGGCGCTGCAGACTTTCCCGCCGCGCTTCTACGCGGCCCACTCGACCGGCGATCTGATGGCGCGCTCCACTAGCGACATCACGGCGGTCCGATCGCTGCTCGGCTTTGGCGCGATCAGCATCGTCTCCACCAGCTTCGCCTTCGTCGGCGTGCTGGGCGCGATGCTGGCAATCGATCCGTGGCTCACGCTGTGGGCGCTGGCGCCGTATCCGGCGTTGCTGCTCCTCGCGCGACGGTTCAACCTGACGGTCAACGAGCGCGCCCAAGCGGCCCAGGATCAGCTGAGCGTCCTCTCGGAGCGCGTCCAGGAATACCTGAGCGGCATGGCCGTCGTCCGCGCGTACACGCTCGAGCCCCGAGCGCGGGCCGACTTCGGCCGCGCGAACGGCGAGTATCTGCGTCTGAGCCTCGCGCTGGCGCGGACGGAAGCCGGGTTCTCGCCGCTCATGGGATTGATCGCCGGCATCGGCACGCTCGTGGTCATCTGGGCGGGCGGACGCGCCGTCGTGGACGGGCGGCTGAGCCTCGGCGCGCTCGTCGCGTTCAACGGCTATCTCGCGTACCTCACGTGGCCGACGCTGGCGCTCGGCTGGACGCTCTCGATCGTGCGTCGCGGCCTGACGTCGATGACACGCTTGGAGGAAGTGATCGGGCCTGCACGGGCCGACGTTATTGTAGCGGGGTCCGTGGGGCCGGCTTGGATCGAGGGTGGCCTGATTCAGGCGCGACCCGGCTCCGACACGCCCGTTCCTTCCGTTTCCGATACGAGCGATCTCTCCGTTTCGGAAAGGCCCGGTTCGTCGATCGCCAACATACCCGTTCCGGCGCCGGGGCTGCGGTTTTCGCATCTCACCTTCGCGTACGAAGGCAGGGCGCCGGCGCTCCACGACGTGAGCTTCGAGGTCGCGCCCGGCGAGACGGTCGCGCTGGTCGGGCCGACCGGAAGCGGCAAGTCTACGCTGGGGCTTCTCCTGGCTCGGCTCTGGGAGCCGCCGCCCGGAACGGTGTTCATCGACGGACGCGACGTGAGGGAAATCCCGCTGGCCACGCTTCGCGCCGGGCTCGGCTTCGTGCCGCAGGAGGGGTTTCTCTTTGCCCGGTCGATCGCCGAGAACATCGCCCTGGGACGCGACGAGATGCTGAGCGTCCATCTGCGCCAGGCGGCCGACGTCGCCGGCATCGCGGACGAGATCGACCGGTTTCCGGCCGGCTTCGACTCGGTCGTCGGCGAGCGCGGCCTGACGCTCTCCGGCGGGCAACGCCAGCGTGTGACCCTGGCCCGGGCCCTCGCCGGCGCGCCGCCGCTCCTCGTGCTCGACGACGCGTTCGCGTCGGTCGACGCCGCGAAGGAAGAGGAGGTCGCCGCCAATCTCCGGCGCGCCGTGGCCGGCCGCACCGTCCTCATGATGACCCACCGGCTGCGTGCCGCCTGCACCGCCGATCGCATCATCGTGCTGGACGCGGGACGGGTCGTCGACACCGGTCGTCACGAGATGCTCGTGAGACGGGGCGGGCTCTACACGCGCCTCTGGCGGATCCAGCAGCTCGAGGAGGAGATCGCGCGTGCCTGACTCGGCCTACGATCCCGAGGCCGACGAGCGGCTGGGCCGGGCGTTCGACCGTCGCCTCGTCATGCGCCTGGGTGGGGCCGCGCGGCCGCATCGTGGGCTCATCACCGGCTCGATGCTCCTGTTCCCGGTGATCGCCGTCACCGAGCTCGCCCAGCCGTGGTTGCTCAAGGTCGCGATCGACGACCATATCTTGAAGTCGGACTGGCTCGGTCTCACCTGGGTCGCGGGCCTCTACGTCACCGTCCTGGTGGTCCTGTACGCTCTGCGCACCGTTGAGGCGTACCTGATGCAGCTCACGGGGCAGCGCGTGATCCATGATCTCCGCGAGGCGATCTTCGATCATCTTCTGCGCTTGGAGGCGCGCTTCTACGACGGGAATCCGGTGGGGCGCCTCATGACCCGGGTGCTGCACGACGTGGAGGCGGTGAGCGAGGCGTTCACGTCGGGTCTGTTCGCCGTTGTGGCGGACGTGATCACGCTGGTCGGCGTCGTGGCCGTCATGCTCTGGATCGACTGGCGCCTGGCGCTCGTCACGTTCTCCATCATCCCGGTCCTCCTGCTGGTAGCCGTATATTTCCGGCTGAACGCCCGCGACGCCTACCGCGAGGTGCGCCGGCGCCTGGCGCGCCTCAACGCGTTTTTCCAAGAGTCCCTCCAGGGAATGCGCGTAATCCAGCTCTTCGTGCGGGAGCGATACGAGCGCGAGCGATTTGGCCGCCTGAACGCCGACTATCGGCGGGCGCTCTTCGGATCGACCGTCTGGGAGGCCTCCCTGTACGCCGCCGTTGAGGCGTTGGGTTCGATCGCGCTGGCACTGCTGCTCTGGTACGGCAGCGCCCGGATCGTGGCCGAGTCGCTCACGTTCGGCGCGCTGGTCGCGTTCATCCAGTACACGAACCGCTTCTTCCTGCCCATCCGCGACCTCGGCGCCAAGTACACGGTGATGCAGTGGGCGATGGCGTCGTCGGAGCGGATCTTCGGTCTGCTCGACCGCACCCCGGAGATCGTCTCGCCGGCCGCGCCGCCGCCGCGGCTCGCGCGTCCCACGGCGCCGGCCCTCGAGCTCGACGGGGTGTGGTTCGCCTACCACTCTGACGAGTGGGTGCTCCGTGACTGTTCGTTCAGCGTCATGCCGGGCGAGCGGGTTGCGATCGTCGGCGCGACCGGCGAGGGGAAGACGACCTGCGCCAGGCTTCTGAATCGCGCGTACGACGTGCAGCGCGGCCGCGTCCTTGTCGATGGCGTCGACGTCCGCGAGTGGGACCTGACGAGCCTCCGCCGTCGCGTCGGCATCATCTTCCAGGACAGCGTCCTGTTCGCGGGCACTATCGAGGAGAATCTACGCCTGAGCGCCGACGGCGCCGTATCGCCCGCAGACCTCTCGCGCGCCCTCGACACCGCGCGCGCCGGCTTCGTCGCAGGCCTGCCGAAGGGGCTCCGCGAGCTCCTGGGCGAGCGCGGCGCCAACATCTCTCACGGGCAGCGCCAGCTTCTGGCCATCGCCCGGGCCCTCGTGTACAATCCGGCCGTTCTCGTCCTGGACGAAGCGATGTCGAGCGTCGATCCGGAATCCGAAGCGCTCATCCGACAGGCGATGGCGGGACTCCTCGCTGGCCGCACCAGCATCACGATCGCGCACCGTCTCTCGACGGTGCACGCCGCCGACCGGATCCTCGTGCTGCACCACGGTCGCATCCACGAAGAAGGCACGCACGCCGATCTCGTGCGGCGCGGCGGTCTCTACGCCAGGCTCTACGAGCTGCAGACGGGCGCCGCCCCGGCGTGACATTTCGTGCAGCCGTGCTGGATCTCGTGAGACGGATTCCCCGTGGGCGTGTCGCCACCTACGGCCAGCTCGCGGCGATGGCCGGCCGTCCGCGCTCGGCGCGCCAGGTCGGGCAGGCGCTCCGCGGCGCGGACAACGGCGTGCCCTGGCATCGCGTGGTCAACGCGCAGGGGAGCATCAGCCGCCGCTCCCGGACGGCGAGCATGATGACGCAGCGGATCCGACTCGAGCAGGAGGGAGTCGTCTTCCGCCGGGGCCGCGTCGTCCTCGCCCGCTTCCGCTGGCAAGCGCAGCCGGGCCGGCGGCCCCGCGGATTCGCGGTAGAGCGGCTCGGGAGAGCCTGAACTTCTTCCGCCACGACAACATGTTCGGAGGCAAACGATGAGACTCGATAGCAGGGTCGCGGTGATCACCGGCGCGGGCTCGGGTATCGGCGCCGCCTCGGCGCTGGCCATGGCGCGGGAAGGCGCGCGCGTGGCCGTTGTGGACCTGAACGAGGCTGGCGCGAAGTCGACGGTGGAGCAGATCGAGAAGGCGGGCGGCCGCGCACTGGCCGTGCGCGCAGATGTGACGCGGGCGGCCGACAACCAGATGATCGTCGAGCGCGCGCTCGCGGCATGGGGAACCCTCGACATCTTCTTCGCCAACGCCGGTGTCCCCCAGTCGCCAGAGGACGTCGAGCGGGTCGACGAGACGATTTTCGATCGCATCATGGCGGTGAACGTCAAGGGCGTCTGGCTTGGCGCCAAGTACGCGCTGCCGGTGATGAAGAAGCAGCGGCGCGGCGTGTTCCTCATCACCGCGTCGACTGCCGCGATAAGGCCCCGCCCGGGGATGCAGGCGTACGCGGCGTCGAAGGGCGCCGTGGTGACCCTGACCAAGAGCCTGGCTCTCGAGGCCGCGAGCCACGGCGTCCGGGTGGTGTCGATCGCCCCGGTGGCGACCGAGACGCCGATGCTTCCGGCATTCATGGGCAGGCAGTCGGTCGATGCCGAAGGGCGCGCCCGCTACGAGGCTACCGTTCCGCTGGGACGCCTGAACCAGCCCGACGACCTGGCGCGCACCGCCGTCTTCCTCGCCTCGGACGATGCGGCGATGATCACCGGCACGTGCGTCGAAGTCGACGGCGGCCGTTGCATCTGAGGATCTGCTCATGACGCGGGTGGCGCGACAGGCCATCGAGCGGGCGCGGTCGGGGTCGAGATGACCACGCGGCACGCGTCCGCATACCGGGGACGGCTGGGCTCCATCCGGGCGCGCCTCGCCCGTCGCCGGTTACCGGGAACGGGTCCCTTCGACCCCGACCGCGCCCGCTCGACGGCCCGTCGCGTCTACGCTCGAGCTTCCGTAGTTCTCAATGATTCGTGCGTGGAACGGACACTGAGGATGGCCGCGTGAAAGTCATCCCGCTGGCGGCGGAGTCGCTCGGGGTCCGGTCGATGGCGACGTATGTCGAGGTCGGGCGGACGGGGATTTTGATCGACCCGGGCGCGACGCTGGCGTCGTCGCGGTTCGGGTTGCCGCCGGCGGAGGACGAATGGGAGGCGCTGCGGCGCGCAAATGATCGGATCTCGGCGTACGCGGCGCGCTCTGGCTTCGTCTTCGTGAGCCACTACCACGAGGATCACTTCCGGTCGGATCCCGCGTCGTACGCGGGGCGGCGCGTGCTCTTGAAGGACCCCCGACGCATGATCGCCGGGCGGCAGGCCAGGAGGGCCGAGGGCCTCTGGAAGGCGCTCGAAGGCCAGGCGCGGGTCGAGAGTGCGGACGGGCTCCAGCGCCGCGAATCCGACCTCGAGCTTTTCGTCTCGCCGCCCCTGCCGCACGGCCTCGACGGCACGCCATTCGGGTCGGTCATCGTGCTCACGATCGTCGACCCGGCCGAGCGCGAGCGCTTCGTGTTCGCCTCGGACCTCCAGGGTCCGGCGTCCCCCGTCGCGGCGGCGTACCTCGTCCAGCAGCGGCCGACGCTTCTCTACGTTTCCGGGCCCGTGTCCTATCTCGAGCGCGAGGTCGGGCGTGACGCGATCGAGCGGGCGATCGACCAGCTCGTACGGGTTCTCGACGCGACCGGGTGTCGCGTGATCATGGACCATCACGCGCTCCGCGATCCGCGTTTCGCCGAGCGATTCGCTCGGCTCTGGGAAACGGGGCGGGTCGTCACCGCTGCGGCCTTCCTGGGCCTCGCGGACGCGCCGCTGGAGAGTCGGCGCAACCGCGCGTGGGCGGCGTCGCGGAAGCCGCCGGCGCGGGCGGGCGAGGTGCGTGTTAAGATCAAAGACCGCGTTGCGCGGAACTTCGCAGAAGGGGGATTCGGGGAGTGAGCGACGACAGGACCCTCAATGTCGGCGATCCCGCGCCGGACTTCACGCTCCGCACCGTCGGGCTCCGGGAAGTCGGCCTGCGCGAGTTCCGCGGCAAGAACGTGGTCATCCTCTTCTATCCGCTCGACTGGACGCCCGGCTGAAGCACGTGCATGCCCGCCTTCGACAGGCGCATTCGCGACTTTCAGGCGGCGAATACCCAGGTGCTGGGTATCAGCACGGACAGCCCGTTTAGCCACGACAACTGGGCGAAGTCCGTCGGGATCAGCAACTATCCGCTGCTCTCAGACATTCACCGCACCGTCGCGAAGGACTACGGCGTCTACTGGCCCGACTGGAACGCCAACCGCCGGGCGACGTTCATCGTGGACCAGCAGGGCACGATCCGCTTCATCGAGCGTTACGGCACGGGCGAGCTCCCGGAGCCCGACAAGATCCTCGCCGAGGTGAAGAAGCTCGCCTAGGAGGCGCTGCTCCGGGCGAGCGGTGCGCGCGTGGTGAGGGCGACGCCCGCCAGCACCAGCAGCGTGCCGGCGACCTGCCAGATGGTGATGCGCTCCCCCAGCAGGATCGGCGCCAGCACGATCCCCACGATCGGCTGAAGGTTCGTGAAGATCGCGGCCTGGCTGGGCCCCACCACGTGCACCGCCTCGTACCACCAGATGTGCGCGACCGCGCCCAGCAAGCCCTGGAAGAAGACGACCGCCCACGCGGTGAGCGAGCCGAGGCGCGGCACCGGAAAGAGCGGCGCCGCGAGCACGGCGGTCGGCAGGATCAGGAGCGTGCCGAGGCAGTAGGCGGCCGTCGTCGCCAGCAGCGGAGAATACGATGCGAGCACGCGCTTGCCGTACACCGTGTACACGGCCCAGCTGCAGAGGGAGGCGAGCGTGATGAAGTCGCCGGCGTGAAGATCGGTGGTCTGCAGGCTGCCGAGCCGACCGCGCGTGATGACCAGGAGCACGCCGAGGACCGAGGCGGCCACGCCGAGCCACTGCGCGCGCTGGAGCCGCTCGCCGAGATAGAAGCGGGCGATCAGGGCGATCGTGATGGGCGTCGCCGTCTGTAAGACTACCGCGTTGCCGGCGGTCGTGTAGTAGATCGCCAGATACGTGAACTGCATCGAGCCCCAGATGCCGGCCGTTCCGAGGATCAGAAATGTCGTGATTGACTCGGGCCCGAGTCCGCGAGTCGTGTCGCTCGGCGAGCGGGCCAGCAGCACGAGGAGAAAGCCGCTGGCCACGGTGCAGCGGACCGCCGCGAGGAAGAACGGGGGAAAGTCGGCGAGCGCGAGCTTGGTGGTGGCCGGAAAGCTCCCCCACAGCGCCACGATCGCGAGCAGCGCCAGGTAGGCGCGAGTTTGACTCGCTCCGGACACCTGCCTAATATAGCCCGCGCGTCATGGCCGACTACATCCTCGAGTCGCGCGTGTGGCTCGCCAGGGCGCGCGCCGAGGTATTCGCGTTTTTCGCCGACTCGTCGCATCTCCTCCTGATCACACCGCCCTCGTTTCGTCTTCGCGTCGTCGGCGGGCCGCCGTCGCTGTCGACCGGCGCGGTCCTCGACATGCGCTTGGCGTGGCTCGGCGTTCCGATCCGGTGGCGGGCCTTCATCCGCGAATGGGATCCGCCCTATCGCTTCGTCGACGTGCAGGTGCG
>Ga0075435_100004064_pt1 | contig 10009 bp, 16 predicted proteins | sample RhiMethybrSRZTD4_FD_75302 | JGI IMG/M metagenome (GOLD analysis project Ga0075435, IMG submission 75302) | Populus rhizosphere microbial communities from Tennessee, USA - Rhizosphere MetaG P. TD hybrid SRZTD4 | ecosystem: Host-associated > Plants > Roots > Rhizosphere > Soil | place: USA... | reverse complement strand
CCCACTTCAGGAGAATGAACGAGGTGCTCGGCGCTTCGAAGGTTAGAATACATGAGACGTTGATATCCGGGCTGCAAGGAATCCTGGATGACATCGAGGTGTATGGTCCGCTGTTCAACGACCAGATGCTGCTCGAGTGCGCGGCCAATGCGCGGGCTACCTTCAGCAGCATAACCGCGGACGATCTGCGAGGTGACCCGGCACTGCAGCAGCAGGTTAACATCAGCGCCAGTGCAATGCTGGAGCGGTTCGGGCAGTTAGGAACTCGGCGTCTAGCCTGAGCCCATGAACAAGATCATCATTGAAATCAGAGGCGGCTGCTTCGTCGGAGTCACTACAAACGTGCCCCTCGAAGCCACGCTGGTTGACTGGGACAACATCAAGCAAGGCAGCAGGCCGTTCACTTGGACACTGACACCGGTGGAAGGTGATGTGGAGCGCAGGCTGCAGGAGATAGACGAGGAATTGAAAGGACCGGAATGAAGAACAACGGAACCAAAGAGTATTTGTTCGTCATCCGCCACATGCGCTGGATGCGCGTCGGCGATCCGCTGACGAGGCGGACCAAGGGCGAGTACATTGTCCGCTCGGACCACGACCCCAGCCCCACCGAACTCTGCGAGCTGCTCGGGTTGAACTTCGATCCGGCCAAGGACGACCTGGACATGCAGCGCTACGATCCGGATGCGCTGCCTGCCCTGCCACCAAAACACCAGCGCAAATGAGCAAACCACCTAGCAAATCACCAAACCGAAACAAACTCGGGAAACGGCTGGCCCCTGGCGTCTGGACCGACAAGGATGGCGGCCTTCACTTCAGCCTGCCTGAATTGCTGGCGCTATTCGAACTTGAGGACACGCCGGAGAACCGGGCCATCGCAACGGAGAACATCCGGGCCATGCTCCATGAGCAGTGTCCGGACGCAACAATTGTCGAGCGGAAAGATCCGAGCGACTGAAACCACAACCGTAAACCAAAGGAAGAAGCAATGAGTCACTTGATCGCGAGCACATTAAAAATCAAGAGCATCCCCGATCTCAGGCGCGCCGCTCAAGCACTGGGCGGAGAGCTGGAGGAATCGCTGGTGTTCACGTCTTACCAAGGGAACGATAACCCGTGCGAGTACAGAATCAAGGTGCCTGGAGTGAACTACCAAATTGGAATCACGCTGCAGAAAGACGGCACATATATCATGCAGCATGATCCGTTTGGTGGCGACTCCCCTAACTACGGTTGCAACGACGGACACAAGCTGGTCAATCAGTTCGGAGAGGGGCTGCGCAAACTCTCGGAGGAATACACCGCGCAGGTGGTCACCACGCAGGCCAGGAAGAAGATCGGGTGGACCGTGGTCCGCAAGCGGCTGGCCAACGGTCGGCTGCAGCTGCGCATGGTCCACGCGTAGTCAACCATCAACAAAGAAAGGAAGTATGCCAAAAGAAATCATCATCGAGATTGGGGAGAACGGGGAGATCGAACTCCGGGCCGAGGGTTACAAAGGGAAAGGCTGTAAGGTCGATAGCAAGGACATCGAGGAAGCGCTCGGGATCGAAGGCGGCAAGCGGAAGACGCTGCCAGAGTATCATCTGACCGAGGTCGTGAAGCAAAAGCAGCGGGCATGAAAACCGAGATCATCACTATCAGCAAGGACGGCAAGAGCGTCGAGTTCATCGAGGGCCAGTCCTCACTTGACCTGCCGCTTGGCAACGGCAGGAGGACCAGGCTCTCGCACATCAGGCCGGAGAAGTTCTGGAAGAAGGCGGCGTTCATCCTGCTCCGAAAAGTATTCGGGGACACGGGGCGTATCGCCGGTTGGACACGGACTTGGAAGTGCGAGTGGCGCTGCACTATCATTACGACAGGAGACAGCGCTGTGTTCGAGAACCGTCAGGCCGCCGTGGACTGGGAGTATGAAACGCTCACGAGTCCAAGGTTTGAGTTATGATTGACAGCTAGTTTGGAAAGTGATTCGATAGCTGCGCTGGACTGAAGAACCAGCGAATGATCTTCACTGCGGTGGGCTTCGGCCTGTCTCGTTGCGTGTCCCCACTCGCACGGTTCTTCAGCCGCAGTGAACCTATGAACGCTGGGCTGACCACCTTCACTCTTTACGCGCTGAGAAATCCAAGCATACCCGAGGCGATTCGTTACATCGGCATCACCAGCCAGCCGTTGAAAGAGCGGCTGGGCGGGCACTGCATCGAGAAGAGATTCGACAATCCATACAAATGCCGGTGGATCATGCAGCTCAAACGCCAAGGGTTAAAGCCGGAGCTGGTGCCGTTGATTGTCGGGCTGACGCAGGCGGAGGCTTTGGAGCTTGAAGTCCATATGATCCGCGAGTTCAGACAAGCTGGGCATCGACTGACGAATATCAGTCTTGGCGGCGAGGCCTTTACCCTTAGAAGGAAGCTGCCAAGAAGAGTGCGGGCGAAGATCAGCGCCTCGCTCAAGCGACGATTTTCTTCTGAAGAAGTGCGCCAAAGACAGAGCGATGCATTAAAGCGAGCATGGGAATCTCCGGAGTTGCGAGCCAAGCAAAGCGTTAAACAGAAAGCCCACTGGTCGCCCGAAACGCGCGCTGCGGCAAGTGTTCGGACCAAGAAAAGGTTCGAGTCTCCCGAGGCCAGAGCAAAACTTTCCGTTGATTCGAAAGCCAGGTGGCCAGCCAACCGCGCCTCGTTCTCAGGGCGGAAGCACTCGCCGGAATCAAAAGCAAAGATCAGCGCCGCAAGAACGAAGTACTTTCAATCTCCCGAAGCCAGAGCGCGACAGAGTGAGGATGTTAAGAAGCATTGGGTGAAGCGACGAATGGTGCAGCAACGACAAGAAAGAAAGGAAGACAGCAATGGCGAAACAAAAGACAGAAAAGATGGACCGGCCATCTGACAGCTCGGCGAATGGTGAGTCGTGCAACGAGCAGCTCGTAGCCTACATTCGCAGCGGAAAGAGTGGCATATATCTGACCACGTTCGAGGAGGTTAGGGCCGAGGCAGAGATGCTTAAGATTATTCCACATCTTAACTCAGTGAAAAAGGATCCAAAGTTGAAAGACTGGGATTTTTACGTGTGGTCATGCACCAGTGGAATCACCAAGCTGACGATGCCCGGCGGTGGGAAACCTGGGAAAATCGAAGACACAGAAAACCCCATGATGATGCTTGAAATGTGGATGACCAAGTGCCCCGATCGAAGCATCATCCTAGCCAAAGACGTACACGGATTCCTGGCCGGCGATCCTGACCCGATCCTGGTCCGGAAACTCAAGGAGGCGCTGATGGCCGGGAAACAATTCAACAAGGTGTTCATCATCTGCGGTGCCAAGTTCAATCTGCCGATCGAACTCCACAAGGAGATGGCCCAGGTGGAGTTCAAGTTGCCGGGCAAGGAGCAACTCGGAGTTGTGCTCGATGCAATCGCCAGCGGATCGGGCATTCACCTGGACGAGGAAGAGAGGGACGCGGTGCTGGATGCAGCTTCCGGACTGACCACGTCTGAAGCCGAGGACGCGTTCGCCATGAGCGTGGTGAAGCGGGACAACATCTGCGCTGACATCGTCGCCACCGAGAAGATGCAGACCGTTCGCAAGAATGGCATTCTCGAAATCGTGGACACGGCGCTCACGTTGGATGACATGGGCGGGCTGGATCTCTACAAGGAACATCTCTGGAGTCTGCGCAATTGCTTCAGCAAAGAGGCGCGGGATTACGGATTGCCGTCGCCGCGGCCGGTGATCTGCTGTGGCCAAGCTGGAACCGGGAAATCGATGTCGGCAATGGCGTGCAAGAATGTTTTCAACCTGCCGTTGCTGCGGCTGGAGGCCGGGCGCTTGTTCGGCAGCCTTGTCGGGCAGAGCGAGGAGAATTGGAGAATTGCATTCGGCACTGCCAAGGCGGTAGCGCCAGCGATCGTGTGGGTGGATGAAGCGGAAGGCTTGTTCTCCGGACTTGGATCATCCGGCAGGACTGACGGCGGCACGACCAACCGGGTTATCAAGGCCATACTTCAGGACATGCAGTTCAACAGCGACGGGTTGTTCTTCGTTTTCACCTCGAATGACATCGACCAGTTTCCAGATCCGCTCATTGACAGGTGCGACGTGTGGAGCTTCGAGTTGCCGACACGCAAGGAACGCGAAGCCATCTGGAAGATTCACATTGAGAAGCGCCACCGGAAAGCGAAGGCCTTTGACATTTCCGGGCTGGCCGCTCGGACCGACGGCTACAGCGGAAGGCAGATCGAGCAGGTCTGGATCAAGGCAATGACAATAGCTTTCAATGACGGGGTGCGCGAGCCGAGCGACGGGGACGCGGAGCGCGCGCTGACGTACTTCGTTCCGACAAGCATCACTATGAGCGAGGCCATCGATCGGAGGAGGGCGAGACTCAAGAACCGGGCGCGGGCGGCATCGTCGCAAGACACGGAGGTTGCGAAAGGCGGGCGCAAACTCGCTTAGATAATTTTCGGCAGTGCGGAATAGCGAAAGAAGATGCGCGCCGGCCCAGTTGATTCGACTGGTATACCACTCAAGCGCGCATCGAGGTTGCTGTGGCTAACTGGGTCGCCGCTTCCAGGTCGCGTAAGAGTTTTCCACAAGGATAACTCTTCCGAGACCCTACAGCCGCTTACCCAGTTATCGTATTCCGTGCTGCCGTTCTTTACATCCAATGAAGATCATCAGGATTCCAAAAAGGAACGGCGTGCGTGTCGTCTACTGCCCCGAGCCTGAACTCAAGAAGAGGCTCACGGCGATGGTCCATAGGCTCAATGGTTTTGCCATCCTCATGGACAGGCACGGCGTTGCCCACGGATTCATGCCGAACCGCAGCCCGGTGACAAATGTGATGGCGCACTGCGGGTTCCCGTTCTCGTTGTCCTTCGACCTGGAGAACTGGTTCGACACCGTGACGCCAGGCCATGTCATGAACATGCCCGGCCTGACGAGCGATGCAACGTGCCTGTGCTTTGTCGACGGAGCCGCGCGCCAGGGATTGCCAACCTCGCCGGCTATGGCGAACATCGCAGCCGCGCCGATGGACAATGACATCATGGCCCTGCGAGTCAGAGGACGGCTTGGCTGGAGCTTCGGCGCTTACACTCGGTACGCCGATGACATGACGTTCAGCTTCGAACGGGAGGCGACCGCCCGCTGGCTGAAGGAGATCATCCCGCCACTGGTTGAGCGGCACAAGTTCAAGATCAACCCGGCAAAGACACGGCTGCAATCGGCACGGGCTGGCAGGCGTATCATCACCGGCGTTGCGGTGGACGATACGATCCATGTTCCGCGGAAGATAAAGAGAAGGCTTCGGGCTGCCCGTCACCAGAGGAACTGGCCGCAGATGCGCGGTCTTGGTGAATGGGCGAGGCTGAGACTGCCAGGGAACTACCAGCCTCCGACTCCACCGCTAGATGAGCAGATCATTCAGACAGTTTCAATCACCTACGTCGCCGCCGACACCTATGTCCACGCGACGTTCATCAGAAGGATTATATGAAGAGAGAATATATCGAGGATGATGTCCGCGCCAAGGCCATCGCAGACAGGTTCGGCGCAAGTGAAGGAATGATGGCTATGGCTGAGAAGCAGCTTCCAGAATCTCTGGCCGCCGGAACCGGCGTCGTGATAGGAGCAAAGCGAGCGACGCCACTAGAAGCCGCCGGCATCGGCGGGCCGTTCGAGTTCTTCTTCATCACCTACATGGCCGGGTTCATCGAGGGCGAGAACGGTTGGGCGGTGGTGCGCTGGTACGATGTGGGCTTGGAGGACATGCCGCAGCTCGTCGCGGAGATGAACCAAGTTGAGAAAGAGCTGCTGCCGAAGGCCGTGGGTTCGGAGTCGGCAACGAAGAAGATGGAGGAATACAGGAAGTTTGGAGGTAACCCATCATGAGCGAGATCATCACCGTAAAGCAGTGGCTTGAGGAACACATCGAACTCCTGAGATCCAAAGGAATCAACCATTGCGGGATCAACGGTTACTTCTGCCTCATGGACTTCATCCTGCAGCGCGGGCGTGAGTGGAAGCCGGGCAAAGTTTGCTGGGCGAAGGGCAAGATGAACTGCTTCCGGCACGCGAGCAAGGCCGCGCTCCGCAACCGCGACTACACCTATGTCGAGGGCTATGCCGCCCTGATCATCCCGGTGCATCATGCGTGGATCGTGGACAAGAACGGTTTTGTCATTGAAACAACCTGGCCGCGCACGGGCGTCTCCTATTACGGAATCCCGTTCCGGACCGACTGGATCAGGAAACAGCTGCGTGAGTCCAGGCATTCTTCCATTATCGACCAGTGGACCACTGACTGGAAGACGATGCGCACACCAAAGGAACAGTGGCTTCGAAAGTTATGAAAACAAAACCAAAGACCGAACCACCAACGCGCTTCACCAAAGCGCTCAACCAGATCTTCTATGACAAGGGCTGGGTTTTGCCTCAGTCTTTTTGCATTGAAGTGTATGAAGCCCACATCCGAAGGCTCGAAGCCAGGATCGACGAGCTGAACGGAAAGGCCGCATCGCACCGCATTGATCCGATTAAACAGGAGAAAGGAGAATCGCCATGCCAGACCAACAACAAGACAAGCCGGACTTCGAAGCCATGTCCAAACTCATCCTCCTCGAAGACGAGAAGTTCAAGGAGTTCGTCCGCGGCCATCACAAGTTCACGGTCGAACGGCTGAATGACGATCCGCGCGAAGGCCTGACTCCTGAGCTGGTGATCCTGACGAAGGGCGTGGATCTCAAGGAGGAGATCATGTTCATCATGATTGCCGCCGACTTCAACGAGTCAAAGGTGAAGCACCAGGTCATGTTCAACTGCGGCGTGCAGATCTACGAGCAGAAGAAGGTGCCGGTCGCCATCGTCCTGGCGACCGAAGCGTGGATGTCGAGACGATCCAAGGACACAGACTATCCGAATGTCCAGCCGCGGCACGACCCGATGCGGACCGAGGGAATCCTGGTGGCCGGGGCTGGGCTTGAGAAGAAGCAGCGCCTGACGATCATGACTCCGATCAAACGGGACAAGGACAGCAATAACATCGTCATCGACGGTGAGTCCGAAGAATTCGAAGGGCCGATGATGTTCCTGCTGGATCATTTCTGGAGGGGCTTCTACACACGGGCGATGGGAAGGGGAACAGGAAAGGAGAGCAAGCCATGACCGAGGAACCAAAGCAACCAGACTCAACGACCGACTCGCAAGGCAAACGCCTTCCGTTGTCACCGTGCCCGAAGTGCGGGTACAAGAACGACGCCGCAACACCGTGCAATGAGGTTGCCGACGAGAACATGCGCCCGCGTCCAGACGATATCTCCGTCTGCCTTGGATGCGCCACTGTGCTGCAGTTCAATCCCGACATGACGACCAGAGCCGTGGAGCTGGACGACATACCCGGCATCAGCAATGACACCAAGTTCCAGGTGCGATGGCTTCAGCAGACAATAAGAAGGCTCAGACAAATAGGGAAGCTCAAGCTATGAATGAAACATACACCGAGATCATTCCGCTGACTTTTGGCAGGGCGCGAATCATCCTCACCGACGGGATGTTCGTGTTCGACGGATGGTGATACGACACCCCCGAGGCCGCAGTTGCGGCTCTTTCAAAGTGGGATCGCTCGAAGGATAAAGAACCGGAAGGCTGGATGCGCAATCCGAAGACAGGACGGCGACGGCCGGGCGGAGATGCTTCGCGTGAGTACATAAATCCATGATTACAACAGGACCAGCAAACTACCGGCCCAGCTCCTTCAGGGATCTCATCGGTGTCTCGCGGAAGATAGGAGAAATGCTTCATGAGAAATGCGCCAGGACCGCAGGCCCAATCAAGGTGCTGCTCTATGGCTCGCCGGGCACAGGCAAGACCGAGCTGATAAAACTCTCGGCGGTCCAGCTCACCGGCCTCAAGCTGGATAAGTCCGGCAACTCCTTCGCCACCGAGAGCGTCAGCGGGAAGAACGTCAACTCGGAGATGATCCGCCGCTGGATGGAGGGATTGGCTTATCGACCGATGTACAAATTCAGCGTAGTTTGTATTAACGAGATCGACAAGATGCACCCCGATTCACAGGTGCTCATCTTGGATTACTTGGACGCGATGGGTGAAGGCAGGGCGTTCTTCGCCACGTCCAATCTTGAACTCAACCAGCTCACCGAACGGTTCGAGTCGCGGCTCCAGCAGTTCAGGGTAAGCTCGCCGAGCACGGAGGAGATCGCCGCGTTCCTCGTCAGCCAGTGGCGTGTCAGGAAAGCCAGAGCACTGGAGATCGCCATTGGTGCCAACGGAAACGTTCGTGCGGCCTGCTTGGATTGCCAGTCCGTTCTCGACGTGGAAGAAATAAAAATCCCCCGGCAGCGAAGCCGGGGGTGTGTCCCAAGTTAGAAGGACAGAACCAATACTCGTTGCCTTTCGGCGACATCACGATACCGTAAGCGCCATCATGAGCAAGCACGTTCTTATCCCCGGCGGCTGCGGCTTCATCTCTTCTCATCTCATTGATCATTTGCTGGAGAACACGGACTGGAATATCACCGTGCTGGACGGACTCACCTACGCCGGAGATCCTGCGCGGCTGTACGAGTCGGAGAAGTTCGACCGAACTAGGGTGCGCATCTTCTGGTGTGACCTGAACAGCCCGATCATGGACACGCTGGCCAGGCGCATCGGTCCTGTGGATTACATCGTAAACATGGCGAGCAATTCGCACATCGACAACTCCATCGCCGACCCGGTGCCATTCGTGAAGAACAACGTCAATGTGGCGCTGCACATGCTGGAGTATTCCCGGTCGCTCAAGCTGGAGGCGTTTGTCCAAATCTCGACCGATGAAGTGTACGGCTCCATCGAACCGGGAGGAGTAACATGCCCCGAGTGGGATCCGATCAATCCGAGCAATCCTTACTCCGCATCCAAGGCCGCACAGGAAGCCATCGCCATCAGTTACTGGCGGACCTATGGTGTGCCGGTGGCTATCGTTAATTGCATGAACGCTTTCGGCGAGCGGCAGGACCGCGAGAAATTTGTACCGAAATGCGTTCGCCAAATCTCATCCGGAGAGGAGGTCGTCATTCATGGAACTGCAGACAACATCGGAAGCCGACATTACCTGCACTCGAGAAATATTTCAGATGCCATCCTGTACCTGCTCAACCGGCCGGTGGCAGTTTACCCCCAAGCCGACCGCCCTGACCGGTACAACGTCGTCGGAGAGCGCTTGGATAATCTGGCTATGGCCTGCAAGATCGCGAAGATCCTTGGCCGAACTCTCGCTTACCGATTCGATCACAGCCCGCGCAGCCGGCCAGGACACGACCTTCACTACGGTCTTGACGGCTCTAAGCTGGCAGCGCTGGGATGGAAGGCGCCACTGGATCTTGACGCTAGCCTCGAAAGGACCGTGAAATGGATGCAAAAGAATCAAAACTGGTAAAGGCGATAACCGCTTGTCGTGCCTGCGGGAATGAAGGCCTTGAGTCCTTGATGAACTTCGGCCATCTGCCGCTGGCCAACCGGTATCTACTCAGCCCGAACGACAAGGATTTCTACGCTCCGCTTGAGCTGGTGCTCTGCCAGTCTTGCTGCTGCGTGCAGCTCCGGCATACCGTCGATCCGAAGATCCTGTTCAGAGAATATCTCTATGCTTCCTCCACGTCCGGCTCGCTGGCCGAACACTTCAAGGAGTACGCCCGCGAGACCTCGGACAAACTCGGATTCAAGCCTGGCGATGAACCGTTCATTGTCGGCATCGGAGGGAACGACGGCTGCCTGGAGCGCGAGTACCAGAATCTCGGGTTCAAGGTTCTGAACGTCGAGCCCGCCGACAACATGGCCAAGCTGAGTTATAGGAGGAATATCCCGACGCTGAACGAATGGTTCGGTGAGAAGGCGGTGCGGGATATTCTCAAGGAGTACGGGAACGCCGATCTGATTACCTGCAACCATTGCTTCGCTCATATGCCGGATGTCCGCGGCGTGGTTCGCGGTGTGAAGACTCTGCTCAGACCG
>Ga0075435_100004061_pt1 | contig 10013 bp, 9 predicted proteins | sample RhiMethybrSRZTD4_FD_75302 | JGI IMG/M metagenome (GOLD analysis project Ga0075435, IMG submission 75302) | Populus rhizosphere microbial communities from Tennessee, USA - Rhizosphere MetaG P. TD hybrid SRZTD4 | ecosystem: Host-associated > Plants > Roots > Rhizosphere > Soil | place: USA... | reverse complement strand
GCTTCGATGTCGTTATTTGCGTCAACAAAATCGTATCTCTAAGCGCTCAAGCGCAATCGATTCATATCGGCCCGCACCTGAGTCTGCGCCCTTTGCCTCCGCACCTGAAAAACCCGGTCGAGAATTGCCGCACGACAAATCAGGCAAATCACTCCATGCGCCTGACTTGCGCTTCGAATAAGCATCGCGCTGCACAGCACGCAGCGCGGTTCAGAATTATCGTGTCGCGTATGATTTGAGGTTACATAGCCCATTGAGACGACCCATCCTTGTTCGTTAATAAGTCAGTCGGGCTGCGTCTGGCATTATGGGCAAGTGCGATGCCAGAGCCTCCCGGATTGTGAGGAGCTTGCGAGCACTAAATTCACCACCAAAAGCGTTCCGAACTTAGACAGCAGGGTTGTATCAGGTAGAGATACGTCGCGGGAGACTTTCGATTTGACGAACTACTGTGCGTTCCTATAATCGTGCGGCAACAATGTGCTGCGCAGCGGACTGGCTCTCAAAATTGAATTCGTGAGGACTGGAAATGACGGATGAGCTTCTGGAAACCTGGGACATCCACAATCGGATCAATCTGTTCCTGCTCGATACCATCGAGCCCGCGCATTTGAAGGATGTAGGCGCCACCAAGGGACGTAGCGTCGGCGAGCAGTTCGCCCATCTTCACAACGTGCGTTTGATGTGGTTGAAGGCCTCCGCCCCCGAGTTGATGAAGAAGCAGACCAAGATCGAGAAGGAAGACGCGGCCAAGAAGGATTTGTTGCGGCGGTCGCTGGGCAGTTCAAGCGAGGCCATCAGAACTCTCTTGAAAACCAGTTCAGAATCAGGCGGAAAGATAAAAGGATTCAAGCCTCACGCGACCGCTTTCCTTGCGTATTTGATCTCGCATGAGTCACACCATCGCGGCCAAATTATGCAGGCGCTGAAATATTGCGGGCACGCGGTCGAGAAGAAAATTCAGTACGGGATTTGGGAGTGGGGCGTTCGCTAAATCTCTCGGTCCTTATGCTTTCCGCTTGCCATAGCGTTGGATAATCAGCCGCACGTAGTTGCGCGTTTCATCGTAAGGCGGAATCGTGTAGCCGTATTTGATCACCGCATTCTCTCCAGCGTTATACCCAGCCAACGCCAAGTCCACGCGGCCATTGAACATCTTCAGAAGGTCTTTTAAATAACGGGTGCCGCCCATGATGCTTTGTGCCACGTCGTAGCGATTGGTCACTCCGTAACGGGCCGCGGTGTCGGGCATCATCTGCATCAATCCACCGGCGCCCTTGGGGCTGGTCGCGCTCGACGCGAACTTCGATTCCTGCGACATCAGGCAATAGATCAAGTACGGATCGACTGCATATTGATTACCGTAGTAACGAATGAAACCATCGATGCGACTGTTGCCGGTGGACCATGCTTGATTCGATAGAGATGCATCCGCTACCACCAGCGGCGCTGGCGCCGGTTTGTTCGCGTCGGCGATCTGCTTCGCAACTTCGTCGACTTTGGCGTGAGCATCAGCCAAATCCTTATCGCTCTTCTCCAGTTCCATGCGCGAGATGAGTCCATCTTTGAAGAGCTGCTTGGCTTGATCGTTCTGCTTCTCGAGTTTTGTGGCTTGATCCTGATAAAGATCAGACAGAGCCTTGAGGCTCGATTTGTAATCAGTTGCCGGCTTGTCAGGAGCTGCTGTTGTTTGATCCGGTGTGGCCGTTTTCGTCTCAACAATGCCTGGGGTGGCGGCTGGACTTTGCGCCCGCGCCGCGCTCGACAAACCGAGTGATACCACCAAAATCACCAGCAAAATCGCCGGTCTTCTGAATCGCACAAAAGTATTCATGGAGTGTGAGGAATTCTTCATCGCTTAACATAGACACCCGTGAGGTGCGGACGGTTACGATGTCTTGCGTTTGACTGGCGTTGCCGAGCTATTTGTTGGCAACAGGCGCTGCGCTCACCTTGGGCAGTGAATTATCGGGCGGCCTTTCATCGGTGTGTTGTGACTTTGTTCTTCGTCGCGCCAGGACGTAATCACAGACGGCAAAGACCACAGAACCTAGCGCAACTATCTGCAACAGCCGAAAGGCTTGAGGATAGTCAGTGTGATTGATCAGCGACATTCCGACGGCCGCGCCGCCAATTATGACGGCGAAGACAATTTGCGCCGCGCGCGATTTCCCGAACGTTAACCGGGTTGAAATCAGATAGCCCAATAGCGCCGAAATCCAACCGCCGAGAAAGCCAACCAAAACGTCAGTGGGCCAGTGCAGTCCCATGGCAACGCGCGAGTATGAGATGAGAACTGCCAATGTGATCGCGACGGTGCGAACCCATCTTTGGCGATAGAAAATGCAGATAGTCCCGCAGAACGCCGCTATGCTCGCGGCATGGCCTGACGGAAACGAGTTGTATCTGTAGGCAGCGCCGACCAGGCGAAACTGATTGACGTCGATTATTGAGGGCGGTCGGTAACTGACGACTGGTATTTTTATGCCCTTAACGAAAAGTACGACCAGCACAAACGAGACAATTAGCGACCAGGCGACATCGGGTCGTCTTCTGATGAAAGGGAGGATGAGAACGAAGAGCACCAGGCCATCGCCCAGCGTGGTGATGGCGATCCAAAAATTATCGCCCGCAAAGCGGCCTTGCTGATTCAGCCAAAGAAAGAGATCAACGTTGCGACCGCTAAAATAAATTGCGATGAGCAGTCCGAAGCAGATAATCGGCGGGAGATAAAGCGACCAGCCTGTCTTTCGTGGCGACTCATGACTCACGGCTGCGCATGATACAGGTTTGCGATCGCACGTGACTAGCGATGTCGCTGTAAAGTACTCGGTTCAGTTTGAAGACGGACGGCAAGCGTAACGATGAGCCATCTTTAGATGGCTTACCCGCAGGGTTTCTAGCCCAGCGCCTTTAGCGCTGGGCCGGCCAGCGACACTCTTTACAAGCGCGCTTTAGCGCGCTTCATGTGTGGGTGCTTTAGCAATCTTCGGTAAGGCCGTTGAAACGGCCTTTCGATTCATTCGTACCTGGCCCCCAGCCGTCAACGGCTGGTCTAAGAACCCTGCGGGTAAGCCACCTAAGGCGGCTAAAGACCGGCCTCACTGCACCCGTGCATGGCATTGATTGATAGCGCGTTGAATCAAAGTGAACGGAGTACCCGCTGTAGCACTATTTCCGCAGCCTTACTTTTTCGCGTGCCAAGCCGCGAGCACTTCCGCCTCGCGTTCCGGCTTTATTCCCGCGCGCATTTTCAATTGCCGTTCGACGGGCTGTTTTCGGAACCACTCGAGCGTTGCCCGGGTGGTTTCTGACAAGGGCCGGAAGGTCAGGCCGTGGCTGACTGCTTTGTTGATATTCATCGTTGAGTAACCAATCTCAGTGCCGTGGGTTGACGTCCAGATCGGAATGTCGTCGATGATTTTTTGATCGGTGAGAAATTTATCGTCAACCCAGGTGAACCGCGCGTCTGAGTTCGTCGTCTTCTTGATCACGTCGAGCATCGGCCCGATTCCCAACTTCGATTTGGGGCCCACGGCGTTGAAAGCTCCGGTCATGCCTTGCTCGACCATGCGGATGGTCCATTCGGCCAAATCCCGCGCGTCGATGATCTGAACTGGATCAGATGGAGTTCCCGGCGCCAATACTTCGCCGCCGCGTTCGACGCGCACAGGCCAATAAGTAAATCGATCGGACTCATCGCCGGGACCGACGATGTATCCCGGACGAATGATCAGAGTCTTGCCAGGAAACCACCGTTCGGCTTCAACCTCTGAATATGCTTTGAGCGGACCGTACAGCGCGAAATTGCCCGCGCGCATTGTTGCGTTCGTTTCTTTCATCGCATCGGCGCCGGTGTATTTTGCGAGCGGCGCCGTCTCATCCATCCCCTGTTTGCTGGTGTCTGCGTAGACGGAAATCGTCGAGATGAAAACATACCGATCGGTATTGCCTTTCAGGATTTGCGCCGCGTCGCGAACCCAAACCGGCAGCGTCGTCGGATTGTCGATCACCACGTCCCATGTTCGTCCCTTCAACGCATCGAGTTTACCGTTGCGATCGCCAATCAACTGCTCGACCTCTTTCGGAGTTTCGCCCGGATGCGTGCGACCGCGATTAAAGACGGCGACCTGATGCCCGCGACTAAGCGCATATCGAACCTGGTGCGGTCCGGTGAAGCCCGTGCCGCCGAGAATCAAAATGCGGAGGCTCTTTGGTGATTTGGTCGACGCGTTAACTAACGTGGACACGCCGGGAATAAGGCCGAGGCCGACACTTGCGCCGGCTATTGCCGAACTTTTGAGAAATTTTCTTCTGCTTGTGGACATTCAATTCGCTCCTGGGGTTTGATTTCGCTTTCGAGAAACAAAACTAATACTTTCGGCGCTTAGGTCAAAGTTGATACGCGCGAGATCAACAGGAGGTTATAGCAGAATCGAAATTCGCACTCGCTTCGTCACTGATTGAGGCCGTCTAGTCCCTCGCCCTGTGAATCGATCGGGGATATGCCCATAAGTTCCATGAGGCCGGCTGACATTTACTTTTTCCGAACGCCGCATGCTATCTTTTAAGAGCAAAATCCCCCTTACAATTTGATTGAAGCTGGCAATCCCACGATCTCAACGATCGTGTTGGAGGGAGGCGCCTATGTTAACGAACCGTCGTTTGCAGCTCCCGCTGTTCGTGTTGATCTGTATCTTGGGAATGACTTGTCTCGTGCTCTCGACCAGGGCCGGCAGCACGGGAGAGCGCGCGAATCCGAAACTTGCCGACGGATTGGCTGCGTGGGAGCAAGTCTATTCAGTTTTAGTTTCGCCGCGCTGCATCAATTGTCACACCGCCACAGATTATCCGCAGCAAGGTGACGATCGCCATCGCCATTTCGCGAATATCATTCGTGGTCGAGAGGGCCGCGGCGTGCCCGCGCTGAGTTGCATCGGTTGTCATCAGGAAGTTAACGCGGACAGCACGGGCGTGCCGGGCGGCCCGGATTGGCACTTGGCGCCGTTGTCGATGCGTTGGCAGGACACGAACAATCGTCCGTTGTCGAGCGCAGCAGTCTGTCGATCGGTTACCGATCAATCGAAGAATGAAAACATGGATGGACGCGCGCTGTTGACTCATCACCAGGAAGCGGCCCTGGTGCTTTGGGCCTGGAACCCGGGGCGGCGTCCAGATGGATCGATGCGAAACCCGCCGCCGATCTCACATGAAGCGTTTGTCGCCGCGACTCGTACCTGGGTCGAGGCCGGCACCCCCTGCCCGCGCGCAAAATAGGAGTACGACATGGCAACTTATCAGCTCAACGTGAATGGCCAAACGAAAAAGGTGGACGCTGATCCGTCGACGCCGCTGCTATGGGTCTTGCGCGAAGAATTGAAAATGACCGGCACGAAGTATGGATGCGGCATCAGTGCCTGTGGTGCTTGTACCGTGCACCTGAACGGCGTCGCGACGCGGTCGTGCATTGTTCCGGTTTCGCTGATTGGTAACCAGAAGATAACGACGATTGAAGGCATCGGCAGCGATCCAATCGGTCGTGCGGTGCAGAGCGCGTGGGTAGAAAAAGACGTAGTGCAATGCGGCTACTGTCAAAGCGGACAAATTATGAGCGCAGTAGCGTTGCTGAAGGCCACCACGAAACCGACGGACACGAACATTGAAGAATCGATGGGTGGAAATCTTTGCCGGTGCGCCACCTACGTGAGGATCCGTGAAGCGATTAAGCGCGCGGCCGAACAACTGGCGTAAGGAGATCGATCGATGCAAGCAGCACTCAAGTGTGAAACTGATCGGATCAACCGGCGCAGTTTTTTGCGTGTCTCTTCAGTTGCGGCCGGCGGATTGTTTGTTTCGCTGTATTTGGATCTACCGGTGCTCGCGCGTGAAGCAACACAGGGACCGCCAAAAGTTTATCCGCCCGATGCGTTCGTGCACGTCAGGTCCGACGGCAAAATTCTCATCACAGTTAACCGTCTCGAGTTTGGTCAGGGCGTGCAGACTTCTCTGCCGATGATCCTGGCCGACGAAATGGACGCGAATTGGTCGCAAATTGTTTCTGAACTTGCGCCGGCGGCTGATGTTTACAAAGATCCGGTTTTCGGAATTCAGATGGTGGGTGGATCGGGATCGATTGCGCATTCGTTTACGCAGTATCGCGAGTTGGGAGCAAAGACGCGCGCGATGTTAATCGCCGCCGCCGCAGAGCGCTGGAAAGTTTCGCCCGACCAATGCCGCACAGAAAACAGTGTGGTGTATGGCCCAGGCGGAAAGTCAGCGCGCTATGCCGAACTGGCGGAGCGCGCGGCGCGTCAGCCGGTACCCGAGAAGGTAAGTCTCAAGAATCCTTCAGAGTTTCGTCTCATTGGAAAGAAAGTGCCGAGGCTGGATAGCGCCGCGAAGTGCGACGGCTCGCAAAAGTTCGGACTCGATCTCGATCTGCCGGGAATGAAGATCGCAGTAGTCGCTCATCCTCCTGTATTCGGCGGTCGCGTCAAGAGTTTCGACGATAAGGAAGCTCGCCGGCTCGAGGGCGTAAAGGACATCTTCGAAATTCCACTAGTGAATGGAAGCGGCGTGGCCGTTGTGGCCGACAGGTTCTGGGCGGCAAAGCAGGCGCGCGATCTTTTGCAGATCGATTGGGACTTGTCGGGACTTGAACTCCCGGATACTTCGCAGCTTTGGACCAGATACAAAGAACTGGCGCGCACGCCGGGCAATGTTGCCGTCGCGCGTGGTGACGACAAAGCGATGAGTCGCATTCCGGTCGCTCGAAGAATCGTCGCCGAGTATGACTTTCCTTATCTGGCTCACACGCCGATGGAGCCGCTGAACGCGACGGTTCGCTTTGAAGGCAACAAGGCCGAGGCTTGGGTGCCTTCGCAGTTTCAGACGATGGACCAGATGACGATTGCCCAAGTCCTCGGTCTCAAGCCCGAGCAGGTCACTTTCCATACCGAATATGCTGGTGGTGGTTTTGGCCGGCGCGCGGTGATTGACTCGCATGTGCCACGCGAAGCAGCCACGATTGCCAAGCGTCTGCGCGGCACGCCGATAAAGTTAGTCTGGACGCGCGAAGATGATGTGCGCGGCGGTTACTATCGTCCAATGCACGCCCATCGTGTCGAGATTGGAATCGGCGGGGATGGCATGCCGGCCGCTTGGCGGCACGTAGTCGTCGGACAATCGTTGGTAGCTGGCACTCCTTTCGCCGTAATGATGATTAAGAACGGCGTTGACCAGACAACCGTGGAAGGAACCTCCGACACGAGCTACGAAATTCCGAACTTTCATGTCTCGGCACACAACCCGACCGTGAACGTACCGGTGCTTTGGTGGCGTTCGGTCGGACACACGCATAACGCTTTCGTGATGGAAACGCTAATCGATGAATTAGCGGCGCGCGCAAAGATGGATCCAATCGCGTATCGTCGCAAGCTTCTGAAACCTGAAGCAAAGAAGCTGATCGCGGTGCTTGATCTGTTGGATCAACAGAGCGCCTGGCGAAACTCTCTACCAAAAGGACACGCGGCCGGCATTGCTTGTCACGAATGTTTTGGCACCGGCGTCGCCTGCGCTGTGGATGTTTCGATCGAAAACAGCCGTCCGAAGATTCATCGCGCGACGATTGCGGTTGATTGTGGTCTCGCCGTAAATCCGCTGACGATCGAAAGCCAGTTTCAAGGCGGCATCGGTTTCGGCCTCACTCAATTGATGGCCGGCGGCGCGATCACTTTCAAAGACGGTCGTGTGGTGCAGCGAAATTTTGACGGTTACACGCCGCCGTACATTGTCGATGCGCCGGTTACCGTCGACGTGCATGTTGTGCCCAGCAACGAAGCGCCCACCGGCTGCGGCGAACCACCCGTTCCGGTGATTTCACCGGCGGTAGTTAACGCGTTGGCAAAGCTGACTGGAAAGCGTTATCGCAGCTTGCCGCTTGCGAACGTGTAGTCGACTTGAATGGACAGTGACTTACCGCGGGTGGCACTGACAAGGGGGATGTTCATGAGCGCTCTAACTAAATCAGCATCGGCGAGCTTGTTGATAATTGTTCTGATTATCGTTGCTTCGACAAACTCATCCGCATTTGCCAAGATGCAGAAGCCGAAGAGGAGTTCGCCTCACACGCGTACGCCCGCGCTTGCTCGCGCCGAATTGAAACAGGCAGAAGCTCGGCTCGCTGAGATGGGTTACGGGAGCGGCCACATTGCTCTGGCCGCTTTTCAGAAATACGAAGGGCGCAAAGCTACCGGACAACTCAATCGTGACGAGTTCAATGCGATCATGAATGCGAGCGCGCCACAGGCAAAAGATTCGGGATACAAGCACGTCGAAGTAGATCTAGATCGACAGGTATTGTTGTTGACGGATGATACGGGAGCCGTCGCGAACATCATTCCCGTGTCGACCGGGAGCGAGAAGCACTACAGCGAGAAAGGCATGAGCGGTTTGGCGTACACGCCCCGCGGCCGTTTCAGGGTCTATGCGAAGATCGCCGGCTGGAGAAAATCACCGCTCGGCTTGCTCTACTATCCGAACTACTTCAGCGACGGGCTGGCGATTCACGGCAATCCTTCAGTTCCGCAGACGCCGCAAAGTCACGGTTGCATTCGCGTTCCTATGTCGGCGGCAGTCGATGTGTACAAACAATTACCCGTGGGAACGATCGTGCTGATCTATGACAAGCAAGCGTTCGTTTCGGCGAAGGATTGGATCGGCAGAGAGTAGTAACATCTTCGCTCAATGGCTATAACATCCGGCTCCTACGGAGCTAAACGATCGCGACGGTCGTACGGCGTTCTTTTCATGCCACTTGGCAACACCGTTATCTCAGCAACGCACTAACGCAGCACCACCCAGCTAACGCTGTCACTGCTACTTGCGCCATAATGCTTACAAGCTCTCCACCAAATAGATATGCTTCAATGCCCACGATGCGGCCGGCAGTTTTCGAATGATGTCCTCGTGTGCCCGAGCGATCACACGCCTCTACAGGCCGATGCCACGATCGCCGACGTTCCCATCGATCCGCTGATTGGTCGCACCTTCGAAGGCAAGTATCGTTTGGATGAGCGCCTCGGCGGAGGCGGCATGGGCACTGTCTATCGCGCGACGCACCTGCTGATCGATCGCCCGGTTGCGCTGAAAGTCCTGAGTCAAAGATTCGTCGGAGATCAAACCGCGCAACAGCGGTTTCGCCGCGAAGCGCGCGCAGCCGGCCGCATGCAGCATCCGAATGCAGTGACCGTTACGGACTTTGGCGCGACTGAAGACGGTTATCTCTACATCGTGATGGAGTTGCTTGAGGGTCGCACGCTGCGCGATCTCCTGGCGCATGAGGCGCCGCTCGATCCGGCACGCGCTGTTTCGTTCATGCTGCAAGCATCGGCCGCTGTCGGCGCCGCGCACGATGCCGGCTTGATTCATCGAGATCTCAAACCGGCAAACATTTTCATCGAGCAACGTCCGAATCTTCCAGCGGTAGTGAAAGTGCTCGATTTTGGCGTCGCGAAATTCGTGGTCGAAGAGCACGACGACGATTACAACACGCTGACGCAAGTCGGCGCGATCATCGGCACGCCGCGTTACATGTCGCCTGAGCAGTGTTCCGGCGCCGCGGCGCTAACTCCGGCCTCGGATGTTTACAGCCTCGGAATAATTCTCTACGAGATGCTTGCTGCGGTTGTGCCGTTCAATGCGGAAACGCCGCTCGGCGTCGCGCTGAAACAAGTTTCTGAAGCGCCACGGTCGCTGCACGAGATCGTTCCGTCAGTGCCGGCAGATCTTGAGAAGTTCGTGTTGCATGCGTTGGCGAAGGATCCGCAAGCGCGGCCGCAAAACGCAAACGATTTTCGTCGCGAGCTGCATGAGACCGCGGACGACTTAGGCCTTGAGCATGCTGAAAGCGGAAACGCGCCGACGCTGGAAAGTTTGCGAAACGCGGGCACGGAGAGTCCATCGGGCCGGCTCATAATTGATCTGGCAACATTGCGCCAGGTGCAGGCCGCAAC
>Ga0075435_100004058_pt1 | contig 10017 bp, 13 predicted proteins | sample RhiMethybrSRZTD4_FD_75302 | JGI IMG/M metagenome (GOLD analysis project Ga0075435, IMG submission 75302) | Populus rhizosphere microbial communities from Tennessee, USA - Rhizosphere MetaG P. TD hybrid SRZTD4 | ecosystem: Host-associated > Plants > Roots > Rhizosphere > Soil | place: USA... | reverse complement strand
CCTAAAGCTAAGACACCACCATATTCATTCCTCATGGGAGAAAAGTCTGATTGAAAGGACAATACAGTATGTAAAGGATAGAACAGAATGTTTTGATGACTATTTTCCTTGTAGATTGAGAAATTGCAAACTAGAACATGTAAAAAATTAGATGAATTTATTTATTGATTATCATAACAAGGAGCTAAAAACTGATTAAGTGAACAGAGCTCTACAGCACGATATTCTGCACTTTATCGCTACTATCCCGAACATCCACCGCAGGCACAATAACCTAATTCGTCGATTCTTGAATTGCAGAATTGGCAATACCCAAACTGATCATAACTCATTTCCCATGATTCCTTGCCAAATTTCTCCAAATGAGTATTAAGTTCATCTGGAATTGATTGTGAAGGCTTATTCGTATCCATAATGTTCAATTAAATTATGCCCTATATTATATATAAATTCAAACTATGTAAGCAAGAGTCTGGGTTCCAATCTTGTCAAATCTAGGTACTCGATTAGCTGAGCCATGTTTTATTAAAATGACATTATATCCCATTATTGCCATTCTAAATTTCTGATCATATCGATTAGTGTCGAATGATTACATTTTACCTCGGTAGTTATATAAAGGAGATGGTTTTCTCCTAATGGCATAGTTATTCGTTTAACCTTTTCGTATTCAGCCAAGACATACTTCCCCTTGCCAATCTTTGATGCAAGTTGGCTGCGTATCTTCCAACTCCTGACAGCTAATTCGAGTGAATTTCTGCTTTCTTCTGGAGTCAGCAAATTCTTTGTTCCTTGCCTATGACCAGAATACATTATCTCGCCATCAAGATCGCATACTGTAATTAACCTAACTTGTGGATCGTTCATTATTTTTTCATAGAGATGTTTATAATCAAGCCAAGTGTGATGACTCATCTTTTTCTGATGACCCCTTACTTTACACTCTTCAGTACAAAAGAAATTTCCGCAGCATGAACACTCTATCGCATAGTCCTGTGATTTCTTACCACACATAACACATGTTGCGCTCATGTCCATGTAATTAATATAGGAATAAGTACGATAAAAACTTGACAAATTTCAACAGTTTAATTGTCATAATAGCTGGTTGGTGAAGTTACAACGAATTGTTTATTTCTTTCTACAACTATACTTGTCATTGAGGTATTCAGAAATCACTCTACAGTCGGCTTAGTAGGAACTACTGGCCGCCTAGCTAATAAAATCGGAAATAGAAGAAGAAAGTATCAGTTAGGATTTGTATTTGCCTTCTAATGATTTGTTTACTGTAGACTTTGATATACATTTGACAATACCGACTATTCTATAAATTATAGATTGAATTGTACCTATTCTGTCTTGTCTGCCAATACTTTCAAAATATCTTTCTAGTTCCCTAGCTAAAAGCTGTACTATATGTCGTTTGTACCCAAAGTAATATTTCCTATACTGTTTGTATGTATGAATATCGTCTTTATTGGAAGTTATGCTATTGGAAATTTCTTTCATTCCATTTACTCCCATACATAGGCTTCTTAGTAGATTATTGTATTTTTTTACGTTGTCATGGTCGTAGCTGCTTGGATCTGTGGGGTTATTAACTGGAATCATATAGCCAATCAATAAATCCATTTTTCTCATTTCTGGCGTCGTAATGAATAATTGTTGTTGTCTGAATTGTTCCATTTGTTGTTTCTGTTTCTGTAGCTTTAATTGTTGTTGTATCTCTGGTAGTTGTTTCTGAAGCTCTAGCTGTTGTAATCGTTCTTGTTCTTGCTGTTCTAGTTTCAGTCTGCGTCGTTCTGCTCTGTTTACCCTGCTAACTATAGGACGTACTACCAAATAACGTACTGATCGCCAGAGGGCTTCTTCTTTCTTATTCATGACTATCTGTCCAACTAGAATTAAAAAAATTATAGTCTATCGATGTTTCTGAGCTGTCTTATACCAGTTATTGTAACATTGTCTGCATACTATTCCCTCTATAGGATTCCCATTAGCATCTTTAATATGTCGCCAGTCTTCATAACTAGTATTTGGACGAATATATGTTTCTCTTGTACCGCATGAGCTGCACACTCTATTATTTTTTGTTTTTGGTATCTCGCATTCAGTAGGATGCTTGTAGTTACTATCTAAGATCATTCTAACTATAGTTGGATATGCGATGCCTTCTAGGTCGTTTTTACTTACTCTTGTTAGTAGCGTGTTTATATCACGAATCTTATCCTCTCTATGGATCTTCTTATAGTATCTTTCTAGTCTGCGTGCGTAATATTTTATTACCCTGATCTTCCAACCTACGGTACCGGCGTTATTTCCTAAGTTGTATAGCCTTTTCACCCCTTTGATGAAATCGTTTATTATAACTGCCTCTCCTTCATCTTTGTCTTTTTTATCATGTTCTTGTAATTGTTGTTGTTGTGGTTGAGTCTGGGCGACAGCCGTAGTATCATTTTGTAATTGTTGTCTTTGTCTAGACTCTAATTCTGTTAATGTTATCTGTTGCTGCTTTTCCTTTTGTTGTAATGCGACGTATAATTCCTGGTTTCTTGCATGATACGCCTTGACTATTGCCCTAAGTAAATTTATGTCCTGGATGTCTGTTAATTCTTCTAGGGTATACTCCTGTAGTGACTTTAGAATGTATGTTGTCGTATTCTATTCTCCCCCTATTTGTCTGCCTACTCTTACCAGAATCCCGTATTCAAGGCTTCATTTGAATGAGCTCATTTTACTATGTCTGAAGCATTTGAATCAAATGTTAAATTTACAGATGAACAAGTTGAAGCTATGTGTGAAGGCATAGGCGATATTCTTGGAAGACTTAAGATTAAGAATGTATTTGACCTAGAAAAAGAAAAACCTATCATACTTCTTGACAGAAGTATGTCACATATCGAGTTTCGCAAAACTGAGCTTTTAGAAGTGCACCGTTTCGTAGCATTGGTAAAGAAGCATATGTCAGCACTAATTCATCTTGTTAGAAATTCATCATTTACTAACGTGACAAGAGAGATAGAAAGAGAGGACAGAATCATGGGAGCAATCAACTATAAGCAAACTATGCAAATAAGGCAAAGAGATCTCCAAAGCAGAAACAAAGTAATCTGTACGGAATTACTTAGAAGACACAATACTCCTGAAAATATGTTATTAGCTCAAATCCTTTTCTCAATATCTATCTATTGTGATAAGTACATTTCCATGAGGATTTAGTTGAATCGCGGGATAAAATCTACCCAACAATTAATGATCTAACCCGAATTCGAAATTGTGTATCTCAACTATTATCTACAAAGTGGATCAAAGAAATTCTACCTGAAGCAATAGAATTATTACATAACTCAGACAAACTATTTGAAGCTCTGATAAATAGAATACGCCTTAACAAGATTCCATCTTATTATATAGATATCTTCAATCTCTTCTATCAATGGAGATACTTCTTGTATACAGTCCTAAGTGATACAGAAATAGCAAAACATGTCTTGAAATATCATTTCCTAACTGTAGAAAACAAAAATGATCTTTATGAATGTTGGATATTTTGTAAGATATTAGATGCTTTGTCTGATATCTATAAGTTAAAATTCAAAGAAGGATCAAGATCTGATGGAGTGGCTACTTTTCAAACCTCTGATGGCTTACTCAAAATCACCTATCAAAAGAGATACGAGACAGAATGGATGGATAAAGACAAATGGCTACAGGATAAACCAGATATTGCAATTGAATATAAAAATGGCAATTCGATTATTATTGATGCTAAGAACAGCGATTATGTCAAAGCTGGTCCTTATTATTGTCGAGAACAAATGGATAGTTATGTGGACTCCGCAAATGCAGGATATGGAATCTTAGTTTTTTCTTTAGCTAATACAGGATTATGGAAAGAAATTACTAGGTATGACAAACAGAAGATCGTTTGGACACACCTTACACCATCTAATAGTGCTAGCATAGAGGATTCAGCTAGCTCGGCAAATTTAAGAAAGATTATAGATTTGATACAAACTTTTAATTTAGACTCATAATCCTCGTTAGCTGCTACCTAATAATGTCTGATAATCATGTTATAATCTACTTAAAATCGAGCAGGTATGTCCCAATATATCAGAAATATACAGTCATACCTCTAGTGATAGAATGTAGTCAATAAATTTTTATGATTTCGCCCTAGGACAGGTAATTCATTATTGGAGAGGTATTCTATGAGCCGCTAATCGGATGACTTCATAATAGTCTTCTAAATAGAAATCTTACCTTCGAAATACTACTCAGCATTAATACCGCAGCATCCACAAAATGAGGGATTGGTTACTTTCAGGCCAAATAAGTTATTTATTTTGTTAGCTGAAATGAATTAATCATCCTTTGCGCAACTGGCAAATATTTGTCGAAATAGTTTGGGCCAGTTGTTGTCTCTGCTCCATAACTTAACAGATATGCTTTCTTATTCTTTACCATAATTCTCTCCATATATTTAAAATCCATATTATTCAGATGTGGTATTGAGCAAGAATATACTAATTGATGTGTGGGATAAAAGCCAGTTAGATTTGATGGTTTGGAATCTTGATCTGTTCTATGCTATAATATTTTTGTCTAGCCAACCCTAGCTTACAGTTATTATTTTTTGTGGTTCTTTAAGAGCTTGATGTGATCAACTAATGTATTCAATACAAAATCGAATGAATAAACCATCTCATCAGTATAGACGTAGAGAAAAACAGGATCCTACATAATATCTAGTTTCCTATCCACGACAATGACTGATTTAACTCTTCCAGTTCTTCTACCTTGGATTGTATATCTGCGCCCTGTCTTTCTGATGGGAGGACATCTAAAGTTGTCATATCTGAATAAATTACTACTATGAAACCAGTGACAAGAAAAAGTTATCTTTAAGTTTGTCATATTCTTCGGTATGAAGAATCCCAAAGAAGAAGGGATTCGAACCGAGAGTGCAAATCTCGCCCAGCCCACTACATACTGCTTGGGGAAGAAGTGCTATCTTGGTTTGGATAGGATCCTGCCATGGTATAATCATATGTAGGGAGCACTTGTAGTCAAATCATGAACAATGCAAAAATGCATGCATTTACTAATCTTGTGATATTAATAATGATTTTGATAAAGCCTCCATAATGACAAAAGTAAATAGCACGTAAGTAAGGACGGTATTACTATCAAATCACTTCAAATCTCGACGACATACCTGCTTATAATTTGTGTGTCTATTAACGTCGTACTGATATTGCCAGCATATTGTTTTAGTGCCCCGGATATTTGGATCTTCGACCCACCCAGCTGTCGTCTTAAGGTAGGCTGCGCCTGCGCTTGCATTTAATCTAGATCTCATAGCTGAAGAAATTGTATTCTGGTTCACATACGCCATTTGACGCATTTGACAAGACTATTTGACGGCGTATTTGACCTATTTGACGGCGTATTTAACACGTCTAAATAAAAGACATTTTATATATTGTAAGTGTATTTTCTTATATAACGGATATTAATTATGCCAGCAGCTATCCCTGAAACAGTAAAATCGAAAGTAATAAGTCAATGGCTTCTAGGCCTTCGCAGACATTATAGCACAGGACAACAACATTAGTGCAGGAGCAGTTAGCAACATTATTAATAATTGGAGTATTGCTCTTGGAAAACCTGAAGCTGATGCACTCCGGGAGTTAGCAAAAGTATTGAATTCTGCTGGTCTTACTCCGGCTCAATGTGCCATTGGCTTTCGAACTATGACATTGCTACGCGAGCCGAACATAGATGCAGATGCGGCTGCACAATTGATCGTAGATATATACAAAAAATGTAAAGAATTTGAAATTACATCAAGTAAATTTGCCGTATCTATAAAAGAAATTAAAGTTTCAGATGATCATCACATTCAACTACATAAAATTGAACAGTACATAGACGAAAAATAACCAAAAAGAAAGAATTGGAGAATGAACTTGAAGATTTAAAGAACGAGATTTCGACTATCAAGAATCAAAAGTCAGAAATTGAAAATGTCCGAGACTTGGCCTTGCAGCAAAAGAAAATGGCAGATTTAGAAATCAAGTCATATACTAATGCAAAGCAAGTATTGGATAGACATAATATATCTATCAACGAAGATCTTCCCAAACTTGCCAACGCGATTAATCGCATTGAAGAATATGGATACGATCCCAAGAGGCTAATTGCAGAACTTAAAGATATACAGTATTTAGATGGCAAAAAACGAGCGTTAGAGATAGCTACAGAAGAACTGGAAGAGCGTACTGCGAACCTGCGCCAGCAAGAATCTTTGTTGCAAGATAAAATCTATATACACTCAGAAAATCTACCTGTGTACAACCAACTTGCAGATATGAGATTCGATTCAAGCCAGCTGAAAGCGTTGCTTGATAAGGTCATAGATATTACAATCTCAAATGGCATAAACTATTGCTTGGCAGTAAATAAATTCATGAATGACGTAGAGACTCAGTATAATACTAAACTAGGGTTTGAACTCCAGATAGAAGAACTTAAATATGAAATTCAGGAGCTCGGAAAGGAACGAGAAAAGGAATTGCAGAGAGTAAAAGTCCAGCCCTACATAGGACCAGTCATCACTGGACTATTACAACGAGGATTAACTGAACATGATATCTTAAAGGTTGCAGATAGATGCCATAATGAAATATCAAATCGAACTTCCTATGTAGAAGTTCTGAGAAAAGGGATTATAAATTTTCTACAGAGTATCATGATGATTTGCGTGGAGAATGCGAGTCTGTATGCGCGTAGTAAAAAAACAACTAGGAGTTATAAATTAACTGAGACTCCAATATGCAGCATCATTGGTAGAATCGGATAAATGGACTGACTAAACAAAGTTGTTTAAGTAGCATTGTTACTAATAGTATCAAAAATAAATCCATGGGCAATTGAATCATGGGTTCAAATCCCAAAAAAATAAAACAACAAGAAAGTCAGTTATGATGCAATATCCTTTACCAACTTTGTAAAGATGTTGCAAAGTCGAACACATGGAACGACTGCAGGGTAAATTTTGAAATGAGAAACTACTCCCATATTCTATTGAAAGATTTTGATAACATTAGATGATTTAATTCAGATAGTATCTGAGTTTCTCTTTCGAAGCGTTGTTTACTTATTAGATTTATGTTGAGCTGCTTTAGTGCATAGCTCTTTTAGTCTGCTCTTTATCCACTATTTCATATAATGCTTCCAAACGCACTAGAACTAATTTTTCGTTTAATTGTGTATTTCAATTGAATTTGACTAGTCTATCATCATTTAATGGATAACATTGCTAATATGGTAGTGTAGATTATGATACGATAGACATTTTATAAGCCATCTCATCTACTGGTTTAGCTACATATAGTAGTAATCATCATATAAATATATTATGTATACAAATCATCAATATACTTTGAAAATGTAAGTTTCATTTACTAAGGCGCGCAGAGCTGCACATAGATAATGTTAAAAATAGAACAGAATTATTGCAGTGGTTCTGAGCTTAAACTAGAGATATTGGCTACCTGATTTATACAGATCTAGAAAAGATATTCGTTGAAAATCCTTCCAAAAGTTACACGAGTATAAGACGCTGAAAATAGAAATCTCTTAACTTGTAAGATCCTTATTAAGGCTCTATCCGTGCAAAATACAAATACTCAAGATAAAAGTAAATATTGTCAATTATATAATTAAAAATAAAACTAGTTTTTAATTTGCAAATTTCAGCAGTATACAGCAGACAGTCTTTAATTCTTGAGGCTTATAGGCCAAAGTTTTTCTTATCTCCTTTTTAATTTTAGTCTGACTCTTTATTGATTACCGAAGGTACCATATGCAAACTGTCTCGTGGCAGATGTAATTCCAATGCCTGGTGGTAACTACTTAAATCAGATATGATGAATATAGATGATGAGGATGACAAACGAACAAAATAATTATATATATAACATAGAAAACCAGCGTTTTAACATAGAAAAATTCGTAATATACTTGAATAATCTATTAGCAACAGAAAATGTAGCAGAAAAAAGGCTACAATCACGAATACAAAGTACACTTATAGCTGAAGTCAGACAAATACTAGAATATCATTTAGAAGAAACAAGGAAACAACAAGATAGACTTAGGTATTTAATAACAAAGTTTGGAGGAACACCAACCAATGAAAAAGCACAGCTGCTTGGTTTGACTGCTCCATCCCTTATTCAAAAAGAGTTACAAAAGGTAATGACTGTTGCAGAAGTCGAGTTAAAGGAAATAGAGCAAGATGCAATATTAGAAAATGCTGAAATAATTGCTTATAATTTGCTACTACAAACTACAATAAAAATGAGTATTGATGATAACGTTAAGGAAGCAATACCAATCCTTAGACAAAGTCTTGAGGAGGAAGAAAAAATGAATAGGTGGCTTCAGGCTAAATTGCCTATAATATTTGCCAAATTGTGGCCAGAAATAGTATCACCTTCGTCAATGACAGCAGAACAAGCCGAAATAATTGACAATATTAAACAGACATTTACATGCGAAATTTGTGATGATGCTTTTTTTGATTCTCCTAAGGACTTGAAGCAGCATATCATCACAATTCATAACCAAGATACAGCTAATCAAACGGCCAGGTAACAGGTATTATAACATTGGAGCTAATTTTATAGGTGTTGATTCTAAACCCTAATGGAGATCTATTAGAAAATTTGTCTATCGTAGTTGGAGATGAGTCTGAATATTTTCAGTTCTAGAATTAATCACAAGATGCATGAATGTATGAACGATTTGTGATTTTCGACCCTTATCTCATTGCTCACTTTTTTGGCGTAAGATAGTGTACCTGTGAAAGCAAGGTATACACTATGAATATAAGCCTGAATCATAGGAAATAAAATGTGATGTGATGTTTAGCATTTCGTTAGGGAATTTTAATTACTTATTATGCTAAGTTCATTCGAACAACCGCACTTGCTTGATATTAACTGGCCCTGACATATCTTCTATATGTATCCAAATGGTGGTAACTGGAACACAAAGTGGCCTTCAATATTCAGTCATCTTTTCAATTGTGCTATCACTGATTTGACAAAATTTTTTGTATGTAGACATTGCAAATCGTAGTTCTAGTAATTTAAAGGGGACCAAGCTGGTGATAATAAGAAGTAGTAAAAGATGGCATAGAGCAATAAATCTCAGTGATGAATTTGTCCATGTGACGCTGTTGACGAGATTTGTACACATGAGGGAGGCCCCCTTAGATGAGGATGAGCTTAATGGATACGACCTTAAATATCCATGGCACTGCTGTATTTGATGTTAGAAATGGCAAAGTTTCAATGCAATCGTATGGGCAACAAATCTTAATTCTTATACGGTGAAAGTGGATGAAACAAATGGAGATGTACTTGTAAATCCAAATGGCAAGACAATATAATGCTTAGGCCTTCAAGTGAGTACTTAGTTCTTTTCTTGTATAACCAGACTTAAGTAATATTGTTGCTGTATCAATATCTCGATGACTGCGACCACCAAAAATAATGAAACTGTCATTTTGGTTACAGGTGCAACCGGCACAGTTGGAACTGAAGTTGTAAGGCAGCTCACATCATCTTCAAATTCATCGCTCTCTTCAGGTAGCCGAGTTAGAGCTGCTGTTCATTCAAAAGATAAAGCTGATAAACTCAGAGATAAAAATAAAACGATCGAGATTGTTGATATGGATTATAATAACCCTGAAAGTATTATTAATGCACTGAATGGAATTGATAAACTGTTCTTACTAACTTTACCCAGGCCAAACATGCCTGAAATCACATCCCGTGTGATAAATGAAGCAAAGAAAAACGAAGTTAAACATATTGTCAAGCTGTCTGTATTAAGTGCCGAAGCTGAGCCTGGCTTAATAATAGGACGTATGCACCGACAAGAAGAAAACTTGTAGAAGAATCTGGAATCCCATACACATTCTTACGCGCAGGCGCATTT
>Ga0075435_100004057_pt1 | contig 10017 bp, 6 predicted proteins | sample RhiMethybrSRZTD4_FD_75302 | JGI IMG/M metagenome (GOLD analysis project Ga0075435, IMG submission 75302) | Populus rhizosphere microbial communities from Tennessee, USA - Rhizosphere MetaG P. TD hybrid SRZTD4 | ecosystem: Host-associated > Plants > Roots > Rhizosphere > Soil | place: USA... | reverse complement strand
TGAGATCGGTGACCCACAAGTCAGGCTGACTGTACGAGCGCACCGGATTCCCGTGCAGCGTGCCGACAAACGCGATGTGCTTTCCGTCCGGCGAGAGACTCAGTCCGCCGATCGATCCCTCGATGCTGGCAACCTTGGTGATCGATCCTCCGGCAGCCGGCACGCTGTAGAGATCCGAATCGTCGGCTTCGTAGTACGCCTCGGGCACGCGGTTCGACGTGAAATAGATCAACGCGCCGTCGCGGCTCCACGTGATGTTGCCCTCGTCGAACCCGCCATCGGTGATCTGCTTCGGCGCCGGCTTGTCGGATGCGCCATCGGATACCGCCATCGTGAAGATGTGCTCGTGCTTTTCGGAGTCGACATACGTGGGATTCCCATTCGAGCGATACACCGCGCGCGTAATGACCCTGACGTCGCTCTTGGTTTTCCCATCCTGCCCCTCCCGCCCCTCTGGCTTGTCCTGCGCCTCCCGCCCGATCGCCGCCGTGAACGCCAGCATCCGTCCGTCCGGCGACCAGACCGGCGCGCCGGCGGCGGCGGTGAGCTCGGTCAGCGGCCGCGCCTCGCCTCCGTCCATCGACAGAACAAAGATCTGTGGAGGCTGCGTCTTTCCAACGTTTTCCCCGCCGCTCGATTGACTCGCGGCCGCACGGTTGAATGCGATCCGTTTGCCGTCCGGCGCCCAGCGCGGCGACGTATCGCGGATGCTCGCGGTCAGACGGCGAGGGCTCTCGCTGCCATTTGTCGGGACGGTGTAGAGAGACGACTCGTAGCGGTTTTCCTTCTCGTTGACGGTGACGCGGACGAATGCGATCGTCGATCCGTCCGGCGATATCTGCGGATCCGCAATCCACGTGAATTTCAGCAGATCCGTTTCGGCGATGAATCGCTTGCCCGCGGCGCGCGGCGTCGCCGTCGTGAACGCCATCGCGCAGACCAGAATCGCCAATGAAGCTCGGCGCATGAGTACATCTCCCGGCGGTTCTGAAAGGGCCGCCCTACGAAAGAGAAGCTCCGGTATTATCCGCTGATATGTCCGTTCGAGATCTGATCATTGTCGGCGGCGGGCCGTCCGGGCTCGCCTCCGCCATCAACGCGAAGAAGCGCGGCCTCGACTACCTGGTCGTGGAGCAGGGTGTTCTCGTCAACTCGATCTATCACTTCCCGCCGCAGATGGTGTTCTTCACGACGCCTGAGCTGCTCGAAATCGGCGGCCTGCCGTTCGTGTCACCCTACGAGAAGCCGACGCGCGCCGAAGCGCTGAACTACTACCGCAAGGTCGTCGACACCTACGATTTGCAGATCGCGTTCGAAGAAAAGGTACTGTCGATTCAGCGCGAACGGCCGGACGAGAGTGGATCCGAGACACCGATCTTCGAGATCGAGACGCGATCGACACGCGGTGTGCGCCGCGTCCGGCTTGCGAGATTCGTCATCCTCGCGATCGGCTATTACGATCATCCCAACTATCTCGGCATTCCCGGCGAAGAGCTGCCGCACGTGCATCATTATTACAAGGAGCCCCACCCTCACTACCGTCAGCGCGTCGTCATCGTCGGCGGCGGCAACTCCGCCGCCGAATCGGCGCTGGAGATGTATCGCGCAGGCGCGCACGTCACGCTCGTCCATCGTGCACCGCAGCTCAAATCGACGATCAAGTACTGGGTTCGCCCCGACATCGAGAACCGGATCAAGGCGGGATCGGTCGTGGCGAAGTTCGGCCGTTGCGTGAAGGAGATTCGACCGACGTCTGTGGTGCTGGTGGGCGCAGATGGGTCAGGTGAGCCGGGTGGGTCAGGTGGGGAAGAAGAGGTGTCAGCCGACGCCGTCTACCTGCTGACCGGCTATCGCGCCGATACCGAGTTGATGTGCCGCGCCGGTGTGATGCTCACCGAACGGCACGGTCCGGTCCACCACCCCGAGACCTTCGAGACCAACGTCCCCAATCTATTCGTCGCCGGCGGCGCGATCGCCGGCGTGGAGACCGGGACGATCTTCATCGAGAACGGCCGGTTCCACGGAGAAAAGATCGTCGACGTGATCGCCGGCCGTGTGTGAATTTTGCATCGCGGCCGGCGAGCCGTTTCCGGCAGAATTAGCGCGTCTTCAACAGGAGCGCGCATGCCCGACACGGCCACTCTCACCGTCCGCATCTTCGACGGCCGCCGCACGTTGATCAACGATGCGAAGGACGTCTTCGTCCGCATTCTCGACGGCAACCAGCAGCAGCACTTCGCCGACAACCTGAAGACCGCGGTCCAGGCCTTCAAGGTCCCGTTCTTCGACAATGCCGGCGACAACTATGCGGTACTCGCGTCGAAGAAAGGCTACGTCGGCGCCGGATTTCACGGCATCAAGGTTTCGAAGACGCGGACTGAGCCAATCGACCTGATGCTCATCCCGGTGAAGCATCGCTTCAACTTCACCGCCGCTGTCTTCGACGCGCTTCAGACGACGCATCCCAACTACTGCGACATCCTCTCGGCGGTCCTGCCCGAGGCGCGCGATCGGTGGAATGGGTTCTGCGACGAAGGCAGCGCCGACGCCCCGGTGGTGGCCGATGCGCTGAACATCTTCACCGCGATGCGCAACGTCAACCTGGCGGTAGGGACGCCGCTCGACTACATGCGGGCGATGCGGTGGGACGACGAGTTCGGCCTCAGGGAGGATCGCTTCTTCGTCTGGGTCGATCCCGCGCTGGTCAACGAAGTCATGCGCGCCGCCGAGCAGGGTCGGTTCCAGCAGGAGTTCAACCCCGGGTTCTTCCATGCCGGCGCGACGTGCAGCTACAAGGAGAACCAGCTCGCCGAGGCCAACCTCCAGCTCACGTTCCACGAGAACACCAAGTGCACGAAGGCCGGCTTCAAGAAGTGCATCATGATGGAGCCCGACATCGACTATTTCCCCGACCTGCTTTCACACGGGCTCCTCGAAGTGGTTCCCGGCTTCTTCAGCAAGACCGATCCGCGAGCGGTCTACGTGATGCGCTGGATCGCATCCCGCCGCGTCGCCGGCGTGCAGGAATTCAACCCGCCGTACACGATCGAAGCCGTGTAACAATACGCCGCGATTCCCATCGAGTGGACTGCTGAAAGTGGTCCACGAGGAGGCTGGTGATGCGCGGCAGACGTTTGGCGGTGGTGCTCGTTCCCGTGGCCGCCGTCGTGTGTGCGCTGACGCTGCGCGGGGCGCAGCCGGCGAAGCCCGCGCTCATCGACGTCACCGTCCACGAAGGGACCTCGATGTCGGTCGGCGTGTCGCCCGACGGCCGCACGCTCGCCATCGACATGCAGGGCAGCATCTGGACGCTGCCGTCCGCCGGCGGAACCGCGAAGCGCATCACCGATCTCTTCAACGATGCCCGCCAGCCGACGTGGTCGCCCGACGGCAAATGGATCACCTTCTTCGCCTACCGCGACGGCGGCTATGACCTCTGGGCGGTCGCGCCCGACGGATCGAATCAGCACAAGCTGACGTGGGGACCGTTCGACGATCGCGAGCCGACCTGGTCGCACGACGGCACACGGATCGCGTTCTCGTCGGACCGCGGCGATCCGCTCGGCGGCGACTACAACATCTGGACGCTGACGGTGGCGAGCGGCGAGCTCACGCAGGTGACGAAGAACAACGCCGATGATTACATGCCGTCGTGGTCGCCCGACGACAAGGAGATTTCGTTCGCGTCGACGCGCGAGGACGGCCAGTCGGTGTGGGCCGTGAACGTCGCGACCGGCGCCGAGCGCAAAGTCGCGAGCGCTCGCGGCCGCGTCGATGCGCCGTCGTGGGGGCCGCGAGGCGAAATCGTGTACCACGTGACGACCGGCGGCGGCCGCGGCACCGCCGCAACGGGCGGGCCCGAGAGCTCGCGCTACGAGATCGGCGGGACGACGATCACCGCCGACGAAAACGTGTTCCCGTTCCGCGCGAGCTGGACGCCGTCCGATTTCTACTACGTCTCCGACGGCAAGATCCGGCGCCGTACCGCTGCGGGCAACGCACCTCAGACGATTGAGTTCTCCGCGACGATGCAGGTGAATCGCGCGGCGACGATGTACACGCGCCGCAAGCGAGACTTTACGTCAACGGTGCCGCGGCAGGTGCTCGGCATCGTACGGCCGGTCGTCTCGCCGGACGGCAAGCAGATCGCCTTTGCGGCGGTCGGCGACATCTACGTGATGCCGGTTGGCGGCAAACCCGTGAACATCACGAAGGACGCGGCGCTCGATACCGATCCCGCGTGGTCGCCGGATGGATCGCAGCTCGCGTACTCGTCGGACAAGGACAGCGAGCACCTGCAGCTCTGGATCCGCGACATGAACACGGGCCAGAGCCGCCCGGTCACGAAGCTGGCGACGCAGCCGCAGGGAGCGAGCTGGTCGCCGGACGGGAAGCGGATCGCCTTCTTCAATGTCGACGGCATGTGGCGCGTCGCCCAGATCTCGGTGCTCGACGTCGCGAGCGGCACGGTGACGAAGGTCCACGATCAGCTGCCGCAGCCGGGCGCGCCGGTGTGGTCGCCGGATGGCAAGCGGCTCGCGCTCGCCGGTATTGCGCCGATGACGCGCCGCTTCCGCGAAGGCACGAACCAGGTGCTGACCATCTCGGCGACCGGCGGAGGCTCCGACAGATTCTTCGCGCCGGCGCCGCTGCTGTCGATCGACTCACGCGGCGGATGCGGACCGGCGTGGTCGCCCGACGGGACGAAGATGGCGGCGATCTACGAAGGCGCGCTGTCGGTGTGGCCGGTCGCGGCGTCGGGCGAACCGCTCGGTCCGCCGCGGCGCATGACCAGCGAGAGCGCCCACTCGCCGAGCTGGCAGGGCGACTCGCGCCACATCCTCTATCAAAGCCTCGACAAGCTCCGCATCGTCGACATCGAGACCGGCGAGACGCGGACCGTTCCGCTCGATCTGAAATACACACCCGCGATTCCGACAACGCGGCTCGTTGTGCACGCCGGAAAAGTCGTCGACATGAAGACGCCGACGGCAAAGACCAACGTGGACGTCGTCATCGAAGGCAACAGGATCACGAGCGTCGTGGCGCATGCCGACGCAAATCACGCCGCTGCGAACAATACCCAGGTGATCGACGCGTCGAACCAGACGCTGATGCCGGGGCTGGTCGAGTTCCACTCCCACCTCCAGCCCGACTACGGCGAATCGCAGGGACGCGCGTGGCTTGCGTTCGGGATCACGACGGTGAGAAGTCCGGGCAACACGCCGTACGAAGCGGTCGAAGAGCGCGAAGCGAACGAAGCGGGCGTGCGTCCGGGACCGCGCGTCTACGGCACCGGCTATCTGATGGAGTGGCAGCGCGTCTACTACAAGATGGGGATTGCGATCTCCAGCGTCGCACAGTTCGAGATGGAGCTGCAGCGCGCCAAGGTGCTGCAGCACGACTTGATCAAGAGCTACGTGCGGCTGCCAGACCTGCAGCAGCAGCGGATGGTGGAGTTCGCGCACTCGATCGGCGTCCCTGTAGCGACGCACGAGATTTATCCGGCGGCCTTCGTCGGCGTCGACAACACCGAGCACACCGCGGCGACCAGCCGGCGCGGCTACTCGCCGAAGATCGCGACGCTGCAGCGCAGTTACGAGGACGTGGTGCAGCTGTTCGGCAAGAGCCAGCGCATCCTGTGTCCGATGATCTTCGGCGTCGGCGCGCGGCGGCTGTTCGAGACCGAGCCGGATCTCAAGAACGATCCGCGATTCACCTTGTATCCCGACTGGATTCGCGCGCAGGTCGCGGCGCAGCCGGGCGCAGCGCCGTTCCCCGGCGCCGACCCGATGGGCGGCAGCGGCAAGATGGTGATGGACATCATGCGCGCGGGCGGCCTCATCGTCGCGGGCACCGACACGCCGAATGCCGTCAACCTCCACGGCGAGCTGATCGGCTACACGCTCGCTGGCATGAGCAACTTCGACGCGCTCAAAGCGGCGACCGTGAATCCCGCCAAGGCGCTCGCTCTCGACACCGGGACGATCGAACCGGGCAAACTCGCCGACCTCGTGCTCGTGGACGGCGATCCGCTCGTCAACATCGCAAACGCGCACAAAGTTCGGCGGGTGATCGCCAACGGCCGGTTGTACGAGTTGAACGACCTGCTCGGCCGAAACGCGTCGCGTACGAGCAGTGCGCCGGCGCGCGACTGATCGCTCGACGTCCGAACGGCTCTTACTTGGTGAGAACGCGGAACGGGTAGCGGCCGGCGAGCACATCCCGGCCGGCACGAGTGTGTCCGATGAGGCTGATCAGATAGTCCAATCCGTTTGGCGCTCCCTGCCGTATTAGGGACGGGCAGTGGCGAGATGGTCTCGCCACTGAGAGGAGAGCGCCACATGAACAAAGCAATCAGTGCGATCACCGTGGCCGCCACCGTCGCCGCGGCGGTCGTGGCTACCACCGAACGCACCAGGGCCTCGAGTCATCGAGAAGCCCTCGCCATCCTGAACGAGCCGTGCGCCGACAACACCGACACGTTCGCGTGGGTGTCGAATGGCTCGCACGACAAACTGTACCTGGTGATGGACTTCAACCCGCTCCACGAGCCGGGTCAGGGGAACCAGGGACTGCGCGCGTGCAACGGCTACCGCTACGAGTTCCACATCGCCAAAGGCAAGAGTCTGAAGGACCGCATCGTCTACCGCGTGGAGTTCAGGAACCGCCTGAATCCTGAAGCGCCGCCGAGCGCGGCGGATCCGCTGGGCGGCGGCAACGAACTGCTGTGGCAAATCACCGGCGGCACCGAGACGATGAAGGTCACGCGCATCGTGCGCGACGACGACGATTGGGACCGCCGGCGGGACGACGACGATGTCACCGTACTCGCGAGGAATCTTGCGGTGTTGCCCAACAACCACGGCCCGCAGACGGATCGCCTCGTGTACGGTCTCGCGCCGTTCAAAGGGTACGACTCCAAGGATCCGACGAGCCGCGAAGTCGGCCTGTACGATCAGGCGTTTGTCGACACCTTCATCCATCCGCTGTCGAACGGCGGCCGTGTGATTGCCGGCCAGTTCGACGATCCGTACCAGCTGGATGAAAAAGGCATCTTCGATCTGGTCAATCTCGCCAGCACCGATCTCGGAGGCATTCCTGGCGCGCGCCGTCCGCCGGCCAAGGACGTGTTCACCGGCTTCAATCTCTTTTCGATCGCGCTCGAGATTCCGATGAAGGACATCTTCCCGAACGGAATCCCACACAACGGGCAGCTGCGATCGAGCTCGACCGACAGCCTTCTGCGCGTGTGGGCGAGCATCAGCCGTCGAGAAACGCAGACAGTGGACGCGACGAACATCATCACGGGCCTCAAGGGATCCGGCGAATGGGTACAGGTCGGTCGAAACGCGCTTCCGCTGTTCAACGCCGGCCTCGTCGGCACGCAGCGTCAAACGCTCTATCTGCGCTCAAACCCGAGTCACGATGTGACCAACTTTGGCGCGGACGTGTTGTTTCCGGTGCTGGTACGCGACGCCGAGGCGCTCGGCATCTACAAGGCGCTCGGCGTTCCCGACGCCACGGTCGCGACGCTCAAAGGACCGCGCACCGACATCATCAACGCCATCAACCTGGGACGGCCGATCCCGATTGCCGACGGCTTCACCGGCGACGTGATCACGCTGGACGCCGCGATCGATTCGATGTTTCCGAACGGCCGCCGGATTGGCGGTGGAACCGCGCCGAATCGCAATCAGGTCAATGTCAACAGCGTGTTGATTAGCCTGATCGTCGCCGGCAACCCCGCCGCCGGCCTCGCCAGGGGCGTAGAGGTCAACGACAAGGACTACAACCCGCAGTTCCCGTTCCTGGCGCCCGCGCACCAGGGTCTGTTCCAGGGACACGGCGGCGTGAACGTCCCGACCCAGCCGACGCCGCCGCCGCCCGGCGGGTCGCAGCAGTAAACGCAAACGCAACGCATCGCGCATGGAGTCGCACGTGCCAAGTCGATCTTTGTCTCAACCAAAGCTTTTGCTGATGTTGGCCATCGTCATGACCGGCGCGTCGCTGAGCGCTCATGACATGTGGATCGAGCCGACGACCTTCTCGCCGGAATCAGGACAGATCGTCGGCGTTCGGTTACGAGTCGGACAGGACCTGCTTGGCGATCCGATTCCGCGCGATGCGGCGCTCATCAACCAGTTCGTCTTCGAGGACGCGGCCGGCCGCAAACCGCTGGTCGGCCGCGACGGCGCCGATCCCGCGGGCTTTCTGCGCGTCGCCACACCTGGCCTGCTCGTCGTCGGCTACCGCAGCAACCCGAGCCCGGTCGAGATGACGGCTGAGAAATTCAATCAGTACTTGAAAGAAGAAGGCCTCGATGCAATCGCCGCCATGCGAGCGCGCCGGAACGAGACCAGCGCCAAGGCGCGCGAGATTTTCTCGCGCTGCGCGAAGAGCCTGATTCTGTCCGGGGCGGCGACGGCGGAGCAGCGCGACCGCCCGCTTGGATTCACGCTCGAGCTCGTCGCCGAGAAAAATCCGTACGCGCTCCATGCCGGTGAGGATCTTCCAGTCCGCTTGACGTACGAGAACGGTCCGCTCGCGGGAGCGCTCGTCGTCGCCATGAACCGCCGAAATCCGCTCGAGAAGTTGTCGGCGCGCTCGGACAGCGACGGCCGCGTGCGGTTCAAATTGCCAGCCGACGGGATGTGGCTCGTCAAAGCTGTCCACATGGTGCCCGCCCCTGCCGGCGCCAGTGCCGAATGGGCCAGCTTCTGGGCCTCGCTCACCTTCGATCTGCGGCCGGCGCGTCCGGAAGGTCGCTAGGCATGCGCGTGTTGGCCGTTGCGGTCGTCGTGCTGCTCACCGCCCCCGTGATTCACGCGCACGAGATCGGCACGACCCGCGTGTCCGTCGTCTTTCACGAAGATCGAAGCTACGACGTCGACGTGGTGACCGATGCGGCCGCGCTCGTCGAGAAACTCGCGGCGTCCAACGGCCAATTGCCGCCGTCCAGTATCAGTCTCTCGACGCTCCAACCTCTGCTCACGACATTCGACGAAACGTTTCGACGGCGCGTGAAGATTCAATTCGACTCGTCAGCCGATCGTCCGGCGATTGCGTATTCGGTTTCGTCAGGAGTCGATGCGTCGTCCGCGGTTGCGACGATCCGGTTGAGCGGCACGATTCCGTCCGACGCACGTCAGTTCACGTGGACCTACGGCTGGACCTTCGCGTCCTACGCGATGACGGTTCGGCACTCGGCGTCCGAATCTCCGGCGACCGAATGGCTGGAAGGCGGCCAGAGCAGCGCGCCGTTCGCGTTGAGGTCGCCAGCGCCCCCGATCGATCGCCTCGGCACCGCCTGGCGCTACCTGACGCTCGGCTTCACGCACATCGTGCCGATGGGATTGGATCACATGCTGTTCGTGCTCGGCATTTATCTGCTGAGCGGCCGCGTTCGTTCCATCGTGAGGCAGGTCACCGCGTTCACGGTCGCGCATTCGATCACGCTCGGACTGAGCATGTACGGGGTGATCGCGGTCTCGCCGAGATTCGTCGAGCCGCTGATCGCGCTCTCGATCATGTATGTCGCCATCGAAAACATTCTGCTGTCGGAATTGAGGTCGTGGCGCATCGCGCTCGTCTTCGCGTTCGGCCTGCTCCATGGCATGGGCTTCGCCGGCGCACTCAAGGAGCTCGGGCTGCCGCGCGGCGAATTCGCGACGGCGCTTCTGACCTTCAATCTCGGGGTCGAGGCGGGGCAGTTGGCCGTGATCGGCACGGCATTTCTGCTCGTCGGATGGCACTATTCCGATCGCGCCTGGTATCGCAGCCGCATCGTCGTGCCCGCCTCGATACTGATTGCGTGCACGTCGGCGTACTGGACGATCACGAGGCTGTGCTCGTGATCAGCCTGATGTCCGAACTATAGCGAATTCCGATTCGGTGTAGCGGCGCGTGCTCTTTGTCGTCTTTGTGCCCTTTGTGCTCTTTGTGCTCTTTGTGCTCTTTGTGCTCTTTGTGTTTGTCTTATTCGTAACGCAGCGCCTGCATCGGGTTCACGCGCGA
>Ga0075435_100004056_pt1 | contig 10018 bp, 14 predicted proteins | sample RhiMethybrSRZTD4_FD_75302 | JGI IMG/M metagenome (GOLD analysis project Ga0075435, IMG submission 75302) | Populus rhizosphere microbial communities from Tennessee, USA - Rhizosphere MetaG P. TD hybrid SRZTD4 | ecosystem: Host-associated > Plants > Roots > Rhizosphere > Soil | place: USA... | reverse complement strand
GGCACGGGCTACGCGCCGTGAGCAGCGTCGAGGTCATCGCGCTCGCGCTCGCGATCGCGGCGGCGCTCCTGGTCATCGTCGAGCTGGTGCGCGAGCAACGGGAGCTGATCGCGTGGGCGGTGCTCCTGCTCGCACTGTCCGAGCTGATCGGCCGGATCTAGGAAACACGAAGGCCCGGCATCTCTGCCGGGCCCGCGCTGACGGCGTGCAAGGGGGATACCTGCCCTGCTACCGTCTGGTCTGCTTAGAACCGCTGTGAGGATACCGCCCACGTGACCGCATTACATAACCTGCCGGCGTGCGACACGCTCCTTCCCTTATGGGAAGTAGAGCATCGGAAGGGCCCGCGACCGAGATCGCGTAACGATCTCGCCCAACACATCCTCAACCGATCCGTACCCGGTGCGGACGGCTGCCTGTTATGGCCCGGCGCACAGACCGGCGGCTACGGCATGGTCATGGCCCGAGGGTGGCACCCGACCAGTCCGCAGCAGGTCCACCGCGTCGTCTACGAGATCGTCAACGGCTCGATCCCGGCCGGGCGCGAGGTATCGCACCTGTGCGGCGTCAGGCTGTGCGTCAACCCGACGCACCTGGTCGCGGAATCGCACGCGGCCAACATGGAGCGAATCCCGGTCGCGAAGCGGGGCCGACGGCCCTTATCGGAAGTAGGAGCCGGCGGCCGGCTCACTGACACCGTCCCCCGCTATCTCGCCCTGGTCGGCTCACGCCGCCGGCGCAGGTATCCGGCCGAGACGATCGCCCGCCGCATCCATGCCGAGCGCTCGGTATGGGGCGTCGTCAACGACTACGGCATCTCCTACTCGCACGCCTGCCGCATCCGCGCGGGCTGGCGGCCGCGATGAACGAGATCGTCGTCGTCGAGCCGCCCGAGGTCATCCGGCTCGACGCGCCCACCCCCGAACGCCTGATCGAGTTCGCGTCGCGGATGGCGACGGCGCTCGCCGACGTCGTCGACCGCCAGCATCTCTACCAGGTCATCGGGGGTCGCAAGTACCCGATGGTCGAGGCGTGGATGACGATCGCCCGCATGGACGGCGTCGTCGCCCGCGAGGCGAGCAATCCCGTCCGCCGCGACGACGGCTCCTACGAGGCGATCGTCGAGCTGATCCGCCTGTCGGACGGCATGCCGATCGGCCGCGCGTCGGCCATCTGCGGCACGCCCGACGACCGCCCCTGGAGCCAGCGCTCAGAGCCCAACAGACGGTCCATGGCGGTCACGCGGGCGACGAGCCGCGCAATGCGCCAGCAGTACTCCTGGATCATGGCCCTGGCCGGCTACGAGCCGACTCCGGCCGAGGAGATGCTTTCTCACCCCCAGGCGGCCGACGTCGAGGCGGCCTACGCGCCGACCGGCGAGACGGTGCGGATCAAGGGCAGGCTCGATCTCGGCGACACCGCGGACGGACAGGTGCGCACCACCCCCACCGGCGTTGCCCTGTCGTTCCGCGTGTTCGACACCCCGAGCCGGAAGGTCCAGGTCGTCGCGATCGACGGGCTGGCGATGGTGCTCGAACCCCTGCTCCCCGGGCTCGTGAATACGACGGTCATCGTGGAAGGCCGCCTGGAAATGGTCGAGTGGCAGTCGAAAGGGCAGGCCATGAAGGCGTATCGGCGGATTCACCTGTCGCGGCTCATCAGTGACGACGTCGTCGTCCCGGCCGAGTCATGAGCTACACCGCGCACCGCGACCAACTCACGGTCGAAGTCTTCTCGCCGTTCCACAACCGCATCTGGAAGATCACCCCCCGCCAGTACCAGCTCATGTGCCGGATCTTCTCCGGCCGGCGCTTCACGCTCGCCGAGCTCGGGGCCGAGATCGGCTACTCGCGCTCCGGCCTGCAAGCGGCGCTGCAGGCCCTGGTCACCGGCGGCCTTGTCGTCGTTCGGACCAGGCTCGGCCGGTTCGGGTGGACGTTCGCGAAGGTCAGGCCGGGCGTCGTCGCGACCAAGGTCGTGGACCGGATTCGGGACGTGATTTCGAATGTCCTCCAACTAGGTACGTCGTCTTCTTCGTCTTCTTCAAAGAACGGTTCTTTGATGGAGGACATTCAGTACGACGTCTTCTTTGAAGGCTCCGTATGAACCCCCGGGAGGGCGCGCCGGAGCTCACCGACGTCTGCGTCCTGTGCGGCGTCCTGACGCGAGTCCGCATGGGGCTCTACCACCGGAACGGCCGCTGGGACGCGGGTCGCCGCTGCGTCGATCACAAGGCATGTACCGCCCGGCAGGTGAAACCATGACCGCGCCGGGCTCACCCGCCAGCCGGACCAGGACCCCCCGGGCCCGGCTGGCGCCCGGTCCCACCGAGACGGAATTCCTGGTCATGGTCACCGAGCTGGCCACGATCTACGGCTGGCGCTGGGCGCACTTCCGCGTCGCGCGCACCGAGCACGGCTGGCGCACGCCCGTCTCGGGCCCGCTCGGCAAGGGCTGGCCGGACCTCGTGCTCACCCGCGAGCGCGACGGTCGGATGATCTACGCCGAGCTGAAGACCGACACCGGGCGTCTAACAGACGACCAATCGGCCGTGCTGGGCTACCTGATGGGCGTCGCGCGCCTCCACGGCTGGCTCCAGGTCCACATCTGGCGCCCGCGGGATTTCGACGAGATCCAGGCGGCGCTCAGATGACGCCCGAGAAGCTGGACGAGCTGGAGCGGCTGGTCGACGACGCCGCGGGCGAGGCGTTCCTGCCTGAAGGCTGGCAGCGGATCGTCGCCTTTCTGCCGGATCTCATCGCCGCCGCCCGCCGCGAGGCCGCGCTGCGAGAGCAGTTGGACGAGTTGGGGAAGGCGTACCTGGAATGCCAGCGTCTCCTTGGCGTGTCGCGATGACGCGCGCGTACGACCACCCGATCTGGCGCGCCTCGATCAGGCCGGCCGTGCTCGCACGCGACGGCCGGCAGTGCCAAGTGTGGCTCGACCTGCTCGGGCGGAAATGCGGGCGGCTCGCCACCGACGTCGGCCACCGCGTTGCCCTGGTCAATGGCGGCGAGCCGTACCAGCTCTCGAACCTGGAGGCGCAGTGCGCCGCGCACAACAGGGCCGACGGCGCACGGCTCGCGCGCAACCGCAGCTGCCACGTTCGCCAGTCGAGGCGGTGGTGATGTACCGCGCGGCGCCGATCACCCAACGCGACGGCTCGCCGCTCGCGAACAGCAATTGCCGCATGGCGGCCTGCGCCACCGGCATCGACTTCCATACCAGGGGCGCGATCCTGTCCACCGGCGCCGAGATGCGCTCGAGACAGTCCGACCAGGTCGGTGGCACCGACTCGGGCGACGCGTCGCAGGCGTGGTCAACGTACGGGCAGGATCTCCTGATCCGGGACGGCAACACCTTCGACCAGGCGATCAACGACCTTCTGGCCGGGCGCTCGATCCAGCTCGACGTGTGGCACGCGACGGCGCGCGGGCCGTGCGTCTCCGGTTCGGGCGCCTACGGCCACTCGATGGCGGTAGCCCCGGAGCGCAATGGCGATCGATGGCTCACCGCCGATCCCTGGTGCTCGCCCGCCAGCTGGCAGTGGTGGGACGAGAGCCTGCTCCGCGCCGGCGCCGAGGAGCTCGGCGCCATGGCCTACAGCACAGCAACTGGCGGTCGCTTCTACCACCCGCGCTCGGAGGGCGAGTTGCTGGATCGGATGCGCAGCGTGCTCGTCGCGTTGATGACGCTCTACCGACCCGATAGCCCTGCCGTGGAGAAACCCCCGGCCACGGGTGGAGGTGGCCGGATCTTCTACACCGCCACGCGGACCCAGGGTGAGATACCACCCGAGGAGGCAGACGACATGGCAATGAATGCCGCGGCCGGCATCACTTCGACAGTGCGGGCCGACGCGCCTGCCGGCCTGGACTGGTTCGAAGACGCCAACCTCACCAAGCGGGGCGGCTCGTTCTCGAAGGCGGCCACCGTGGTGTTCCTGGGGAACCCCATCGGGGAGAAAGTCGAGGCCGGCAGTAGGGCCGTATTGATCCAGACCGGAAATTTGTATTCCGACGGCAGCACGCGACCTTCGATTGTCTATGTCGCCGCTGGAGCCGTGCGCACGTATTCGATCCCCCCCACCCCTTCCACGGGCACGGACGTTACCGAAGCCCTGGAGATCCGGGACGCCGAATGGCGCGAGCGGATCATCGACCAGCTCTCACCCGGGGCATTCGAGGGATGAGCGGGCCCACGCGTCAGGAATGGGTCAGGCGTTTCGTGGAAGCGCCGTTGCCGTTGTGTCCGCGTTGTGGTCACCCATGGGTGCTCCACTCACCCGATGAGAAGGGGTATGTCTGCCGGGTGTGCCGATGCAGGCGCACACATCCGCCTGCTTGAAAACCATGCCTCGCCGCGCCCTGCCTTACCACGCCCTGCCTAGCCACGCCCCGCCCGGCCCCGCCGTGGCCTGCTACATCAGCCCTTCCTTGCGCAGCACGTCCTCGATGCGACGCAGGCGGGATTCGTGGGCGAACACCGCCCACAGCGCGAAGGTGAGCTTCTGTTGCGAATCCCAGTCATCGAGCGCCTGACCCGTCAGCTTGCTGAGGTCGGTGGCAGCAAGGACGCGAACGGCAAGACCGAGCTGGCGCCGGCCCCGCCGCTTGTGGCTTGCCGAGACCCGCACATGCTCGGCCGCGTCGATCACCCGGTAGCCGATCTGGGGGACCGCTTCGAGCCAGTGTTTGCGCCGATCGCCGAGCTCGGTGCGGGCCCGGTAGAGCGGCGTGCGATTCGTTCGGAACTCGCGTCCGAGGAGATTGTCGAGCTCGACGTACGAGATGATCCGGCCGGTATCGGCATCGTCGAGCAACTCGTCGTAGATCATCAGCCACTCGGGCTTCTCGCCCTTCGGGGCGAACTGCGGGGTCACGCGACGATCTCGGCCGTGAAGCGGCCGTACCCGAGCTTGCGGGCGTCACCGAGCCCTTCCATCCGGCCGGCCCGCTCCAGGATGCGCATGAAGTCGTCGGGCGAGAGCTCCACCTCCTCGAGCTCGACGTCGAAGTCGGCCTGCCAGCGCCTGAAGATCGGCCGCGTCCGCGCCGTGCGGTTGCGGCCGATCCGCACCGTCGTCCGCCAGCGGTACTCATCGCGCTTCGCAAGGGCATCGATGGACTTCGGACCGTCGTGACCGATCGCGATCCTGTCGGTTGTCAGGTGGACCGCGTCGTAGACCCGCTCGCCCAGCTTCCATGCCGTGGCCGCGTCACGCAGCGAACGGATGATGTTGCCGCTCGGCATGTAGGGCCCGAGCTCGGGATCGAAGTAGATCGCGCCGCGCCACTCGACATCGGCGATCTCATGGATGTCGGTCGGTGTCTTGTCCCGCTTGTCGGTCAGCTCGGATAGCAGCCTCGCCATGTCGTCGAGTGGATCGGCGAGCCTGCCGTTGTGCATGACCAGGGCAGACGCGCCCGTGAGATGGATCCGTAGTTGCATCGTGTGTATCCCCATGTGAAATGTGGCGTAGACACGGGATGATAGCATGGTTTAGACATGGCGTGGCGAGGCATGGCGCGGCTTGGCATGGCCCGGCGGGGCAGGGCGTGGCCCGGCCTGGCTTGGCGCGGCGGGGCCAGGCAAGGCGAGGCGGGGCGAGGCCAGGCGAGGCAGGGCAGGGATTAGCTGGCAGGGATAACTCAATAACCCCCCCACCCCTCACGTCATGGCAGGGCTCGGCTGGGCGTGGCGGGACAAGCCCCGGCAGGGCATGGCAAGGCATGGCCCGGCCTGGCATGGCTTGGCATGGCGGGGCAGGGCAAGGGTCGGCGGGGCAGGGCATGGTGCGGCACGGCGCGGCACGGCAAGGCGGGGCTAGGCTCGGCGAGGCAGGGATTAACCAAGAGATCAGGTCAGGGCTTGGCGAGGCTGGGCGGTGCGGGGCATGGCTGATCAGGGCAAGGCGAGGCAAGGTAATGCGCCGCGCATAATCGCGAACGATGAGCGCCCAGTTTTTCTGACGCGATGACGTCCACAAGACCACCCCAGTCGAATCTCTCTGCGATAAAACCGAAGGTCCGCCGAACGAGCGGGGCGCGTCCGATGCCGGCCGGATCGCACCGGAACGCGTCGGCGATCGAGCGGACGATCGCCGCCCTGCGTGGGGACGGTCGCCTCGCCGATGTTGACGCGGCCTCATTGGCGATCGTGCGCACCACGGCCGCCGCGCTCGACGCCGCGACCGGCGCGTACGACATTGCCGTGATCGCGCGGGTCCACATCACCGCGCTCGCCGGCCTGCTAGCGGGTCACGTGACACCACCCGATGACGAGCTGGACCGATTCCTCGCCAGTCTCCGCTCCCCCGAGGTACGCGACCCCGCGGACTCCTGAACGCGCGTCGTGGGGCGAGCGGGTGGCGCGGATCTCGGCCGCGCTCGGCACGCCGCTCTTGCCATGGCAACGATTCGTCGCCGACGTCGCCCTGGAGCATGACGAGCGGGGCGTGCCGTACTACCGCGAGGTCCGCCTGACCGTGCCGCGGCAGTCGGGCAAGACGACGCTGATCCTCGCGGTGGCGACCGATCGCTGCCTCTCGTTCGACCGTCCGCAGCGCGTGCTGTATAGCGCGCAGGACCGCAACCACGCCCGCGAGAAGTGGGTCGAGCAGGTCGACATGCTGGAGCGGTCGCCGCTGCGGCGCCTCTTTCGGGTCCGTCGCTCCAACGGATCCGAGCGGATTACGTGGCGCACAGGTTCGGTGCTCGGCATCACGGCGTCGGGCGACAAGTCGGGGCACGGCTTCACCCTCGATGAAGCCTTCATCGATGAAGCGTTTGCCCAGGTCGACGACCGGCTCGTGCAGGGCTTCCGGCCGGCGATGGTCACGCGCCGCGACGCGCAGCTGTGGATTCTGTCGACCGCCGGCACAGAAGAGTCGGTGTTCCTGCGCGATCGCGTCGATGATGGGCGGGCACGGGTGGAAGCAGGCGAGCGGGCCGGCGTCGCCTACTTCGAATGGAGCGCGCCCGACGATTGGGACGTCGAGGATCGCGCGACCTGGAGGGCGGCGATGCCGGCGCTCGGCCTCACGATCGACGAGGAGACGGTCGCGGCCGACTTCGCGACGATGGACTCGGGCGAGTTCGCGCGCGCCTACCTCAACCGCTGGGCGCCCAAGGGCGTGCCGGTGTTCGGGCTCGGCCAGTGGCTCGCCTGCCTCGACGCGACGAGCAAGGCGACCGGCGCGATCGCCTTCGGCATCGACGTCGCGCCCGATCGCTCGACGGCCTCGATCGCGGCGTCGGGCGGCAGGGGTGACGGGCGCGTCCATGTCGAGCTGGTGGACCGCCGCGACGGCACCGATTGGGTAGTCTCGCGGATGGGCGAGCTGGTCGAGCGGTGGCGGCCGGTGGCGGTGGCCATCGATCCAGGCGCGCCGGCCGGCTCGCTCGTCACCGGGTTGTCGCTGGCGCGCGTGCCGCTCCTCCTCTGCAACGGGCGCCAGTACGGGCAGGCGTGCGGCATGTTCTACGACGACGTCGCACAGGGGCGGCTCGCGCAGCGCGGGCAGCCGGCGCTCGACGACGCCGTGATCGGCGCCCGCAAGCGCCAGCTCGGCGAGGCATGGGCGTGGGCGCGCATCCCCGAGGCGGCCGACCCGGCGCCGCTCATCGCCGCGACGCTCGCGCGCTGGGCGTACTCGGCGGCGCAGCCGGCCGTGCCGCACGTGTACTGAACGGGGTTACTTATCCACACTCTCGGGCGTATCGTGCGCAGGTGGGGACCTTCCTTGATCGACTGTTAGGGAGATCGGGCGGGGCGACGCCATCCTCCGTGGTCCCCATGATCACCGCGCCGACGACCGTGCCGTGGGTGTCCGGCGGCACGGCGCTGGGGCTGTCGGCCGTGTGGCGCTGCGTGAACCTGATCGCCGACAGCATCTCGGACATGCCGTGGCGCGAATGGACGGGCCCCGACCAGGCGCCCGAAGAGGTGCCCGCTTCGCGCCTGGTCCGGCGGCCGATGGCCGGCCCCACGCGGCGCGAGTGGATGTGGCGCGTCGTCGCGACCGAGTGCCTGTACTCCACGGTCTACCTGCTCCACGTCGGCGGCAGCGACAGCGAAGGCGTGCCGTGGTCGCTGATGCCGATCCCGCCGGCCGCGATCATGCCGCTGACGCCGTCCGATCCATGGGGACTCAGCTCGCCGACGGAATACCTCGTCGGTGGCGAGAGGGTCGGCCTCGAGGATCTCTCGATCATCCGCCGCTCGCCGTTCCCGGGCATCTCCGACCAGGCGGCCGGCATCATCGCCATGGCGCGCTCGCAGTTCCAGGCGTACCTCGCGGCCGACACGCACCTCGCCCGCTACTGGATCAACGGCGGGCCCACGGTCACCGTTCTGCAGACGACGGCCAGCCTGACGTCGGACCAGGCCGCCGGGATCTCGGATTCGTGGACGGCGCGGCGCCAGCTCGGCGGGCCCGCGGTCCTCGACAACGGCCTCGAGGCGAAACCCTTCGGCGCCGACCCGACGACGGACTCGGCGGTCGAGGCGCGGCGCGAGATCGTCGCCGACATCGGCCGCTATTTCGGCGTCCCGTCGCGCATCCTGAATGCCCCGGCCGGTGACTCCGAGACGTACGCCAACGTCGAGAACGACGCGACCGACCTTTGGCGATACACCCTGCGCGGGTACGCGGGCCCGATCGAGGATGCCATCTCGGAGCTCCTGCCGGGCGACTACATCATGGGCCGGCGGATGCGCATCGACCCCGTCCGCTACCTGCAGGGCGATTTACAGAGCCGGTCACAGGCGTACGTCATGCTCGTCAATTCCGGAATTCTCACGATCGACGAGGCGCGAGCCGGTGGGTTCGGACTGGGCCCACTGCCGGAAGGGGCGACGCCACCGCCGGCGTCGGGCGCGCCTGTCGCAATCCCGGCGGCAATGGTGACTGTTGGAGGCTGACGCAATGGCTACACGCGAAGGCAAGGCGAACATCCCGACGCCGGGCGCCGTCGAAGGGCTCGAGGGCGACCCGCGCTATCCCGTCTCCCTGGTCGGCGACGAGCCGACCAATCCCGAGGAGCCCGACCAGAACGACATCACGGCGGCCGTGAAGGCGCACAACGACGCCGAGATCGCGAAGCAGAAAGAGGCGCTGGAAGAGCCCAACCCGAAGACGACGACGACGGATGGCTGAACTCGCCCGCGAATGGTCGGGCTCCGTCCTGCTCCGCGCCGCCGGCGCACCGGAGGAGCGGATCATCGAGGGCGTCGTCGTCCCCTACGGACAGGTCGCCGAGGTCCGCGACTCGCCCGACGGCCGCTCCTACCGCGAGACGATCGCGCGCGGCGCCATGGACGGCCTCGACGCCGCCCGTGTACGCCTGGAATACGTCGCCGACCCGTCGCCGCGCGACCACAACACGCACGAGGGCGCCCGATTGATCGGGCGCGGTGTTGCGGCCGATCTCGGCGGCGACGGCGCTCTCGTGCGCTTCAAGGTGAGCCGTACGGCGCTCGGCGACGAGGCCTACGAGCTCGCCCGCGACGGCGTGCTCACCGACATGAGCGCCGTCTTTCGACCCGTGTCGCAACGCCGCACCAAAGACGGCGTCGTCGAGCGCACCAAGATCGAGCTTGTGCGTGCGGCGCTCGTCGCGCGCGGCGCATACCAGGGCGCACAGATCACGGCCGTGAGGGCCGCTGCGGAGGGTGAAGTGTCAGACGAGAAGACGACGGCGCCGGCCGAGGACACCGACGAGAAGGACGAGGACACCGACGAGACGCCGAAGGGCGAGCGGCCGAATCGCACGCGCGTGACGGTCGACGTCGATCGCGCCGCGGCCGAGCGTGAGACGGCGCAGGCGTTGTCCAGGGCGTCCGGGCCCCGCGTGCAGATCACGCGCTCCGAGAACGTCTACCGCGCCGACGCGACGTGGTCCGGGCGCGACGATCGCGGCCGGCGCGTGTCGCTCCTGTCGGACGGCTGGAAGGCGCGCAACGGCGACATGGAGGCGGCCGAGCGCCTGTTCCGGTGGGAGCAGCTGCGCGGCGA
>Ga0075435_100004052_pt1 | contig 10019 bp, 4 predicted proteins | sample RhiMethybrSRZTD4_FD_75302 | JGI IMG/M metagenome (GOLD analysis project Ga0075435, IMG submission 75302) | Populus rhizosphere microbial communities from Tennessee, USA - Rhizosphere MetaG P. TD hybrid SRZTD4 | ecosystem: Host-associated > Plants > Roots > Rhizosphere > Soil | place: USA... | reverse complement strand
CTTTGCGACTTTCCAAACGGGGCCGGATGCTACGTTCGATTCTCCGACCAAGGAGGATGAATGATGCGGCTCGCGATCCTGATTGCGGTCCTGTTCGGCAGCTTCACGCCCGCGTGGGCGCAGTCGACCGCGACCCTGCAAGGAACCATCACTGATACGCAAAACGCGGTGATGCCCGGTGTCACGGTGACTCTGCGCAACGTCGCCACGGGCCTCGAGCGCGCGTCCGTGACCGACGCCGACGGCCAGTACGTCGCCGCCTCGCTCGCGCCCGGCAAGTACCAGGTCGTTGCGCACATCGAGGGCTTTCAGGATCAAACGCGCGAGGTCGAGCTCGGCGTCGCGCAGACCGTCCCCCTCAATTTCAAGCTGGGTGTCGGCGTGCTCGCCGAAAACATCACGGTGACCGGCGCGTCGCCGCTCATCGAGACCGCGACGGTCTCGGTCGGCCAGGTGATGGCGGAGCGCACCGTTCAGGAGATTCCACTGAACGGCCGCCATTTCGTCGACCTCGGGCCGCTGATGCCCGGCGGCTCCACGTCGCCGCAGAACGCCGGCCTCAGCGCGCCGCTGCGCGGCCAGGGCGCGTTCTCCTTCATGTCGGCCGGCAACCGCGAATCGGCGGTCAACATGATGGTGAACGGCATCAACCTGAACGACCTGTCGAACAGCCAGGTGACCTTCCAGCCGTCGATCAACACGGTCTCTGAATTCAAGGTGGACAACTCGACGTTCAGCGCCGAGTACGGGCGGAATTCCGGGGCGATCGTGAACGTCGCCACGCGCTCTGGCGCGAACCAGATGCACGGCGAGGCGTTCGAGTTCTACCGCGACGACCAGTTCGACTCGCGCAACTACTTCAACCCGCCGAGCATTCAGACGGACGGGAGCGTCACGCCGCAGTCGTTGTTCAACCGCAAGCAGTTCGGCGCCAACCTCGGAGGCCCGCTCGTCAAGAACCGATCGTTCTACTTCGGCAGCTACGAAGGCCTCCGCCACGAACAGGGCGTGGATCTCAACTCAGGGACGCTGACCAACGCGCAGCGCGCCGCCGTGACCGATCCGGTCGCGAAAAACCTGCTGCAGTACATCCCCGTCGCGAACGATCTCACCGGCTCGCGAGCGATCTCGTCGCCGCTGGCGCCGGTCACGATCGACCAGTACACGATCGACTCGCGCACCAACGTGCGGCAGGGCGACGACCTTCATCTCTACTACGCGTTCCAGAAAGACTCCCGCATCGAATCGAACGCCCAGGGACAGACGGTTGCCGGCTACAGCGACACGCGCGGCGGCCACCGCCAGATCATGACGATAAACGAGACCCACATCTTCGGCCCGACGCTGGTGAATGAAGTCCGCGGCGGCTTCAACCGCATCAACATCAGCTTCATTCCGAACACGCTGGTCGATACGAACGCGCTGGGCATCAACGTCGGCCAGACGACCATGCCGGTTGCGCTGCCCTCGATCACGATCACCGGCCCTGGCCTGAACTTCGGCGGGCCGGCCGGCTTCCCGAGCGGCCGCGAGGTGACGACGTTTGCCCTCGGCGACACGGCCACCTACCTGCGCGGCAACCACGTCATCAAGTTCGGCGGCGAAGCCCGGCGCGTCAAGCACTACGGGTTCAGTCAGGATCCCGGGCGCTTCACCTATCCGAGCGTCGCGGCGTTTCAGCAGGGATTCGGGAGCTCGTTTTCCACGACGCTGGGCACCCAGGCGTTCAACGCGTACGTGAACGCGATCGGCGCGTTCGTGCAGGATTCGATCTCCGCCGGACCGAACGTCAAGCTGGACCTGGGGCTGCGCTACGACTACATGCCGTCACCGACCGAACAGGACGACAAGTTCGTCACGTTCGACCCGGCGACGGCGTCGCTCATCCAGATCGGTAACAGCGGCTTCACCCAGGTGACCAGGAACGGCAGCGACTTTCAGCCGCGCGTCGGCGTCATCTGGAACCCGACGGGCAACGGCAAGACCGTGATTCGCAGCGCGTACGCGATCATGATCAACCAGAGCAATACGGGCTACTTCACCGGCGAGACCGGCAATCCGCCGATCGTGAATCCGCTGTCGAGTCAGGCCGCCGGAACGGCGGCGAGCAACGTCAAGCTCGATACCGCGGCGACGCAAGCTGGATCCGCCGCGCTCGCGCCCAGCTTCACGGATCCGAACTTCCTGCCGGCACGGATGCAGTCCTGGAATGCGAACGTTGAGCGCGAGTTCGGCGCTACGGGTGTGATGGTCGGCTATTTCGGGTCGCACGGCGATCGACAGCGCATCCCGATCAACCTCAACCAGTTCACCGTTCCCGGCGGAACCGTGCGTCCGTATCCCAGACTGTCCTTGACCAGTTCGATCCTGCCGGGTGCGAGCCTTGGCAACATCACCGAGCCGACGAGTCTCGGCTGGTCGAACTACAAAGGCTTGTGGATCACGGCGAACCGTCGTCTGAGCCGCGGGCTGCAGCTGCAGGGGTCGTACACCCTGTCGAAATCGACCGACACCAACTCGTACGACGGCACCGGCGCCCAGAACAACGGGTCGCTGCAGGACAGCACGAATATCGCCGGCAGCGAAGCCATCTCGGACTTCGACGTGCGCCATCGCTTCTCGATGAACGCGAGCTACAATCTGCCGTTCCGCGGCAATCGCCTGAAAGACGGCTGGCAGGTGGTCGTCGTCGAGCAGCTGCAGACTGGCAACCCGCTGAACGTGCTCACCAACATCACGACCATCACGGGCGTCTCGTCGGTACGGCCGGATCTGATCGGACCGCTGCCGGCGATCAACCCGCATCCGAACAACGATCAGAACGGCTTCCCGGTCAGCTATCAGTGGTTCGACGGGCAGACGAACGTGTGCGATCCGCGCGTCGCCGGCTCGTGCACGTCCTCGTCGGTCTTCGCGCTGCCGTACTCGGCAGACGGCGTCGCGCACTTCGGCAACCTGCCGAGGAACGCGATCATCGGACCGGCATTCGGGAATACGGACCTGTCGTTCATCAAGAACGTGGCGCTCGTCGGCAACTCGCGCGCCCAGTTGCGGCTGGAAATCTTCAACCTGTTCAACCAGGCGAACTTCGGTCAGCCGGGGCGCGTGGCGACGGTCGGCAGCACGTCGTTCGGCGTGATCAGCAACACGCGCTTCCCGACCGGCGACGCGGGGTCGGCGCGGCAGATTCAATTCGCGGCGAAGTTCTTGTTCTAGAGGGCTTGTTCGACTGCTCTTCACCCGAGAAAGCAGGCCACGAAGGCACGAAGACGCGAAGACACGAAGGAAACACGCTGAGGCTCGCAGCGCGCGAGACGGCGGATTCCACGAAACCACGAAACACGAAACCACGAAACACGAACAGTGGCTGAGGCGTGCGACCGGCCGGCCGGCGGAGCCGGCCGGCGCGATGACGGAAAAGGCCGACGCAAAATCGCAAACGCCTGCGATCCGACGTTTGTGATTTTGCGCCGGCCTTTTCCGTCATCGCGGCCCGCTTTGCGGGCCCGTCGCACGCGCGGCGGCGTGGCCTCCACGTATTTTCTTCGTGCCTTCGTGCCTTCGTGGCCAGCTTGTATCTGTGGAGGCCGCTCGAGTTGATCGCCTCCGCGTCCTCCGTGGTGGAGAACTATCGCGCGTGGTGGCGAGCTATCTCGCTGGCGTCACGGCCGGCGAAGGCACCACCGCGATGACCTCGACTTCGATCATCAACTCGGGCCTCGCGAGCTTCACGACCTGCACGAGCGTGCTGGCCGGCGTCGTCGTGCCGAAGTAACGGGCGCGTACCTCGCGTACGGCTGGCGCCTGCTCCATGTCGGTGACGTAGGTGTTCATCTTCACGACGTCGGAAAACTTCGCGCCCGCCGCCGTCAGCGCCGCCTGCAGGTTCTTGAATACCTGCTCGGCCTGCGCCTTCATGTCGCCGGCGCCGACGATCTTGCCGTCCTTGTCGAACGCGATTTGCCCGGCGATGTAGACGGTCTTGCCCGGACCGGTGACTTCGACGACGTGCGTGTAACCGGTCGGCGTGGACAACTCAGGTGGATTGGTGCGCTTCACGTGCTGGCCTCGTCCCTGCGCGAGTGCGAGCGCAGGCAGCAGAACAAACATCATCGACCATGTGGCTCGCATGATTCGGTTCTCCTCGCTCGGCTCTATCTGGTTTTCTTGGCCGTCGCGCCCTTCTTCGGCGGCGGTGCCGGCCGGTATTCGATCATCACGTTGCTGATGTCCGCAACGGGTCTGCCGGGCTGCGTGTAGGTCGCCGCGCCGTCGAGGCGTTCGACCAGCAGTTTCTCGCCGAGGATGCTGACCTCGTTTTCTTCCTCCGGGATCGTGATCGCGATTTCCTCCGACCCGGTCGGCGCGACGGCTTTCACGCTGCCGCCCGCCCCGCCGCCGACGCGATCCACCAGGTCCGCCGCCGTGCGGAATTCGTTCTGCACCACCGCCCGGCTGATCAGCGTGTTGTCCATCGTCAGCACGCCGATCGTGGCCGTGTAGCGCGCGTAGGCGCGCTTCGACTTCACCTGCTCCTCGGAATACATGTGCCGGTTGTGGAGGTCGAAGGTCAGCGTCACGGGACCGCGGTGCGGCGGGAGTTTGATCAACACGCCGCCGGCTGGATCGCGTCCGGTCATGACGTCGCAAAAGGCGGTTTTCGTCTTGACGCCGACGCCGAGCGGCGTCGGGCAGGTCATCTCGGGCGCTTCCTTCTTCGGCGCGGCCTGTGGCGGCGGCGCCGCCGGCTTGCGCGCCGGCGGCTTGCGCGTCTGGCCCATGGCCGGAGACGTGAACACGACGACGCAAACGATCGCGATCACTCGTCGCATGAGACCAGTATAGTACGGGCGCCGCTACGGTTGGCTCGTCGCGCGCGGTCCTCTCCCGCTCCCCTTCAAGTGCTCGTCGAAGAAATCGTCGACGCGAGTCCACGCATCGCGCAGGACATGCTCCCGCGTGAAGTAATGGAATTCGCCGGGATACGTCATGAAGGACACGAGGTCTCCCTTGCCCTTCTTCATCAGCTCATCAATGAGACGGACCGAATGGAGATACGGCACGTTGACGTCGGAGGTACCGTGCAGCACGAGCAACGGACGTTCGAGGCGATCCATGTGCGACAGCGGTGACGCGTTCGCGTAGACGCCCGGATTCTGATCCGGCGTGCCGATGCGGCTCGTCGTCCACCCGCCGTGATAGGGATCCTCGTAGTACATCGCGTAGTCGACGACGCCGGCGACGTCGACGCCGGCGCGAAACAACTTCGGCTGATCGGTCATCGCGATGAGCGTGAAGAAACCGCCATAGCTCAATCCCCAGACGCCGACGCGATCCATGTCCACATAGCCGAGCGTCTTCAGATAGTTCGCGGCCATCCACGCGTCCTTCGCGTCCTTGCCGCCGACGTCCATATAGACGCCTTCGCGCCACACTCGGCCGTAGCCGATGCTGCCGCGATAGTCCGGCGCGATCACGACGTAGCCCTGCCGCAGCAGGTATTGATGAAAGCTGTAGTAGACGGCGTAGTTCCGCTGCACGTGCCAGCCGTCGTAGTTCTGGTTCACGCCGTCGCCGTGAATCCAGACGATCGCCGGATGCTTCTTCGATCGATCGAGGTTCCTCGGCACGAGGAGCCACGCCGGCACCTGCTGACCGTCGGGGCCGGCATAGTGCACGGCCTCGGGCTCGACGAACTGGGAGCGGTCGATCGACGAGGGCATCGAGTCGGACAGTCGCAACGGAGTGGCGCCTGGCTTCGCGTCAACGACGAACAGGTCCGCGGAGTTGTGCGGATCCGTGTGCTGATACACGAGCCGCGTACCGTCCGGCGACCACTGCGGCGCGATATTCGTACCGCGGCCCGAGGTGATCGTTGCGATCGTCGCGCGCGACGGGTCGCCGTTCAGCGTCGCGACGTACAAATGACGCGTGCCGTAGCGATCGGGCTCGTTCGCGTCGAACGCGATCCGCGTGCTGTCGGGTGACCACGACGGCCGCCACGCTTCGAATTTTCCCTTCGTGATTTGAACGGCGCCATCATTCTCCACGGCTCGCGGGGCCCCACCCCCGCTCGCTCGCGCTGCGCTGCTCGAAGACTCGCTGCTCGCGCGGGCCGCAGGCGCTGCCGCCGGCATCACGTAGAGGTGATCCCAGCCGTCACGATCGCTGAGAAACGCGATCCACTTGCCGTCGGGCGACGGCTGGGCACCGCCGTTGGCGTCGCCGGTCATGCTCCAGAACTTTTCTTCGACGACTTCGTGCAGCACCTTCGGATCGCCGCCGCCGATGTCGACGAGGGTCGTGGTGCGGCGCTTGTAGTCGGACGAAGTGCGGTCGACGACGAAATGCCGCGCGTCGAGCCAGCGGCGTCCGCCAAAGCCGCCGCCCGTCGCAAGCTGTTTCGGCGAACCTCCCGAAGCGGACACGACCATCGTTTGACCCGGTACGTTCTCGCTGATCGTGTAGATGATCTTCATGCCCGAGTACTGCGGCGTCTGCTCGTGGCGAATCGTGCTGCCGCCGTAGGTGTAGACGAGCGACTGACCGTCGGGCGACCAGCCGACGCCTGACATCATGGTGTCGTCGGCGCGTACGACGAGCGATTCTTTGCCATCAGTCAGCGAACGCGTCCAGAGTTCGCTGCCCCCGTTCGCGCCGCCACGGCCCCGGCCACCGCGGCTCGAAGGCGGAGCCGTTGCGCTCGCGCTCAGCGGACGCACGAACGCCACGCGCGATCCGTCAGGCGACGCTGCGATGCTCAACTCCTGCTGCGGCGTGGTCCACACGGCGGACGCGGGGCTGCCGTCGATCGGTACGCGCCAGAGATCGCCGTTTTTCGGCACCATCAACGCACGCCCGTCGCGGCTCCAGAAAGCGCCGGCGAGGGATCCACCCGCGTCGGACAACTCGCGCGGCGCGCCGGTGGACAGATCCGACGCGTACACTTTCGAGACCCCAGCGCGATCCCACACGAACACGACGCGGCGGCCGTCTGGCGACCATATCGGGTTCGATGGATGGCGCATGTCGATCAGGTTGTCGATCGTCAGCGGCTGTTTCGCGGCCGGCGCCTGCGGCGCGGCGTGGACGCCGAGGAACGCACAGGCGCAGATGAGCGCACCGATCATTACGCGTTTCATATCGACGAAGTATACCGGACCGATGTAATCCAACTTTTCGGACTCGGCTTGAAATCCACTGGATTTTGATAAATCATCGCGCCGGCCGCCGCAGCCGTTTGCTAGAGTTCACCCATCAGTCGCAACCGCACACCTTATCGAGTGGCTGAGGGACCGGCCCGATGACGCCACGGCCACACTCACATTCGCTGAGGAGGGTACGCATGAAACGGTTTCTGGGATTCGTCGCGCTCGTGATCAGTGTCGGCCTCGCCGCACCGGTTGCGGCGCAAGTACAGACAGGCAGCATTCTCGTTCGAGCCACCGACCCGCAGGGGGCGGTGATGCCTGGCGTCACGATCACAATCAGCAGTCCCGTCCTCGTAGCCGGCACGATGACGGCGGTCACCGACGCGGGCGGTGTTTACCGTTTCCCGTCACTGGTTCCGGGCACGTACACCGTCAAGCTCGAACTGTCCGGCTTCCAGACGATCAATCGCGAGAACATCGTCGTCCTCGTCGGGCAGACAACGCCGGTCGACTTCTCGATGACGGTCGCCAGTCTCGCCGAGAACGTCACGGTGACGGGCGCGTCGCCCACCGTCGACACGACGAGCGCGAACGTGAACGTCAACCTGAGTGAGCAACTGATTCAGGGAACGCCGGGCGGCCGCGATATCTGGGGACTCCTCGAGGCGAAGGTGCCGAGCTTGATCATGAGCCGGCCGGACGTTGGCGGTACGTCAGGCGGACTGCAAGGCGTGTTCAGCGCGCGCGGCACGACGAGCGCGCAGAACACGTCGTTTCTGAACGGGATCAATGTCGGAGACCCGGCGGCGATCGGCGCCGCGGGTTTCTATTACGACTTCGATGCGTTCGACGACATCCAGGTCTCGACCGGCGCCCACGACATCACCGTACCGACCTCGGGCGTGTTCCTCAACATGGTTACGAAGACCGGCGGCGACAAGTGGCACGGCGCCTCCACGTTCACGTGGACCGGCGACTCGCTGCAGGCGCGCAACGATCACAATCCGGATCTTCAGAAATACGGGTTTCGTCCCGACGGAAACACGTCCGATTTCGTCTCGGACATCAACGTGACCGCCGGAGGGCCGCTCGTGCAGAACAAGGTGCGGTTCTTCGGTGCGTTCCGCGACTGGCGCGTGCATCAGAACGTGCCGGTCCAGAATTCCGAGGTGGTGCTCGACCAGACCAACATCACGTCAGGTCTGGGCAACGTCACGTGGCAGCTGAATCAGAACAACCGGATCACCGGCTTCTACTCGCGTCAGCGCTACAGCAAGCCGAACCGCTTGTTGAACAACGCGTCGATCACCGTCACTGATTCCACGAGCGACGAAGAAGACATGTTCGACCTCCTCCAGGGCCAGTGGAACTCGGTGATCGGCAAGAGCTTCTTCCTCGATGCCCGGCTGGGGATGAACAGCATTCTCTTCCCGACCTATCAAAACGGTGGGAATCAGCAGTCGCTGACCGACAACGCGACCGGCATCGTCTATGGAAACTTCCCCACCAACACGGTCCGAAACCGCGATCGCTATCAAGCGAATGCCACCGGTCAGTACTACATCGATCAGGCACTCGGCGGCCGTCACGAGTTGCGGTTCGGCTTCGACAACTCGCATGCCGTCACCAAGAACGAAAACACCCGCGTCGACGATGTGCGCACGTTCTACAACAGCACGCTGACGCCGCGGGCGCAGACCGTCGAGATCTACGCGACGCCGTTGGTTGACCTCTCGGCGCTCAACGTGCTGGCCGTCTTCGCGCAGGACAGCTACTCGGTGAAACGTCTGACGCTCACAGGCGGCGTGCGCTGGGAGAGGCTCGAAGGATATCTGCCGGAACAGAGCAGCCCGCCGAGCCAGTTCTATCCAACCATTCAACGGAGCTTCCCGGAAGCCCGCGACCTCGTGCTGTGGCACACGGCCGGCCCGCGCGCCAGCGCGATTTACGACGTCACCGGTGACGGAAAGACGGCGGCCAAGGCGTCGTACGGCCGGTACTACTACGTCCTGTCAACCGGCGGCGGCGGCGTCAACAACGTCAATCCGAACTCGAACTACTTCACCACCTACGGGTGGAACGACATCAACGGCGACCTCAAGTTCCAGCCCGGAGAGCAGACCGGCGCCGGCGTGCTGACGTCGGGCACGACGACGTCGATCGATTCGAACTTCAGCCGGCCCTACACCGACGAGTACAGCGCAGGCGTCGATCGCGAGCTGATGGCCAACTTCAAGTTGAGTGCGACTTACAACTATCGCCGTGAGAAGAACCTCCAGGCGTCGGCCAACCCGGACAATCCGTACGCGACGACGCCGACCTCTGCGCTCGATCCGGGGATCGACGGCGTGGTGGGCACAGGCGATGACGGCACCTACAGTTTCTTCCAGCGGATCTCGGCGGCGAATCGCACCCTGATTACCAACGATCGGTCGGTCTTACAGAGTTACAAGGGCCTGGAAATCACATTGACCAAGCGGCTGTCGAACCGGTGGCAGATGCTGGCCGGGTACACGATATCGAAGAACCGGGTCGAGAACTATTCGGTGGACATCTCGCCGAACTACTTGATCAATGCGAATGGCAAGATCACGGCCGACGGCCGGTGCAACGGCTGCGCCGCGGCGAGCGCCGATCGGCCGAATCAGTTCAAGCTGACCGGGATGTACATCCTGCCGTGGCATGACGTCAGCGTGAGCGGAAACTTCCGTTCGCAACAGGGCCCGCCGGTCACCCGTCAGATCAGCCGCGCGTTGGCCATCGGCGGGAGCCAGACGATCAACCTCGAGCCGATCGGCAACACGCGGATCGGGACGCTCACGACGATCGACTTCAGAGTCGCGAAGCTATTCCGATTCAACACCCGGA
>Ga0075435_100004046_pt1 | contig 10025 bp, 6 predicted proteins | sample RhiMethybrSRZTD4_FD_75302 | JGI IMG/M metagenome (GOLD analysis project Ga0075435, IMG submission 75302) | Populus rhizosphere microbial communities from Tennessee, USA - Rhizosphere MetaG P. TD hybrid SRZTD4 | ecosystem: Host-associated > Plants > Roots > Rhizosphere > Soil | place: USA... | reverse complement strand
TTAGCCTGTTCTCAGCAGCGCTGCCCGCCGACGAAGTCGCGCAGGCCGGCCTCGCCGCGATTCCCACGGAATTGGCCGTCGCTGTCGCATGGAAAGCGCAGACCGCCATCGTCGTTCGAATTCCAGAAATCTCTTGACAGACCGATTGTCCGCGATATACGTGGGACAGGAATGTAGAACCGGCCGCTGCCGAGGTTCGATCGTACCGGGAGGGCGGGCATGATGACAATGACTGCTCCGTCAACTGGGCCCTTGTCCCGTCCATGCTCTTCCTCTCCAATCCACCGGCTCTCACGGCGAATCGAAGCGCTTTCACCACCGTGGGGGTGGGCTCGCCTTACCACCAATTTCGGTCAAACCGGGGAGCATCTTCTCAACGGCGCCCGTGGATGTGGGGTACGAAGTCTGCTCCTAGAATGTGGGGGAGGCGTGTGCATCGCCGTGGGTAAGCGATTCCTAGGCTGCACGAATAGCTGAAGGAGCTGTCATGAGATCCGTGCTGAAGGCTGTGGCGGTCGGACTGGCGGCGGTTGTCCTGGCGGTTCCAACTGGCGCGCCGGCGTTCACCGTCTTCTCCGATAGTGGCGCAAACGCGGCGGCGATCACGGACACCGTCGACGCGTTCAGGGCGGCGCTGGGCAACCCGAACAACGCCAACAACGCGGGGCCGCTGGCCACTGGCCGGCGCGAAATCAACTGGGACGGGGGTGGTCCGCCCGTGATCGACGGCACAGCCCCCGTCACGCCATTCACGGTATTCCAGAACACACGCGGTGCCACGTTCACGACGCCGGGGACGGGTCTGACCCAGGCGGCCGCTACAGGTGGCCTGCTGAGCCTCGACCTGATCAATCCCCAGTACGCCGCGCTCTTCGCTCCCTTCAGCCCGAACCGCCTGTTCGCGCCGATCGGCAGCAATATTACCGATGGTTTCTTCTCCATCCCGGGCACGGGCGGCACCGTACCGGCAGGCGTGCGCGGGTTCGGAGTCGTGTTCTCCGACGTCGACTTGGCGGGGACATCCCTCGCTTTTACGACAACCACGGGAGCAACCAGTCAGCTCCCCGTTGCGACGTTCCTGGGGAACCAGACGTTTTCCTTCCTCGGCGCTTTCCTGGACCCGGCAGAGGGGTTGATCACGAGCGTGAGGATCATCACCGGCACGACCGCTCTCGGACCGTCCGAGAGCTCGACCGTCGACCTCGTGGTGATGGACGATTTCCTCTACGGGGAGCCGCAGCAGGTTCCGCAGCCAGCGACCCTGTTGCTCCTCGCCCTGGGTCTGCTCGCGGTGAGCGCCGTGGCCTGGACGGCTCGCCCGCGCTCCTGCGGCTAGCTGGATTCCGCTCCGGCGAAGGGCCGAACGGCGTGGCCGGGAAGGGCCGCGCCGCAGAGAACAGCATGCCACTGGCGGTGTCGCAGGATTGCGGACACGGTCACGACGTCTTCGTCGACTATTTCCGCTGTCCTGAGACGCTTGGTGTGCTCCGGACGGCACAGAAGCCGTCCGCAGAGCCGGGATACTTTGCGTTCGGCGACGCCGTGGCGTTTGGGCGTCTATGCGGCGATGGCGTGAACGCGTCGCCGCAGGGTCACCTGCACGATGCATCTCAGGAGGTGACGTTTTCGGCCGAAGGGCTCTGCCTGCCATTCGATATCAACGAGGTAGTCACGAACCTTCGACAAGAGCGCTATCGTCAGCCGGCCGGAAATTATCTCGGACGGATGACGGCCACCCGAGCGATTCAGCATCTGTACTACTTCATGCGTCCCGCGCTCCCTGTCGAGATCCGGCGCCACCTGCAGCGCGTGCGCTTGAGCGGTTGGGAAGAGATTGCGTTCCCGCAGTGGCCAGTCGATACAAGCGTCGACAGCCTCATGCGGGCGACGCTGGGACTGATGCTACGGAAGACGGGCATCAGTGCCATCCCCTTCGTCTGGTTCTGGCCGGACGGAGCGCCGAGCTGCGTCGTCATGACGCACGACGTCGAGGGGCCGGTGGGCGGCTCGTTTTGCGAGACGCTGATGGACCTGGACGACTCGTTCGGGATGAAGTCAGCGTTCCAGATCGTCCCTGAAATGCGCGGGCATCCGACGAGGAGTCTGGTCGAGAACATTCGGAAGCGTGGATTCGAAGTGAACCTTCACGACCTGAACCACGACGGCTATCTGTTTCACAATCGACGACAGTTTCTCCAGCGCGCCGCGCAGATTAACCAGTACACGCGCGCGCTCGAGTGCGGTGGGTTCCGTTCAGGGGCGATGTACCGGCAACAGCAGTGGTTCGATGCCTTTGAGTTCTCCTACGACATGTCCGTGCCGAACGTGGCGCACCTCGAGCCCCAGCGTGGCGGATGCTGCACGATCATGCCGTATTTCGTCGGGAAGCTTCTCGAGTTGCCGCTCACGACCACTCAGGACTACTCGCTCTTCCACATCATCGGTGACTACTCGATTCGGTTGTGGAAGCAGCAGATCGACCTGATTCGAGCCGCGAACGGCTTCATCAGCTTCATCACACATCCGGACTACTCGCTCGAGAAACGGGCGCGTGCGGTTTACTCCGATTTACTTGTCCACCTTCAGGGACTTCGTGACCGCGGCGAGATCTGGATGACGGTACCCGGCGAGGTCGATCGCTGGTGGAGGAACCGGCAGCAGATGACGCTTGTGCCGCACGGCCGTACATGGCGCATCGTTGGTCCGGATAGCCACCGGGCGCGATTGGCCTATGCGTCCATCGACGGCAATCACGTCGTCTATTCTCTTGACACTGCCGATTGAGACGAGCGTGACCAGAGTGCCGCGGCTGGCTGTTCTCTTCGGGCTGCATATAGTGGCGGTTGGGGCGATCACTGCCGGAATCCTGCGGACATTCGTTGAGTTCACGTGGGACAACCCGACCGCCTCGCATGCGGTTGGGATCCCGTTTGTCACGCTGGTGCTCATCTACATGAACCGCGACTCGATCTTCTCGCGTGTACGGCCGTCTCCCTGGGTTGGCGGCGTCATCGCGGTCGCCGGGCTCGCACTTGCGATCACGGCGCATCTGCTCACAGCGAGCGCGGCCCTGGCCTTGAGCATTGCGACGGCGGGGATTGCGTTGTCATGGATTGGTGGGTTCGTCGGATGCTTCGGCGTGGCGGCCGCGCGGGCGGCAATGTTTCCGTGGGCGTTTCTCGTCTTCATGGTGCCGATGCCGGCGATAGCGATCGACGCCGCAACGAGTTTCCTGAAGGTTGGCTCGACGGAACTGGTGGCTGGCCTGTTCACGTTGACCGGGACTCCCCACTTCCGTCAGGGATTCGTATTCACGCTGCCCGATCTCGTGATCGAAATCGCCGACGAGTGCAGCGGTATTCGATCGAGCATTGCGCTGCTGCTCACGAGTCTCCTGGCCGGGCACACGTTTCTCAGAAGCCCGTGGGGGCGACTCGCGTTGGTGCTCGTGATCCTGCCAATCGCGTTGTTCAAGAACGCCGTCCGAATCGTCACCTTGTCGCTGCTCGCCATCCATGTCAACCCGTCGTTTCTCACCGGGCAGCTGCACCACGAGGGCGGAATCCTGTTCTTCCTGATGTCGCTCGGGCTCCTGCTTCCGATCTTCTTGCTCGTTCGCAGGTTCGAGAAGCCTGACCCGGAGCCCGTCCAGGCCACGTGAGGAGTTCTGGCTGCAGTGACGCTGTACGAGATTGACCCCATTTGCGACCCGCGGTGGAATGAGTTCGTTGAACGCCATGAAGGCGGTTCGATCTTTCATACCGCCGAGTGGCTTGATGCGCTGCGCACCACCTATCAGTACGAGCCGGTGGCGTTTACCGATGCCGCCCCGGGCGAGCGCGTGAACAACGGCTTGCTCTTCTGTCGAGTGCGCAGCTGGATGACCGGCAGCCGGATGGTCTCGCTCCCATTCTCCGACCACTGTGAGCCGCTCGTGCAGTCGTCGACTGCCCTCGACTCTATGCTCGACTCCGTCAAAGGCGTCGTCGGACGGCATGCACGGTATATTGAAATACGCCCGCGACAGCAGATGTCAGTACCGGCGGGGTTCGTGCCGAGCGCAGCGTATTGTCTCCACTCGATCGATCTGCGGCCGGAGCTGGACACGATCTTCTCGAGGTTTCACAAGAGTCACATCCAGCGAAGCGTCCGAAAAGCCGAGCGCCTTGGCCTGCAGGTTGACGTGGGCCGCTCTTCCGCTCTCGTCGACGCATTTTGCGCGCTGCATGTCCTGACGAGACGACGGCTCGGCGTGCCGGTCCAGCCGGTGTCGTGGTTTCGCAATCTTGTCGAGAGCCTCGGTGATCGGCTCACAGTCTACCTCGCCACACATCGGGGCCATCCAGCGGCGGCGATCGTCACGGCGGTCCAGAAGCGCACGCTGGTTTACAAGTACGGCTCGTCGGACACTGCGTACAACCGTTACGGCGGCACAACACTTCTCTTTTGGCGGGCCATCCAACGCGCGAAGGAAGAGGGCGCGCAGGAGTTCGATCTCGGAAGATCGGATCTCGACAACGAGGGACTCATCGCGTTCAAGGATCACCTTGGAGCCACACGTCGTCCGCTGACCTATTACCGGTATTCGCTGAGCGCCGATTCCGCGAGATCCTGGACACCGTCCATTGTCAGGCGGGCCTATGCGCTCGTTCCGAAGCGGATTCAGGGAACGATCGGGAGCGCACTCTACCGACACTTGGGGTAGGTGAGGCGCGGCCCGGTGATTGGTGTATCTGCTCGGCAAGCCGACCTGACGATCGCTGCGAGTTCTTCGAACTGTTCAAGATTCCATGGGAACCAGCGACGCCTGGACGGCGCGACACGGTTAATCCAGGAGTCTCAAACATGGAATCGCCCGCTCGACCGCAGGTCGGCGGGCCTCCCCGCTTACGTCCGACCGACTTTGGCGCTAAAAGCGAGTGCTGTCCGAAAAATTCCAGTGCCTATCAACCCCAACGCGAGAAAAGCGAGAGTCGAACCATCTTCCGGGACGTGGACCCCATCATCGAACGCCGCGGCGATGTTCATGTTCAACGGTCCGGTGATTGGCTCATGAAAATTACTAATGTCATAGGGTGGCGCAGTAAAGTCCCAGAAAACAAATGCTCCGAGCCCGTAGTCGGCCGGGTGGAATCCGTTGCCAGCAAGATCAACTAGTCCCAACACATTTCGACCAGCGAAATCAGCTCCGGTGATACTGGTCCATGTGGTGTCTATTGTGAAGCCGCCGATTGACCATGGCATTTGGCCCGCCAACGGCTTGTCTGAAGAAAGTGCCAACAAGGGTGGCGATAGGAGATTCGGAGTACTCATCACTAAAGCATCACTGCTGATCACGAAAGGGGCAAAGATTCCACTCGCCCGAACGGCCGTGACGTTCGCGAAAGTGCCGAAGGGCTGCGTAGTCGGTTGATTAAAATTATACAAGGGGTTTAGCGTGAACGTGCCAGTCAGATCGATCTCACCGAGTTGAACAATTGTGGCCTCTGCCTTCGCAGTCGCAGCAAGCAGCATGGACAACAAGAGCACTGCGAACGTTAGAGTCCTCATGGCGCCCTTCTTTCTGATTTGCGAACAACGGTCTGGCAGAAGAATATTCTTCGGTTCCAGTAGGGCCCTGTAACCCCTGTGCACGGAGGCAATCTTAAAGCGGGGAGCCGGGGTCGTCGATGTTCTGAGCACGGCGAGATCACCGCCGCCATCGCGGCGTCGCTGACCTCATCGACCACGACACCCTCACGGACGCACGGGCCGAGGTCGTGCTGGGCTGGCCACGCGATAGTCGAGCCAGGGCCTCCGGTAGAACAGCTGGGCACTCTCGTATCCGCACTGAGAGGCTCGAGCGAATAGGATGGAAGGGATTGAGCTCATTCCTGACTCGAATCACGAGCTGGCGGTCCGCGTCATGAGGCGCCGAGCTCCTGCAGTACGCGACGCGCCTCGTCGGCATCGGAGAACCGCCCGTCCAGCTGGAGTGAGCGCTTCAGCGATGCGATCGCGTCTTCCTTCCTTCCCAGCCGGTAGTACGTCATGCCCAGCCAATAGTGACTCGACGCAGTTCTGGCGCCTAACTCGACCGCTTTCCTGAAGACCGGCTCGGCCTTCGAGTACTCTTTGCGCTTGTAGTGCACGAATCCGACGGTGTCGAGGATCGAGGGCGAATTGGGCGCGAGCTCCCGGGCGCTCAACGCGAGAGATAGCGCCTCCTCCAGATTCTCGGACCGGGAGGCGTAGATCCAGGCCAGATTGTTCAGGACTGCGGGATCTCTCGGACTCAGGCTCTGCGCTCTCCGGTAAACGACGATGGCTCGATCAAGCTCGCCCTTCCGCTCGTGAACGTTCCCGAGCAGGAAGAACGCCGCTGCCAGATTGGGCTGCAGACCGGTCGCGGTATTCAGCGCGTCGGCGGCCTGCTGGAGGTCGCCGCGCTGCAGCTGAAGCCGGCCCATGACGTAGTGGCCCGCGGCCAATTTCGGTTGGCTCGCGATCACTTCTTTCGCCACGACCAGTCCCTGCTCGATCCGACCGGACTGCGCATACAGAGCGGCTAGACGAAGCTTCAGCTCGGTGCTCGGCGGACTCGCCTTGTTGGCCGTTTCCAGATGTTTGAGCGCGGTCTCCAGGTTGCCCTTCTGTTGGAAGTAGTCGCCGAGCAACAGGTTGGCCTGGAGATTCTGCGGCTCGGTGCGGAGGACCGCCTTGAGAAAATCAGCCGCCTCGTCCGACTTCCCGTCCTGAAGGCACGCCGCACCCAAGGCGAGGTTCGCAGGAACAAACGTCGGCGCGAGGTCGAGAATCCGCCTATATTCGGCTTCACCCTCCTTTCGCTGGTTCCTGGCCAGATACGCGCGCGCCAATGCGTGACGGATGCCAATGTTGCCGGGATCACGATCGAGCGCGCTCCTGAGCTCGTCGATCAGCGAGGCGAGCAGCGCGTCGTCCAGCTTCTGGCCGGACAGCGCGGCTAGCTCGATCCGGATCCCCTTCGAGTCAGGCACGAGATCGAGTGCCCGCTGATACGACTTTCGGGCGCCGTCCACGTCGCCTGCGGTCAGTAGCGCCCGGGCACGATAGTAGTGGCCCTCGGCTATCTTCGGATTGATCTGGTTTACCTGCTCGAACTGCCTGATCGCCGCCGCCGTGTTGTACCTACCGAGATAGGCCAGGCCGAGCAGAAGTCGTGGCTGCACAAAGCTCGGATCCGCCGACACCATGGGAGAGAGCAGCGCCACGGCCTCGTCAAATCGGGACCGTTTGATGTAGAGGTCGCTCAGCGCGAGCGTTAGCTCACGCTTGGCGGAGCTGGCCTTAACGGCCGGTTCGAGAATCGCGATCGCCTGATCGTAGCGCGCCTGGATGGCGTGAATGTTGGTGAGCATGAGCGTGGCGGCGATGTCGCCCGGCCGATCAGCGACAATGCGCTGGAGCTGGGCGATCGCCTCACTCTCACGCTTGTCGGCGATCAGCAGCCGGGCCAGCGCGACGCGGGCTGGAACGTATTTCTCGTCGGTCTGGATCGCACGTTTGAGCTCCTCTTCGGACTTCCTCCTGTCGCCATTTATGTCGTGCAGGGCCGCGAGGATCGTGATCAGCTCGGCGTTCTTCGAATCGTTTTTCAGCGCCGCCTGCACGACGCCCATGGCCTCGTCGGTCCGCTTCTGCTGCACGAGCGTGGCGACCTTCGCCCGAAGCGCTGGCACGTATTGGGGGTTCGTCCGTAGCGCGGTCTCGTACTCCTTGAGGGCTTCTTCCGGCTTCTTCTCGATGTTGTACACGTTACCCAGCGCGACGCGTCCGGGGCCGAAGCTAGGGTCGACCTCGACCGCCTTCGTGTACATCGCCTCGGCTCGCTTGAGGTCACCACGGGCCACGTAGATCGACCCGAGTACGCCCCAGGGCTGCGGGTTCTGCGGCATGAGCCCGCTGGCGCCCTGCGCCGCTTTCACAGCCCGGTCGAAGTCTCCCAGTTGCAGAAGGGCGCGCGCCACCTGGAGATGGTATTCGCCGAGCTTATCCAGCGGCTTGGCGACGGCGTCGAATTCGCGTAGGGCCTCGCGTGCGCGGCCGCCAGCCAGGTATGCGCTTCCGAGGCTGTAGCGGACCAACGCGTTGTCGGGGACGCGCGCGGCGACGATTTGAAAGTCTCTAATGGCATCGTCCACGCGATTGAGCGCGAGCTCCGAGTGCGCCAGGAGGTAGCGCACCATCGGTGCGTCCGGCATCATCTGGACGAGCGGCCGTAGCGTCAGCTTCGCCTTCTCGAACTGCTGCGTTCTGATGTAGAGACCTGCAAGCGCCAGCACGACACGGGGTGACCACGCCTGACGAGGCAGCTTTTCGAGATCCTTGATCGCGGCGTCGAGCTGGCCCTCCGCCGTATGCAGGTCGCTGAGAGCCAGCGTCACCTTCGAGCTCTGGGGGGCGACCGCCCTTGCCTGACTCAGCATCTCGAGCGCAGCGTCAAGCCTTCCCTGTCGCCGTAGCAGGCTCGCGAGCCCGAGCAGGGCCTCGCCGTACTTCGGCTGCTGCTCGAGGGCCGCGCGGTAGGCCGTCTCTGCCTCCGCCTGGCGTCCGAGCGCAGCGAGGGAGTCTCCGTAGGCCTTCTGCACCACCGACGTCGGCGGCCCAAGCGTGAGGGCCTTCGACAACAGCGTGACGGCCTGCACTGGATCACCCTGCCCGTTCAGAGCAGTCCCCCTGATATAGAGCTCTGCTGCACTGACGGAAGCCCTCTCGCGAATCGCGTCGGCCTGCTCGATCGCGGAACTCCAGATCTCGAGGTCAAGGTAGACCTGGGCGAGGTCGGCCCGCGCCGCCACGTCGTCCGGCTCGAGCTCGACCGCCCGCCTGAGCTCTCTCATCGCGTCGAGATCCCACGACTTGGCCCGATAGGCGCGGCCGATCGCGCGAAGAGCTGGAGCGAACTTCGGGTCGATCTGCAGAGCGTTCCTCAACTGGATGATCGCCTCGTTGTATTTCCCGTCGGCGTCATAGGCGATCCCCCGCTGGAGATACTGTCGCTTCGTGACGTCCGGGTCCTGGGTACATGCCCCAACGAGGAGCACGATCAAGAGGCAGGTCGTGAAACAGCTCGTCTTCATCTGTACGCATCGACGAGCCGATCTAATCACGCTTCCGCGCCCGCCCGGTCCGTGAGGAGGCCGAGATCGACGCGAACGTCGCCCGATGACCTTCCTCTGTGGGTCAGCGGCGCGACATCGACCGCGAGATCCGGGACAGAATCGCGGCGGCCGGCTCCGCGATCCGCGAATCTTCTCCGGCTCGAGATGACCGGCGACGAGATTACGCGCTGTCACGAACTCGTAGCTGAGTAGCGCCTTTGACGACGATGTCGCAGCTCCGTAAGACACCCAAACCAACAATAATCGCCAACCCTACAGCGAACAGGAGTAGCAAAGACGGCTCCGGCACCGACGTGGTTCCGAAGGCTAGATTATCGATCGCTTCGAACGGTGCCAGCTCCGTTTGACCTTCAATGTTAACGCGCCCGATAAGACCAGTCGTAGACACAACGCCGAAAAAGTTCGCCCCGACACTTGCGGGGATAATTGACCTCCCCAACAAATCATTGCTTGGGTCGAATAGTGAAATTGCAATGTTTCCGGGCAACGGACCTGGAAACGCGTCAAAGCCCACAGCGGATACCCCGGTCGTAAATGTGACATTGAGAGTGGCCAAGGAGTTATTCGGGCCAAAGATCTTACTCGAATTGTCCCAATTTTGCTGGGGGGGGCCCAAATCTCGCGCCCAGGACATTGAGTTGTGTGTTAGCCGCCCCCGAGGCGGTATACACCACGCCCGGTAGCAATGCGCCAAGCGGAAAGCATGCACTGGCCGCCGAACTGCTCACTGGACTAGGACAAGTTACAAGTAGTGGCGCCGTCAGGCCTGCTTCAAAGGTCTCTATGGGAAGTCCAGGCGCCGTCGCGTCGAAAGCCGGCCGTGAGCTGAACGTCAAAAGATCAGCGTATGCGGGAACGGCTAGCAGGAACACCGTGAGAGGG
>Ga0075435_100004045_pt1 | contig 10027 bp, 10 predicted proteins | sample RhiMethybrSRZTD4_FD_75302 | JGI IMG/M metagenome (GOLD analysis project Ga0075435, IMG submission 75302) | Populus rhizosphere microbial communities from Tennessee, USA - Rhizosphere MetaG P. TD hybrid SRZTD4 | ecosystem: Host-associated > Plants > Roots > Rhizosphere > Soil | place: USA... | reverse complement strand
ATTGTGCCATCCTTAGCGCACGGGCTGCGGCGCATCTAGCCGCGAAAAACTCCGTCCAACGTGGCATTCAGGGGTTTGAACTCCAGCGATTTGCCTTGACAAAAGCCGTTTTGAGAATAGAGTTATCTCGCCCGGCCCTACCCGCTCCTCTCTACCGTGGTTCGACTGAGCGGCCCCTCGGCTTCCAGCCCACACGCAGAGGAGGCAAGATGAAATCCAGAACAGTGACGTGCAGTACCGCGATAACCTTTATTTGCCGCGCTCGCGACCCAGCTAGGTTGTCGCGCACACCGACTGTAACTCACATAAGTTTAAGTGTCATTGTTAATGAGAAAGGAACAAGACCATGAGACAACGATTTTTGGTTCTAGCCTTAGCCCTGGGTTTGCTCGTGTTTTTACCGCATGCCGCATGGGCGCAGAACGCCCATGGTAACCACGATCCCTATCTGTTCCTTTTGGGCGTACCGCCGATCGCGGGTCCCGATGTTGCCACCGCGCCCGACGGAAGCACCGTCAGCATCACGGGTACGGGCTCGTTCAAGGCTGGTCCGGACAAAACGGCAAGCGGAGGAGGCAGTTACACGATTACTGACTCCGCTGGAAATACGGTAGCGTCGGGCACGTGGACAGTGATTAGAATCCTTGGCTTTGTGGATTATGGCAATGGTACGCCACAGGGAACGCCGCCAAGCTTCCACGGTGGCCAAGCCCTGTTAGCGGTCAGCCTATCCGGGATCGGAGATGGGGTACTGATTATCAATTGCCTGCTCGGCTCGCCCCCTGCTGGTAAACATGAGGGCCTTAGACTCGTGCTCCGCAATGGGTTGAATTTTAACAAGGCCGCGGGTGGCGAAAATCTATTCATCACGCCGTAATCACGTCTCGGCACACGGGCGCCCGCGGGCATGACCATTCGTGGGTCCTCTTTGGGCACGCCTTTAGTGGCCTTGCGTGTGGCCGCGAAAGCGCCGTCTGACGTGGCATTCAGACTGTACACCCCTGGAGCCGCTAGTGAGTCGTTATCTATAGCGTCACTTTAATTCGAATCCTCGAACTTTTGGCAAGTTTCAAGGACAGGTACCAACTGGTGGGCGGGCCGGGAGTCAAACCCGGGTTTGCAGCTTCGGACGCAGCAATAACCTTGGAACGCCGATACCATGGAGGTTCGAACAAGTTTGAGTCGTGGAGAGACTCCACTTTGAGCTATTGTAGCTTCGCGTATTCTGCCTTGGCTTGCTTTAGTATGGGAATGTCGGGGTCGGCGTCTTTCCAAAGCGTGAGGAAGTCATTGTAGGCACCCTTCGCTTCGCCTGTTTCTCCCGAAAGAGCGTAGGCCCTGCCTAGTTGCAAATGCGCCAGGGCGCCGATGGGCTCACTCCGGACGACGCCGGGGTGGTCGAGAATCTTCTGAAACTCAGCGGCAGCTGCCGTGCCTTGCTTCGCTCCCAGATACACCTCGCCTCGCAGGTACACCGGCTAAAGAACAAAATTCAAAGTCGCAAGATTACTACCCAGTTCGTAGGGGGTTGCCGGAGCAAGCGCCTCTATGGCCTTGCCAGCATCGCTCCGCCAAAGCAAAGCGGCTGCATGGATGACAGGCAAATAGTTTGATTGCACAATCGTGTTTTCCGATGCCGTTCAGGAAGCCTTTCTGAAGGCTTTTCGGAAGCTGGCGCAATTCCAGGAGAAGTCCCAATTCTCGACCTGGCTAATTCGGATCACGGTCAATGAGTCGCTGATGAAGTTGCGAAAGCGGCGTTCCATCAGGGAAGTATCCGTTAAGGAGGAATTACAGGGCAGCACACGACTCCTGTCGAAGTGGCCGATTGGGCCCCAAATCCTGAGGAACTCTACTGTAGATCTGAATTACGAAATATCTTGAGAAACGAATTGCAAGAGTTGCTGCCGAGCTTAAGGGTGGTCTTCGTATTACGTGACGTTGAGGGGCTTTCGATTGAGGAGACGGCAGAAGCGCTGGAGTTGACTCCCGTAGCGGTCAAGGCGCGGTTATGGCGGGCTCGCCTACGGTTGCAAGGACAGCTGAGCAAGTACTTCGGTATCGGAATGACACATAGCTGAACATTCCTCTGAGGTGAAAGGCCGCAGAAGGTCAAGGGAAGAAGACCGCAGCCGGACTTTGCAAAATGACGAGACTGAATCGCGCAAAGATTCCCGCTATCTTTCTAATCTGGACACAGAACACCAACCACATCTGCGCGAAATCAATGTACGAGCTCACTCACCTCGCACGAGTCGCAGCGCGTCAGCTACTACGGTGTCCTCTCGCGCCTTCTGCTGTCCAGTGCTGGGTGTACCAGGAATTTCGGATGTGTCGCCCTCGCCGGGGGCCAGAAACAGATTGCTCTCTAGACCATGTTGCTTCGTATAAAGCTCCCAGTAACGCCCGCGTGCAGCATAGAGCTCTTCGTGAGTGCCACGCTCCACAATTCGACCTTGCTCAACCACCAAAATCTGGTCCGCACGACAAATCGTTGACAAGCGATGCGCTATCACGAACGTGGTACGCCCGCGCATTAAATACGACAAACCTTCCTGGATCAGTTGCTCGGATTCCGAATCCAGGCTGGATGTCGCTTCGTCCAGAATCAAGATTCGTGGCTCCGCTAGGATTGCGCGGGCAATCGAGATACGTTGCCGCTGTCCGCCAGAGAGCTTCACTCCACGTTCGCCGACAATCGTGTCGTAATTATTGGGAAAATGTTCCGCAAATTCATCCACACGCGCGATGCGGCAAGCCCGCAGCACTGCTTCTTCACTGGCCTCGGGCCGCGAAAATGCCACGTTATCGCGGATGCTTCCATCGAAGAGGAACGATTCCTGCAACACGACGCCGAGCTGCGTGCGGTAGGAATCGAGCCGCACCATACTTAGATCGACGTGATCTACCAAAACCGAGCCTTTGGTCGGGACATAGAAGGCCGAAACCAGCCCGATGATGGTGGACTTGCCTGAGCCTGACGAGCCGACCAAAGCCGTAACCGTTCCAGGGGAAGCCCGGAACGAGACGTCCTCGAGCACAGTGCGCGAACCGTCGTAGCTGAAGCTGACATTTTTAAATTCAATGTCACCGCGGATCTCGGGCAATGCGATTGTGCGGCTCGGATTCCGGTCCTCAGCAGGTTGCTTCAGAATTTCTTGTGTTCGCTCCAGGCCGGCGAGCGCTTCGGTAAGCTGGGTGCCGATCTGAACAATTTGCATCACCGGTGCGATCAGAAATCCCATAAAAAGGGTGTAAGTAAAGAATCCGCCTATCGTCAGTGATCCGGCGAGAATCTGCCGTGTTCCCACGAACATGATGACTGCACCAACCACGCCCAGCAGCACGCTTGCCGAAAGGCCCATCACAGAAGTGGCGGTGAGGGTTCGCATGACATTCTGTAGGAGCCGTAAGACTCCGCCTGAAAAAACCTTCTCTTCCCGCGTTTCGGCATGATAGGCCTTTACCACCCGAATCCCGCCGAGAGATTCCGCCAGACGCCCTGTCACCTCGGCATTGATCTTGCCTCGTTCGCGGAAAATGGGGCGGATGGTCTGAAAGGCCTTTTTTAGGGCCAGCGCGAAACACAGCAGGAAGCCGAACGCCAGTATCGTCATCATCGAACTGATACGGAATAGAACCACCAGCGCAATACTTGCGGTGAGCAGTCCGCCCACAAGATCCACAAGGCCTGTGCCAATCAGATTGCGTACCCCTTCTACGTCACTCATGATGCGTGAGACAAGCACACCGCTCTTGCTGGAATCATGAAATGAAACTGATAATCGGCCGACGTGGGCCTGCACTCTTTGTCGAAGCTCGGCGATCAAACGCTGGGCGGCTTTCGAAAGCAGTTGCGTCAGTGAGAACGACGTGATTCCTTGAATTGCGGTCGCGAGCAACACACCCAATATGAGTGGCTTCAGAAGATGCGTGTGTCGCTTGACAATGACGTTGTCTATGAGAAAGCGGGTTGAGTAGGGTAGTACTAGAGAGGCGATCCGGTTGATTACCATTAGGACGAACCCGAGCGCAAGCAAAGCTCGTCGTGGGTAGACGAGATCCCAGACCAGCGGCAGTACGGAGCGGAGTTTCGGACCTGAAGAACTGAGGGCTACGGGCGACCTCGAAGTAGACGCCATCGTTTGTTATTTGATACTGCGCCATCACAGGGAGGCTCAATTTCCTGGACTGCATTTGGGCGCGTGAAAGAAATCTAGCGATGGTTCGAGGATGGCTGTTCAATAATTCGAAAAGGGCAATTCCCCGAACCTTCTTTGCTGGGAGTTTGTGTATGTCGTGCGGAAGTCATCGTCAACCCTCGTTGTTCAGAAACTAGGCTGGGCCAACTACCGAGTAGCCAGGCCGCCTTTGCGGCCGCCCGGCCCTCTTCAGAACTGGGGTGAAGGTTTCCCTTCACCCCAGCTCAAGCCGCGCTGGACCGCCTTTGGTCGCGTAGGTCGAATCCGGGTCCGTCGTGCTCGGAGTAACTTCCGTGCGGGCTGGTTGCCGGCAAGTCATTGATGTCAGTGCCTATTGTAGCGGACGACTGGAACGTCAAATGGGTGCGTCTTGAAAGTCTTCTGCAGGTCTCCAATGGCCGCGTTCATGTGGCCTTCAGGGCAAAGATGACATAAGGATGTTTTTGTGATTCGAAAATACGCAACTGGAACCATCTATCCGAATACTCCGCGCTGTGGTTATTTCTATACGAAGCGACATGAGACTCTCTTGGTGCGCCGCAATGCTTCACGGTGTGCCGTTCGCTGTGCCACGTGTCGCCTTCGGATCAGTTGCAAATCCTAGATTGTGGCTCCTGATTGATTTCTTCAGGAGGCTTCAGCTTGCGGAAAGACCTGAAGAGCAGCACGTCATAGAGAACTTTTGCACCTCCTCCAAGGAGCAGCGGCGCTGAGAACGAGAACGCCTGCATCGTCACTCCGGCGACTCCGGACCCAACCGCCCAAAACAAATTGCGAGCGAGATTAGTGACCCCACTGGCAAATGTTCGTTCGGTAGGTCTCACTAGCGCTGCCACATAAGACTGTCGCGTGGGAACGTCCATCTCGACCAGCGCCTCACGGAAAAGAAAGAACAAGACCGCCCATTTGAACGAAGGCGCAAACGGAACAGCCATCAGAAAAAGGCTGGAGGGGAGATGAGTAAACACCATCGTGTTGACGAGCCCGATGTGACGAGCAAGCCATGCTGCTCCAAGATGGGAGCAAGCGTTGAGGATATGCACTGCAAAGAAAACGACACCCAGTTCTTGTTCCGCAATTCCGAAGCGCCGGAAGAACCAATACGCAACTAGGGCGTCTGTCAGAAAACCTCCGCCGAAAGCGTCCAGTGAAAAAAATGCCGCGATCCTTGTGACGACCGTTCTGCATGCGGCGCTAATTTCAATTTTTGGCGATGTAGCCGCCCTGGGGCCATCAACTTCAACCGCAGACGAAAGGCACAGGTAAATGCCTGTCACTACGAGACAGAGAATCGAATGTCCGATGAATACCAGTCGATACGAAGTTAGGACTGCGAGAGACATCTCGTGCTGAAGCAGTAGCGGCAAACCTGCGCCCAAGGCTCCCAGTGATCCTCCACCATCCAGGAGTACGTTGTACCAAGCCAAACCCCAGGTGCGTCTTGGTTCCGAAACCAATCCCGGAACTATGGCTTGATCCAGAGCGTACGCTGCTGAACGGTCCGTACCTGTGCCGTTCAGCATTCCTACGAATACCAGGATCGCCAGCAAGGGCGCGCTCGGGGATAGCGCTAGCGCGATACCACCAACGGCGCTCATAAGAGAGAGGAAAACCAGAAACCTTTTGCGCCCGATTCGATCAGCGCTAAGCGTCATTAATACTGTCGCAAACGCCGAACCGGCTAATCCCATTGCAATAATCAGCCCGATTGCAGTCGACGATAGCCCAGACCTGAAGAGGAAAATTCCCAGCACTACGCCCATCAGTCCCACGCCAAAAGAACGCAACAAACCTGCTGCGTTGATTAACGCGAGGTCGCGTTTGGGATGAAGCGTCATTACTTTTCTTGTACGTAGGCGTACAGCGCATCAGAGATGGGAAACTGCCGATTTAGTCGCTCATCGGAAATGCCCAAGACAGCAAATCCCTGAGCAATGGACCGTAGACCGATGCCGTCGGGAGCAACGCTCTCCCGGCTCTTTACATCGGCGGCACGCACGATGAGCGCCAGTTTCTGGAGCGCCGGGTCGGCAACTGCATAGTCTTCAAGAATGGCTTCCAACGAGCAGCGAGATCCTCGATGATTCAGCTTGATTGCCTCAATCTTCGGTGCATCGAAGGGAATCGTACCATGCACTTTGGCCTGTTCGAGCAGGTCCTTCGCGTCAACGAAAAGAAACTCGGCCTGTGGATCAACGAACCGCTTTATCAGCCAGGGGCAGGCAACACGGTCCACTTTGACGTTTTTCCGTGTGATCCATTTCATATTCACCTCATGGACGCCAAGAGTATGTGAATTTGATGGCGAAGCGATTCTCGTAATACTGCGGCGGGTTCGCCGCGACCAGGCTCGCAAAACGCTGGCCGGCTGTGTATATGAAAAATAGATCACTGTCCGGACGATAATTCCACCTTAAGCGAATGTTCGCGCTTGCTGCCTGAGTGTTGGCCGTATCCATCTGAAGTAATGCCGAGAGAGTCAGGAAACGTGAGAACGAGTAGTTGGTTTGAAAACTGCCGAACACAACCGAGAAATTTCCTAAGGACTGAGGCAAGACTTTGCCAGTCCCGTCAGTCACGAATCCCAGACGAAACCTGTTCCACTGCTCGGCGAAGCTGAATGAGAGCCGTTCGTTTGCACGATACGTGGCACGGAGCCGAGCTTCGTTCAAGCGTCCGTTATAGTACGTGCCGAAACGTTCGAAAAATCTGACCATCAGCCTGCGATCCTGTGGCGATCCGTATGTGAGTTGATGGCGCGTCCAGTGGTATTCACCCACGGGAATGAAGATGTTTTTGTAGATATTGAACGGAGTGATCAGCCGCTGCGTAAATACGTCCACGATGTCGTCGTCGCTATACGCACCATTATTGAATTCGATGCGAAACGTGCTCTGCCATTCTTGCGTTTGCAGAACATGGTTCGTGTCCGGTGCGTGAAAGATGAAGCCTTCGAAATTGAGTTCGCGCACACCGCGCAGTTTCGGCCGCGGCTTGAAGTTCACATCGGCATAGTCGCAGATGCAGTCATTGCGTTCGAGAAATCCGACTTCGGGATTGAAATTGGGCCCCACCTTCCGATGCTGCGCGAAACCTTCGAACCAGCTGTTTTGATAATTGAGCCCCGCGCCTACATCGGTTTGTCCGGACGAGAGCCCAGGTGTTCGTGTCTGCGCAGCGTACCCGGTGAGCACAAGATCCTTATGGAAGACCAGGCGAGTATCTGTACCGCTCGTCTGGTTGAAACTGTCGAACGGATTCCCGGAACGTTTATCGATTCCCATTACTCCAATGTAGGAACCGCCCCACAACGAGCGTTTCACGCGTGCGACTGCGTAGTTCGCGTAAGGGTTTGGGCCGGAACGTCGGGTCTCCACGTCCATCGCGCCCAATTCAAAACCGTCGATTGATCCGGTAATCTTTCCTCCGCCATTGATCGGGACCTCCTCGCCGGTGATCGGGTCAATACCAATCTGACGGCTGAAGAACAGCAGGTCTCCGCTATCCCCACCCAATTGGAAATTGAAGACTCCAGCATTCTCTAGGAAAAACTGACGCTTCTCCGGAAAGAACAGTTTGTAGGGAGTGAGATTGAACTGCAGGGTATCGACATCAGCATCCGCGAAATCCGTGTTCACGGTGAAGTTGGCCACCACGTTTGAACGGAGGCCAAGCTTCACATCGACACCGCCTGTGTGCAGTGCGCTCGTCCCCGGAGTGTATCCAGTACCTGCCGCACTTGGCGGAAAATGGCTGAATCCCGTCAAGCCGTATGGCTTTACGATGAACAGCCTGCCGCTGCCTATATCGGAGATCCCATGCAGATCGCCGGCTTGACTAATCCTTGCCGCCCCAAACGCCCGCCTCCAACCAGACCAGAGATCTTCTTCGTTCTTGCGACGTATAAAGCGTTTGAAGTTGAGCCCCCAGACCACATCTCTGGATTGCATGAAATTCAGAGTCGAAAACGGAATGGCAATGGTGGCTGTCCAGCCTTCTTTTGTAATGCGTGCGTCTGAAATCCACACACCGTCCCAGCCTGGATCACCGTCTCCGGTGTCCGTTTCTGTTCGCTGTTCCTCCGTTATTAGAGCGTCACGCTGTGTGCCTCGCGGGTTGAATTGAAAAACATAGGCGTTTCTGCGGTCATGGGCTGAATCGATGATGATTTCGAAGTAGTCATCTAGCTCTTGACTGACGTCACGCCGCAATTCGCTCGCGACGATCTTGCTTGCATCGGAATCGAAGCAGAGAACCCCAAAGTACACGTCGTGCTTGTCGTAAAGAACTCGAACTTCGGTCTTTTCCGTTGGCGTTTGTCCTTCGAACGGTTCCCGCTGTAGAAAATTCGTAATCGGGTTCGCTATTTGCCACTCGGGGTCATCCAGTGTGCCATCGAGTTTAGGTCGACGCTCCACGCGACTTGCTTTCGCTCCCCGTGCGGGCTCTTGAACACCTGCCTGGCTTTCCTTGTGCCGAGGGGCATCCTGCTGCGCAATGAGCGGAGACGCAACCCAAACCAGCACCATCAGTAAGCAATGTGCGGCTCTCATGTCCCGGAAGACTGGCCGCGTCGTTACCGATGCACTGGGATACCGAGAGCCTCGGTGGCAATGATAAGTGTTAGGTCGGAGAACCTTGTCCATATTCAGGGCACAAGTTCACTGCGTCGGAACAAATACTTTGATCGCTGCTGATTGCGAGCCTTGGCGACGCACTGCCAAGAACAAACGATCAAGGTCCGGCGAGAAAAAACTCGTTCGTGCCCCTTTGTCCGTGGTTATGCGTGCCGACTCCGCGTAATGATCGGCATCCTGCTCTTGAAAAACGGAAATCGCACCGTCGCCGCCGCTCGCGTAGATTCGTTTTCGAGATTTGTCATAGAACACGTCGTCGCAGTCGCCGACAGCCGGGAGCTTCTGAACGACCTTTCCTGTACTCGTGTCGAAGACGAGCAGGCGCGCCGGCATTCGCGTGACAACGAAGAGCCTGTGCTCGCTTTCATTAAGGGCCATGGGATAGTTGGCAAATGCCATGTCGGTCTTCCAGGTCGCGAGGATGGTGTGCTTCTCTCGATCAACAACAGCGACCTTTCGCGACTTAGGAAGATTTACATAGATTCGGGGACTGTCTCTCTCAAGCTGAAACGATTCGGGATGGGCGTCGAGTTTGATGTCAGCGACTTTGTTCCCGTCGCCATCGATTTCACCCAGTGCGCCGCTACCGTAGCCAACGTAGATTCGCTTGTGGGCAGAATCGTAGCGCAAATTGTCGGCGTCATCGCCGTAGTCCAATGTCTTAACAGGTGCATAGGAACTCGCATCGAACACGCGAACAGTGCCGTCGTTTCCGTCCGCAGCATATAGCCGGTTCGCTTCAGGTACATAAAGTACGCCTTGCGGCTCTTTGAGTTGACCGATTGTCTTTGCTCGTCTACCGACCTTAAGATCGATGATTTCTAATGTGTTGTTGCCGAGCGCTGAAACAAAGAGTCTATCGCCTTGGACGTCGATAGACATGTGATCGATTCGCCCCTGTACGTCTGACAGTTCAATCGTTTTTTCCAATCGAAGAGGCTGAACTGATTGTGCCCATGACAGTCCAGCCAAGGCAGCAAGGATGATGAATAGCCTCATGTTGAAATCCCCATTTCAATGCTTTTGCGCTCCGACCACTTCGTACACGATCATGCGACAACAGGTGGCCCGTTCTCCTGCTGCTCCGGTGCATACACTCGATGCGTTGCTGTGTCCATGGCAAGGCTGTGCACCATTTTCTGCACGGCAAAATCTTCCAGTTTTCGATAGTGATCGGCGTCATCTTGC
>Ga0075435_100004041_pt1 | contig 10031 bp, 9 predicted proteins | sample RhiMethybrSRZTD4_FD_75302 | JGI IMG/M metagenome (GOLD analysis project Ga0075435, IMG submission 75302) | Populus rhizosphere microbial communities from Tennessee, USA - Rhizosphere MetaG P. TD hybrid SRZTD4 | ecosystem: Host-associated > Plants > Roots > Rhizosphere > Soil | place: USA... | reverse complement strand
GACGCCTGGGTCGTGGAGCACGGGCTCGAGGCGGTCCCCGTCGACGGCGCCGCCCTTGCGACGGCCATCAAGTCCGCCCTCGGCACGCGTCCCCGCCGACGCAAGAAGGTCGCCTAGCCGTGGCAGGCAAGCGCCGGTTGCTCATCGGAGCCGCCAGATGGGCGCTCGGCATCGCCATCCTCGTCTTCCTGCTTCTCCGCTTCGACTTCGAAGCCGTGGCGCTCACGCTGCGCCACGTCGACCTCCGCATCGCGGTGCCGGCGCTCGCCGGCCTCGTCGCCGTCCATCTGCTGGGGGCCACCGCCTGGCGCGAGCTGACGATCCTGCTCGCCGGCGTCCGGCTCCCGTGGCGGACGACCGTCACCCAGTACTACGCCGCGCAGGCGGTGGGCAGCATCACGCCAGCGAACCTGGGTGCCGATGCCTACCGCCTGGCCGCCGCCCGCCACCCCGGGGCCGGCTGGACGACCCTCCTGCTGCCGATCGTCGTGCAGCGCGTCACGAGCTACGTCGCGCTCAGCCTCGTCTCGCTCGTTGGGCTCGCCCTCCTCCCGTCGTCGTTTGCCACCCGCCTCCTCGTCCTCTCCGGCGTGGTGCTCACCCTGGTCACCGCGGCCGTCCTGCTTGCCGTGCGCCGGCCTCACCTCTTCGCCGGCCCACTCCGCCTCCTGCCTCGCCGCCTGCGCCCCGTAGCGCCGGACACTGCGCTGCCGAGGCGCGCCTGGACCGCGGCACTGGCGAGCGGAATCGGGCTCGCGTTCCTGTTCCACGCCACGAGCATCGCGCTCGTCTACGCCCTGGTCGTCGCCCTCGGCGGGTCCGGCTCCCCGTGGCCGGTGCTTGCCGCCATCGCCGTGGCCCGACTCAGCATCCTCATTCCGCTGTCGCCGAGCGGCCTCGGCTTCCAGGAGGCGGCGCTCTCGGTCCTCTTCCTGCAGATCGGCCTCCCCGCGGACATGGCGCTGGCGACCGCCCTGCTGAATCGCGCCGCGCTGGTCGCGACCATGGCGCTCGGCGCCGGGTTCATCGCATCGGGGCAGACGGCGCACTCCGCGGCCACCAGGGGGCTCACCACGCCAACCGCCTGAGCCGCGGTTGACCGGGCGGCTAGGATGCAGCGGTGTCAAAGGGATCCATCGGCCTCGAGCCGGAGCTGAACGCCTACCTCGAACGGGTCGGGGTCCGTGAGCCGGACGTGCTGCGCCTCCTCCGTGAGGAGACCAGCACGATGCCAGAGGCCAACATGCAGATCGCGGCAGAGGAGGGCGCCTTCCTGGCGCTCCTTGTCAAGCTGATCGGCGCCCACCGGATCCTCGAGGTGGGCACCTTTACCGGCTACTCATCGACCGCGATGGCGCTCGCCCTCCCCCCGGATGGGCGGATCGTGTGCTGCGACATCTCTCGCGAGTTCACCGATGTCGCCCTCCGAACCTGGTCCGCCGCCGGGGTCGCGGATCGCGTGGAGCTGCACCTCGGCCCGGCCATCGAGACCCTCGACGAGCTGCTCGCGAAGGGGGCGGCGGGCACCTTCGACCTTGCCTTCATCGACGCCGACAAGACGAACTACGCCGGCTATTACGAGCGCTCGCTGCGCCTCGTGCGGCCCGGGGGCCTGATCGCCATCGACAACGTGCTGTGGAGCGGTCGAGTCGTCGACGCAGCCGAGACCGACGCCGATACCGAAGCGATCCGCGCCATCAACCAGGCAATCGCCGCCGACGAGCGAGTCGACGTGGCGATGGTCCCGATCGCCGACGGGGTGACGCTGGCCCGCATCCGCTGACCTGACCCTTGCGCCCCCGGATTAGGCTGTGCGGGCCGATGGCGCCGGTTTCGGCCGCCACACGGCCGCAGAAGGAGGAAGCGACGTGCGCTTCACACCGGGTGCCATTCTCCTGCTCATCGCGGTGATCCTGTTCCTGGCCGCGGCCTTCAAGGTCAACCTGGGGTCACTGGATCTCGTCACCTTGGGGCTGGCAGCCTTCGCAGGATCGTTCCTGCTCGGGAAGGCGATGTAAGGAGAGCTGCTCTAGCGCTCCACCTGCACGCCGTGCCAGAACGCGAGGTAGCCCTCGACGTTCTTCGCGGCGGGCAGGGTCTCCGGGTAGAACCACGCCGCGTCGCGGTTGACTGCGCCGTCGACCTCAAGGTCGTAGTAGCTGGCGGTCCCCTTACAGCTGCAGACGCTGTGCGTCTCAGACGGGCGCAGGAACTCGCTGCGGACGGCATCGGGCGGGAAGTAGACGTTCCCCTCGACGATCTCGAATTTGTCGCTCTCGGCGATGACTTCGCCGTTCCATGTTGCGCGGGCCATGGGCGGATCGTAGCGCAGGCGGCGCCGGAGGGACACCCGGCGCCACCTGCGCTACTGAGCTAGACCGCCATCGGCACCGGCTCGGGCGCCTCCTGCGGCTCGTACGCGACGTCGACCAGCTCCCCCGCGAGGTAGGCGTCGTACGCGGCCATGTCGAAGTAGCCGTGGCCCGACAGGTTGAAGAGGATGACGCGCTTCTCCCCCGCCTCGCGCGCCTCGAGCGCCTCGTCGATCGCCGCCCGGATGGCGTGCGACGACTCGGGCGCGGGGATGATCCCCTCCGTGCGCGCGAACTGGATTGCCGCATCGAAACAGGTGTTCTGGGCGTACGCGCGGGCTTCGATGAAGCCCAGCTCGTAGAGGTGGCTGACCATCGGCGCCATGCCGTGGTAACGCAGCCCGCCCGCGTGGATGGGGGCCGGCCGGAAGCCGTTCCCCAGGGTGTGCATCTTGACCAGCGGGGTCATCCCCGCCGTGTCGCCGAAGTCGTAGCGGTACTCGCCCTGCGTCAGGGATGGGCACGATGCCGGCTCAACGGCAAGGAAGCGCGTCTTCGCGTCCTTGGTCAGCTTGTCGCGCAGGAAGGGGAATGCGATCCCGCTGAAGTTCGAGCCGCCCCCGGCGCAGCCGATGACGATGTCCGGGACCTCTCCCGCCATGGCCATCTGCTGGATCGCCTCCTGCCCGATCACGGTCTGATGCAGGAGCACGTGGTTCAGAACGCTGCCGAGCGAGTACTTCGTGTCGTCGTGCGTTGCCGCCACCTCGACCGCCTCGCTGATGGCGATCCCCAGGCTCCCGGTCGAGTCCGGATCGGCGGCCAGGATGGCCCGCCCCGCATTCGTCTCGGTCGACGGTGAGGGGACCACCGACGCGCCGAAGGTCTGGATGAAGCTGCGCCGATACGGCTTCTGCTCGTAGCTGATGCGCACCATGAAGACCTTCGTCTCGATGTCGAAGAGGCTTCCGGCGAAGGCGAGGGCGCTCCCCCACTGGCCGGCGCCCGTCTCGGTGACGAGCTTCCTGATCCCTTCCTCGCGGTTGTAGAAGGCCTGGGCGATGGCCGTGTTCGGCTTGTGGGAGCCGGCCGGGCTGACGCCCTCGTACTTGTAGTAGATGTGGGCCGGGGTATCGAGCTTGCGCTCCAGGCCCAGCGCCCGGATGAGCGGCGAGGGCCGGTAGATGCGATACGCCTCGCGCACCGGCTCGGGGATCTCGATGAACCGCTCCGCGCTCACCTCCTGCTTGATGAGCTCCATCGGGAAGAGCGGCGCCAGGTCGGCCGGGCCGATCGGCTCCTTCGTCCCCGGATGAAGGACCGGCGGCGGCGGTGCCGGCAGGTCCGCCGCGATGTTGTAGTAGTGCGTCGGCAGCTCGCTTTCCGGGAGCGTGAACCGGCGCTGCTGTGGCTGGGACATCGGTGACCTCCTGAGAACAACAAACCCCTTCGTCTTGAAAGGACGAGGGGGTCTTCTCGTGGTGCCACCTTTGTTCCCCGGTGTTCTCACCCGGGCTCTTTCGACCGCGGCCCGCCGTTGCCGGCTGGCGATGGTCTCGGCTTTGCTATCGGTGCCTCTCCGCCGGTCGCTACTGATGAAGCCGATGCCTCGCGTTCGCTCCCGGAGCTCCCGGGTCCATTCGCCGGTCGCGCCGCCGCCGGGGTCCCACTGCTCCCGGCTCCCTGTGGGCTCGCCTGACCGGGTACTCGTCCCGATCGTCGCCGTCTTCAGATGTGCCGCGGACGGTACGCGGTGCCAGAATCGCTGTCAAGGTGAAGCGCGGCGGCCTCCTGGTCCTCTACGACCGTGATTGCGGCCTCTGCTCGCGGATCGCACAGGCGCTTCGGATCCTCGACTGGAGGCAACAGCTCAGCCTCGTCCCCCTGCAAGAGGCGAGTGCGACGCTCGGCGGCGAGACTCCGTCGGTGGAGGCCCTGCTCGAGGCCCTGCACGTGAGGCGTGCAGCAGGGACCTGGCTGCGAGGCGGTGCCGCCGCACTCGCCATCGCCGATGCGATCCCGGCGCTCGTTTCGCTTGGCTGGGCTGGGCGGCTGCCCATCCTCCGGCACCTCGTCGAGCCGACGTATCAGGCCGTCGCTCGTCATCGGGACCGGCTGGGCCGCTGGTTCGGTGCGTCGCGTTGCCGCTTCCCCGGGGACCAGGCCGCGCTCAGGGCTCGGAGGAACGAGCCTCCGCCGAACGGGCAGGGAGGGTCAGCGGCAGGCTGACGATGAAACAGGTCCTCCCCGGCTCGGATTCGAGGTCGATCCGGCCGGCATGGCGGACGATCACCTGGTGGCTGATGTGGAGGCCGAGCCCGCTCCCGATCCCCGGCGGCTTGGTGGTGAAGAACGGCTCGAAGATCTTCGACGCGACGTCGGGCGGGATGCCGGGTCCGGTGTCACAGATCGTCACCCGTACCTCGTCGTCGACCCGCTCGGCCCGGATCGAGATCGCGCCCTTGCCGTCCATCGCATCGGCGGCGTTATCGATCAGGTTGGTCCAGACCTGGTTCAGCTCGGATCCCCAGGCCTCGATCTCGGGCAGATCCGGGTCGTACTCGCGCGTCACCTCGATCCCTGCCTTGAGCTTGTGGCGCAGGATCACGAGCGTGTCGTCGAGCCCCTTGCGCACGTCGATGCGCTGCACCGGGGCCTGGTCGAGGTAGGCGTACGACTTCACCGCGCCGACGATCTCGCTGATCCGGTCGCCGGCCATCCGTACCTCGCCGATCAAGGCCTCGACCGTTGCCGTCGCAGCCAACCATGCCGCCGCCTCCTCGGTGGCGGCCGGATCCAGACCGGCGAGCGCGCCACGTAGCTCGTCACTCGTCCATCCGGCGTCCACCAGCGCGGCCGCCATCTCCGTATCGCCGATGAGCGCGTCGATCTCGTCGACTGCATCGGCGCGATCCAGGGCGTCGAGCGGCGGGTGGCCGGCGGGACGGAGGTCGGTCAGCTCATGCGGTGGGTGGAGCGCGTTGCGAGCCGCGATCGCCGCATCGAGCGCCTCGACCGAGCGCCGGATGGCGGCCGCGGGGTTGTTCAGCTCGTGCGCCAGGCCGGCTGCGAGCGTCCCCAGGCCCGCCAGCTTCTCGCGCTGCCGAAGCGTGGCCTCCATCCCGCGGAGCCGGCCAATGACCGTGCGGATGATCCCCAGCGCGAAATCGGGCCCGCCGGAGAGCAGCTCGCGCACCGCCGCGTACGGGATGCGCAGCACCTCGGCATCGGTGGTCGCCCGCACGGACGCCATCCGATGGCCGCGCTCGAGCGCGGCCAGCTCGCCCTGGATCGCGCCCGGCCCGACGCGAGCCAGCGGGATCTCGCTCGTGCCGGAGCGCTTCGTGACGTCGAACTCGCCGGAGACGACGACGAAGAGGTCATCGGCCTGGTCGCCCTCGCTGATCAGGAAGTCGCCCTCGCGCAGCGACATCGGGATGGCCAGAGCAGCGAGCCGCTCGAGGTGCTCGGGCGGGACCTCGGCGAAGATCGGGGTGGCGCGCAGCGCGTCGAGCGCCATCGGCCTAGAGCCCGGCCAGGTACTGGTGCACGAACTGGACCGCCATGGCGCCCTCGCCGACCGCGCTCGCGATCCGCTTTACGGACCGATGTCGCACGTCGCCGGCGACGAAGACGCCGGGCAGGCTGGATTCGAGCAGGAACGGGTCGCGGTCGATCCCCCACCCAGCGGGTGGCTTGCCGTTCTCGATCAGCGCCGCACCGGTGAGCACAAAGCCGCCCGGGTCGCGGACGACGATCCCCTCCAGCCAGTCGGTGCGCGGCTGCTGCCCGATGAAGACGAAGATCGCTGCGATCGGCAGCTCCTCCTCGCCACCGGGTCCTGTGACGACAATCGAGGCGAGGTGGCCGTCTCCGTGGACCGCACTGATCGCGGTCTCATAGCGGACCTCGACGTTGGGGAGCGCGTCGATCTGGTCGACCAGGTACTGGCTCATCCCCGACAGCGCCGGGGTGCGGACCATGAGGACGACGCGCTCCGCGAAGCGCGACAGGTAGACCGCCGCCTGGCCGGCCGAGTTGCCGCCGCCGACGACGCCGACCTGCTGGCCGCGGTAGAGGACTGCCTCGGTCGTCGCAGCTCCGTAGTAGACGCCGGCGCCGGCGAGCTCCGCAGCCCCCGGCACGTCGAGCTGCCGGTAGCTGACCCCTGTCGCGACGACGACCGTCTGGCACGAGACGTCGCCCGCCGCGGCCAGGGTCACGACGCGGTACGGGTCCTCGCGCCGGATCCCGGTCACCTCGTCCGGAGTGAGGATCTCGGCGCCCAGCCGCCGCGCCTGCGCGAGTCCGCGGCGGGCGAGATCTCCACCAGAGAGGCCCGCTGGAAAGCCGAGATAGTTCTCGATCCGGCTCGTGGTGCCGGCCTGCCCGCCGGGCGCCTCCTGCTCGACCAGGATCGTCTTGAGCCCCTCGCTGGCGCCGTAGACCGCGGCGGCCAGCCCGGCCGGTCCGCCGCCCACGATCACCATGTCGTAGAACGGGAGGCCCGCCTGCATCTGGAGTCCCACCTTCTCGGCAATCTGGCGGGTGGTCGGGTCGCGGAGGGTCGTCCCGTCGGCGAAGAGCAGGAGAGGTATCGCCGGGTCCGGCGCTTCGCCCTCGGCCACGGAGGCGGCCAGGCGGCGCCCCTCCTCGTCGCTCTCAGGGTCGAGCCAGGCATACGGCACCTGGTTGCGCGTCAGGAAGTCGCGAATGAGGTGCCCGCTCGGCGCCCACCGCCCCGCCAGCAGCCGAACGCCTTCGAAGGCAGGGCGGAACGTGGCGCTCCAGTCCGACAGGAGGTCGTCGAGGATCGGGTAGAGCTTCTCGTCGGGGGGATCCCAGGGCTTCAGGATGTAATGGTCGAGCCGGATGTCGTTGATGGCGCGGATGGCGACGTCGGTATCGGCGTAGGCGGTGAGGAGGACGCGGCGGGCATCGGGCTGCAGCTCAATGGCCTGGCCCAGGAACTCGATACCGGTCATCTGCGGCATCCGCTGATCGACGAGGAAGAGCGCGACGGTGCTTCCGCGCAGGGTCAGCTGGCGGACCGCCTCCAGCGCATCGGCCCCCGAGTTGGCGGCGACCACCCGGTAGGTCTCCCCATAGCGCGCGCGCAGGTCCCGCTCAACCGCGCGCAGGACGGGCAGATCGTCGTCGACGGTCATCAGGACCGGCTTGGTAGCCATGGAGCGTCGAGTCTACGATGCCGCGTGCTCCGGCCATCGGTCAGACGCTAGCATCGCGGCTGTGACCAGCCCTGACCGCGCCGATGTGGTGATCATCGGTGGCGCGATCGTCGGCAGCGCGGTCGGGACCTTTCTCGCCCGGCGGCCCGACTGGCACGGGCGGGTCGTCATCGTCGAGCGCGACCTCACCTTCCGCACCTCATCGACGACCCTCTCCGCGGCCTCCATCCGGCTCCAGTTCAGCACCCCGCTGAACATCGAGATCAGCCGCTTCGGCGTCGAGCTGATCAAGCACCTGGACGCCTTCCTTGGCATCGAGGGAGAGCCCGCTCCCGAGGTCGACTTCGTGGAGGGCGGGTACCTCTTCCTCGCCACCGAGGCGGGCCTGCCGATCCTCGAGAGCAACCACACGGTGCAGCGCGAGCACGGTGTGCAGGTCGCCCTCATGAGCCCGATGGAGCTGCGCGACCGCTTCCCGTGGATGCACGTGGACGACCTGGCGGGCGGCTCGCTCGGCCTTGCCGACGAGGGCTGGTTCGATGCCTATGCCCTGCTGCAGGCGTTCCGCCGCAAGGCCCGCTCGCTCGGCGTTGAGGTGGTGACCGGCGAGGTTTCCGAGGTGCTGCGCGACCACGGCCGCGCCACCGGCGTCCGCCTCGCCGATGGACGCGAGATCGGCGCCGACTGGGTCGTCAATGCGGCTGGCCCGCGGGCTGGCGCCGTGGCGGCCATGGCGGGCCTGGAGCTGCCGGTCAGCCCCCGCAAGCGGATGGTCTTCCATTTCGACTGCCGCACGCCCGTCGCGAGCCCGCTCACGATCGACACGTCGGGCGTCTACTTCCGGCCGGAAGGCCCCAACTACATTGCCGGATCGTCGCCGCGCGGCGACCAGCCGGACCCCGATACGCTCGACCTCGAGGTGGATCGTTCCTGGTTCGACGAGGTCGTCTGGCCAGCCATGGCCCATCGGGTTCCCGCGTTCGAGGCGGTACGGCTGCTCGATGCCTGGGCCGGCCACTACGAGGTGAACACCCTCGACCACAACGCGGTCATCGGGCCGCATCCGGACCTGCCGAACTTCCTGTTCGCGAACGGCTTCTCCGGGCATGGCCTGCAGCAGGCGCCAGCGGCGGGCAGGGCGCTGTCGGAGTGGATCGCGACGGGTGACTACGAGACGATCGACGTCCGGCCGCTCGGCTACGAGCGGATCGCTGCGAATCGGCCGTACCGCGAGCTGAACGTCATATGAGGCCGGCCTCTGGCATTTCTGGAGATGCTGTTCGCATGGACCGGCCGACCATTGTGGCTACGCTCGCCGACCCAGCGGCTTCGAAGGACCCGTCAGTCGCGCTCCTGAAAAACCGCCGCTACCTCGAGGCACTCGAGCGCGCCGGCGCCACCCCCCTGCCCCTCGACGAGCGTTCCACCAGGGAGGAGCGGCACGCGGCGTTTGCCCGGATGGACGGGCTGCTCCTCTCCGGCGGAGCGGACATCGACCCAGCCCGCTACGGAGAGGTGGTCGCGGGAACACGCTCGGTTGAGCCGGGGCGCGATGCCCTCGAGGACGAGGCGTTCCACGCGGCTTGGAGCGCGGGCGTGCCGGTCCTGGGCGTGTGCCGTGGCCTGCAGGCCATCAACGTCTTCGCCGGCGGCTCGCTGCTCCAGCACCTCGACGGCCACGAGGGCGAGCCCTACCCGTCGCCGGCGTTCGCGCGGCATCGCCTCGAGCTGACCGGGGACTCGCGACTGGCACGCATCCTCGACGCGGAGGAGGATCTCGAGGTCAACAGCTACCACCACCAGGCGATCACCCCCGACCGTCTCGCGCCGGGCCTGCGGATCGCTGCCACCGCGGAGCACGACGGAGGTGGCGAGCTGGTCGAGGCCGTCGAGTCGACCGACGATGGGCGCTGGCTCGTCGGCGTGCAGTGCCACCCCGAGCGGACCGAGTCCTCGCCGCCGGTCTTCGAGCGCCTGTGGGCCGCCTTCGTCGCCGCCTGCGGCGAGGCCGCCGAGCGACGCAGCGCAGAGGGCTGAGGGCCCTTGCGTCAGTGCCCGATGGGCGGGCCGAGCAGCAGGGGCATCCCCAGGCGGTGGCCGTAGAGGGGCCTGAACCGCTCTGTGCTGTACATCGTCGCGACGTCGATGTGCCGCGGCCCGAGCGCCGGATCGGGGAGTGGCGCGTGCGCGTACTTGCCGTCGCGGATCGCCACCATGCGGCCGCTCGCCCCATCGGCCAGCAGATCGACGGCGACGTTCGCGAAGGTCGTCGCCACCATCTGGTCGAGCGCATCGGGGTCGCCGCTGCGCAGGTCGTAGGTGAGGTCGGAATGGACCGTCTCGACGCCGGTGCGGCGGTGGAGCTCATCGGCCAGGGTTGAGCCGATGTCGACCGGGCGGCGGTGACCGTACTGGTCCGGTTCCCCGTACTCCTGGAGCGAGCCGCCGCTCCAGGCGGCGCCCTCGGAGGCGATCACCAGCGCGTATCGGCTGGGGTTGGCCATCCGGTCCTCGGAGAGCAGGGTCGCCA
>Ga0075435_100004037_pt1 | contig 10036 bp, 7 predicted proteins | sample RhiMethybrSRZTD4_FD_75302 | JGI IMG/M metagenome (GOLD analysis project Ga0075435, IMG submission 75302) | Populus rhizosphere microbial communities from Tennessee, USA - Rhizosphere MetaG P. TD hybrid SRZTD4 | ecosystem: Host-associated > Plants > Roots > Rhizosphere > Soil | place: USA... | reverse complement strand
CTGATGCGAATTCTGCTGATCGGCGCGGCCGGACAACTGGGCCAGGACCTGCTTCCCATGCTGGAAATACGGCGGCATGAGGTGAAGGCACTTACCCACGAAGAACTGGAGATCTGCTCTGCGGAAGCGGTGCGGCAGCAGATCGCGAACGCGCGGCCGCAATGTGTAATCAACACGGCCGCGTTCCACCGAGTGGATGAATGCGAAGATCAGGCGGAGAAAACTTTTGCGGTGAACGTATTCGGAGTTCGCAATCTGGCACAGAGCGCGGAAGAAGCCGGCGCCGCCCTGGTACACTTCAGCACCGATTATGTTTTTGGCGGGGAGAAACGCACGCCTTATAAGGAGAGCGACCTGCCACAGCCGCTTTCGGTTTATGCCATCTCGAAGCTGGCGGGCGAATTTGCCGCCCGCCGCTACTGCTCGCGTCATTTTGTGGTCCGCACCTGTGGCCTCTATGGCATGGGCGGCAGCCGCAGCAAGGGCGGCAATTTTGTGGAGACTATGCTGCGGCTGGCGGCGCAGAAGAAAACCATTCGCGTGGTCGCTGATCAGGCTGTTACTCCCACCTCGACCGCGGACCTGGCGGCTCGCGTGCTGCCGCTGATTGAATCGGAGCGCTATGGGTTGTATCACATGACCAGTGCCGGCCAGTGTTCCTGGTACGACTTCGCTGCCGAAGTGTTCCGGCTGGCCAAGGTTAAGGCCGAACTACATCCCACCGACAGCCAGAGCTTTGGCGCCAAAGCCCGCCGTCCAGCTTATTCCGTGCTCGACAACTGTCAAATGCGCTCGGCCGGCATTGCCGAATTCCGTCCCTGGCAGGAGGCCCTGGCAGAGTACATTCGTCGCCGCTGCGGGCAGTAATCCGCCAATCTGGTTCTGAACCGCCTCCAATATTTGCAGGCATGGAGCAACAGCGCGCTGAATCTTTCCCGAGATCCGGCTCATCGTCATAGTTCTTGAGCTGGTCCGAAATTCATTCCGGGAACTTGCGGGAGAACGGCGTCTACTGGCCAAAGGCGTGGGCAGGAAATGAAACCGGCCCGCCAGCACTGTCGTTAGGGCTGGCAGGAGCATGCACCAGCGCGCAGGCTTGCTCGTGAAGTCCGGACCTCACCGTCGCGTAAGCCGCTACCGTTGTATTTTGCGGAATGGCTCCCACATAACCGATCCAACCCGCCCTCCTGGCAGTGCGCGATCCAAGCCGGACGCTCAAATCCGGCCGCCAGATGCCAGGTGTCGCGTAACCAATGATTCTTCCGCCACCGGCGAACACAATCTCGTTTACCACCTCGTGCCGGTACGGATCCCAGGCCCAACCAGAAAGGCGCAAACCGGAGCCGGCGCTCTGGACGATGGATTCAGCGGTTGTTACCTCTCCCCAGCAGGATTGAGGACGCATGCGGTAAACCGCAGACAGGGGCTGATTCAGATGTCGGGCCAGTGCGGTAGCGAAGATCGACAATTTCTCTTGCCTGAAAAAGCTCGCCTGCCGCCAGGGGAGTTCAGCATTGGGGTAGACACCGGCAAGCACCTGCGGGTCAAAAACTCCGGTCAGGATCGCCAGCGAAGCTGTGCTGGCGCGCATCCTACGTGCCTCAGCTTGCCGCATCGGGTACTTCAATCGCGCTGCGCCGAGGGCGATTATGAGCAACAATCCAGCTTGGACCACGACGAAGGCCAGCGTACTTCGCCGGCTGACAAATCGCAGCAGCCAAACCGCCAGCGACAACCATAGAAGCAGTGCCACTGTACTGTAACGGCTGGAGAGAGCCTGGTCAGTGCCGAAATGCATCCTTCCGAAGGCCGTCATAGCCGCCGTGCCTAAGACAAATAAAAACAACGATGCCAAAAGCAGCAAAAAAGGGGAGCGGTCAGAGGAAAACAGAATTCTCCATACCAACAGGAGGACAACTATGAGAGCAACCGCGCCAAAAACACCCGCCAGCCATAAATGGCCGAAATCCATTGGGGCGCCAACATATTTCACGATATATAGGGCGATCAGCTCTATGTACCGCGTCCACGGCAAAGAACTGATTTGCGCAGCACGCGTCTTGTAATGGTATAGGTAGGACCCTCCGACCAGGAGCCCGCTGAGCGCCTCAAAAACGATAATGTTTCTGCGACAGCGGTTCAGGACAGCCACCAAAGTCATAATCGGCCAAACAATAATGCCGTTGGCCAGAGAATAAGTCGCCGCCGCTCCTGCCAGCACTGCGAGAGCGGCGCGTTTCCACTGTGTGCCGCGAGGCACGCCGTCGTGCGCACCGCTGCGCAAAACGGCAAGCATGGCCAGGCTGAAAAACAGCCCGACAAGGAAAAATGCCACCTGGAAGCCGCTAACAAAGTTCTCCCACTGCGCTGTCGAGAACAGGCAAACAGCGGAAATCCCCGCTGCCGCCCGCCAAACGGCCCCCCGCATTCTCCCGACCGCTGCGAAGGCATACAGCAGAACAGAGAGCAGCATCAACTGCGCCAGGAAAATGCAGCACAAGGGAAAAATGTCCATGCCATGGAACAGACGATAGTCAAGTAAGAGAACAATCTTAGAAAGCGGGATTCGGTGCTCGTTGTGTTGTGCCCAGAGCCATTGAAGGACGGATGGCTTGGGTCCAGCCAGGAAGATGGAAACGGACCACAAATCCCAAAAAGGCAGACATGTATAGGAACGAACAACCAAGTAGCCCACTGCCGCAATCGTTCCCAGTCCACCGGCCAGGGTAATATAGGACAATATCGATGCGGCGTCAGAGATCGAGTTGCGGTTTTCTTTGTTGCTGGTGGCGGGCATAGAAAGAGTGTTCATGCACTATTTGCAGGTGAACTGGCGCTGCCCAGCGCCGTCGCCTCAACAATCTTGTTTGCGGCTCTCTTAATCCAGCGCATCGGCGCTACGTCTTTTCCGGCCTCGAGAACCGCATCCCATCTGGGCACCAAGCGCCCAGGTTCTAGCTTCTGGCTGCCCGCTGTCCTCGCTGCTGTTTGTTCCGATCTGGGTCGCAGTGTTTTGCAGCATTTTATCCCAGCCTGCCGTTCTTATCGCCCGCAGACTCGAGGAATCCGCCGTGAACACCGCAAATTATTTCTGGCTCGCGTGCTGATGCCGGTACTCAACCATTAGCGGATCCGGACTTGACCTGCCCGGCCGCTGGCAGCAGGCTGCCACATCAGATTTTGTGCACGCGACGAAATGCGTACACATACCACCTTAAGTATTGCGGCAGCCACGCCCACAGGCGGAAACGTGATCGCCCGGCAGTGCGGTGGCGCCAGCACGTGGGCACTTCAACCATGGAATAGCCCCCCAGAAAGGCCTTCACCGTGATCTCGAGGCTCAGTTCGAAGCCGCCCTGGCTCTCGAGAGTCAAGGTGCTCAGCATTTCTCTATCGTAGATTTTGAACGCGTTCGTAGCGTCATGAATGGGAATACCGCGCAGCCAGTGCAGGCTCAGGCCGGCAGTGCGCGAAAGTAACTTCTTGAACCAGGGGCCGCCCTGCTGGCTGCCGCCCTTGATGTAGCGGCTGCCGGCCACCAGCTTGTACCCACGGCGATATAAGTCCAGCATTTCATCCACGCGGCCAAGGTCGTCAGAAAGATCAGCCATGACCACCAGAACCGGGCCGCGCTCCACCTGCTGAAATCCCGTCAAAATCGCGCCTACAACCCCGCCTCGAACATTATTCTGCAGTAGCCGGAGACGCGTCTCGCCTTGGACGGCGAGTTGTTTCACGACCGGAACCGTATCGTCCTCGGGAAAGTCGTGAATTACGAGAACAATAAATTCCGAATGAATCTGCGAACATAACTCCTTCCACAGGGCCGGGAAATTGGCGCCTTCGTTGTAAACGGGAATAAGTATGGTAAGCGGCTCCATCTAGGGCTTGCGCGCCACGACCAGAAATTGCCTGCCCAGCAGTTTCCAGAAGACAGGCATTTGAAGATAAAGGCGAATGAGGGCAGCTGGTGGCGGTTTCTTCCCTTTCATGGTAAAGGGCAAGAACCGTGGAATGGCGCGTTCCACTTGTAATCCGACGATTCCCAGCGCCTCCGCGAGGGAGCGCTCGCTGAGAGGCAGACCATGGTCGAAAAAGTCCCAGTAAACGTCATAGCAGAAGCGAATATTGGGTCCCATCGCCAACAGGTGTCCGCCTGGCCGAAGCACACGGCGAATTTCCCGCAGGCAGTGCTGCAAGGCATCCTTGGCGGGGAGATGCTCGAAAAAATTGCTGCTGAAGACCACATCGACCGAGTCCGAGGGCAGGGCCCAGGCAGTGGTTACATCCTGCGACAAGACGCTGACCTCTGAGCCAGCCCGCGCCGCCGTTGCGGGATTCAAGTCCAGCGCGTACTTAGTTTCGGCCTGGATGTTATTGATGAACTCACAATAGCCCGCACCGACGTCGAGGACCACATCTTTGGGCTGCACCCATTGCTGAAAAAAGCGAGACGTCAGGACCCGCCAGACCCTTTCCCGCTCTTGTTCGCTGCCGGCAAAACGCCTTTCGTAGATGACTTCCAGGTCGTCTTCCATGCTCCACGCTCAGATCTGCCCCACCTCGATCTGCTGGGCAACCCACGGGATGACCTCGTCGAGCGCCTCGCTCAGCGAGGTCTGAGCACGGAAGCCCAGGAGTGTGGCCGCCTTTTCCGTCTGCGGCGAGCGCTCCTGCACATCGTATTCATAAGGCGGGTCGCTGACATAGCGAAAGGGCTTGCTGTTCCCGTGAATCTTTTTCCAGATCATGTCCGCCAGTTCAAGCACGGTATGGCGCGCTGGCGTGGAGAGATTGAAATCCTGGTTGGAGGCCGCCGGGTGTTCGATGCAGAGCCGGATGCCAACGCCCAAATCGCCGCCATAGGTGTAGTGCCGCGCCTGCTGGCCGGATCCCAGGATGTGCAACGGGTCCTGCCCCTTCAACACCTTCTGCACCAGATCGGGCACCACATGCGACATGGCGAGCTTCACATTGCCGCTTTGGATGTCGCGATCGCGCAGAGCCCGTTTTTCGCCCACCCCGACGCAGTTGAAAGGCCGGGCAATGGTGTAGGGCAGGCGGTATTGCTCCCATGCTCCATAAGCGAAATATTCTGTGGCCAACTTTTGAAACCCGTAACTGGAACGCGGCGGAGGCGAGCGCCGCTCCGCCCCCTCGGGAGTAGGAAACTCCGTGGTGGATTCAAAGACCATGCTGGAGGAAAGAACCGTAATCTTCTGCAGACGGCAGTGGCGGTGCGCGTAAATGGCGGAGTCAAACGCGGCTGCCGTGATGCGCTCGTTTTCCGCCAGCAGGTCGTAGGCAAACTCGTGGAAAAACGAGATGCCGCCAATCATGGCGGCGCCAGCCAAAAAATGGTCGCAGTCCCGCAGCAAATCTTTCATCAGCGAGACGTCCTTAGCGTCGCCGCGAACCAGGCGGTAGCCGGGATCGCTGTCATAGGACTTGCGGACTTCGCCATATTTGGTGAAATTGTCCAGCCCAATCACATCATGGCCGCGGCGCAGCAATTCCTCGACCAGGTAACCACCGATAAATCCGGCCGAGCCGGAAACGAGAATTTTCATCGTATCTTCTAAAAACTAGGCCAATGATGCCGCCTGCGTCTGCGGCCGTGACGGCTTGTGGGCCGGCCAAAATCCCCAGACGTCTACCACCAGCTTGTCAGGGGGAAGTTCCAGGTCGCGATAGAGAGCGTGCGGCGCGCCCAGAATCACGATGTCGGCGCACGCGAGCGCCTTCTCCAGAGGAACCAATGACGGATCGGGAACATAAGGATCCGTGCAATACACCTCCCGGGCTTCCACCTGCAGCAGCTTCTTGAGCTTGTAAGACAAGCTGTCGCGCCGGTCATCGGATTCCGCCTTGAAAGCCATGCCCAAGAGGGCCACCGAACGGTTGCTCAGATCGTAGCCGCGCAACTGGCCGACCAGGAAGTTGGGCAAGCCCTCGTTGATCAACATGGCAGCGTGGCCGAGAAAGAAATTGTTGCTGGCAAAGGCGGCAAGCTGCAGCGTGTCCTTCAGCAGGCAGGGGCCGGCGGCAAATCCCGCGCGAGCGAAGCTGCGCATGCGGGGGTATTCGCGGGTGACAGCGTCATGAATCCGGTAAAAGTCCAGGCCATAGCTTTCGGCCAGCATGTAGAACTGGTTGGAAATGGCAAAGTTCAGGTAGCGCCAGCTATTGGTAAACAGCTTGGCCAGTTCCGCCTCCAACGGCGTGAGTTCGATGATGGTGGGAGTGATGCAGCGGAAGAGCTCATGAGCCCGGCGCAGGGCATCAGGCTCAAAAGCGGCCACGATCTGCGGCAGCTTGGTTAATTCTTCGATGGCGTTGCCTTCCGTAATTCTCTCCGGGCAAAAAGCAACCTGGATGGAGCCGCCTCGCGCCTGAATGCGATCGTGCACCAGTTTGCTGACCCCGGGGTAAACCGTGCTGCGCAGAATCAGGACCGAACCGGGTCGCATCTGTTCTACCAGCTTATCCACTGTGCGGTAGAGTTCGTTGACGGTAGGATTCAGGTGCTCATCTACGGGAGTGCCCACCACAGTGATGACAATATCGGCGTCACGCAGGCAAGAAGAATCGAGCGTGGCACGCAGGGTGGAGCCTACGACACACCGTAGCATGGCCTCGGCGCCAGCCTCCAAAAACGGCATACGGCCGCTATTGATGCACTCGACCTTGGCCGCGTCGGTGTCCAGCAACGTAACCTGGGCCTGTGGCTTATTTGCCAGCACAATGCCCAGAGGCAAACCGACGTGGCCACACCCGCCGACGATGACCAGCTTCGTAGTGCTACTCATAGCTTCATTCACACCGATCGCCGGATCGCGAAATGGAGCTGCTCCTCAGCAACTGCTATGCATTCTATATGAGCCCCACCGCTTTGGCGCTCACTCCATAATTGCATCAGCCCAGCAGTAAAGCCAAACAGATGATGAGGAAATTCCGAATGCAATCATAGTAGGTTTTTAGTATGCTCAGTCATTCGCGAAATCCTTACCAACCATCAGTCAGCCTGCTTCCATGTACAGCACTGAATCCTTGCGCACCAGTCCACGCCCGCAGCCTCCCTTCGAGCAGCCCGCGCCCATCGATTCATTGTGGAGCAGCCCCTCCCGGGAATTAACGGTCGCTGTTGCTGCCCTCAATGTGGGATTGGCGGTGGTTGCTTGGCACGTGCTTCACACCGCCGGATATGCCATCGCGGGCCGCCTGCCCGCGTTGCTTCCCTGGACACTCGCGATTAACGTCAGTTTTTTCGCTCTGATCGTTTCATTCGCCCTCCTGGGAAATTGGCAACAACGGCTGAACCAGGTTCTCTGCGGTACTGTTGTGGTTTCTGCCTTGCCCTTAGTCCTGCCACGCGTCCTTCGGTTGCCTAGGCCAGAGGAGAGACTGTATGCGCTCGGCTTGATTCAGGCGGTTTTTCTGCTCGGCCTTGGCTCGGTGGCGGTTTTCTATGCCTGGGCTAACGCACACCCGGCCAGCAGGCGCTCTTTGCGTGTTTGGATACTGTGCGCGAGCATGCTGGTTTATGCGGGCACGACCGGTTGGATGAGAGTGAGCTCCGGAATAACCGGCGACGAACCCCATTATCTTCTCCTGACTTACAGCCTGGTACACGACCACGACTTTGATTTGTCCAACAACTATGCTCATCAGGACTATCGCGCGTTCTACCCGGCTCAAATGTTCCCGGAGACAGTGCCAGGACGGAATGGCTCGGCGATGTTGTGGCACGATGTCGGTCTGCCTCTGATTCTGGTCCCAGGCTACGCTTTCGCAAAGAGAACCGGCGCCATGTTGACGGTGAATGTGGTTACCTCCCTCCTGGCCCTTGGCGTTTTTGACGCCGCTGTGGAATTGGGCGCCGGCACAGCATTCGCCATTCTTGTTTGGGGCTTGTTCGCATTTTCCGCTCCCTTCATGATCTACAACTCCCAGCTCTATCCCGAAACGGCCGGTGCGGCTGGGGCGCTTTGGGCAGTGGTCCTGTTCACCAGGTTCATCAGAGGGAGACAACGCAAGCTTCTCTGGTATGCGGGGACACTCTTGGCTCTTGAGCCGTGGTTATGCATCCGCTACTGGATGTACGTGGGACCCCTGCTGGGGATAATTGGCTTGTTCGTGTTTATCCATCGGCGAGGCCAAATCCTCCGTGACCTGGCGGCGCTGGGTATCCCTTTGTGCTTATCCGTGGCGCTATTTGCGTGGTTCGATGCCCGCCATTTCGGGACCGTGTTGCCCAATGCAGGCTATCTGCGGGTGGCGGCGAGCTATCCCCAATACACACATATCGAGCCCATCAGGGGGTTGCTGGGATTGATGTTTGACAGATTGCAGGGAGTCATACCGATTGCGCCTATCTACCTGTGGGCCTTAGCAGGGCTGACCGCCGGGTGGAGAAAGTTTGGCTGGCCGGTGAGTGCGCTTATCGCAGCGTCCTTTTCTTATTTAGCGTTTATGGCCTTGAGTCAGTATTGGACAGGAGGTTACTGTCCTCCGGCACGGTATGCGCTCGGCGCAGTCGCACTATGGGCTCCCGCAACAGCGTTCGTTCTGCGCTCCTCCAGACGCTGGTTGCTTGGCGCCGTCTTGTGGAGCGCACTTGCAGCCATCGCGTATACCGGCTTTCCCGCCGTGCGCTATCCCCACATGGCCGATCTGGCGACTTCTCAGTTGGACCTGCTGGTTCGCATGCATTTCAAGTTTGATTACGACTTGATATTCCCATCGCTCATACGCAATCGGCACGGCGATCAAATTCTCGCAGCTGTTTGGGTACTGCTGACGGCAGGTTGTGTATGGCACTTGAATCGTAGCGCGAGACACCAGTCAGGCTTGAGTAATGTTCCTTAAAGTCCCTCCTCTCAAAAAGTCTGCCATCACTTGCTCAAATGAGCAGCTGTTCTTCGCTGGTCGTTGAGAGCCTCTGCAGCACAGTGGTTCCGCGAGTTCAACGTGAAACATTGCAAAAAGCTTTCCTGATTCTGTCGCCGCGAGATCAAGGCAGATCGCTAGGGCTGGTAGGATGGCAGAAATTCATGGGCGATGGCCCGCAACAGGGGATAGGCCTGGTCTTTAGCAGAGAGGATGGGATCAGCAGCTCTCCAGGCGATGCCGATTTCCGGATCACTCCACAACACCCCGTGTTCGTCATCCGGGTAGTAGAAATCGGTGCACTTATAGAGAAACTCAGCGGTTTCAGAAAGCACGGCAAACCCATGAGCGAAGCCGCGTGGAATCAGGATCTGCTGTTTGTTCTCGGCGGAGAGAATGGCCGAAACCCATCGTCCGAAGTATGGCGATCCCACGCGAATATCTACGGCCACGTCCAGAACCTCGCCTTGCACTACCCGGCACAACTTGGCTTGCGGATGCTTGAGCTGGTAATGCAGGCCGCGCACAGTGTTCTTGTGGGATTTGGAATGGTTATCCTGAACGAATGACTCCCGGATACCGCACTCCTCAAGTTTCGCCTGGTGGTAGCTCTCGAAGAAAAATCCGCGGACATCCTCGTGTACCTGCGGGCGAATGAGGTACACGCCTGGGATTTTCGTCTCCGTTACCTGCAAGATGCTCCCGATTCAGGCATTCAGGCCGTGACTGTTTTTAACGACTTCTCGCGGTGCGTGTAATACTTTTCGTAATACTGCTGGTAATCTCCGTTGCGCACGTGCTGCAGCCATGCGCCATTGGAACGGTACCAGGCAATTGTCTGCTGAATCCCCTGCTCCAGATTCATGCGCGGGGACCAAAGCATCTCCTTGCTGATCTTGGAACAATCGAGGGCGTAGCGGCGATCGTGTCCAGGCCTGTCGGCCACCGGCCTGATCAGGCTTTCCGGTTTGCCCAGCACACGCAGAATGCGCCGCACCATTGCCAGGTTGGTCTCCGTGTTCCCGCCGCCGATGTTGTACACCTCACCTTCGCGGCCGCGTTCCAGCACCGTGGACAGGGCGCGGCAATGATCTTCCACGTATAGCCAGTCGCGTTCCTGCAGACCATCGCCATATATGGGAAGCGG
>Ga0075435_100004036_pt1 | contig 10036 bp, 4 predicted proteins | sample RhiMethybrSRZTD4_FD_75302 | JGI IMG/M metagenome (GOLD analysis project Ga0075435, IMG submission 75302) | Populus rhizosphere microbial communities from Tennessee, USA - Rhizosphere MetaG P. TD hybrid SRZTD4 | ecosystem: Host-associated > Plants > Roots > Rhizosphere > Soil | place: USA... | reverse complement strand
AATCCCGAATCCCGCCCAGCGTCAGACGCCCTGCGTCAGAATCCCCCTGTGGGCGTTCTCCTCACGCCGATCATCACCAAGGACACGGTCTCGCTCGACGCGCTGCGCGGACAGAGGCTTGCGGTCGACGGCAACGGCGAGCTCTATCAATTCCTGGCGCTGATTCGACTCCGTGACGGAACGCCGCTCAAGGATTCGAAAGGGCGGATCACCTCGCACCTCTCGGGTCTGTTCTATCGAACGACGCGCCTGATGGCGGAGCACGCGCTGCGGCTCGTATTCGTCTTCGACGGCAAGCCGCCGCCGCGGAAGGCGCGGGAAATCGAGAAGCGGCGGGCGATCAGGACGCAGTACGAAGAGGAGCACGCGGCCGCGCTGGCGCGCGGCGATCTTGCGGAGGCGTACTCGAAGGCGACGATGACGTCGCGGTTGACGCGCGAGATGGTCGACGAAGCCCGTGAGCTGCTCCGATTGATGGGCGTGCCGGCCGTGCAGGCGCCGTCGGAAGCCGAAGCGCAGGCGGCGCACATGGCCGCGACGTCACCCGACATCTGGGCGTCGGCGAGCAAGGACTACGACTCGCTGCTTTTCGGCACGCCGCGGCTGGTGCGGTTCCTGACGATTTCGGGGAAGGAGTTCCTGCCGAGCCGCGGGACGTTCAGGCCGATTGTGCCCGAGATCATCGACCTGGCGCGCCTGCTCGGCGAGTACCGGCTGACACGCGAACAGCTGATCGACGTCGCGATCCTCATCGGCACCGACTTCAACGACGGCGTCAAGGGCATCGGGCCGAAGAAGGCGCTGGCGCTGGTGCAGAAGCACGGCCGGATCGAGCAAATGCCCGAGGAAGTGCAAGACGCCGCCGGCGATCCCGGCCTCGTCGACGAGGTGCGGCGCATCTTCCTTCACCCCGATGTCAGCGATTCATTTCCCGTTCAGCAGGGAGAACCCGATCTCGACGGCATCGTCCGGTTCCTCTGCGACGAGCGCGAATTCTCGCGGGAACGCGTCACCGCCGCCATCGACCGCACCTTCCGCGAGCGGAGCCTTTGGTAGGCTCGTGCGCTTGGCGCTCGTGGGTTTTGGCGGCTCCGCCGCCGTTCAGGCACGTATCTCATTCACTCATCGGTCCGATGCAATCATTGTATTTCCCTTCTGTATCGCGGTACGCGATAACACGCCATTCCGATGACTGCCCCACCTGCCGCGACCGGTCTCTACGATCCCCGCCACGAACACGACGCGTGCGGCGTCGGCTTCGTCGTCGACATCAAGGGACGCCGCTCCCATGGGGTCGTCGAGCAGGGATTGCAGGTGCTCGTCAACCTGCTGCACCGCGGCGCGTGCGGCTGCGAGGCCAACACCGGCGACGGCGCCGGCGTGCTGATTCAGGTGCCCGACCGGTTTCTCAGGAAGATCGCCGCGCCGCTCGGGATCACCCTGCCGCCGGCCGGCGAATACGGCACCGGCCTGGTCTTCCTGCCGGTCGCGGACAACGAGCGCGCGCGGCTGCGGCAGCTCGTCGAACAGACCGCCGCCGAGGAAGGCCTCGAGGTGATCGGCTGGCGCGCGCTGTCGATCGACGATCGCGCGCTCGGCGAGTCGGCGCGCGCCGCGCGGCCGGCGATCGAGCAGGTCTTCATCGCGGATCGGAATCGGCGCGTTGCCGGCGGCGAGGGCACGGCGGCGCAGGCGCGGCTCGAGCGCAAGCTGTATGTCGTCCGCAAGCGCGTCGAGCACGCCGCCGACCGCCTGCCGATCGTCGAGCGCCACGCGTTCTACATCCCGAGCCTGTCGTCGCAAACGCTGATCTACAAGGGCATGCTGACGGCGGACCAGATCCAGGCGACGTTCGCCGATCTCGTCGATCCGGATCTCGAGTCGGCGCTCGCGCTCGTCCACCAGCGGTTCAGTACCAACACCTTCCCGTCGTGGCCGCTCGCGCACCCGTACCGTTACATCGCGCACAACGGCGAGATCAACACGCTGCGCGGCAACATCAACTGGATGCGCGCGCGCGAAGGGCTGCTGCAGTCGGAGGTGTTCGGCGACGATCTCGCGAAGATTCTCCCGATCATCCGCGAAGGCGGCAGCGACACGGCGACGTTCGACAACGTGCTCGAGTTCCTGGTGATGGCCGGCCGGTCGCTCCCGCACGCGATCCTGATGATGATCCCCGAAGCGTGGCAGGGCGACGAGAGCATGGACCCGGCGCGCAAGGCGTTCTACGAGTATCACGCCGCGCTGATGGAGCCGTGGGACGGTCCGGCCTCGATCGCGTTCACCGACGGGACGCTCATCGGCGCGGTGCTCGATCGAAACGGACTCCGGCCGTCGCGGTACTACGTGACCAAGGACGACCTCGTGATCATGGCGTCCGAGGTCGGCGTGCTGGACATTCCGCCGGAAAACATCCTCGTCAAGGAGCGACTGCATCCGGGGCGCATCTTCCTGGTCGACACCGCGCAGGGCCGCATCGTCTCCGACGCCGAGATCAAGCGCGAGCTGGCAGGTGCGCAGCCGTACGCGCAGTGGCTCGCCGGACATCTCGTCGACATCGACGATCTGCCTGAGGCGCCGTATCTGCCGCGCGTGAGCCACGAGACCGTGCTCCGCCGGCAGCAGGTGTTCGGCTACACGCAAGAGGATCTTCGGATCGTGCTCGCGCCGATGGCGACGACCGGCGAGGAACCGGTCGGGTCGATGGGCACCGACACGGCGCTGGCGGTGCTGTCAGATCGTCCGCGTCTCCTCTACGACTACTTCAAGCAACTGTTCGCGCAGGTCACCAATCCGCCGCTGGACGCGATCCGCGAGGCGCTGGTGACGGCGATGGGATCGACGGTCGGACCCGAAGGCAATCTGCTCGATCCGCGGCCAGAATCGTGCCGGCAGATCGGCCTCAAGTATCCGGTCATCGACAACGATCAGGTCGCGAAGCTGCGGCACGTCTACGAGCCCGCCTTCCGCTCGACGACGCTGCCGATGCTGTTCGATCCGCGTCAGGACGGACCCGGTCTCGCCAAGGCGATGGAGGAACTGAAGAAGCGCGCGAGCGACGCCGTCGATGCCGGTTACACGATTTTGATCCTGTCGGACCGCGACGCCGACAAAGATCGCGCGCCGATTCCGAGCCTGCTCGCGACAGCCGGCGTCCACCATCACCTGGTGATGCAGGGCACGCGTACGCGCTGCGGCCTCGTCGTCGAATCAGGCGACGCGCGCGAAGTGCATCACTGCGCGCTGCTCCTCGGCTACGGCGCCGGCGTGGTCAACCCGTACCTCGCGTTCGAGACGCTCGACGACATGATTCAGCAGCGGCTGCTCGTCGGGGTCACCCACGACGAGGCGGTGGTGAACTACATTCACGCGCTGAACAAGGGGATTCTGAAGGTGATGTCCAAGATGGGCATCTCCACGCTTCAGAGCTACTGCGGCGCGCAGATCTTCGAAGCGGTCGGCCTCGACCGCGCGTTCGTCGACAAGTACTTCACCTGGACGACGTCGCGCATCGGCGGCGTCGGCATCGAGACGATCGCCGAAGAAGCGCTCAAGCGGCACTGGCGCGCGTATCCGCCGCGGGCCGTCGGCCAGTCCGATCTCGAGTGGGGCGGCGAGTACCAGTGGCGGCGCGACGGCGAATACCACCTCTTCAATCCCGACACGGTCTTCAAGCTGCAGCACGCCACGCGCAGCGGCCAGTACACGATCTTCAAGGAGTACACGACGCTCGTCGACGATCAGAATCGCCGCCACGCGACGCTGCGCGGACTCCTCGAGCTCAAGCCGGCGGGGGCGCCGGTTCCCATCGACGAGGTCGAACCGGTCGAGCGCATCGTCAAGCGGTTCGCGACCGGCGCGATGTCGTACGGATCGATCAGTCAGGAGGCGCACGAGACGATCGCGATCGCGATGAACCGGATCGGCGGGAAGTCGAACACCGGGGAAGGCGGCGAAGATCCGGCGCGCTATACGGCCGACGCGAACGGTGACTCGCGGCGGAGCGCGATCAAACAGGTGGCGTCGGCGCGATTCGGCGTCACCAGCGAATACCTCGTCAACGCCGACGATCTCCAGATCAAGATGGCGCAAGGCGCCAAGCCGGGCGAAGGCGGCCAACTGCCGGGGCACAAGGTGTATCCGTGGATCGCGAAGGTCCGCTACGCGACGCCGGGCGTCGGTCTGATTTCGCCGCCGCCTCACCACGACATCTACTCGATCGAAGATCTGGCGCAGCTGATCTACGACCTGAAGAACTCGAACCCGCGCGCGCGGATCTCGGTGAAGCTGGTCGCCGTCGCCGGCGTCGGCACCATCGCGGCCGGCGTCGCGAAAGCGCACGCCGACGTCGTGCTGATCTCCGGTCATGACGGCGGCACCGGCGCCTCGCCGCTGACGAGCATCAAGCACGGCGGCGTGCCGTGGGAGCTCGGGCTCGCCGAGACGCAGCAGGTGCTTCGGCTGAACGGCCTTCGCGATCGGATCATCGTGCAGGTGGATGGTCAGCTGAAGACCGGCCGCGACGTCGTCATCGCCGCGCTGATGGGCGCCGAGGAGTTCGGGTTCGCCACCGCGCCACTCGTCGTTTCGGGCTGCGTGATGATGCGCGTCTGCCATCTGAACACGTGTCCGGTCGGCATCGCGACGCAGGATCCTGAGCTGCGCAAGCAGTTCACCGGCAAACCCGAGTTCGTCGTCAACTTCTTCCGGTTCATCGCCGAAGAAGTCCGCGAGTACATGGCGCAGCTCGGATTCCGGACGATGGACGAGATGATCGGGCGCATCGATCGATTGGGGGCCCGCGCCGCGGTCGATCATTGGAAGGCGCGCGGCCTCGACTTCTCGCCAATCCTCCTCGATCCCCGACTGCCGGCCGAATCGCCGCGGCACCGCGTGACCTCACAGGCGCACGGGCTCGAGCGCGCGCTCGACAACGATCTCATCGCCGCCTGCCACGACGCCATCGAGCATCGCCGGCCGATCGCGCTCACGCGCGAGATTCGCAACGTTCACCGCGCCGTCGGCACGATGCTCGGTCACGAAGTCACGCGGCGATGGGGCGGCGAGGGTCTGCCCGACGACACGATCCGGATCGACTGCGCCGGGTCGGCCGGCCAGAGTTTCGGCGCCTTCATTCCCCGCGGCATCACGCTCGCGCTCGAAGGCGACGCCAACGACTACGTCGGCAAAGGGCTGTCGGGCGGCAAGGTGATCGCCTCTCCGCCGCGCCGGTCGACCTTCCTCGCCGAAGAAAACATCATCGTCGGCAACGTCGCGCTCTACGGCGCGACGAGCGGCGAGGCCTATTTCCGTGGCGTGGCCGGCGAGCGCTTCGCCGTGCGCAACAGCGGCGCCCTCGCCGTCGTCGAGGGTGTCGGCGACCACGGCTGCGAATACATGACCGGCGGACGCGTCGTCGTCCTCGGCAAGACCGGCCGCAACTTCGCCGCCGGCATGAGCGGCGGGATGGCGTTCGTGATCAACGGCGACGGACGATTCGAGTCGCGGTGCAACCTCGAGCTCGTCGATCTCGAGCCGCTCGATCAGCCCGACGATCTGGCGCTCGTTCGCGAGTTGATCGCGCGGCACGTTCAGCACACGGGCAGCGCGCTCGGCGGGCGTCTGCTGTGCGACTGGAGCGTGACCGCCGGTCTGTTCGTCAAGATCATGCCGCGGGATTACAAGCGCGTTCTCGCGCAGAGCGCGCCGGGCGGGACTCGGGATTTGGGATTCGGGATTCGATCGCACGTCGACACCGCGACACCTGAACCTCAATCAGATCCCAGCTCCCGAACCTCGAATCCCGAGGTCGCCTATGGGTAAGGTGACGGGGTTCCTTGAAATCCAGCGCCAGAAACCGCCGATGCGGCCCGTGCCCGATCGCCTTCGCGACTGGCATGAGGTCTATCTGCCGTACGAACCGTCGGCGCTGCGCGCGCAGACGGCGCGCTGCATGGACTGCGGCATCCCGTTCTGTCATCAGGGCTGTCCGCTCGGCAATCTGATTCCCGACTGGAACGATTTCGTCTATCGCGATCGATGGTCGGCGGCGATCGATCGTCTGCACGCGACCAACAATTTTCCCGAGTTCACCGGCCGTCTCTGTCCCGCGCCGTGCGAAGGCTCGTGCGTGCTCGGCATCAACAACCAGCCGGTCACCATCAAATCGGCTGAAGTCGCGATCATCGAGCGCGCCTTCGAGGAAGGCTGGGTCGCCGCGCGCCCGCCGGCGATGCGGACCGGCAAGCGCGTCGCGATTGTCGGCTCCGGACCTGCCGGCCTGGCCGCGGCGGATCAATTGAACCGCGCCGGGCATCTCGTCACCGTGTTCGAGCGCGCCGATCGCATCGGCGGACTGCTGCGCTACGGCATCCCGGAATTCAAGCTCGAGAAGCGCTGGATCGAACGGCGCCTGCGGATCATGAGCGAGGAAGGAATCACGTTCCGGACGGGATGCCACATCGGCGTCAACGTGCCGGTCGATGAACTACGCACCGCGTTCGACGCCATCGTGCTCGCCGGCGGTTCGACGGTGCCGCGCGACCTGCCCGTTCCCGGCCGCGAGCTGCGCGGGATCCACTTCGCGATGGAGTATCTGTCGGTGCAGAATCGCCGGTGCGAAGGCGATCAGATTCCCGACGATCAGTTCATCAGCGCCAAAGACAAGCACGTGGTGATCATCGGAGGCGGCGACACCGGCGCCGACTGCCTGGGCACCGTTCACCGTCAAGGCGCGAAGAGCGTTCTGCAGCTCGAAGTGCTCGCTCGTCCGCCCGACGCGCGCGCCCCGCAGAATCCGTGGCCGACGTGGCCGAACATCTTCCGCGTGTCAACGGCGCACGAGGAAGGCGGCGAGCGTTTGTACTCGATCGCCACGCAGCGCTTCACCGGCGATGCGGACGGTCGCGTGACCACGCTGCACGCGGCGAAGGTGGAAACCGTCAACACGAACGGACGTCTCACCTTCGAGCCGGTGCCGGGCAGCGAGTTCGAGCTCCCCGCCGATCTCGTGCTGCTCGCGATGGGGTTCCTCGGGCCCGAGCGCAACACGATGATCAATCAGCTCGGCGTGAAGCTGAGCGAGCGCGGCACCGTGGGCCGCGATCGCAACTGGATGACCAACGTGCCCGGCATCTTCACCGCCGGCGACATGCAGCGCGGCCAATCGCTCATCGTCTGGGCGATCGCCGAGGGTCGAAGCTGCGCCCGCGGCGTGGATTGCTACCTGATGGGCAGCTCCGACCTGCCCGAACCCGTTCGCTAGACCGTCGGCTACGGCCTCACCCTGACGTACTTTTGCAGCCGTTTTGGTCGCGGCTCGCCGGCGTAAATGTTTCCGTCTCGGTCCACCGCCACGAACTCCGCCCCATCACCCGCGGTCTGCCGTGGATCGCCCCACGGATACAAGATGAACGCGTTGATCCAGCCGGTCTTGGCGTCGCCGATGCGGATCCCCTCTTCCCAGCCGGGATTCTGCACGTCGTCGGACTCCGAGTCAGCGACGTAGATTTGATCCTTGCTGTCGAACGCGATGCCGCTCGGTTTACCGAACTGCGTCCACGGCGTCGCCAGCGACTTCCCATCCTGATCGAAGATCTGAATCCGGTTGTTCCCTCGGTCGCCGACGAAAACCCGGCCGCGCGCGTCGATCGCGATGGCGTGCAGCGCGTGGAATTCCCCCGGCGCCCAGCCGCTCTTGCCCCATGCCTTCACGAACTTTCCATCCGACGAGAATCGCACGACGCGGTTGTTCCCGACGTCGTTGTGGCCGTCCGCGACGAAGACATCGCCGTTGGGCGCCACCGCGACGTCGCTTGGTGAGGTGAAATGATCGGGCCCGCTCCCCGGCTGTCCGGTCGTTCCCAGCGTCATCAACACCTTTCCGTCCGGACTGAACTTGACGACGGCCTGCCCGCGTTTGTCGCCCTTCGGCGTTCGGTTCTCGGCGACCGCGTCGGTGACCCACACGTTGCCGTCGCGGTCCACCGCCAGTCCGTGCGGCCAGATGAACATGCCGCCGCCAAAGCTCTTCACGACCTTGCCGTCCGGTCCGAACTTCAGAATCGGATCGGTCTTCGAGTCGCGGCATTCGTCGCCGAACCGGGCGGGATCTTCCAGCCGATCGCATCGGACGACGGCCCAGACGTGCCGGCCGTCGGGATCGATCATGACCTTACCCACCGCGCCCATCGCCCGGCCGCTGGGAAGCTGGGCCCAGCCTTCAACCATGCGATACGGATTTGGAAGCACCTGGGCGACGACTCTCGATCGGACGGCCGGTGAAACGAGGAGACCCACGGCGACCACTAACCCGAGCGGCTTCGTCTTTCGCATCAAGGCACCTCCGGAGGAGCCAGTCGCGCTCCATCACTCAAATCACGTCGCGTTCTCCCGTGCGGATGCGATAGGACTGTTCGATTGGGATCACGAACACGCGGCCGTCGCCGATTTCGCCGGTGCGCGCCGCCTGCGAGATGGCCGCGATCACTTCGTCGACGATGCCGTCCTGCACGACGACTTCGATTTCCATCTTCGGCAGCAGGCTGACGTCGTACTCCTTGCCGCGATAGACGGCGGTGTGCCCTTTCTGCTTCCCGTGGCCGCGGACTTCGGTGACCGTCATGCCCGAAATACTGAGCTTGCTCAATGCCTCCTTCACCTCGTCGACCTTGTTCGGTCGGACGACGGCCTTAATCAGCTTCATCGTAATCCTCCAACATGCGCGTCAGGTCGGCGCTGAGCTCGAGCCGCGCCGGCTCGGACAGCTTCGCGCCCGCCTGCGTGAGATGGAACACGTCGATCGCCTTCTCACCCTCGGTGGCGATGAGCACGAGATCGACGTCGCAGCCGTGGCGTGAGATCAGACGGCTGACGCGGTGCAGCAGCCCGACCGCATTGTTCGCCATGATGTCGACGATCGTGTAGCGCTCGGACGACTGGTTGTCGCTGTGAATCACCGGCGTGAACCGCGGCACCCCGCTGCGCCGATGCAGGACGCCCTGCTCGCGCGCGCGCAACCGGTCGCCGACGTCGCAGCGGCCGGCCACCACTTCCTCGAGCAGCTGCACCATCTGCGCGCGGCCGTCCGGATTCAATTCCAGGAAGCGTTCCCGGTCGGTGAATTGAAACATGTCGAGGACGAGGCCGTTCAGGTTCGTCATCGCGTGGCCGCGCAGGATATCCATGCCGAACGACGACAGCACGCCGCAGATGTTCGAGAACAGAAACGGCTTGTCGAGGGTCACCACCGTCACCTCCCAGGCGGCGCCTTTCGGTTCGAGCGTCGCATGGACATGATCCGGCTGGATGTCGCGTGACAACTGAACGTGGCGATAGATCGTGTCGGGCGAAAACAGCCGCAGGTACCGCCGCGGCAGTCCTTCGACGAACCGATTGATCTCGGTGTCCGATACGGCCGGCGGACGGCGCGCGACGAGATACGAGAGATCGGCCTGGCTGCGATCGATGACCTCGTCGCCGTAGCGCACCGTCAGCTGGTTGTAGGTGTCGACGTAGAGACGCCACAGCAGCTCTTCGCGCCACGTCGTCATCGTCTCGGGACTGACCGCGGCCACGTCGGCCAACGTCAGCACGCACAGCATCTTCAGCTGATCTTCGGTGCCGACAAGCTCGGCGAACTGGCGGACGATCTCCGGATCCTCGGTGTCGCGGCGAAACGCGACGAGCGACATCTTCAGATGATTCTCGATGAGGAACTCGACCGTCGCACAGGCGCTCGGCGACAGCTGCAAACGTTCGAGCATCTGTCGCGCGAGCCGCATGCTCTCGCTCGTATGATCCTCGTCCCGCCACTTGCCGACGTCGTGATACAGCAGGGACAGCACGAGCAGTTCCGGATCGGGAAGGTCGGCGAGCAGCGCGGCAAATCGCTCGCGACCTGGACCGCCCGGCGCCGCAAGACGTTCGAGATTGCGGATCGTCAGCAGCGTGTGCTCGTCGACCGTGTACTTGTGATAGAAGTCGCGCACCACGCGACACGAAATCCCCTCGAACTCCGGAAACATCCGCCCGAGCA
>Ga0075435_100004035_pt1 | contig 10036 bp, 8 predicted proteins | sample RhiMethybrSRZTD4_FD_75302 | JGI IMG/M metagenome (GOLD analysis project Ga0075435, IMG submission 75302) | Populus rhizosphere microbial communities from Tennessee, USA - Rhizosphere MetaG P. TD hybrid SRZTD4 | ecosystem: Host-associated > Plants > Roots > Rhizosphere > Soil | place: USA... | reverse complement strand
CCATCATCTCCGGATCGTACGGGCTCCGGGGCAGGAAGTCGCCGGCGGCGACTTCGCTCTCCTCGATTCTCAGCACGTCGTGCACGCGAATCTGGAGCCTGCCTTGGTAGAGCGTCGCCTGCCCGCGTACGCGGACGTAGTCGCTTTTCTCGAAGCGCTTGGCGAGATCCTCGGCGCGGTCCCAGACCCGCCCCTCGATCTCGCCGCTGCGGTCGAGAAGCTTGAGAATCAGATAGCCGCTTCCGCTCTTGGTGACGCCCTGGTTTTTCGCGGCGCACATGAAGATCGTGTCGACCGGCTGATGTTCTTGAATTTCGCTCACGAATAATTGTTTCATAGTTCAACTCGAATAGCGCAGCGTCTGCGCCAGATCCATCAGCGACTGCACGACGAAGTATTGTAAAAAGATGATAATCACGAAGACGATAATGGGCGAGAAGTCGATGCCGCCGCCGTAGAGCGGTAAAGCGCGCCTCAGGCGGTAGAGCACCGGCTCGGTCACGCTGTAGAGAAACCGGACGATCGGATTATAAGGATCCGGATTCACCCAGGAGATCACCGCTCGGGCGATGATGATCCATTTGTAGATTTCCAGGACATAATAGAGCACCTGCGCGACGGCGACGAGAAAATTGGTCAGCACGAACATCTATTTCTCCCGCGGGCCGAAGAGCGCCGTGCCGACGCGCACGAGCGTCGCCCCCTCCTCGATCGCTACCATATAATCCTGGCTCATCCCCATCGAAAGCTCCTTCAGTTCAATATTCGAGGCTTTCAGCGCCTTGAACTTCTCCCGCAGCTCCGCAAGCTCGCGGAAGTACGGCCGCGCCTTTTCCGGATCGTCGGAAAACGGCGGCACGACCATCAAGCCCTCGACCTTGAGGTGCTCGAGCGCGGCGACGGCTTCGAGCAGCGGCAAAAGCCGCTCTTTGGCGACGCCGCTCTTGTTCGCTTCTCCCGCGAGATTGACCTCGATAAGCGCGCGGACGGTCCGCCCGCGCGCGCCGGATTCCTTGTCGAGCGCTTGCGCGAGCTCGGCGCTGTCGAGCGATTCAATGACCTCGAACAAATCCAGCGCGGCCTTGGCCTTGTTCCGCTGCAGGTGGCCGATCATGTGCCACTCGATCCCCGCGCCGGCGGCGGCTTTTTTCGCCGCCGCTTCCTGGACGTAATTTTCGCCGAAAAGCCGCACGCCGGCCGCGATCGCCGCGCGGATTTTCTCGATGCTTTGCGACTTGGAGGCGGCGAGCAACCTCACCGCGCCGGCGTCCCTGCCGGACCGGGTCGCCGCTGCGCCGATCCGCTCGAAGACCGCGCGGCAATTGGCGGCGATATCCACCATGAACGTGCTCCTGGGATATCATATCCGTGGGCATAAATCACCGGCCGAATGATTATCAACTTGACTTCGGATAGGCCAAAGTCGTACCCTTTGCAGGCAAAACTATGCCTGATTCACAGCCCAGAGACTATAGTCAAGCCGACCTCCTGCGACTGCGAGACCTCCTGGAAAGAAAAACCGGCCTTTACACTTCCGACGAGAAACTCTCCCGCCTGCGCGAGCCTTTCGACCAGCTCCGCAGCCTCGGCGCCCGCGACATCGCGGAAATCCTGGCGGCGATCGATTCCGGCGGCGGGGACGGCGCCCGCTATCTTACGCAGCTGGTCGCGGCGGTCGCCACGAACGAGACCTATTTTTTCCGCACCGCGGCCCATTTCGAGGCGCTCAAAGACTACCTCCTCCCCGAAGTGATCGAAAAAAAGAAGTCCCAGGGAGCGCGGACGCTCCGCATCTGGAGCGCCGGCTGCTCCACGGGCGAAGAGCCGTATTCGATCGCGATTCTCCTGGTCGAGCATTTTCCCGAGCTGCTCTCCTGGGATATCCGGATCCTCGCCACGGACATCGATGCCGACGCGCTGGCGTGCGCAGCCGAAGCCGTCTACCGCCCATGGTCGTTCCGCGGCGTGCCGCCCGAGCTGATACGGAAGTACTGCCGCGAACTCGACGGCGAGCGCTATCGCGTCGTCGAGGGCGTGCGCTCCCTGGTAACATTCAACGCGCTTAACCTCGTGACCGATGAGTATCCGTTTCCAGCCAACGGCACGCGCGACATCGATATCGTCTTCTGTCGCAACGTCACGATTTATTTTCGTCCGCATACGATCCGCCGCGTCGTGGAGAGTTTTCATCGATGTTTGGTCGAAGGCGGATTTCTCGTGACCGGCGCCGCCGAATATTCGCGCGACATCTATCGGGGTCTGGAGGCGCGGGTTTTTCCGGAGACGGTCGTGTATCAAAAGCCGGAGCCCCGGTCCGCGGCGCCGGCGTCGTTTCCGCTGCCGTTGATCTTGCCCGAGTCCCTGCCGCGCGCCGTCCGCACCGCCCCTCGGCTCGAGAAAAAGTTCGCGCCGCCGCAGCCCGCGGCGGACGACCCGGTCGACCAGGCGGTCGATGTGATCGCCCGCGGGGAAATCGACACGGCCCTCGTGCTGCTCGCCGGTCTGGCGGAGAAACGGCCGCGAGACGCGCGCGTCCCGTTTCTCCTCGGCCGCCTCGCTGCCGATCGGCAGCACCTTCCGGAAGCCGGCTATTGGCTCGGCCGCGCCCTCACGCTCGATCCGTTGAATCTGTGGGCGCACTATTTCATGGCGCTCTTGTGGATCGAAGAGGCCAAGCTGGACGAAGCCCTGGCCGCGCTCAAAAAAACCGTCTACATCGATCCCAACTTCGCCTTGGGCCATTTTTATCTCGGGCGCATCCATAAAGCTCAGGGAAAGCCCGAGCAGGCGCGAAAAAGCTTCGGCGTGGCGAAGCATCTCCTGGCCGCGTCTCCGGCTTCCGAACATCTCAGCGGCGCCGACGGCATCAGCGGCGGCCAGTTGCTCGTACTGGTCGAGCAGGAACTCATTCATGACGGATGAGTTCATCCTGCTGACGTTTGCGCTCGACCCCGGCGTCTACGCCGTGCCGATTCACGACGTGCAGGAGGTCGTGCCCCTGCCGGAGTTGACGCCGCTCGCCGACGCGCCCTCTTTCGTCGCCGGGATCTTCAATCTCCGCGGCCGGATCGTGACGGCGATCGATGTGCGCCGGCGGATGGCTCTCGCTCGTAAACCCTGGGATCGCAAGACCGCGGTACTGGTCTCCCCTTTTCGCGACAAGCTCTTCGGACTCATCATCGATCGCGCGCTATCGCTGATTCATGGCTCGCGCGGCGACCTGGAGCCGGCGCCCGACTTCTCGACTTTCCTCGGGAACTCTCAGGCCCAATTCATCTTGGGCGTGGCGAAATCGGAAGGACGATTGATCCCGATCTTCAACACCGAGCGGGTTTTCTCGGTGATCGAGGCGCACGAGGTCGGCGACTGGCGTAAAGACGATGAACGATAAACCGATTCTCCTCGTGGACGACGAGGCGGCACCTCCGGTCGAAGATTTGGCCGACCTGTTTCGCGAGCGCGCCCGTATTCTCAGCGAGGTGCCGCCGCAGGAAGAGGCCGGAGAGCGGATCGCCGCGCTCTCTTTCCAACTGGACGACGAACTTTACGGCATCGAGCTTAAATATCTGCTCGAAATGCGCCAGGCGACGCCGCTCAGGCGCTTGCCGGGCGTGCTTCCCCACCTGGCCGGGGTGATGAATCTTCGCGGCGAACTGCTCCCGGTCGTCGACCTGCGTCCGGTCCTCGGCCTCGGCAAGACGGAAACATCCTCCGTCGCTCCCGCGACGCTGGTTCTCTCGTTCAAAGGCGACAAACTCGCCGTCGCCGTCGACCGCGCGCGGGATATTCTCGGCTTCCCGGCCAATGATTTGAAGCCCCCGCCGATGTCGCTCGATCCTGAACGCGCTGCTTTTGTCCGCGGCGAATATTTAATGGAAGGACGCTTGATGACGCTGCTCGACGTGGAAAAGATTCTCACCGATGCGCGCTTCGCGGGCGAGGCGCGCGAGGCGTGAGCCGAGGTCAGGAGAAACAATGAAACGACCATCGCCTAGCGCGCTGCTGCATAAGCTCGGTCCCGACACCATCCACAGCAAGCTGACGTTCTGGTTTTTGCTCCTTTCCTTCGTGCCGATTCTCGCGATGGGCTGGATCGCATACCGGAACAGCCGGTCGACTCTGGAAAAACACATCCAGAATAACCTCGACTCTCTGGCCGAAAACAAAATCTTTTTTCTTCGCGAGCACCTGAGCAGGCAACTGAGCGAGACGAAGCGGCTTTCGAGCAACGCCGCCATCAAGGGCCTGCTCTCTCCGGCCTTCGCGGCGAAATTTCCCCATCTCGCGGCAAAGACGGCCGAGGAGCGAGCCGAGCGCGGAGCTGCGCTGCTCGCGCAGATCCGCGAGAGCAACCCGGATTATTCCGATATCCTCATCGCCGACAAAGACGGAAAAGTGCAGCTCTCCGCGTTCAAGGCCTGGAATCAGAGCGGCAAGAGCTTAAGCGAGCTCGGGATCGCAAAATTCGACGGCGCGCAGGCCGGAGTCAGCCCCGTGTTTCTCTCTCCGACGGCCCGCGCTCACGTATACGTCGTCAGCTCTCCGGTCAGCGACAGCGAGGGAGACATCGTCGGTCTCGCGGCGATCGAGATCGAGCTCAAAGCTCTGCATCGCCTGCTTACAGAGCGCTCCGGGCTGGGCGCCACCGGCGAGGTGCTTATCGTCGACCGCGCGCGGCGCATGCTCACGCAGTCGCGCTTCAAAGACGAATCGACCATCCTCAACGAAGTTCCCGAGAGCCCGCCGGTCGTCTTAGGTCTGCAGGGGCAAAACGGCCACGGTATTTATCAGGACTACCGCGGCGTCCCTGTCATCGCCTCTTTCCGGCCGCTCACCGAGATCGGCGCCGTGCTGATCGCCAAGGTCGACCAGTCCGAAGGCCTTGCGCCCATCATTAATCTGCGCAACGTCATGGGGCTCATCGGCCTCGCCACGCTCGTCATGGCCGCGGTCGCCTCGATCTTCCTCGCCCGCAGCATCTCCCGGCCCATCCGCGAGAGCGTCGGCTTCGCCCAGCAGGTCGCCCAGGGCGATCTGACCGTCAGCCTTCCGGCGCGCGACGCCTCCGAGATCGGCCAGCTCGCGCTCTCGCTCAACCAGATGGCCGAAGACCTGAGCCAGATCGTTTTGCGCATTACCGAGATGGTCCAGAACACCAGCTCCGCGGCGAGTCAGATCTCCGCCGCCGCCGAGCAGCAGGAGCGCACCGTCGCCTCTCAGGCCGCCTCCATCAACGAGATCACCACCACCATCCAGGAATTAGCCCAGTCCTCCAATCAGGTCGGCAAGACCGCCGACGACATGGCCAGCGAATGGAAAGAAGTCAGCCGGCGGACCGAAGAAGGCAACAAAGCCGTCCAGCGCGGCATCGACGAGATGAACCAGCTAAAAGAGCAGGCCCAGGGGGTCGCCAGAAATATCTTAAACCTGAGCGAGCAGATCCAGCGGATCAGCTCCATCGTCCATACCGTCTCCAACATCGCCGAGCAGACCAACATGCTGGCCTTAAACGCGGCCATCGAAGCGGCCCGTGCGGGCGAGCACGGCAAGGGGTTCGCCGTGGTCGCCACCGAAGTGAGAAAGCTCGCCGATCAGAGCCAGAAGGCGGCCCAGCAGATCGGCGCCATCATCCAGGAGATCCAGTCCGCCACCCAGAGCACGATCCTGGCCGTGGAGCAGGGGAACAAGGGAGTGGAGGAAGGGGTCAAGCAGATCTTCCAGGCGGGCGAGACGCTGGAGGGGGTGACCGAGACGATCAAGCAGACGATGGGCTCGGTGCAGGAGATCACGCTGGCGACGCGGCAGCAGGCGATCGGGGCGGACCAGGTGTCGGAGGCGATGCGGGCGATCGATCAGGGGATGCGCGAGACGGTGGCGGGGACGAAAGAGACCAACCGCGCCGCGGCGCAGCTCACGACGCTGGGCCGATCGCTGGAGCAGATGGTGAAGCGGTTTAGAATTCCGGAAGGCAACCACTTCGAGATTTTCGACACCAAAGAGTAAACACGTGCAGCGCGGCGACCAAGAATATCAGCATCTCTTCCAGATCTTCCGCGAAGAGTGCGACGAACACATCCAGAAGATCAACGAGGGGCTGCTCGTGCTCGAGCGGCAGCCGCGGGCGGCGCCGGTGGATGAGATCCTCCGCTCGGCGCACAGTTTGAAAGGCGCCTCGCGGATGATGGGCTTCAAGACGCTTGAGACGCTTGCCCATTATCTCGAAACGCTGCTGACACAGCTCCATCGCGGCGAGAGAGAGTCGACTCCGGCATTTCTCGACGCGCTTTATCGCGATATCGACGCCGTCAGCGAAGCGCTGGGGGCGCTGATCGAGGACAAAGAGCCTCCGGCGATCGACGAGCTCCTGGACGAGCTGCGGGTCGCGGCCGGAGAAGCCGCGCCGCGCGAAGTCGCCGAAGCGGGCGCGGCGGCTGAGGTAAAGGAAACCCCGCGCGCGAGCAGAGCGCCGGCGGCCCACGACGGCGGCGCGATCGGCAGCATCCGCGTCCAGACCGAGCGCTTGGACCATCTCATCAACCAAGCCGGCGAGCTGCTCGTCTCCAAGATCGAGGCCCTCGACAACCTTCGCCAGGCCGAAGGGGCGCTCGACGCGCTCGAGGACTGGCGCAGGAAGCTCGCACGCGAAAACGGCGACGGCTTCGGACTCGGCCATATCGAAAACGTGGGGGAGGACCTCGCAAAAGTCTTCCAGCGGATCTCCGACAACACGCATCGCTTCGAGCTGCTCGTCGACGAGATCCACGAAGGGGTCCGCGATTTGCGCCTCCTGCCGCTCTCGACGATCCTGGAGCCGTTTTTTCGCATGGTCCGCGACCTCGGTCGCGATCTCGGCAAAGACGCGGAGCTCCGATTGGAAGGCGCCTCCACTCGACTGGACAAAAAAATTCTCGAAGAGCTGCGCGAGCCGCTGATTCATCTGGTGCGCAACGCGGTAGACCATGGGATCGAAGCGCCCGAGGAGCGCGCGCGCAAAGGCAAACCATCGACCGGCCGGCTCCTCATCAGCGCGCGGCAGGAAGGGACGAAAATTCTCATCGCCGTGAAAGACGACGGCACGGGTCTGCGCCGCGACGCCATCGCCGCCAAGGCCGTCGAGCGCGGTCTGGCCTCCGCTGCGGAGATCCAGCGCTGGTCGGACAGCGAGATCTTCGATCTTATTTTTCGCGCCGGCTTTTCCACCGCCGCGGGCGTGACCGAGGTCTCGGGACGCGGCATCGGACTCGACGCGGTGTTGGAGCGGCTCGAAAAGCTTAAAGGCGCGATTGAGATCGAATCCAAGCCCGGCGAGGGCACCTCATTTATCCTGTCGCTGCCGCTCACTCTCAGCACCACGCACGCGCTGCTCTTTCTGGCCGGCGGGGACGTCTTTTGCCTGCCCACCGACGCGCTGGAGAAAACGTTGCTCCTGCCGAGCGATGGAATCACCTCGGTCGAGGGCAAAGCGACGGTGATCGTCGACGGCGCGCCGCTGGCGTTCGCCTGGCTCGCCGACGTCCTCGGGCTGCCCAAAAACGAAGCGGTTAACGGCGCAATCCCCGCGCTCATCCTGCAAAGCCCCCGGGGAAAGATCGTCTTCGGCATCGACCGGCTCGTCGGCGAGGAGGAGATCGTCGTCAAAGCGCTGGGAAAGTTTTTCGGTCACGTCCCGCAGCTAGCCGGCGGCACGATTCTCGGCAAAGGCGAGATCGCGCTGATCTTGAATCCGAACGAGCTGCTGCGCTCGGTCGCCCATCAGGTGAAGACGGTGACGGTGACGGCGGCGCCGCCGCGGCGTATCGCCGCGCCTCCGCCGTCGAGAAAACGGGTCCTCGTGGTCGAGGATACGCTGACGACGCGGACGCTGGAGAAAAATATCCTCGAGGCGGCGGGGTTCGACGTCACGACGGCGGTCGACGGCGAAGACGCGCTGATCAAGCTTTACGAGAAATCCTTCGACATCGTGGTGAGCGACGTGCAGATGCCGCGCCTCGACGGCTTTCAGCTCACCGAGCGAATCAAGAAAGAAGAGCGTTTCAAGGACCTGCCCGTCATCCTGGTGACGGCGCTCCAGACCGAAGCCGACAAGCGGCGCGGCATCGAGGCCGGCGCCGACGCTTACCTGACGAAGGCGGTGTTCGATCAAAGGCGTTTTTTGGAGATCGTCAACCGGTTCGTTTGACGTTTTCATGGCTGTCAGGTCGAAAGTCGAGACCGACAACTCGAAAGAACGCGGAGATTTATGATCAAAGTGCTGATCGCCGAAGACTCTCCTTCGATCGCCGCAGTGATGCGCGAGGTGTTGAGAGGGGATCCCGAAATCAGCGTCGTCGGCTGGGCGCGAAGCGGGCGCGAGGTGATCGCGATGAGACACGACCTCGAACCGGACGTGATCACCATGGACCTCAACATGCCGCAGATGAGCGGGCTGGAAGCGATCAAGACGCTCTCGGCGACCCGGCCGATTCCCATTCTCGTGGTCAGCACCCTGATCGAAAGCCGCGATTCGGAGATCGCCTTCGAAGCGCTCCGGTACGGGGCGCTCGATGTCATGGGCAAGCCGAGCAGCGCCGGCGCGGGAGGGTTTTCGCGCGTGCAAGAGGAGCTCAAGTTCCGCATCAAAGCGGTCTCCCGAATACGGCCGATGCATCGCTTCAGCAAAGCCGAGCCCCCGGCGCCGACGACGAAGCACAACGCGCAGCCGGGCCAAAAGCTCAGACAGCCGCTGGTCGTGATCGGCGCGTCGACCGGCGGACCGCCGGCGCTGGCGCAGATCTTGAGCGAACTGCCGCGCTATCTTCCCGTTCCCATCACCATCGTTCAGCATATCGCGCGCGGCTTTATCACCGGCCTTCGCCAATGGCTGGACCGGCAGTCCGCGCTCCCGGTGCAGCTCGCCGCCGACGGCGTGCCGCTCAGAAGCGGGCAGGTCTACCTCGCCCCGGACGATTGCCATCTGGAGATCGCGCCGGGAAAAAGCCTGACGTTGAGTGCCGAGGCGCCTCTCGGGGGCCATCGCCCGTCGGTCGACCGGCTCATGGAATCGGCCGCTTCCGTGTATGGCGCCGACGTGCTCGGCGTCCTGCTGACCGGTATGGGGCGAGACGGCGCCCAAGGTTTGAAAAAAATCCGCGACGCCGGCGGCCGGACGATCGTCCAAGACGAGGCGACCTCGCTTGTCTTCGGCATGCCGCGCGAGGCGATTCGCACCGGCGCCGCCGAGCTCGTGCGGCCGCTCGACAAGATCGCCGAAAGCATCGTGCAGGCGATTCAACCGAAAGGGGAGAGCTGAGCGCATGGGCGCGAAAATCGTCGTCGTCGACGATAGCCGGACGCAGCGAAGCACGATCGCCATGGCGCTCGAGCGCCGCGGCTACACCGTGGTGCAGGGAAGCGACGGGCTGGAGGCGCTCCATCTCGCTCACAACGAGAATCCCGACCTCCTGGTCTCAGACATCGTCATGCCCGAGCTGACCGGCTATCAGGTCTGCCGGCTGCTGAAGAACGACCCGGCAACGGAGGACCTGCCGATCATTCTGCTCACGACGCTGGAGCACCAGGAGCACCGCTTCTGGGGCAAAGAGGCCGGCGCCGACAGCTTCGTCCTCAAAGGCGCGGATGCCGCCCCCCTGGAGAAAGAGGTCGCCCGCCTGCTAGCGGAAAAGAAACGCCGGGCGGCGGGCGAACGGGTGGGGAAGAGCGCCGTGCCTTTCGCGCGCCACACGGCGCACGCGCGCTTGACCGACCTGCTCGACCGCCTGCTGTTCGATGCGACGATCACCAACCGCATCCGCGAAGCCGGCCGCTCCACCGGCGGCCTCGCCGAGGTCCTCGGCCGCTTCTTCGAATTTTTTCCTTCACTGATCGATTACGACGTCTGTCTGCTCTGCGTGCGCGGCCCGGCAGGACCGCAGATTTTCGCGCACCTCGCCGCGCTCACGCCGTCAACGATCCTCGAGGCGGCCAAGAAGACGGTTCTAAAGGAGGGATTGATCCTGGGATCCGAGAAAGAAAAACTGGAGATAAACGTCCTGAACCC
>Ga0075435_100004034_pt1 | contig 10037 bp, 10 predicted proteins | sample RhiMethybrSRZTD4_FD_75302 | JGI IMG/M metagenome (GOLD analysis project Ga0075435, IMG submission 75302) | Populus rhizosphere microbial communities from Tennessee, USA - Rhizosphere MetaG P. TD hybrid SRZTD4 | ecosystem: Host-associated > Plants > Roots > Rhizosphere > Soil | place: USA... | reverse complement strand
GAACACGTAGACGACGATCGCCGCGATATAGGCAAATTCCAAGGGACCTCCGCCAAAAAAGGGCTGCAGAGTCTACAGACGCCCGTCCGGCGGGTCAAGCCGCGCCGGCGTGGGCGATCGCGACGAACGCGGCGGGGTCGAGGCTGGCCCCACCGATCAAAAAGCCGTCCACTCTTCCCCGGCGCAGAAGCTCCTCCGCGTTGCCCGGATGGACGGAGCCGCCGTAGAGGAGTCGCAGGTCCCGGCGTGACGAGAGCAGGACGGCAAGATGCGCGGCGGCAGACGCCGAATCGTCCGGCGTCGCCGCGCGGCCGGTTCCGATCGCCCACACCGGCTCGTAGGCGACGACGAGGGGAGCTTCTTCCGGATCGTCCGCGAGCGCTTCGACCTGCCGAGCGAGGGTCGCCGCAGTCAAACCTTCCTGGCGCTCCGCCTCCGTCTCGCCGACGCAGTAGATCGGCACGAGACCGCATTCGCGCGCCCGCGCGAGCTTTCGCGCGAGGACCGGACCGTCTTCGCCGAAGAGGGACCGCCGCTCGGAGTGCCCGACGAGGACGTAGCGGCATCCCGCCTCCGCGATCATCGCGGCGGACACTTCTCCCGTGAACGCGCCCGAGCGGTGCTCCGAAAGGTTCTGGGCGCCGAGGGCCCACCGCGCCCGTGGATCCCGCGCCGCTTCGAACGCCGTGTACGGCGGCGCGAGAACGAGCTCGCACCCGTCGATTCCGTCGCCGATTTTCGCGCCGAGCTCCTGCGCGTAGGCGCGCGCCTCTCCCCGCGTCATGTTCATCTTCCAGTTGGCGACGAAGAGTTTCATCGTTCTTCCCCTGTCATTCCGAGGCGCGAATCCCTCTGCTCCGGTGTGATTCCGAGGAGCGAAGCGACGAGGAATTTCTCGATCAACGGATCCTTCGCTTCGCTCAGGATGACGGGCGGGATTCGAGCGCCTCGATCCCCGGCAGCGTGCCGACGGCGAGGAACTCGAGCGAAGCGCCGCCGCCCGTCGAAACGTGCGTGAACCGATCGGCGACGCCGGCCTCCTTGACCGCGGCGACGCTCTCGCCCCCGCCCACGACCGTGATCGCATCGGATTCGGCGAGAAGCAGCGCGAGCGCGCGAGTGCCGCGGTCGAACGGAGGCTTCTCGAAGACGCCCAGAGGGCCATTCCAGAAGATCGTCTGCGCGGGATCGAGAAGGCGCTCGAACTGCTCGAGCGTCTTCTGGCCGACGTCGAGCGCCATCGCATCGGCCGGGATGTGTGAGATCCCGACCGTGCGGGCATGGCTGCCGTCGTCGGGAGAGCTCGCGACCACGAAGTCGGACGGAAGAGCGATCTCCTTCCGGTTGGCGCGGCAGAAGTCGAGAATTTCGCGGGCGACGGGCACCTTGTCCTCCTCGAGAAGCGAGCGCCCCACGGAGAGACCGATTGCGCGCACGAAGTGGTTCGCGATCCCGCCTCCCAGCAGCAGCGTGTCCGCGCGGCGCGCGAGCACTCGCAGCGCGTCGATCTTGCCGGAGATCTTCGCGCCGCCCAGGATCGCCGCGAAGGGCCTCGCCGGCTCGAGCAGGCGCGAGAGCTCGCGGACTTCCTTCTCGAGGAGAAGCCCGGCGCCCTTTTCCGGCACGAGAGCGGGCACGCCGGTCACCGAGGCGTGCGCGCGGTGCGACGAGCCGAAGGCGTCGTTGACGTAGACGTCGGAGAGCGCCGCGAGTCCCCTCGCGAACTCGGCGTCGTTGCTCTCCTCGCCGGCGTGGAAGCGCAGGTTCTCGAGCAGGAGGATTTCCTGCGGCGCGAGCGCTGCGACCAGCTTCTCGACTTCCGGGCCCACGCAGTCCTCGGCGAAGCGGACAGGCTGCTGGAGCTGGCGCGCCAGCTCGACTGCGACGGGCGCCAGCGACAACTCCGGCTTCGGCTTTCCCTTCGGCTTTCCGAGGTGCGACGCGCACACCACCCGTGCGCTGCGATCGAGCGCATAACGGATGGTCGGGAGCGTCTCTTCGATCCGCGTCGCATCGAGAACTCTGCCGTCCTCGAGAGGAACGTTGAAATCGACCCGGAGGAAGAGCCTCTTGCCCTCGAGAGGCAGATCCCGGATGGATTTCATCCACAGGATCGTATCGTTTCGTGTCGCGTGTCCCGTATCCCGTGCCGATAGAATTCCCGGATGCGCCGAGCCGCAGCTTTTCTGATCCTCGTTCTCCTGGCGTTGCCTGCCCGCGGCGCCCCGTCGCAGGTCACTCGCGGCAAGGGCGGCGCGGTCGCCGCGGCGGAGGAGAACGCAGCGAAGGCCGGGATCGAGATCCTGAAGAAGGGGGGCAACGCGGCGGACGCGGCCGTCGCGGTCGCCTTCGCGCTCGCGGTGACGTGGCCGGAGGCCGGCAACATCGGCGGCGGCGGTTTCTGGATCTCGCGCGACGCGAAGGGCAAGACGATCGCCGTCGATTTCCGCGAAGTTGCGCCCCGGGGCGCGCGGCGGGACCTCTTTACCCGGGCGGGCCGGACCGGCGAGCCGCCTTCTTCGACCGAGGGACCGCTGGCGTCCGGCGTCCCCGGGTCCGTCGACGGCCTGTGGCGGGCCCATCGGCTGGCGGGACAACTTCCGTGGAAAACGGTCCTGGCTCCGGCGGTCCGTCTCGCCCGCGACGGATTCGTCGTGACCGAGACGATCTCTCAATCGATCGCGACTCCGAAATACCGGAAGCGCCTGGCGTCCGATCGGGAGACCGCGGCGATCTTCCTGCCGAAGGGCGAACCGCCGGTTCCGGGGACGATCTTCCGCCAGCCCGCCCTCGCGCGTACTCTCGAAGAGATCCGCGACCGTGGCAGCGACGGCTTCTACAGAGGACGGGTCGCGCGTCTGTTCGAAGAAGGCCAGAAGCGGGCCGGAGGACTCATCACCCGCGGCGATCTCGCGATCTACTCGGCGAAGATCCGCCGCCCGCTCCAGTTCCACTTCGGCGCGGCGGAGATCGTGACGGTGCCGGCGCCTTCGGGCGGTCCGGTGCTCGCGGAGATTGCCATCCTTGCGAGCTCTCTCGGGCTCGAGAAGTTCAAAGGCCGCGATTCCGCGTCGGCTCACCTGCTCGCGGAGGTCGAGAAGAGGGCGTTCCGCGACCGGAACCGGTTTCTTGGAGACCCGTCTTTCCCCGGCGTACGGGAGGGGTATTTCACTGATCCTGCGCGCCTGAAGCGAATCGCGGCGACGATCGACCCGCACCGCGCGACACCGTCCGACGCCCTCGGAAGGTTCGACGTGGAGCGCGCGTCCACAACGCACTTCTCCGTAGTCGATGCCGCAGGCGCAGCGGTCTCCGTGACCACGACGTTGAACGACTCGTTCGGAAACGCGCGGGTGGCGCCGGGACTCGGGTTCCTTCTGAACAACGAGATGGACGACTTCGCGACGGCGCCGGGGAAACCGAACCTTTACGGCCTGATCCAGGGGGAGGTCAACGCGGTCGCGGCCGGGAAGAGGATGTTGTCGGCGATGTGTCCCGCGATCGCGGTTCTCGGAAACCGCAATGCCTTCGTCTGGGGCACGCCCGGCGGTTCGACGATCCCCACGACGAACTTCCAGGTTCTGCTCGGTATTTTGCTGCGCGGCGAGTCGCTCGAGGAGGCGGTCGCCGCGCCCCGTTTCCATCAGCAGGACTTCCCCGACAAGATCCAGATCGAGCGCAACCGCTTCGACGCCGGCTGGATCGACGCCCTCCGCCGCACCGGACACACGGTCGAAGAGCGAGAGCCCGACAACGACCCGATCGGCCGCGTCCACGCGATCGCGCGCGGTCCAGACGGCACGCTGACCGCCGTGGCCGACCCGCGGGCCGGAGGCGTCGGGCTCGTCGTTTCGGAGTCTCGTTGACAGAGCTTCTCCTCCCGGTCTACCGCGAAGGTCCGTTGCTGCGGCTTCTCGACCAGCGACTTCTCCCCGCAAACGAGATCTGGTTGACGCTCAAGAAGACGCCCGAGGTGGCGGTCGCCATCCGCGAGATGGCGGTTCGCGGCGCGCCGTCGATCGGTGTTGCGGCGGCTTACGGCGCCGCGTTCGCGATGCGGAGCGGATCGACGACGAGCCCCGCGGAACGCTTCGAGACTGCGCGTAACGTTCTCGCGGCAACGCGGCCGACCGCGGTCAATCTCTTCGGCGCGTTGGAAAGGATGGAGCGGCGCTTCCGGGAGGTCAAAACGGAGCCGCCGGAACGGATCGAGTCGGCGCTCCTCGCCGAAGCCGACGCCATCGCCGCCGAGGCTCTCGAGTCGTCGCAGCGCCTCGGGCGTCATGGAGCCGAGCTCCTCGCGAGCGGCTCGACCGTTCTGACCCACTGCAACGCGGGCGCGCTCGCTACGGGCGGTTACGGCAGCGCGCTCGGGATCATCCGGGCGGCGGTCGAATCGGGGAAAGCGGTCCGGGTGCTCGCGCCGGAGACCCGCCCTTTCCTCCAGGGTTCGCGGCTGACCGCGTGGGAGCTCGCCCGCGAAGGGATCCCGGTCGAGGTGATCACGGACGGGATGAGCGGTCACTATCTCTCGCGGGGGGAGGTCGCCGCCGTCGTCGTCGGCGCCGACCGGATCGCCGGCAACGGCGACACGGCCAACAAGATCGGGACGTATACGCACGCCGTCCTCGCGAAGGAGAACGGGGTCCCGTTCTACGTCGCGGCGCCGACGAGCACGATCGACCTCGCCTGCCCCGATGGGTCCCGGATCCCGATCGAGGAGCGCTCGGCGGGCGAGGTGCTCTCCTTCGCCGGCCACGCGATTGCGCCGGCCGGAGTCGGCGCGAGACATCCCGCGTTCGACGTCACGCCGGCTCGCTACATCGGGGCGATCGTCACCGAAGAGGGGATCTGCCGGCCGCCGTACGAGACGTCGCTCGCCGAAGCGGTCGCCCTGGCGGAGCGCCGCCGGTCCGGCGAGCGCTGATCTATCGATATATGGCTATAATGGCGTCATGAAGAACGCCAGAATTTCGGAGCTGCGGGACAAGCTCTCGGAGTACCTCGCGGGCGTCCGCAGAGGCGAGACCGTGATCGTGTACGACCGGGATACGCCGATCGCGAGAATTGACCCGATCGTAGCGGCGCCGAAGGACACTCCCGACTGGGTGCTCGACGCCGAACGTCGGGGGATCGCCACGCCTCCGAAGATCCGCGACGGCAAGCGGATTCCGATGCCGCCGCCCAAGCCGACAAAGCCGCTCAATCTGCTCGAAGCACTCCTGGAGGAGCGGCGGAGCGGACGGTGAAGTTCTGGGACTCTTCCGCGATTCTTCCGCTGCTGATCGACGAACGCACATCCGCTTCGGTCGCGGCCGTTTACGAAGACGACGAACGTCAGATCGTCTGGTGTCTCACGGAGGTCGAGGCGGTATCGGCGCTGTCCCGCCGCGAACGCCAGGGCGGGGTGACCACGGATGTCGAACGAGCCCGGTCGACGCTGCGGATTCTCTCGGAGCGTTGGGAAGAGGTGACCTCGGTGGAGAGCGTCCGAACGCGCGCCATCCGTCTGCTCAGTACGCACGGCCTCCGGGCGGCCGATGCTCTTCAGCTCGCGGCAGCCCTGGTTTTCTGCGACGAGCAGACGGAGTCCCTCCCCTTCGTCTGCCTGGACGACCGACTTTCGGAAGCCGCTCGCAAAGAACGCTTCCCCATCCTCCCGTAGGAAGTCTCCCGTGCGCGTCCTCGGCATCGAAACATCCTGCGACGAAACATCCGTCGCCGTTCTCGACGGCGACGGCCGAGTGCTCTCCAATGTCGTCTCCTCGCAGCTCGCGGCGCACGCGCCCTACGGCGGCGTCGTTCCGGAGATCGCGGCCCGCGCGCACCTGGAGAACCTTCCCGTTACCTTCGAGCGCGCTCTCTCCGAAGCCGGGACGGACGTGTCGGGTCTCGACCTGGTCGCCGCGACCTCGGGACCCGGCCTGATCGGCGCGCTCCTCGTCGGACTCTCGGCCGGAAAAGCGCTCGCGTTCGCGCGGGGCATTCCGCTCGTCGCCGTCAACCACCTCGAAGGTCATCTCTTCTCGGCTTTTCTCCGTTCCGGAGCTACAGCTCTTCCGGTCGACCCTCCGTTTCACGGGCTCGTCGTCTCCGGTGGCCACGCCGAGCTCGTCCGGGTCGAGCCGGATTGCATCGTGCCGATCGCGAGGACACGCGACGACGCTCCGGGCGAAGCCTTCGACAAGGTGGCGCGGCGCGCGGGCCTCGGCTACCCGGGCGGACCCGTCGTCGACCGGATCGCCGCCCGCGGCGAAGGCGGCCGGTACCCTCTTCCCGTGGGCCGCACCGGCGACGGGTCGAACGACTTCTCGTTTTCCGGATTGAAGACCGCGATGCTCCGGGAGTTTCAGAAACGCGGTATCACCGGAGATCCGCTCGATCCCGAGTCGCTTTCGCCGGACGTCGTCGATCTCCTGGCGTCGTTTCAGCGGGCCATCGTCACGGCGCTCCTCGATCGAGTCGAGACCGTGCACCGATCCGAGGGAATCCGGATGCTGGCGCTCTCCGGGGGAGTCGCCGCGAACTCGGAGCTGCGGCGGACGCTTTCGGAATGGGGGGAGGCGCGCCGCGTGCGCGTACTCCTGCCCGAGCGTGCTTTCACGACCGACAATGCCGCGATGATCGCTTTTGCCGGCCTGTTGCATTACCGGAAGAACGGCGCGGAAGAGCCGGCGGTCGCGGTGGCAAGATCCCGGTGGCCTCTGGGAACTTCGTGACCGACCGACGCTTCATCCGCAACTTCTCGATCGTGGCTCACATCGACCACGGCAAGACCACGCTTTCCGACCGGATTCTCCAGCGGTGCGGAGCCGTCGCCGATCGCGAGATGCACGAGCAGATGCTGGACGACATGGAGCTCGAGCAGGAGCGGGGAATCACGATCAAGGCCCGGGCGGTGACGCTGCGCTACCGGGCCCGCGACGGAGAAGAGTACATACTGAACCTGATCGACACTCCCGGCCACGTCGATTTCTCCTACGAGGTCTCGCGCTCGCTCGCGGCGTGTGAAGGCGCGGTCCTCGTCGTCGACGCGACGCAGGGGGTCGAGGCGCAGACGCTCGCGAACGCATATCTCGCGATTCACAACAACCTGATGATCGTGCCGGTCATCAACAAGATCGACCTGCCGTCGGCCGAGCCGGAAAAGGTCCGGGAGCAGATCGAGCAGGTCGTCGGCATCCCTGCAGACGACGCGGTCCTGACGTCCGCGAAGCAGGGCATCGGAATCGAGGAGCTGCTCGAGCGAATCGTGCGGGACATCCCGCCCCCCTCGGGCGATCCCTCGGCGCCGCTGAAGGCGCTCCTCTTCGATTCGTGGTACGACCCGTACCGCGGCGTCACCTCGCTCGTCCGGATCGTCGAAGGCACACTCCGTCCGAAGAAGAAGATCCGCGCGATGGGAACCGGCCTCGAGTCCGAAGTGGAGGAGGTCGGAATCTTCACACCGGCGCGCCAGTCCGTACCGGAACTGTCGGTGGGCGAAGTCGGCTTCCTCTGGGCGAACGTCAAGGACCTGCACTCGACGCGGATCGGCGACACGATCACCGAGCTCGATCGCCCAACCGCGGAACCGCTGCCCGGTTTCGCGGAGGCGAAGCCGATGGTCTTCGCGGGTCTCTTCCCGACGGAGGCGGACGACTACGCGAACCTCCGCGACGCGATGGAGAAGCTCCGCTTGAACGACGCCTCCTTCACGTTCGTGCCGGAGAACTCGACGGCCCTCGGCTTCGGATTCCGTTGCGGGTTCCTGGGGCTGCTCCACATGGAGATCGTCCAGGAGCGTCTCGAGCGCGAGTTCGACCTGGCGCTCATCACGACCGCGCCGGGCGTCAACTACCGGGTGACCACGACGAAGGGCGAAATCCTCGACATCGTCAACCCGAACCACCTTCCCTCGCCCACGCAGATCGAACGGATCGAGGAACCTTACATCGCCGCGACGATCATCACCCGGGACGACTTCCTCGGCGGGTTGCTCAAGCTCTGCGAGGAGCGGCGCGGAGTGCAGAAGTCGCTCGAATATCTTTCCTCCAACCGGGTCGTGTTGAGATACGAGTTCCCCTTGAACGAGGTCGTGCTCGACTTCTATGACAAGCTGAAGAGCATCTCGAGGGGCTACGCGTCGTTCGATTACGAGTTCGACGGATATCGCGAAGGCGACCTCGTCAAGCTCGACATCCTGGTCAACGGCGAGCCGGTCGACGCCCTGTCGCTGATCGTCCACCGGGAAGAATCTGCCCCCAAGGGAAGGTTGCTCGCCGCGAAAATGAAGGAGATCATCCCCCGCCAGATGTTCGAAGTGGCGATCCAGGCGGCAATCGGGTCGAAGATCATCGCCCGGGAGACGGTCCCCGCGATGCGCAAGAACGTTCTCGCGAAGTGCTACGGCGGCGACATCACCCGCAAGAGAAAGCTCCTCGAGAAGCAGAAGGAGGGCAAGAAGCGGATGAAGAGAGTGGGACGGGTCGACATCCCGCAGGACGCCTTCCTGGCGGTCTTGAAGACGGAATGAGTCCGGGCACCGCCGTCGCCGTACGGGAGGAGGAGCCCGCGGGCGGCCGGGCGAAACACTCCTCGGCCCGCGAGTGGTACGAGTCCCTGCTCGTCGCCGGAATTTTCGTCCTCTTCGTGAGGACGTTCGTGGTCCAGACCTATCAGGTCCCGACCGGCTCGATGGAAAAGACGATCCTCGTCGGCGACCACCTGCTCGTCAACAAGTTTGCCTACGCTCCGCGGCTGGCCGGGTGGGCAAAGCTCTTTCCCTATCGCGACGTTCACCGCGGCGACATCATCGTATTCAAGAAACCGGGGGACGACGTCAATCCCGGCAACGTGCTCGTCAAGCGCGCGGTGGCGGGCCTCGGCCAGACCGTGCTCGTGCGCGACAAGGCCCTTTTCGTCAACGGAAAGCCGGCGGACGGGCCGTACGTCCAGCACACCGATCCTGAGGTCTACCCGAATGACCCCGCGATCCCGGACATGGCGCGGCGCCGCGATCAATTCGGGCCGTTCACCGTGCCCCTGAACTCCTGGTTCGGGATGGGCGACAACCGCGACAACTCCCTCGACAGCCGGTACTGGGGGCCCATCCCGCGTGAAAACATTTTCGGCCGGCCGACGATCCTCTACTGGTCCTACGAGGCCGAGCCGAACTCGCACATCTGGCACGGGCCGGCGGCCAAGATCCGCCAGCTCGCGGACGTGGCACTCCACTTCTTCTCGCGGACGCGATGGAACCGGATGTTCCGACTCGTACGCTGACGCCCGAGACCGCTCCCGAGACTCCCGTGGCCGCGGAGGCGGGGTCGTCTCCCGCATCGACCGGCGTCGAGCCTGCGCCCGAAACGGTCCGGCGCGCGCGGTCGCGATCCCGCGAGTATGCCGAGGCGATCCTGGTGGCGATCATCTTCGCTCTCTTCGCTCGAACGTTCCTCTTCCAGGCCTTCCAGGTGCCGACCGCGTCCATGGAGAAGAACATCCTGGTCGGTGACCATCTCATCGTGAACAAGTTCATCTTCTCCCCGCATCGCGACGGTCTTCTCTCCCGGCTGCTTCCCTACCGGCCGGTCCGGCGCGGCGACGTTCTCGTCTTCAAGTTTCCGGAAGATCCCCGGCGGGACTTCATCAAGAGAACCGTCGCGCTGCCCGGTGAGACCGTGGAGATCCGCGACAAGGCGATCTTCATCGAGGGCAGGCGGCTGGAGGAGCCGGAGGTCTACTACTCCGATGACCGGATCTGGTCGGACGATCCCCACCTCCCCGACTCCTACCGCCGGCGGGACCAGTCCCATCCGTTCACCGTTCCTCCCGGTTCCTTCTTTGCGCTCGGCGACAACCGGGACAACTCGTATGACAGCCGGTTCTGGGGGGCCGTGCCGGCGGCAAACCTCAAAGGACGCGCCGTGTTCGTCTACTGGTCGTTTCCGCTCGAGCCCTCCTCGCAACGCTCGATTCGCGAGCTCGTCTCGATCGCCTTGAACTTCTTCCGTAAGACGCGGTGGGAGCGCACGCTACTCCCGGTGCGATGAGGGGAC
>Ga0075435_100004031_pt1 | contig 10044 bp, 9 predicted proteins | sample RhiMethybrSRZTD4_FD_75302 | JGI IMG/M metagenome (GOLD analysis project Ga0075435, IMG submission 75302) | Populus rhizosphere microbial communities from Tennessee, USA - Rhizosphere MetaG P. TD hybrid SRZTD4 | ecosystem: Host-associated > Plants > Roots > Rhizosphere > Soil | place: USA... | reverse complement strand
GTGCGGATCAGCGTCGACGAAATCGGCTGGCCGTCGTCCTGCACCGCCGCCACGACCGTGACGGCGAACTGCGCGGAGCTCCCGAGGCGCTTGACCAGCTCCACGTCGCCCGCCCGGCCGCGGCCAAACCCGTGATCGTATCCCATCACGAGCTCGCGCATCGCGTACGCATCGCACAGGCGGCGGACGAACGCCTCCGCGTCGAGCTGTGCGACCGCGGGAGTGAACGGCAGCAACACGAACTGGTCGATCCCCTGCGCCGCCACCAGCTCCCGCTTCTCATCCGGCAACGTCAGCAGTTTCGGCGCCGCGGCCGGATTCACGACCGCGAGCGGATGCGGATCGAACGTGACGAGCACGCTCGTCAACCGCTTCGCCCGCGCCCGCTCCCTCACCTCGGCGAGCACCGCCTGGTGCCCCCGGTGCAGACCATCGAAGGTCCCGAGCGTGACGACCGCGCCGGGAGCGGGGGGGGCCATCAGCCTTCCACCACAACGACGCGCGGTTTCAACTGCCCGCCCACTTGCTCCGCGACCCCGAGCAGCTCATCGCCCGAGAACAGCGCTATCGAGCGTTGGCTATCGGCTCCCGGGTCGCTCTTCAACGGCCTTCCATGAACGACCGCGTCACGCTCGTCCTTCTCTACCTGCCGGCGCGGCAAATGCGCCACCAGGATCGCTGCATCTCGCAGCAGCGCCGGCGTCACCGCCTCTGGCGCCACGGCATCGGCGAGCCGCAGCGGTCCGACCGCCGTGCGCCGCAGCGCCGCGAGATGCGCGCCGCATCCCAGCTTCGCGCCAATGTCGCGCGCGAGCGACCGCAGGTACGTCCCACCGCTCACCGTCGCCCGAAATTGCAGGTCGGGAACAGCCGCCTCGACGATCTCGAGCTCCCGGATCTGCACGGCACGCGGCGCCGGATCGACCGTTTCCCCGCGCCGCGCGCGCGCGTACGCCCGCTCACCGTCGATCTTCACCGCCGAGTACGCCGGCGGGCGCTGCTCGTACCCCCCGCGGAAGCTCCCGATCACCGCGGCGAGCTGCGCCGGCGTGATGGTCGTCCACGGCGCCGTCGCGACCACCGCCCCCGTGAGATCGTCCGTCTCCGTTGTGACGCCGAGGCGAATGACGCCCTCGTACGACTTGGGCCACTCCGCCGCGTACGGCGCGAGTCGCGTCGCGCGCCCCACGACCAGCACCAACAGTCCCTTGGCGAACGGATCCAGCGTCCCCAGATGACCGATGCGCTGTTCGCCGAGCGCGCGGCGCACGATATCCACGACGTCATGGGATGTGGGGCCCGCCGCTTTGGCGACCAACACGATCCCACTGATCAGTCTTCCGGCTCCTTCAGCTCCTTCAGAACCTGGTCGATACGCTGCGCGTGCTCGATCCCGCGGTCCAGATGGAAATGCAGCTCCGGACTGGTGCGCAGATGCAGGTCGCTCGAGAGCTGCGCGCGCAGATACCGGGCGGCACTCGCCAAGCCCTCCAACGACAGCGCCTTCTCTTCCTCGCTCCCCATGACGCTGACCCGCACATTGGCGTGCGAGAGATCGGCCGACACATCGACACCGATGACGGTGACGAAGCCGATGCGCGGATCCCGCACGTCGCCCGTGAGAAACTGCCCCACCGCTTGCCGGATCAGCTCGCTGACACGCTCGGGACGGTGGTTCGGCCGCTTCATCTCAGAGATAGCTCGAGCTGGTGTCCACGATGCGGGCGCCATCGGCTGCCTCCACCAGCTGATCGGCCTCCCGGAGCACGCTCTCCGCATGCCGGCGATCGGTGCTCACGACGGCCGCCGTCAGCTCGGCGCGTTGCCACAGATCGTGATGCCCGGTCTCGGCGACCGAGACGTTGAAGCGATTGTGCATCCGGTCCTTGAGACTCTTCACGATCGTCCGCTTGTCCTTGAGCGACTGGCAGCCCGGCAGGTGCAGCTCCCACACCATCACCCCCACGATCACGACTCAGGGGCGCTGAGTGAGCGCGCCACCTCCTCGATACGGTACGACTCGATCAGGTCGCCGACCTTGACGTCGTTGAAGTTCTCGACGCCGATGCCGCACTCGAAGCCTTCGCGCACCTCGCGGACGTCGTCCTTGAACCGCTTCAGCGATGCGAGCGTGCCGTCGTAGACCTCGACGCCGTTGCGGATGACGCGGACCCGGCCCGTGCGCGGAATGACGCCGCTGCGCACGAAGCACCCGGCGATGGTCCCGATCTTCGCGATCTTGAAGATCTGGCGCACTTCGGCTTCGCCCAGGATCACTTCCTTTTTCTCCGGGGCGAGCAGGCCCTCCATGGCCAGCTTCACCTCTTCGACCGCCTCGTAGATGATGCGGTAGGTGCGGATCTCCACCCGCTCGCGATCGGCCGCGGCCCGCGCGTTGGAATCGGGACGGACGTGGAAGCCGACGATGATGGCGCCCGACGCGCGGGCCAGCAGCACGTCCGACTCGGTGATGGCGCCGACGCCGCGGTGCACCACTTCGACCTTCACCTCGGCGGTCGACAGCTGGGCCAGGGCGTCGGCCAGCGCTTCGGCCGGGCCGCCCTGATCCGCCTTGATGATGATGCGGAGCGTGGCCACGCCCCCCTCGGCGGCTTCGGCCATGAAGTCTTCGAGCGTCTTGACGCGCCCGGAGCGGCGGTGCTGCGCCTCGCGTTCGAGGCGCTGGCGTTTCTGCGCGATATCGCGCGCTTCTGCCGCGTCGGCCATCGCGAGGAATGTGTCACCCGCCTCCGGCACGCCTTCGAACCCCAGGATCTGTACGGGGGTGGACGGGCCGACTTCCGTCTCCGTGCCGCCGCGCTCGTCATACATGGCGCGCACGCGTCCCGAGTACTGGCCGCAGATGAAGTCGTCGCCGATACGCAGGGTGCCGTTCTGCACGAGAATCGTCGCGAGGGCGCCCTTGCCCGGATCGAGCGACGCCTCGAGCACCGTGCCTTGCGCCTTCCGCTCCGGATTTGCCTTGAGGTCGAGCAGCTCCGCCTGGAGCAGGATCTGGTCGAGCAGCTCTTCGACGTTCGTGCCTTTCTTGGCGGAGATCGGGGTCGCCAGCACGGTGCCGCCGAACTCTTCGAGCACGACGCCATGCGCCAGGAGGTCCTGTTTCACCTTCTGCACATTGGCGGTGGGCAGGTCGATCTTGTTGATCGCGACGACGAGCGGCACACCGGCGTTTTTGGCGTGGGAAATCGCTTCGATCGTCTGCGGCATGATGGCGTCATCGGCTGCGACCACCAGCACGACGATGTCGGTGACTTGGGCCCCGCGGGCACGCATCGCCGTAAAGGCCTCGTGGCCCGGCGTGTCGAGGAACGTGATCTTGCGACCGTCCTTCAGCGTCACCTGGTAGGCGCCGATGTGCTGCGTGATCCCGCCGGCCTCGCCCGCGACGACGTTCGTCTTGCGCACGTAGTCGAGCAGCGACGTTTTCCCATGGTCGACGTGACCCATGATCGTCACGATCGGCGGGCGCGGCTTGAGCGTCTCAGCCGCGTCGACCGCCTGCTCGGTCTGGGTGGTGGCGTACTCCTCCTCACGCACCGCCTGGAATCCGAACGCGGATGCGATCAGCTCGATCATGTCGAAGTCGAGCCGCTGGTTGATCGTGACCATCTGGCCGAGCTCTTTGAATGCGAACGTCACGATCTGCGTCGGCGGGACCTTCAAGGTGCTCGCGAGCTCCGAGACGGTGACGAACTCCGTCACGCGCACCAGCGTCTTTTCGCGCTCGCGCTCCTCGCGGCGGCGCTCTTCCTGAACCTCGCGGAACGTGGGCCCTTCTTCGCGGCGATGGACACCTTTCTTACCGACCGGCGCCTTCAGCGTCGCCAGTGTGCGGGAAATGTTCTGCGCCACTGCTTCCTGATCGACCAGCGACTTCTTGCCCTTCTTGCGCTTCTTGCCTTTTTCCCGGCGCCGCTCGTCGAGCGGTGGAGCCCCCGGCGCGGCCGACGCGACGGGGCGCGGCGGCACCGTTCCCGGCCCGCCCCCCCCGCCCCCCCCGCCCCCCCCGCCCCCGCCCGGCGTCGCGCGCGCAACGGGCCGCGGGCGCACCGGTGTCGGAATGAACGGCCGCGGCGGCGGCGGTGCGGCGGCGCCGGAAGACGGCGCCGGCGGCGCAGATGCGGCTGGTGCCGCTGGCGGCGCGAACGTGAGCGTCGCGGCTGGAGCCACCGGTTCGGCCGGCTCGGCCGGCGCGAGATCCTTGAACAGCGCGGCGGCACGCTCTTCGAGTGAGGGAGCGGCTTTCTCCTCTTCCTGCTCCCGCGCCGCGGTCTCGAGCGCGAGACGGGCGCGTTCGGCTTCGGCGGCTTCGGCCGCGGCGACTTCCGCGGCCGCGGCGTCGGCGGCGGCGACTTCGGCCGCGGTGCGGCGACGCCGCTTGGGACGGCTGTCGGCCCCCCCCACACCCACCACCACCCCCACCGCCGCCGTCACCGGCTCGGGTGCCGGCTCGGCGGCCCTCGCGGCCCGGCGCCGCTTGGGCGGCGCGGTCGGCTGTTTCTGTTTGCGCTTGTCGCGCTCCCAGCGCGCGCGCATCAAGGACACCTGCTCGTCCTTGAGCGGCGTCAGATGACTGCGCACGAAGATGTCCATCTCCTTGAGCATGCCCATCAGCTGCTCGCTGGAGATCCCGAATTCTGCCGCTAAGTCATGAATCCGCGTTGTCGCCACTTACTCCTCGCTGGTTCGGCTATCGCTATCAGCTATCAACCCGCGGGCTAAAGCGGGATCGGTGACGCCGGCTGCCTGCACCGGCGGCTTGCCGAGTCCCGCGCCCAACTCGAGCGCCGTCGGCCCGCGCAACACGGGGATGTTCCGTGCAGCGGCGAGCCGTGCCACCTTCTCGATCGTTCGCTGGCTGGCATCGTGAGCCAGCACAACACACACGACCTTGCTACGCTGCAATCCCGCCCGAACACCTGCCACGCCGATCACCACGTTGCCCGCCCGCACTCCCAGGCCGAGCAGCCGTGTGATGCGCGCGCTCACGTCGCGGCTGGAGCCTTCGGCGCCGCGGCGCCAGGTCCTTCCTCGTCACCGCCCTCTTCGGTCATCTCATTGAGGAAGGCCATGAGCTTGTCGGCGAGATCGGGCGTCATCCCGGACAGCTGATCGACCTCATCCCGCTCGAGATCGAGAATGTCCTGCAGCGTCTTCTTCCCCGCCTGTTCGAGCACCGCGACGAGCTCCGGCGAGAGTCCCTTCATCTCGGAGAGCGCGACGTGCGTGACCGATTCATCGGCCGGCGGCAGCGGCGCAAACAGCGGGCCTTCCCCGCCACGCTCCAGCCACTCGCGGCTCGAGTAGAGATCGACTTTCCAGCCGGTCAGCTCCGACGCCAGCCGCACGTTCTGCCCGTTGCGGCCGATCGCGAGCGACAGCTGATCCTCGTCGACGATCGCCTGAATGGTTTTCGATTCCGGGTCGGAGAACACGCGCGCGACGCGCGCGGGCGCGAGCGACAGCTTGGCGAATCGCTCCGGATCCGAGGACCACGGGACGATGTCGATGCGCTCCCCATTCAGCTCGTTGACGACGGCCTGAACGCGGGAGCCCTTGAGGCCCACGCACGCGCCGACCGGGTCGATCGAGTCGTCGCGCGACCAGACCGCGATCTTGGTGCGGCTGCCCGCTTCGCGCGCGGTGGCGCGGATTTCGACGATCTGCTGCTGGATTTCGGGGACTTCGAGCTTGAAGAGCGCCTTCACAAACAGCGGGTCGGCGCGCGACAGAATCAGGCGCGGGCCTTTGGGCGTCTCCTCGATGCGCTTGAGCACCGCGCGGATCGTGTCGCCCTGATGGAAATGCTCGCGATGGTTCTGGTCGCGATACGGAATGATCGCCTCGGCTTCGCGGAACTTGTTCAGCATCACGACGATCTTGCCGCGCTCGATCTGCTGCACCTCTCCCGACAGCAGCTCGCCGACTTTGCCGGAGAACTCCTCGCGGATGCGACTGCGCTCGCCTTCCCGCACGCGCTGGATGATGCGCTGCTTCGCTGCCTGGACCGCCGTGCGGCCGAACTGCTCGAACGGCACTTCCTCTTCGAGCACGTCACCCGGTTGGAAGTCAGGATCCTCGTAGCGCGCCTCTTCGAGCGAGACCTGCGTCCCGGCGTCTTCGACGGTCTCCACGACGGTCTTGAGAACGACGATCCTGATCGAGCCCTTCATCTCGTCGATGCCGATCTCCGCCCGCACGTTGGGACCGTAGCGTTTCACGAGGGCGGCGTGGAGGCCGTCCTTGAGCAGGTCGATCAGCTCGCTGCGCTCCAATTGCTTGGTATTCGTCAACTCCCGGATTGCCGAGACGACGTCCGTCGCGTTCGCCATTACTTGTCCCCGATGTCGCCCGCCAGGCGGGCATCCTTAACGTCTGTCAGCCGGTATTCTCGCTCGACCCCACCCTGCGGCTGCAGCACCACTGTCTCCTCGTTGGGCACCGCGACGATGCGCGCGCGCACCCGTCCGAGCCCGGCGAGCTTCACCGTCACGTCGCGACCCACGAACTGCGACCAGTGCCGCGGCCAGCGGATCGGCCGCTCGATCCCCGGGCTCGAGACCTCGAGCACGTAACGGTTGCCGAGTGGTCCTCCCGCCCGCCCGTCGGCGTCCAGCCACTGCTCCAGCGCCCGGCTGACACGGGTACAGTCCTCGACTGTGACGTTCCGTGGCGGGCAGTCGATTCTGACTTGGACGAGCGGGCGATTCGGCGTGCCGCCGATGCGCAGGTCGGCCAGGTCGAACCCCAGCTGCACCAGCCGGGTCCGAAAGGCCTCGACGAGACTCTCAGTGAGCATGAAAAAAAAGTGCGGGCCGAACTTCGCCCGCTTCAGGAGGGGAATGTAGCCGGGGTCTTCGCGGTGTCAACCTAGCGGCCGGCCCAGGTACGCGACCATCCGGCCGTCCCGTCCACCTGATGCGCGGTGGGAAAAGAACCGGCCGCGTTCCTCGGCACTACACAACGGGGAGCTCGAGACCTCCTGGATCCCGAGCTCGCGCGCCTGTTGCGTGAGCGCAGCGCGGAGATCCAGATGCACGGTCCCGCTCAATCCGAAGCGCGCGGCAACCTCGGGCCCCACCTCATAGCACTCCCCGCAAATGCCAACCCCGCAATGCATTACGAGGTCGCTCGGCTTCGCACCGCTGCGCCGCGTCAGTGTCTCGACCCCGCGCGCCAAAACGCCGGCGGCCGTCCCCCGCCACCCGGCATGGAGCAACGCGGTCGCACCGGCCTGCGGAGCGGCCAGGTAGACGGGGATGCAGTCGGCGACCGTGACCGTAAGCAAGACACCGCGCTGCGAGGTCGCGTGGCCATCGACCCCATCGAGGATCAGCCAACCGTCGGGCAGCGACTCGTGCCAGCGCACTTCGGTGCCGTGTACCTGATGGCTGAGGACGACGGTCGGGAAGCGGGAAGCGAAAGCGGTACGAAACGCCCGCCAGCGGCCCATCACCTGCCCGACCGGATCGTCGCTCCAGACGCCGAGGCTCAGGGGGCGCGTCGTGACGCCGGCGACGAGCTCGTAGCGGTCGGCCCATTCCGTCAGCTCGAGGCGCGGGACGGCAGCATCGGGAACGGCGGTCTCGGAAATCGACTGAAGGCTAACGTCCTTCGCGTCGTTCAAGCTGCGCTCCCAGCGCTTGCAACCGTTCGTCGATACGTTCGTAGCCACGCTCGACCTGGCCGATATTGTAGATCACGGAGTCGCCTTGGGCGGCGAGCGCCGCCAGCACCATCGCCATCCCTGCACGAATGTCCGGGCTCTCCATCACCTGGCCACGCAAGGCTGATGGACCGGCAATCACGGCCCGGTGCGGATCGCACAACACGATGCGCGCGCCCATCCCGATCAGCTTGTCCACGAAAAACAGCCGCGATTCGAACAGCTTCTCGAAGATCAGCAGCAGTCCCTCGCACTGCGTCGCGACGACGATGGCGATGGACATGAGATCGGCGGGGAAGGCGGGCCAGGGACCGTCTTCCAGCTTCGGCACGTGGCCGCCCAGATCAGGACGGATGCGGCGCTCCTGACCGGCATCGACGATGAGCTTGGTGCCATCGATGCGCGGCCGCACACCCAGGCGCTCGAAGGCGAGCAGCGTCGAGCGCAGGTCGTCCGCGCGAACTCCGTCGATCGTGATCGCCCCGCCCGTGACCGCGGCGAGTCCCATGAACGAGCCGACCTCGATGTGGTCGGGACCAACGGTGTACGGGGCAGCCTTGAGCGGCCGCCCGCCATCGATCGTGAACGTATTCGTGCCGATGCCGTCGATGGACGCGCCTAAAGCGACGAGAAAGCGGGCGAGATCCTGGACGTGCGGCTCGGACGCCGCGTTGCGGATGACGGTCGTGCCCTGCGCGCCCACGGCCGCCATCAACGCGTTTTCCGTCCCCGTGACGCTCGGCTCATCAAGGAAGATGTCCGCGCCGTTCAACTTCCCTTCGAGCTTGTAGGCATCACCCACGGTGATGTCGGCGCCGAGTCGTTCGAGCGCGAGAAAATGCGTATCGACGCGCCGCCTGCCGATAACGTCACCACCGGGAGGCGGCAACGTGACGCGCCCGAAGCGGGCCAGCATGGGCCCGGCGAGCAGAATCGAGGCGCGGATCTCTTTGCACAGCGTGGGATCGAGCGGCCGCGGCTCGGCCCGGCGCGTGTCGATTTCCACGGTATTCGCACCCGACCACTGCACGGTCGCGCCCACGTGCTGCAGCAGCGCGAGCAGCGTCTCGACGTCACGGATGCGCGGAATGTTGTCGATGCGACAGAGACCGTCAGCGAGCAGCGTTGCTGCGAGAATTGGAAGAGCCGCGTTCTTGTTGCCTGCGGGGCGGATCGTACCCGTCAGCGGGCGCCCCCCCGTGACACGGAACGACGGTGGCATAGGTCCGCCCAAGCTACCGGGGCGCTTGCGCCTGCGTCAAGCGTTCGCGAACGTTGGCCCTCGTGCATCCTCTGCTCGCGCTGGCCCTCGTCGTCGTGGCCGGCATCGGCGTGACGCGCTTGTCGCGCCCACACCTGCGATTTCCAGCGTTGCTTCATGATCTGCTCGCGACCGGCGCGCTGTTTCTGCTGCTCGGGTTGTTGATCGGGCCCGGACTCGGTCTGGTCGACGTCGCCGGACTCCACATGCTCGAGCCGCTCGTCGCGCTGGGAATCGGGTGGGCGGGGGCACTGTTTGGGATCCGCCTCGAATGGCGGATGGTGCGCCGTATCTCGCCGCGCACGTGGCTCGTCGGTGCCACCCTCGCGTTGCCGGTGCTGCTGACGACGACGGTGATGGCGGTGATCCTGCCCCGAGCGCTGCCGTCCCTGGCGGAATCGTGGGGCCATCCGTCGTTCCCCGTCGCCTTAGCACTGGGTGGAGCACTGACGACGGCGGCCTCACTACACGGACCGAAGCTGGGTCGGCGCAATGCACTGCTCGATACACTCTTTGGCGCGGGCGCCGTTGTGGTCGCCGTCGCGCTGTATCATCCGAACGTCGCGGTCCGCAGCCTCATCTTCACGCTCGTGGGCAGCGCCGCTCTGGGCGGGCTCTTCGCCGGACTGGCGCGCTGGATCCTGGTGCGCGATCCCGCAGACGCAGCCGTCGCGGCCTTCGCCGTTGTGCTGGCGGGAGCCGGTTTCAGCTATGCGGCACGACTATCGCCATTTGTCGTCTGCGCGCTGGCGGCCGCGGTCTTCATGAGCCTCTCGCCCCCAGCGGTGCGCCGCGCGGTAGCCGGGGTGCTGACACGCTGGGAGCACGCGCTCTACGCCGTGTTCCTCGTCGTCACCGGTGCCCTACTCCGCCCGGTCAGCCCCTGGGTCATTGCCGCGGCGCCGCTGCTCGCGCTGATCCGCGTCGTCGTCCGGTGGGTCACGGTCCGATTCGGTCTCGATCAAGTCGACCCGGTGTGGCGGTCACTCCCCTTCGCGCCGCCTCCCGAATTCGCGCAGTCGCCGGTGCGCCAGGGCGCGAGCGCCGTGGCGTTGGCCGCCGGCTTCGATTTGGTCCGTGGTGCTCCGGGAGC
>Ga0075435_100004030_pt1 | contig 10044 bp, 3 predicted proteins | sample RhiMethybrSRZTD4_FD_75302 | JGI IMG/M metagenome (GOLD analysis project Ga0075435, IMG submission 75302) | Populus rhizosphere microbial communities from Tennessee, USA - Rhizosphere MetaG P. TD hybrid SRZTD4 | ecosystem: Host-associated > Plants > Roots > Rhizosphere > Soil | place: USA... | reverse complement strand
TCCCGCGAGGCGACCGACACGCTGCACGTCGATCGCGCGGCGAAGGACTCGGAGCTGGCGGTCGCGCGCGGCAGCCGCGAAGCGGTCGGCCGCGACATCCGCACCCGCGAGCACGAGCTCGCCGGCGTAAGCGCTCGCCTGAAGTCGCTCGAGGAGCTCGACGCGGCGCGCGCGGAATACGGGGAAGCGGCGCGCCTCATCCTGGCCGAGTCCGGTGACGCGGTGGCGCATCTCGGCTCGGTTGCCGACTACGTCGAGGTCGAGCAGCGCTTCGAGCGCGCCGTCGACGGCGCCCTCGGCGACCTGCTCCAGCACGTGGTCGTGCGCACGCACGAAGATGCGGCGGCGGGCCTGGCGTTCGTCCGCGAGCGGGCCGCGGGCCGGGTCGGGTTCCTGGTGGTCGGCGACGGGTCGCCTGCCGAAGCCGTCCGCGCGCTCGTGACCGAGATCGACATCGCCGACACGCGCGAAGAAGCCCGGGCCATGGCGCTCGAGACCGGCCGCACGGCGGCGACGCTGGACGGCGACGTCTTCCGCGGCGCCCACCGCGTCGAAGGCGGGGCGCGCGGCGAAGCGCGGAGCATCCTCACGACCAAGCGCGAGATCAAGGAGCTGCGCGAGCGCGCCGAGACCGACGAGGCCACGCTCGGCCGCCGGCGTGAAGAAGCCGAGAATCTCGAGGTGGTGATCGCCGCCGCCGAGTCGGCGATCTCGTCGCTGCAGGGGGAGCTGCATCGCCAGGAAAAGGCGATCGTCGGCTTCGACCTCCAGGTGGCGGCCGCCGGCGAGGACGCGAACCGCGTCGCGCGCAAGCAGGAGCAGATCGCCGTCGAGCGGCGCACCGCCGAAGAGGAGCTGCGCACGCAGGAGCAGCGCGAGGAGGAAGCGCGCCAGTCGATCCGGCGCATCGAGACGGAGCAGCGCGCCGCCGACGAGCAGCTGGCCGCGGCGCAGCGGACGCTCTTCGCCGCGCGTGAGACCGCCAACAACCAGGGGCGGGTGACAGCGGAGGCCAAGGCGTCGCATGCGGCGCTGGTCGAGCGCGCGTCCGCGCTGGCCATCGAAGTGCAGCGGCTGGAGGAAGCCGGGCGCGAGCTGGAGCAGCGCGTCGTCTCGCGCTCGTCCGAGCTGGAGCGCAACGTCGCCCGCCGTGAGGAGCTGCGCGGCGGGATCGCCGCGTCGGAGCGCCAGCTCGACGAGGACCTGCGCACCTTCGACGATCTCAAGGACCAGGTCCGCGCCGCCGACGAAGCGTCGCAGGAGCTGCGCGCGCAGTTCGACGCGCAGGAAGCGCGGATCAAGGACGCGCGCCGTTCGCTCGAGGCCGTCCGCGACGAGGCCGGCCAGCTCGAAGTGCAGCGCGCGACCGCCGAAGCCGACTTGTCGCATCTCGCCGCCACCTGCGCCGACACGGTGCAGTGCACGCTCGACGAGGTCGCCGCGGAAGTGGCGCAGATGGAGGCCGAAGGGCTGCTGGCGAGCCCGCGCCCGGTCGAGGACGCGCCGGATGCGGCCGAGATCGGCGAGGGTGAGGCTGAAGCCGCGCCCGAGGCCGCCGAAAAGCAGTCTGGGATTCTGACCCCCGACGAGATGGTCGCCGACCTGCGCGCCAAGATCGACCGCATGGGCGCGGTCAACATGATGGCGATCGATCAGTTCGACGATCTCGAGTCGCGCCACACGTTCCTGACCGCGCAGCGCAAGGACCTGGTCGACTCGATCGCCTCCACCAACGAGGCGATCCGCAAGATCGACAAGACGACGCGCGAGCGCTTCCAGGAGGCGTTCACCGTCATCAACAAGAACTTCGAAGGGACGTTCCAGACGCTGTTCGGCGGCGGCAAGGCCGGCCTCGTGCTGCTCGACGAGAGCGACGCGCTCGAGAGCGGCATCGACATCCATGCCTCACCCCCGGGCAAGCGGCTGCAGAGCATTCAGCTGCTCTCGGGCGGCGAGAAGGCGCTGACCGCGATGGCGCTGATGTTCGCGATCTTCAAGTACCGCCCGAGCCCGTTCTGCCTGCTCGACGAGATCGACGCGCCGCTCGACGACGCCAACATCGGCCGGTTCGTCGAGATGCTGCACGGGATGGGGGAGCAGACGCAGTTCATCCTGATCACCCACAACCGCAAGACGATGGAGATCGCCGACCGGCTCTACGGCGTGACGATGGAGGAGCCTGGAGTCTCCAAGCTGATTTCCGTGCAGTTGAATTGAACGAGGACCGGGCCGCGCGTTACCACCGGCTGAAGCGCCGCGCTGCGGTGCTCTCCACAATGGCGGCCGGGGTGTGGCTCGTGTTGCTCCTGGCTACCGGTGCGGGCGCGTGGCTTGCCGGTGTGAGCGCCGCGGCAGGCGCGGCCGCTCCCCGCCTCCTTTCCCACGCAACCGCCGTCGTCCTCTTCGTCCTCCTTGTCGCCGCCGGCTGGGAGATCCTCTCTTTCCCCTTCGCCGTCTATCGAAGTTTCCTGCTCGAGCGGAAATACGGGCTCTCGTCGGAGCCCTTTTCCACGTGGGCCGCCGACCACGCCAAGGCGGCCGCGCTCGGCCTGCTCCTGTTCATCGGCGCCGGCCTGCTGGTGCACGGCGCGGCGGAGATGTCGCCGCGCTTCTGGTGGCTGATCGCCGCCGCCGGCTTCGCCGTCGCGGCGGTGGTGCTGTCGCGCATCGCGCCGGTGGCGCTGCTGCCGCTGTTCTACCGGTTCAAGCCGCTCGACCGCGCCAGCCTGCACGAGCGGCTGCTGCGGCTGTCGGAACGCGCGGGCGTGCCGGTGCTGGGCGCCTTCGAGTGGGGCCTCGGCGAAAAGACGACGCGCGCCAACGCCGCGCTGGTCGGCGCCGGCGGCACGCGGCGCATCCTCGTGTCCGACACGCTGCTCAAGGACTACTCGGACGACGAGATCGAGGTGATCCTGGCGCACGAGATTGCGCATCACGTGCATCACGATATCTGGACCGGCATGGCGCTGGAGACCTGCCTCGTGGCGATTTCCCTGTATGCGGCGCACCTCGCCGTCGTGCTCCTGGGCCCCAGGCTCGGCGTGGCCGATCCCGGCGACCTCGCGGCATGGCCGCTGATGATGCTGGCCGGCGGCGTGGTCTCGCTGCTGCTGACGCCGCTCGGCAACGCCTGGTCGCGCCACAACGAGCGACGCGCCGATCGCTTCGCGCTGACGCTGACCGATCGGCCCGCCGCGTTCATCTCCGCCATGCGCCGGCTCGGCGCGCAGAACCTCGCCGAGGAGCGCCCGTCGGCCGCCGTCCTCTGGTTCTTCCATACGCATCCCACGATCGACGAGCGCATCGCCGCCGCCAAGGACTTCCGCGCTGCATAGGTCAGGGCATAAAGCCCTGACCCACAAGTCCTGTGTGGGTGCCGGGTAGATCAAGCCCACCGGTGTGGGTCAGCCCTTTATGGGCTGACATACAATCCCGCATCATGCGCAGGCTCGTCGTCGCCGTTTGCCTTGTCGGCGTTTCCATCGCGTCGCTGCCCGGCGCACAGCCGGCGCGGCCAGGTGCCGCGCAATCGCCGGCGGCGCCTCACATCACGACGCCGAAGGAAGCCTTCGGGTTCAACTTCGGTGACGACTACCAGCTCGCCGACTACAAGCAGATCGAGGCCTACTGGAAGACGCTCGACAAAGAGTCGGACCGGATGGTCCTGCACGACATGGGGAAGACGGCCGAGGGGCGGACGCAGTGGATGGCGATCGTCACCTCCCCGGAGAATCACAAGAAGCTCGCGCACTACCAGGACATCTCGAAGCGGCTGGGGTTTGCCGAAGGGCTGAGCGAGGCGCAGGCGCGCGCGCTGGCGAAGGAGGGGAAGGCGGTCGTGTGGATCGACGGCGGGCTGCACGCCACCGAGACGCTCGGCGCGCAGCAGCTCGGCGAGATGGTCTACGAGATGGTCAGCCGCAACGACGAGGAGACGCGGCGCTTCCTCGACGACTGCATCATCCTCTTCGTCCACGCCAATCCCGACGGCAACGATCTCGTCGCCGACTGGTACATGCGCAACAGCGATCCGGCGCAGCGCTCGTTCAACAACCTGCCGCGCCTCTACCAGAAATACATCGGCCACGACAACAACCGCGACTTCTTCGCCTCGACCCAGGCCGAGACCGAGAACATCAACCGCGCGCTGTATTACGACTGGATGCCGCAGATCCTCTACAACCACCACCAGAGCGGCCCCGCCGGCACCATCGCGTGGTCGTCGCCGCAGCGCGATCCCTACAACTACAACCTCGATCCGCTGTTGATCCTCGGCCTGCAGGCGCTCGGCACGCACCTGGCCGAGCGAGCGGCCACCGAAGGGAAGCCCGGCGTCACGCTGGCCTCGGGCGGTGCCTACGACGGGTGGTGGAACGGCGGCATCCGCAACACCGGCAACTTCCACAACATCATCGCGATCCTCACCGAGACCATCGGCAGCCCGACGCCGATGCGCGTGCCGCTGGTGGCGCAGCGGCAGATCCCCAATCGCGACCTGCCCTACCCGATCGCGCCGCAGGAGTGGCACTTCAAGCAGTCGATCGACTACTCGCTCACGTTCAATCGCGCGATTCTCGACTACGCGTCGAGGAACCGCGAGAACCTGCTGTTCAACATCTACAAGATGGGGCAGCGGTCGATCGAGCGCGGCAGCGGCGACTACTGGACGCCGTCGCCGTCGCGGATCAACGCGCTGCCGGAAACGGGTGGACGAGGGGCCACGGCGGCGGCGGAGGACGCGGCGTGGGCGTCGCTGCGCAAGCCCGAGCTCCGCGATCCGCGCGCCTTCATCATCCCGTCGAACCAGCGCGACTTCCCGACCGCGGTGAAGTTCGTCAACGCGTTGCGCGAGGTGAACGTGACGGTGCAGCGCGCGACGAAGGAGTTCGCCGTGAACGGGAAGACCTATCCGGCCGGCTCGTTCGTCGTCTTCACCAACCAGGCGTTCCGGCCGCACGTGATGGACATGTTCGAGCCGCAGGATCATCCGAACGTGATCCCGTATCCCGGCGCGCCGCCGACGCGTCCCTACGACAACGCCGGGTGGACGCTGGCGTTCCAGATGGGGGTGCAGTTCGATCGCATCCTCGAGGGGTTCACGGGACCCTTCGAGAAGGTGACGGAGTGGAATGTAAGCCTGCCCGCAACGGAAATTCCTGTTTCGACACGCACGGGCATGCTCGCGCTCGACCGGGCGCAGAACGACACCGTCTTGGCGGTGAATCGCACTTTGGCGAAGGGTATGAGCCCGGTGTTGGTACTACCCAATGCGTTCCTGATCCGCGACGCCTGGGTGGATGGAGGAGTGCTGCCGCCGGGCGTTCGTTTCACCTGGCGCGACACCGCGGACGGTACGCCTATGGTCCGCGCGCCGCGCATCGGGCTGTGGGACCAGTACGGGGGCTCGATGGAGTCGGGATGGACGCGGTGGATCCTCGAGCAGTTCGAGTTCCCCTTCACACGCGTCTACGCGCCGGAGCTCGACGCCGGGAATCTCAACGCCAAGTACGACGTGCTCGTGTTCGTCAGCGGCGCGATTCCCGGCGTGCCGTCGCCCGGGGGCGGCGGGGGGCGCGGCGGTCGTGGCGGTGGCGCTGGCGGGCCGGATCCTCAGTCGATTCCCGCCGAATTCCGATCGCAGCTTGGACGTGTGAGCGCGGACAAGACGATCCCGCAGATCCGAGCCTTCATCGAGAACGGCGGCACGGTCGTCGCGCTCAGCGATTCGGCCATGAACCTGGCGCAGCAGCTGAAGCTGCCGATCGAGAACCACCTCGTCGAAAACGGGCAGCCGCTGCCGGCGGCGAAGTTCTTCGTGCCCGGATCGGTGCTCAGCGTCAAGGTCGACACGACGGATCCGCTGGCCGCCGGGATGCTGGAGCGCACCGACGTGTTCTTCGACAACAGCCCGGTGTTCAAGCTGGGCCCGGGCGCCGAAGCCGCCGGCGTGCGCGCGTTCGCCTGGTTCGATTCCGCCACGCCGCTGCGCAGCGGCTGGGCCTGGGGGCAGAAGTATCTCGAGGGGGGCGTCGCCGCCGTCGAGGCGCGGATCGGCAAAGGCCGGGTCGTGCTTTATGGCCCGGAGATCCTGCAGCGGGCGCAGCCGCACGGCACGTTCAAGCTGCTGTTCAACGCGCTGTACGCTCCGGTAACCGGTAACCGGTAACCGGTAACTGGTAACTGGCAACTGGCAACTGGCAACTGGGATACCATCCGCGGAATCTGGAGGTTGTCGTATGCGCCGTCGCCTTCTCACCTTCGTCAGCGCGGCAATCGCCGCCGCGATTCCGCTCGTAGGCCAGGCGAAGCGGCCGCTCGTCATCGAGGACTACTACAAGGTCCTGACGGTCGCCAACCCGCAGATCTCGCCGGACGGGAAGACCGTGCGGTTCAGCGTGCAGGCGCGCGTCGAGAGCGACAACAGCACGAAGACCGAGACCTTCACGGTGCCGGCCGACGGCTCGGCGCCGCCAACGAAAGTCGCCGGCGCGGACGAGAGCGCGGGACGAGGTGGGCGCGGCGGTCGAGGCAACGGCCTCGTCCGCGTCACGAGTCCCGACGGCAAGTGGGTGGCGCGGACGCAGGAAAAGGCTCGTCCGAAGGCGGACCCGAAGTACGCGAGCGACTTCGAGAAGCGCCACCAGGAGCGATTCAAGGGGGCGATTTTCGACTGGAAAGATTTCCAGCGCGACGGCGCGCCGTTCCCGGTGCCGAACCCGGCCGCGGCGCCGGCACTCCAGATCGTCGTACAGCCCGCCGATGCGCAGGGAGACGCCGGCGCGAAGACGATCGTCGACCTGGACCTGCGTCCGGCGAACCTCGCCTGGCGCCCGGACGGCCGCCTGCTCGCCTTTACCGCGGATCCCGAGTTCCGCGACGAGCTGAAGTACGACCACCCGGATCTCTACACGGTCACCACCGACGGCACGGTCACGCGGCTGACCAACGACGCGATGGTGCACGGCGACGTGGACTTCTCGCCCGACGGCAAGTTCCTCTCCTACGTGCAGTCGTTCGGCACCGACTACATCATCCGCCAGAAGCTGAATCACGGCGGCCCGCAGGATCTCTACATCCGTCCCGTGGACGGCGGCGGCCAGCCGATCAACCTGACGGCGAGCTGGGATCTCGAGCCGTCGAACGCGCGCTGGTCGCCCGACGGCCGCTTCATCTACTTCACCGCGGAGATCGGCGGCGAGACGCACCTGTTCCGCGTGGCGCCTGCCGCCGGCGCGAAGGTCGAGCAGATCACGAAGGGGGCGCGCCGTCTCGGCAGCCTGACGATCGACAAGGCGTTCACGACGATCGCCTACACCGTCGGCGTCCATGACCGTCCTGCCGATCTCTATGCCGCCGACATCGACGGCACGCACGAGCGCCGGCTGACTGACGTCAACCACGATCTCGCCGGGCAGGTGTCGCTCAACGACGCCGAGCGCCTGCAGTGGCCGAGCAAGGACGGCACGATGATCGAAGGCTGGCTGATGCCGCCCGCCGATTACCGCGCGTCGGGCGGACCCTATCCGCTCATCGTCTTCAGCCACGGCGGCCCGCACGCGGCCACCGGCTACGGCTTCGACTTCAAGAAGCAGCTGTTCGCCGCCAACGGCTACTTCGTGCTCGACACCAACTTCCGCAGCTCCACCGGCTACGGCGACGCCTTCAAGTGGGCGACGTGGGGTGAATGGGGGAAGAAGGACGGCGAGGACGTGATCGCCGGGATCGACTACGTGCTCAAGAAGTATCCGATCGATCCGAAGCGCGTCGGGCACACCGGACATTCCTACGGCGGGTTCATGACCAACTGGCTGATCACGCAGTATCCGGATCGCTTCGCCGCCGCCATTACCGGCGCCGGCATCTCGAACTGGGTGAGCGACTACGGCACCGCCGACATCTACCGCACCAAGGAGACCGAGTTCTTCGGCACGCCGTGGGACAAGGCGGCGCGCGATCGGATGATCCACCAGTCGCCGCTGGCCTACGCCGGCAACGTCAAGACGCCGACGCTCTTCGTCCACGGCGAAGTCGACCAGCGCGTCCCCTATGAAGAGGGGGAGCAGATGTACTTCGCCCTGAAGCGCCGCGGCGTCCCGGCGAAGATGATCCGCTACGAGGGTCAGCCGCACGGCATCGCCGGCCACTGGAACAACGTCCACCGCATGATCAACGAGCTCCAGTGGTGGGAGACGTATCTGAAGCCCGCCGCGAAACGGTCCACCACGACCCCGCAGCGCTGATTCGGGGTCAGGTCTGCAAACTGGCCCGATTCGGGGGTCAGGTCTGCAAACTGTCGCTAGGCGATTGGGGGTCAGGTCTGGAAACTGGCCCGATTCGGGGGCCAGGTCTGCAAACTGTCGCTTCGCAGTGCCAGGCCTCACGACCTGGCACCACCTTCGCGCCGTTTTGCAGACCTGACCCCCAACCGTCCCGCCGTTTTGCAGACCTGACCCCCCGACCGTCCCGCCGTTTTGCAGACCTGACCCCCAATCCCCCGCGCGCGCACCTGCTCAACGGGCAACCGGCACCGGGAGACGGCCATCGGCCACAGGGTAGAATCGCCACATATGCGACCGATTCTCGGGCTCCTCGTGGCATCCCTGCTCGCCGCAACTCCCATCGCACAGACCCGCGCCGGCGCCGTTCCGCCGCCGGAATCCGTGTTCGGCTTCACCGCCGGCGCCGATTACAAGCTCGCCACCTACGACCAGTCGATCGAGTACTTCAAGAAGCTGGCGGCGGCGAGCCGGCACATCAAGCTGATGGAGGCGGGCAAGACGTCGCAGGGGCGGACGATGTACTTCGCGCTGATCTCGACGCCCGAGAACCTGGCGAAGATCGATCGCTATCGCGAGATCTGGCAGCGGCTGGCGCATCCGCAGGGGCTCACCGACGCCGAGGCGCAGCGCCTCGCGGCCGAAGGCAAGGCGCTCGTCCACATCGACGGCGGGCTGCACGCCACGGAGGTCGCGGGGCCGCAGCACACGCCGCTGCTCGCCTACGACCTGCTGAGCAAGGTGAACGAGCCGGCCACCAGGGCGATGCTCGACAACGTCGTCCTCATGCTGTGGCCGACGATCAACCCCGACGGCCAGCAGATGGTCGCCGAGTGGTACATGAAGAACGTCGGCACGCCGTACGAGCTGTCGGGGCTGCCGCGGCTCTACCAGGAATACGTCGGCCACGACAACAACCGCGACGCCTACATGCTCAACATGATCGAGTCGCGCGCCATCGAGCACACCTGGCGCCAGTGGGAGCCGCAGATCGTCTACGTGCATCACCAGTCGGGCCCGTTCCCGACGCGCATCTGGCTGCCCCCGTTCTCCGAGCCCGTCGGCGTCGAAGCGCCCGCCGTGATCGCACGCGAGGTCAACATGCTCGGCATGGCGATGGCCAAGGGGCTCGACGAGAAAGGGCAGCCCGGCGCGACCCACATGGGCACCGCGTTCGACGCCTGGTATCCCGGCTACATCGACTACGCGCCGATCTTCAAGAACATCGCGGCGTTCTGGACCGAGACCGCGCTCTACCAGTACGCGACGCCGCACGAGTACACCATCAACGACTTCCCGGCCAACTTCCGCGATCTGCGTCCGCAGAGCCTCTACTCGAGCCCGTGGCCGCCGGGATGGTGGCGCCTGCGCGACGCGGTGGACTACATGGAAACGGCGTCGCTCGCGGTGATCGAATACGCGTCGAAGTACAAGGACTCGCTGCTGATGAACCGCTACCGCGCCGGGCGCGACCAGATCGCGCTCGGATCGAAGAAGGCGCCGTACGCCTACGTGGTGCCGCAGGAACAGCGCGATCCGGTCGCCGCGGTCGAACTGCTGCGCCGGCTCGCGTTCGGCGGCGTCCGCGTGTCGCAGCTGAGCGAGGCCCTGACGATCGACGGCGTGTCGTACCCGGCCGGCACGTGGATCGTGCCGACCGACCAGGAGTTCGCGGCGATGGCGCGGGAAGTGCTCGACGTCCAGCGCTATCCCGATCTGCGCCAGTATCCCGGCGGCCCGCCCGAGCGTCCGTACGATGCCGCCGGCT
>Ga0075435_100004029_pt1 | contig 10044 bp, 8 predicted proteins | sample RhiMethybrSRZTD4_FD_75302 | JGI IMG/M metagenome (GOLD analysis project Ga0075435, IMG submission 75302) | Populus rhizosphere microbial communities from Tennessee, USA - Rhizosphere MetaG P. TD hybrid SRZTD4 | ecosystem: Host-associated > Plants > Roots > Rhizosphere > Soil | place: USA... | reverse complement strand
TTTCGGTATTTTCTACGGGAGCAGCTGCGGGAGCCAGCATAGCCTGCTTTACGCTGCAGCTCCCTCCCCGCATCTTTGACGAAGTTAAGATTTCGCCGCGGCTCGTGTCGGACTCGAATTCTGCAATGGTCAGGTCTCGGATTTTTTAGGACGTTTGGGTCGCGAATTTTGCGACGTTCGATCACCTAAATTTGGCCTACAATTGCGCGCAAAACTGTCATCGGTACATTGGGCTCTACAGCCGAAAAGGAGGGGCCGGGCTATGTCAAAACCATCCTATCGTGCATTGCAGCTAGCCTTACGGATTTTCTCTGCGTTGCTTGCGATCGGTGGCCTATGCATGCTTTTCGGCAGCCGAGAACTGGTCATCCGGGTCTTTCTTCACCCTCCCGAGGCTGAGGTTTCCACCCTGCTCCTTTTCATGTTGAAGGAGATGGGCGGGATGGTACTTCTGGTCAGCGCAATACTGTTTCGGGCCGCCCGAGATCCGGAACGCAATATCGCCGTTGTGGATGGATTAATTGTGGGTCTGGTCATTCTCACGGTGACGCCTTTGCTTTCGGCCTACACACTGGACATCCAGCGAATATATCCTGGACACCTTGTGTGGGGGCGTTCAGTAATCCGGCTGGCGCTTGCGGCCTTCTTCTTCTATTTGCGGGCACGAGGAGCACGTTGGCAGCCTGCCGGACATTTCTGAAAACCGAAGGCTCGTTCATGAATCCGTAATATCGACATCGCTGGTTCCAAATCTTCCAAACTCTTGCTTTATGAGATCTGTGCGTATGAAACCCATACCATAGCTTGTGGTGTGATTGCGATGAAAGAATAGATATTCGAGTAAACGGAGCTTTGTAAAGTGCGAAGGGCGAGATTCGTCTGAAATAGCAAACAGATTTACCACGTGGCTCAGTTCACTGCTGTAGTAGCGGTTATCCCCGAGGCCAACGGATTTGATGAACTCATGTAGGGGTATAAGGTAACCGTGTCGTTGGCGGTACGTTTTCAGTATTTTGCCCGTGTCTGTGTGGCCGGACACGAGGAACGCAGAAAACAGCTCCATGGCCTTCCTTAGATTGCCCATCGAAATAGATTCTAGAAAGTGCCGAGCTCGCCTCCGATCGTGTAAGACGGATTCTCTAACAAGGCCGAGAAAGTCCGAAACGTCGTCCACGTGTCCTTCTGTCGGGATCAAGTCTCTTGCCAAGCCTTTGTGCTGAATATCGTTGACCACATATTCCAATCGACGGCTGATTATGTCCACTACGCTCGTGGGAGGCAGCCTGTAAGCAATGCTTTGATACGCTGAAAGGGCTCCCCCGGTTTGCTTAGAGCGAAGGTACGTCTCTTCCCACATCGTGACGATAGAAAATGCATGACATTTGCCTGAAAAGGAGTGCGCGAACTGAAAGAGTTCTTGCTGGAGTTCGAAGTCATGCTGGTCTACATTGTCGAAGAGAAGAAAAGAGCGAATGCCAATCTTATCCGCGAGGAAGCGCAGCACGCGCGGGTAGTGTGATTGGCTGTTGCGAAATTGGTTTAGAAGATAATCGGCGATCCTTTCCTCATAGAGCTTCTTGTTCTGCCTTTCCAGCACCGCTAGTGGGCCGACGGAGAGTTGTCGAATTTCAGGCGCATAGACCTGTCTAAGCTGTTTTGAACTGACCTCGGTAAATTTCTTATTTTTGGCTAGTGCTGCCCCGAGCTGCTCGTAGAAGAACGTGTGAACACTGCCACCCTTTTCCAAAAGTCGAAAGTCCAACAGTACGAGTAGGTGATTGGTAAAAATCCCTTAAGAGCCCCTAACAAAACCTCCCTCATCGCACCGATAGCGTGAACCCTTCAACGGCGTGGAGGTATACGGCTCACGTACTGCGAAGAAGAACTCGCTTCACCTTAACCGAGCTAAGCGGGGCCGACTCAGTTATGTGAGCTACACACCGCCCAACCCCCACACAATTCGGGCATCTCGCTCCAGCTACTTCAGTGGCCAGACTGCGGAGCCGCGATTCGGATACCGTCTGGTCAGGTGCTCCCGAAGCATCTTGCGAACATTCCCGCCGAATCGGATCCGCAGAGACCTTGTCAGTTCCCTTCCAGTGGCCCTAGTTAACGCTCACCGCCCTCACGACGGGAAATCTTCGCCACAAAAGCGTCCGAAAAGCCTCCTCCGAAGGTAGGTTGGAAGGGATTCACCAGAGGGAAGTCGGACGACGAGGTCAGACCTCCGAAATAGACGTTCCCGACGGGATCGAGCACGACGCCACCGGATTCGTCGTATCCATTGCCGCCGAGATAGGTCGAGTACACAATTCCGTTTCCCGCGGCATTGAACAGTGTCACGAAGACGTCGTCTGTGTCGGTCCCCCCGGCCTTAGCGGCCTGGATGGGATGCATCGTGGGGAAATCGGTCGAGAAGGTAAGCCCCACAGCATAGGCTTTGCCTGTCCGATCAACGGCAGTCCCGCTGCTGAGGTCGAAGTCACTGCCGCCCAAATAGGTGGAATAGACCAACGCCGTACCGGCAGGATTCATCTTCGCGACGTAGGCGTCGCCGCCGCCGGCATTCGCTGGCTGGATGGGATTCTTGGTTGGGAAGTCGGTCGAGGACGTAACCCCCGAGATGTACGCGTTACCCAATGGGTCCACAGCGGTGCCTAAGACGATCTCGTCACTGCTGCCTCCCAGGTAAGTGGAATAAGCCAACGCCGTGCCGTCGGCGTTGAGCTTAGTCAAGAAGCCGTCAAGGCAGGGGAATGTGTCGGGTGGATCGCCGCAGGTGCCGGGGACCAGCGCAGTCTGGATGGCCCCGGGCGTTGTGGGGAAATCCGTCGAGTTTGTCGCTCCGTTCACGTACACATTCCCAAAGCGGTCAACCGCGATCTGGCTGCCGCAGGCCTCAAAGCCAGTACCGCCCAGATATGTGGAGTACACCAGAGCGTTGCCAGCACGATTGACCTTCGCTACGTATGTGTCTGGCACACCGGCAAGCGCAGTCTGAAAAGCCCCGGCGGTTGTGGGAAAGTCGGTGGAAAAAGTCGTTCCTTGCAAGTAAGCATTGCCCCGACGGTCGATCTCAATCATGGGGAAGGGGTCAAAATCGCTTCCGCCGAGGTACGTGGAGTAAACGAGAGCATTTCCGGCAGCGTTAAGCTTCGCTACGAAGGAATCACCACCACCACCATTGGTCGCCTGAAGTGGATTCACTGTAGGGAAGTTGGTCGAGAAGGTTTCGCCTGAGATGTAGGCGATGCCAGCAGCGTCCACTGCAATCGATTCGCCCTGTTCATCGCTGCTGCCACCGATGTACGTGGAATAGAGCAACGCGTTTCCCGCGGCATTGAGCTTCGCCACAAAAGCGTCACCTGAAAAGTACACGTCGCCGCTGCCGCCGAAGGTGGTTTGGGATGCTCCCGCGGTAGTGGGGAAGTCGGTCGAAGTCGTCGAGCCGATAAGATAGGCGTTGCCCAAGGGGTCCGTAGCGATATTGTCAAGGCCAAAGAAACCGCTAACATCCTCGCCGCTTCCCCCCAGGTAAGTGGAGTATCTCAAGACGGGATCAATGATCAGGGGCTTGCTCGCGTCATAGGCAGCCACCCTAAAGCCAACTTGATTCTCTCCCTGGAGCACATACCGACCGGCAATTTGCAATTTCGCATTCTTAATTTTCGGCCCCATATTTCCAGGCTGGTAAACGACCGGCCTCTGGAACCGGATCTCTACCCCATTCACATCAACCACCAAGTCACCATGAGCATCCACGTTCACCCGCTTCGCGCCCTGCAGGCTCAGCGCGATCGCATGCGGGTTGGCGCCGGGTGCGACGATAAAGTCACATTCCAGTTGCCCTTGGCTTCCGTAATAGACCAAGTCGACACCAGGATAGACGCCGGCATACTTTACCTTGGCGTACGTAGGAACGTTGGTCCGCCACTTCCTGGGATCGCTGCCACGGAAATAGTTGCTCTTGCCAAGCAGTTCCTCCATTCCGGTGACCTGCGGCGTGGAATTTGGAGCTACCAACTTCAGTCGAAGCGCAGCCGCTGGTTTCAGCTGACTAATTCCCTGCGTTTCGCTTCGCACGAGACTGGGACCTCCTCTGTGCTGACGTAGGAAGGCCCGATGCTGCGACGGCGGGATTCCAAGTTTGAGAAGCAACCCAAAAGCGGTAGAGTTCGAAAGCGGATGATGCGCCATGAGTCTCTCGGCGATCCTGGCCTTTGGATTCCTGTCCGCCGGCCCTCGTTCATTTCCTTGAAACGCAAGCACAGCTTCGGTGGAAGTCAGGAACAGGCTGTAGCCGTGACCTCGCGCGAGGAACTTTACCCGTGGGTCAGTCTGCCCGCGATTGACTTCAAAACTCAAAGGGAGACTACCGTAGCTTTCCATCACCCGATTCTCTTTAGCTCCAACAGCCATGTAGCCGTTCTGGCCCAGCGCGGAGGGAATCACCAGAGTTGACGAGATCAAGACCACGGCCGTCCGTACTGCGGAAGTACCTCTTGCAAATACAACTTGTAGGCTGCGCTTCATAATCCTCCTCCTTTATTCCTTCTGGGCTTCGGTCCTAACTACGGCCCTGTCGGTCTGCTTACTTGCCGTACTGCTGTATAAAGCGAGAACTGGAGCCAAAAACTGGCAACGCGAAGAATGTCAGTTGGAGCGGACCAGCTGGGTGGAAAGCGGCTGAGACGTGTGATAACCTCCGCGACAGCAACTGTCTAGAGGAGTTGCAGAGGGTTGTATGGTGACGCCCTCGGCACATGAGGTTACCGGACTACTCCAGGCCTGGAGCGCGGGAGATGAAGAGGCGCTGCAGAAACTGATGCCTTTGGTGTACGAGGAATTGCATCGGGCGGCGCGGCGCTACATGGCCCGAGAGCGTTCCGGTCACACCCTTCAAACTACAGCACTCATTAACGAAGTCTATCTGCGGTTGGTTGATGTCCGGCGCATGAGTTGGCAAAACCGCGCACATTTTCTTGGTATCTGTGCACAGATGATGCGGCGCATTTTGATAGATTTTGCACGCTCCCGGCGCTATCTGAAGCGGGGAGGGGCTGCGCCTCACGTTTGTTTTGATGAGGGGCTCCTTGTCTCTTCACAACTAGCCGCTGATCTCGTGGCGTTAGAGGACGCATTGAAGGCGTTGACTGCAGTTGATCAAAGGAAGAGTCGGGTAGTCGAGCTGCGGTTCTTTGGTGGTCTCAGCGTAAAGGAAACCGCGGAGGTGCTGAAGGTCTCATCCGACACCGTAATGCGGGACTGGAAAATGGCCAAAGTCTGGCTGCTGCGTGAGCTCAGCGGGGACAAGCACCATGGAGCCTGAACGCTGGCGGCGGATCGAGGAACTGTATCACTCGGCATTGCAAGTTGCCGAGGATCAGCGCGCGAGGTTTCTTCAACAAGTTTGCGCGGGCGATGACTCGCTGCGTGAGGAAGTTGAATCACTGCTCATCTACCAGAAGCCAGCCCAGGATTTTATTGAGGCGCCGGCATTCGAAATGGCAGCCAGGCTTATGGTCCAGGAAGAAGCTCGTTCACCCGAAGAAGACCCCGCCCTGGTCGGCAGAACAATCTCCCACTACCGAGTCCTGAAGAAGCTCGGCGGTGGTGGCATGGGCGTGGTTTACAAGGCCGAGGACACACGTCTACACCGCTTCCTTGCGCTCAAATTCCTGCCCAATGAGGTTGCGACAGATTCCCAGGCTTTGGCTCGCTTCCGACGCGAAGCAGAGGCAGCGTCCGCACTGAACCATCCCAACATCTGCACGATTTATGACATAGGCGAGGAGAACGGGCAGGCGTTCATTGCGATGGAGTTCTTGGATGGGAGGACCCTCAAGCACGTTATTTCAGGACGCCCCGTAGATGTTGAGCAGTTGCTGGAGATTGGGATTGAGGTGGCGGATGCATTGGACGCAGCCCATTCCGAAGGAATCGTCCACCGCGACATTAAACCAGCAAATATTTTTCTCACCAAACGCGGGCACACCAAAATTCTCGACTTCGGGCTGGCGAAGCTCATGCCCACAGCTGCTCGCATTGCCGAAGCAGCGGCAGAAGCGACGGCATGTCTCAGCGCGGAGAACCTGACCGGTCCGGGTTCGGCACTGGGCACGATCGCCTACATGTCGCCCGAGCAGGTGCGGGGAAAGGAACTGGATGCTCGTACAGACCTGTTCTCGTTCGGAGTGGTGCTGTATGAGACGGCGACGGGAGTGTTGCCGTTCCGGGGCGACACGTCAGGACTGATATTTGATGCCATTCTAAACCGTGCTCCGGCAGCTCCTGTGCGACTGAACCCCGATCTGCCGCCCAAACTAGAAGACATCATCAACAAGGCACTGGAGAAAGAGTGCGCCCTGCGCTACCAGCATGCCTCGGAGGTGAGAGCCGATCTGCAACGTCTGAAGCGCGACATAGATTCGGGAAAATCGTTGGCTTCTGTACAAGAGCGATTGGCACAGCCCGCAACTACTGTGCGCGCTGTAGAAACGTCGGACCTGAAGCTGGAATTAGAAGAGATAGCCGCAGAGCCGGCCGTGGTCTCCGCGCCTCGCCGCCTCATCCCGTTTCGAATCTCCGCGTCCCGCATCGTCGGACTCACGCTCCTCATAGCCGCCGTCGCCGCCACTTGGTTCCTCGCGCGCCCGAAACCGCTCTCCGGTCCACCGACATTCACGCAGCTCACTGACCAACCTGGCCAGGAACTCTACCCGAGCCTTTCGCCAGATGGAAAGTCGTTTGTCTATCAGAGCCGGGCTGCTGGAAACTGGGACATTTACTTCCAGCGCGTGGGTGGAAAGAATCCGGTCAACCTCACCAAAGACGCGCCCGAGGACGACAGACAGCCGGCATTTTCACCGGACGGCGAACGCATCGCGTTCCGCTCGGAGCGGGAGGGCGGTGGAATCTTCGAGATGGGGGCGACCGGTGAGAACGTGAAGCGGCTCACCAGCTTCGGCTACAACCCCGCGTGGTCGCCGGATGGAAAGGAGATTGTCTGCAGTACAGGATGGTTTCTCCGTCCCGAAGATACGGGTATGAGCGGTTCCGGACAGCTCTTCCGTGTGGGCATCGCGACGGGCGAAAAGCGCCTCATCACGGGAAAGATAGACAGCCCCAAGCAGCCCCACTGGTCTCCCCACGGCGATCGGATAGCATTTTGGCAAATACCAGGAGGACGACGCGACATTTGGACTGTGGCAGCCGGCGGAGGTGATCCCGTTCCGGTCACGAAGGATCAGTACGTGGATTGGAATCCGGTCTGGTCGCCGGATGGCAACTATCTCTATTTTTCCAGCGACCGCGGGGGCAGCATGAATCTCTGGCGGGTTCGGATCGATGAAACATCAGGGAAGACGCTGGCACCGCCGGAACCGGTGACCACGCCCTCGCCCTCGAGCGGATTTATCAGCTTTTCCCGCGACGGCCATCAGCTGGCCTACGTGCAACAGGCTCGAAACTGGAATATTTACAAGGTCGGCTTTGATCCCACCAGGGGAGCCACCGTCGGCCCGGCAGTCCCGGTCACCCAAGGCTCCAAGGAGGTGGCATTTCCCGATGTCTCGCCGGATGGCCAATGGATCGCCTTCACCTCGAGGCTCAAGCCCGAGGATGTGTTCGTCGTGAAGATCGACGGAACCGGCCTTCGCCAGCTGACCGATGATACGTACGCGGATCGTGTGCCACGCTGGTCGCCGGATGGGGAACAAATTGCGTTCATGTCGAACCGCTCCGGACAATGGCAAATCTGGACGATCAAGCCCGATGGGAGCGGCCTCGAGCAAGTCACTGATGCGCCAGCGCCCGGGGGAGCCATCATCCCGATCTGGTCGCCGGATGGCGCACGTTTGGTAGGTCAGCCCAGGGGTGGGGGTGGAATGCCTTTTGTGATACACACGAGGAAGCCCTGGAAGGACCAGTCTCCCGAGGTCCTGCCTGCCGGCGAATCAGGCGCGGCATTTACGGCCTGGTCGTGGTCTGCTGACGGACGCAAGCTGGCCGGGGCCTTACTTCGAGAAGACGGCAGTTCCCGGGGTGTTACTGTTTATTGTCTGGACTCGCACAAGTACGAGCGGCTCGCGCCATTTGGCGAGTGGGCACACTGGCTCCCGGATAGCCGCCGACTTATTTTCTACTATCAGGGCAAGGCGTTCCTCATAGATAGCCAGTCGAGGAAAATGCACGAAGTCCTCTCGCTTGCCCCTCATGAAATCTCCTGGCAATTTGGAGTTTCCCGGGATGGCCGGCAGATCGTTTTCACACTCGATGCCACCGAAGCCGACATCTGGCAAATGAACTTTGGCGACTCGACTCATTGAGTCGGGCGACTGACGAGGAAGTTGAAGGTTTCCGGTTTCCACCTTGAGAGCCTTCTTCAAGTGCTTCGCTCTCCTTTAGTTCTTGCGATTCGTTTACTACCGTAGGCGTCTTCTTTGTAGGATTTATATTGATGGCGGAACCTCCTTTGGGCAAACGTACGCCTGAAGAAACGAGGCGGTCAATTACTCAAAATCGGTGCAGGCGCGACAAATGAAATACCGCATTGTTCACTTCTTGCAAAAGTATTTCCTTAATCCGCAGATCAAAATCCTGTTCGCAATTGGTCTTGTGCCACCAGGGTATGCGTTGCTAGAGACAATTGGTCGCAAGACTGGTAGGCCGCGGCGCACTCCGGTGGGCGATGGGCGTGTCGGTTCGCAGTTTTGGCTCATTGCCGAACACGGGATGAAAGCGGGTTACGTTCGCAATATTACGAGTGCTCCACGCGTGCGCCTGAAACTGCGCCATGGCGTACTCGCCCGCTGGCACAAGAGCACGGCGCATTTGCTTGCGGACGATAATCCGCGGGAGCGTCAGAAATGGCTCGCGAGTCAGCTGCCTAGCAGCGCTGTGAATGCGGCTATCGTGGGGCTCTTCGGAACGGAACTGCTTACGGTGAGGATTGATTTGGATGACTGACTGTCCTGCGGACGCCCGTTGAAGTGCAGGTTGTCTCGGCGTATAGTGTGGCCCTATTTCCATCGGAAACGGAGGCGCCACCGTGACCGAGCCTTTCCAATCGGACAACACTCCTCTTCGGTGCCGCCATTGCGGCGGCAATCGAATTTCTGTTCCAGCCCGTACCAAGGATGAGAGCATGGTCATATGCACCGACTGCGGTGACGAGATCGGACTTTGGGGCGAGATCAGAGTGGGCATTCTTGATGTTGCGAAGAAGAAAACTGCTGCTAAGCCTGGCGCGGCAGCCCGGACGTTGAAAGGCGCACGGTCATGCGCTTTCGGCCCGAACGGGGCTTTTCTCTTCTAGCGACCCCCGTGTTAAGTTCGGACTTTTCTTCTGCGGCGTTGTCCGCCTGTTTTTCCGGGCGCGAAGCACCGCCTTCGCTTTCCCAATCGGAAAGCACTCGAGCACGATCATCCTCTTCGCTTGCAGATAAATTTACCCTGTCCCAGGAATCTTCGTTTTGAGAGGGCGGAATAGCGTTTTCTTGTGCGGAACTCTGGCTCTTCTTGGAGGTGACGGAAAAGGGCGATACTTGCTGTTCGACTTCGCGGCTGCCGCAATGCGGGCACATGATTTTGCTTTCCTCGTATTCGGTAAACGTCAGCACCTTGGAGAATGTTTTCATGCAGGCTTTACAGAAGAATTCGTAGTGGGGCATACGAACCTCCTTGGATCGATAGGTAATGACTAAATTCTAGGCCTCTCGCCGGGTCAACATCAGGCTAGCCTGCTTAATTCATGAGAGTTGCGGTTTTCTGTTGCGCGGGCTGTTTTTTGAGGTGGAGAGACATGGCGAAGGTTCTCACAGGATCCTGAAGGCGGAGGGATCGCGGGGAAAGTGATGCGAGCTTGTTTTTAGACAAGGCTCCGCCAGAACTGCGGACGGAAATGGACTCGCAACCACGACCCACAGGATTAGCCGGGGTTGAACGCCAGTGCATTGTGGAACAGAGCTTGAAACGGCCAGCCAGTGGCGAGGGGAACGCGAATGCAGCGAGCGGTCTGGCGGACGCGGGCACCGATTTTGAACA
>Ga0075435_100004028_pt1 | contig 10045 bp, 9 predicted proteins | sample RhiMethybrSRZTD4_FD_75302 | JGI IMG/M metagenome (GOLD analysis project Ga0075435, IMG submission 75302) | Populus rhizosphere microbial communities from Tennessee, USA - Rhizosphere MetaG P. TD hybrid SRZTD4 | ecosystem: Host-associated > Plants > Roots > Rhizosphere > Soil | place: USA... | reverse complement strand
GCGGACGCGATTCACCAGCCCGCCTGGCTCTGGCTGGGCGGCCTGATGGGCGCCTTCGTCGTTTTCACGATCACGTTCGCGGGACCGCGGCTCGGCACCACGGCGACCGTCGCGTTCTTCCTCGTCGGCCAGTTCGCCGCCGCGGCCCTCGTCGATCGCTACGGCCTGTTCGGACTCGATCGGATCGCGGTCGGCTGGCCTCGCGTACTTGGGCTCACGCTGCTCGCGGTCGGCGCCGCGTTGACGCTGAAGAAGTAGCTACGCCAGCTCGGCGAAGTACACGCGGAAGGGAGTGCCCAGCCCCTGCGCGTCCTCGGCCGCCTTCATAAGCCCGTCCTGGGCGGCTTTCCACGCCTCCCGGTCGGGGAACTCGTACTCGAAGTAGTAGGCGACATCGGACTCGCCTTGCGCGGAACCGAGGATCCGGCCGTGCCGAATCGTCGCCGACGGCACTTCACGCCGATTGAGCTCGACGTGCTGTTCGTAGCGGTCTGGGTCCGGCGTTTCGGGGTAGAGGACGAAGACTCGGATCATCGCAATTGGACATTAACCGGGACGAGTGGGGGGGCACGACGCGTTATGACGAGGGTGAGCCACAAGACGAAGGTCTGGATCGCCCTCTGGACGGTCTACATCCTCTGGGGCTCGACCTACCTGGGGATCGAGCTCGCGTCCGAGACGATCCCGCCGTTCTTCGCCGCGGGAAGCCGGTTCCTGATCGCAGGCGGCCTGATGTTGGGGCTGGTCGCGTGGCGGCGCGGAACCCGGGTACTCCGGCTGACGGCGGCTGAGCTCGCCTCGGCGGCGGTCGTGGGAATCCTGTTGACCGGCTCGAACGCGCTGCTCTTCCTCACCGAGCGGCAGGTGCCGATCGGCCTCGCCTCGCTCATCATTGCGGCGATCCCGCTCTGGATCGTCCTGCTTCGCTTCGCCGCGCGGGAACGGCCGGATCTCGTCTCGGTCTCAGGCCTCGTGGTCGGTTTCGCAGGGATCGCGCTACTCGTCGGTCCCGGCGGCGGCTCGGGATCGCTTTTCTACCTGCTGCTGACCGTGCTCGGCTCGTTCACGTGGGCATTCGGCTCGTTTATCTCGCCGCGGTTGCCCGTCCCACGGGACGCGTTCGCGACGACCGCCTACGAGATGCTTGCGGGCGGGATCGTGCTGATGACCGCGGCGCTGATCGTCTACCGCCCCGATCAGCTCGATCCGTCCCACTACTCCGCCCGTTCCCTCTTCGGTCTTGCCTACCTGATCGTCTTCGGCTCGCTGATCGGCTACAGCGCCTATGCGTGGCTGCTCGCGAACGCACCGATCGGACAGGTCTCGACGTACGCCTATGTCAACCCCGTGATCGCGATCGCCCTCGGCGCGATCGTGCTCGGCGAGTCGATCACCTGGCGGATCGTCGGCGGCGCGCTGCTGGTGCTCGCGGCGGTCGCAATCGTCGTTCGCAGGGAGTCCCGGCAGCTGGAGCCGGTCGCAGTGGTGGACCTAAGAGAGCCCGACGAGCTCGTCGGGGCGAACGGGCACCCGCGCGAGCTCCCGGCCCGTCGCGTCGCGGAGCGCTGAGACGACGGCCGCGGTCGAGACGACCGTCGGCGGCTCACCGACGCCCTTGACGCCATAGGGGGCATCCGGCTCGGGCTCCTCCACGAGCTCCGCGTCCACGGGCGGCATGTCGAGCGTCGTGGGGATCAGGTAGTCGGTGAAGCTGGCGTTCGTGATCAGGCCGTCCTTGGTCTGGATCTCCTCCATCAGCGCGAGCCCTAGTCCCTGCGCGGTACCGCCCTCGATCTGGCCGTAGACGGCCTGGGGATTGACCGCCTTGCCGACGTCCTGCGCGGTGCCAACCCAGACGATGCGCGTCAGCCCGAGCTCGACGTCGACCTCGGCGACAACGCGCATCGCCGCGCAGATGTAGGCGACATGGGCGCCGTCCCCGCTGACCTGGCCTGTCTCTGGATCGAGCGGAGTCGTCGGGCGATGGTGGTAGACGCGCTCGACGTCGATCGTCTCGCCGGGTGCGAGCCTGCCGTCACGGCGCGCGAGCTCCTCCTTCGCGGTACGGGCCGCGAGCTGCACGGCGCCGGCTGCCATCCAGGTCATCCGCGAGGCCGAGGCCGAGCCCGCAGAGCCAACCGAGCCGGTCGTCGCCGAGCCGAGCACGACGTCGTCGAGGTCGAGCTCGGTGCGAGCCGTTTGGAGGATCACATTGACGACGCCCTGGCCGACCTCCGCGGCGGCGCAGTGGACCTCGGCGGCGAGCCCGTCGTCACCTGCGGTCAGCCGTACGCGCGCGGCGGTCGAATCGTCGAACCCCTCCGAGTAGCACACGTTCTTGAAGCCGACGGCGAAGCCGACCCCGCGCGTAACGCCTTCGCCTCGGGTCGTGTTGCCCGAACCGCCGGGGAGGCGCAAGACGTCGCGCGGCAGCTCTTCCGGCTCCGGGATGGGCAGGGCGGCGGCGCGGCGGATCACCTCGGCGGCCGGAAACGAGCCGGTGATCTTTTGACCGGTCGGCAGCGAGTCGCCTGGGGCGAGCGCGTTCCGGAGCCGAAGCTCAACCGGGTCGATCGCGAGCGCAGCGGCGAGCTTGTCCATCTGCGCCTCGTGCGCGAAGCAGCTCTGGACGGCACCGAACCCGCGCATCGCCCCGCAGGGCGGGTTGTTCGTGTAGACGCAGGTGGACTCGATCAACGCGTTCTCGACGGCGTACGGACCGCAGGCGAAGGACGAGGCATTCGCAGTCACGGCGGCGGAGCTCGAGGCGTACGCGCCGCCGTCGAGCAGAATCCTCGCCCGGACGTTGACGAGCTTGCCGTCCCGGTTCGCCCGATGCTCCATCCAAATCTTGGCCGGATGGCGATGGATGTGGCCGACGAAGGACTCCTCGCGGTCGTAGACCATCTTCACGGGCCGGTTCGTGTGCAGCGCGAGCATCGAAGCGTGGATCTGCATCGACAGGTCCTCGCGGCCGCCGAAGGCGCCTCCTACGCCGGCGAGGTGGATTCGCACCTGCTCGAGCTCGAGGCCGAGGCAGGGCGCCACCTGGTCGCGGTCGACGTGCAGCCACTGGGTGGCGACGTACACGTCGACACCGCCTTCGGCATCGGGAATCGCGAGGCCGGACTCGGGACCGAGGAACGCCTGGTCCTGGATTCCGAGCTCGTAGACGCCGGAGACGCTGATGTCGGCCTCCGAGTCCGGGTTGCCGTGATTGATCACAATGCTCCGGACGACGTTTGGACGGGGGTCGTCGCGAAAACCGCGCCCGGCGGTCGGTCGGCCTTCGTGGATCGGCTCCTGCTCGGTCGCGCGTTCGGGGTCGACCACGGGCTCGAGCGGTTCGTAGGCGACCTCGATCCGCTCCGCAGCCCGTCGCGCTTGCTCTGGATGCTCGGCCGCGACGATCGCGATCGGCTCGCCGAAGTAGCGGACGCGGTCGATCGCGAGCACGGGCTGGTCGGCGAACTCGAGCCCGTACGTCTTTGCACCTGGGACGTCGGCGTGGGTGAGGACTGCGTGGACGCCGGGCATGCCGACCGCTTTCGAGATGTCGAGCTCGGCGATCAGCGCATGCGCGTGCGGGCTGCGGAGGGTGTGGCCCCACAACATCCCCGCGGCGAACAGGTCGCTGGAGTACGCGAACTCGCCGGTCACCTTCGGGATCGCGTCGACGCGCCTGACGCTTTCGCCGACGCGGCCGAGCTCGAGCCTGCGGGCGGTCGTGGTCATTCGAGGCGTGTCCTCTTGCCTGGCACAAAATCGGACTGCGGACACGTCTTCGATGAGACTGAAAAGTCGTCCAATTGCAGCGATCTTTTTCGTATGGACCTGTCTCCAAGCCTGGCACTGAGGCACGGCCCTTCGGGCACCGTGGCGGGGGCGCCGGCCATAACGCCCGTGCCAGGCACAGGGACACGCCTCGAAGGGACGCTCACGAGCCGGCCGCCAGTCTGACCGCGTCGAAGATCTTTGCGTAGCCCGTGCAGCGGCAAAGGTTGCCCGAAAGCGCCTCGCGGATCTCGTCGTCGCTGGGGTTCGGGGTCCTCGACAGCAGGTCGGCGGTCGCGATGATGAAACCCGGAGTGCAGAAACCGCACTGCACGGCGCCGGTCTCGACGAACGCCGCCTGGACGGGATGGAGCTCGCCGTCCTCGCCCAGCCCCTCCACGGTCACGACCTCGTGGCCGTCGGCCTGGGCCCCGAGGACGAGGCACGCGCAGACGAGCTTGCCATCGAGCAAGACCGAGCAGGAGCCACACTCGCCCTGCTCGCAGGCGTTCTTCGACCCCGGCAGCCCGAGCCGCTCGCGGAGGACGTAGAGCAGGCTTTCGCCCGCCCAGACGTCGGCCTCGAGCCGCTCGCCGTTGACCGTCAGCTCGACCCTCATTGCACGCAGCGCTCGACTGCCCGTGCGGTCAGAACCCGGAGGGCGTGCCGACGGTACGCGGCGCTTCCGCGGACGTCGTCGATCGGGCTCGCGGCAGCGGCGACGCGGTCTGGGAAGCCGTCGAGCTCGCTCAGCGGCGCGGTCACCAGGGCCGGAACCGGCCCGGCCGACCCGAAGGCGGCCCGAACCTCGCCGCGCTCGCGGTCGACGGCCAGCGCCAGCGAGACGACCGAGATCACCATCGCGTTCCGCGGCCCGACCTTCATGAAGGTCTGCCGCGCCGTGTCGGCAGAGACGCGAACGCCCGCGATCAACTCGTCCTCGGCGAGGGCGTTCCGCTTCGGGCCGAGCAGGAACTCGTTGAGCTGCACCGTCCGCTCTCCCCGCAAGCTCGCGAGCTCGATCGCGGCGTCGCCGATCAGGAGCGGCGGCAGCGCGTCGCCGGCCGGAGAAGCAGTGCCGAGATTCCCCCCGATGGTCGCGCGGTTCCGAATCTGCGGGCCGCCGACCGTCCGGGATGCTTCGGCGAGTGCCGGCAGCAGTTCGGCGAGCGGCGGCTCCATCGCCTCGGTGTATGTCAGTCCAGCCCCAAGCCGAATCGAGCCGTCGTCTCTCGACCACCCGCGAAGCTCGGCGACCTCGTTCAGGTTCAGCAGCGCGTCGGGTCGCGCACGGTCGAAGTTGAGCTCGACCATTACATCCGTGCCGCCCTGGATCGGCACAGCTTCGGGTCGCTCCGCCTTCAAACGCAGCGCCTCTTCAAGCGTCCGTGGGGCCAGCACATCCACGAAAGGCAGCGTATTGCGTCCCCGCTGGTAGATGAAACCCCCGCAGCCGGGCGGGTATCGTCGCCGGGGATGTCGGACCTCGCGCGTCGGCTGGCGGTCGCACGCGGCGACGAGCCTGCGGATCTCGTCGTCCGCGGCGGACGCGTGCTCTCTGTCTTCACGCGCGAATGGCTCGAGACCGACATCGCGATTGCGGACGGCTACGTCGCGGGTCTCGGGGACTACGAGGGAACCGAGGAGGTCGACGCGAGCGGCCGCTACGTGGTGCCCGGGTTCATCGACGCACACATGCACGTCGAGTCGCCGAAGCTGCTTCCCGACGAGTTTGCGCGGCTGGTGCTGCCGCTCGGTACGACCGCCGTCGTCGCCGACCCGCACGAGCTCGCGAACGTGCTCGGAACCGACGGCGTCCACTGGTTGCTCGACTTCTGCGCCGAGCTGCCGCTCGACGTCTACTTCATGGCGTCGTCGTCCGTGCCGGCCTCGCACTTCGAGTCCCCCCGCCGTGCTCTCAGCGAAGGCGACCTCCAGGGCCTGCTTCGTCGGCGCCGCGTGCTCGGGGTGGCCGAGATGATGAATTTTCCCGGGGTGATCGCAGGTGATCCGGGCGAGCTGAGAAAGCTCGGCCTCGCCGGCGCGACCCATGCCGACGGCCACGCACCGGGCGTCCTGGGCAAAGAGTTGAACGCCTACGCAGCGGCCGGGATCCGCTCCGACCACGAGGCTCTGACGGTCGAGGAAGGCCGCGAGCGTCTTCGCGCGGGGATCTGGTTGCTGATCCGCGAGGCATCGATGGCGCGGAACCTGCAGGCGCTACTGCCGCTGGTCGCGGAGTACGGAACCTCCCGAATCGCCTTCTGTACCGACGACAAGGACCCGGACGACATCGCCGAGAACGGGCACATCAACGGCATGGTCAGGGACGCCGTGGCGGCCGGGATCGCGCCCGAAGACGCCCTCGTGCTCGCCTCGCTGAATCCGGCCCTCTGGCACGGGCTCGATCACCTTGGTGCGCTTGCGCCCGGCTACCAGGCCGACGTGCTGGTCCTGCCGGACCTCGAGCGCTTCCAGCCCGAGCTCGTCCTCAAGCGCGGCCGTCCTGTCGAAGAGATCGAGCGCTCCGAGGTGCCCGAATGGGTCAAGCACACGGTGCGGATCGCGCCGGTCGGGCCTGAGAGCTTCCGGATTTCCTGGCGAGACGGAGCCGAGGCGCGTGTGATCGGGCTTATCGCGGACCAGATCATCACCGAGTCACTCGTCGAGAAGCCGTCGGTACGGGACGGCGAAGCCGTCGCCGACCCAGATCGGGACCTGGCGAAGATCGCGGTCGTCGAGCGTCACCTCGGCACGGGCCGGATCGGACTCGGCTTTGTGCGCGGCTTCGGCCTGCAGCGTGGTGCGCTCGGCTCCACGGTCGCACACGACGCGCACAACCTCGTCGCCGTTGGCATGAACGACTCCGACATGGCGCGCGTCGTCGAGCGCCTGGCCGAGCTCGGCGGCGGCATCGTCGCGGTCGAGGACGGCGAGGTCCTGGCCGAGCTGCCACTGCCCGTCGGGGGCCTGCTCTCCGACCTGCCGCTGGCAGAAGTGGTCGAGCGCAGTCGCGCCTGCACCGAGGCTGCGGAAAGGCTCGGCTGCCAGGGCGCGACACCGTTCCTGACGATGTCGTTCCTCGCGCTCTCAGTGATCCCCAGCCTCAAGCTCACCGACCAGGGACTCGTCGACGTCGACCGTTTCGAGCTCGTGCCGCTCGAGGCCGAGTGACCGTTCTCGCCAACGCCCACGTCGTCACGATGGACGACGCGGGAACGGAACTCGACGGCGGCTGGATCCGGATCGAGAACGGTTTCGTCGCCGAGGTCGGCTCCGGCGAGCCGCCAGAGCCCGCAGAGGACCTCGCCGGCGCCGTCGTCACGCCGGCCCTGATCAACCCGCACCACCACCTCTTCCAGACGCTGACGCGCGCGCGGGCACAGGAGGCCGATCTCTTCACCTGGCTGAAGGAGCTCTATCCGGTCTGGGCCCGGCTGGACGCCGAGGCCGAATACGCCGCGGCGCGCACCGGGCTCACAGAGCTCGCGCTCTCGGGGTGCGGAACCGTCTTCGACCATCACTACGTCTTTCCGCGCGGTGAGGAGGGGCTGATCGAGGCCGAGATCGAGGCCGCCGGCGAGCTCGGGGTCAGGATCGTCGCGTCCCGAGGCTCGATGGACCTCGGGGAGTCGGACGGCGGCCTGCCGCCGGACGGCCTGGTCGAAGAACTCGATGCCGTGCTCGCCGACACCGAGCGCCTCACCGACCTGCACGAGACCGGCCCAGGCGCACGTGTCCAGCTCGCCGTCGCGCCCTGCTCGCCCTTCTCGGTCACAAGCAAGCTGATGACGGAGTCGGCCGAGCTGGCACGCCGGCTCGAGCTCCCGCTGCACACGCATCTGGCCGAGACGGCCGAGGAGGAGGCGTATTGCCGAAAGCTCTACGGCTGCCGCCCGGTCGATTACCTCGAGCAGCTCGGCTGGCTCGCCGGCGACGTCTGGTGCGCGCACTGCGTTCACCTCGACGGCAACGACATCGGCAAGCTCGCCGCAACCGGCACCGGGGTCGCGCACTGCCCGACCTCGAATCTGCGGCTCGGCGCCGGCGTCGCTCCCGTGCGGCCTCTGCTCGACGCCGGTGGACGCGTCGGCCTCGGCGTCGACGGCTCGGCCTCGAACGAGCGCGGCGACCTGTTGTTCGAGGTCAAGCAGGCGCTGCTCGTGGCGCGCGGGCGCAACGGCCCCGCTGCCTTGACTGCTCGCGCGGCACTCCGGCTCGCCACGCGCGGAAGTGCCGAGCTGCTCGGCCGGGGCGACCTGGGCGCAATCGAGCCCGGACGCTGCGCCGACCTCGCAGTCTGGCGAAGGGACCTGCTCGAGCTGGCCGGGGCCGAGGACCCGGTCGGGGGGCTCGTCCTTTCGGCTCCGCACCGGGTCGACCGGCTGCTGGTCGGCGGCGAGGACGTCGTCCGGGAAGGACGGCTCGTGCGCGCCTCCGAGCAGGAGATCGCGCAGGAGCACCGCCGTCAGGCGGAGAAGTTCAACGCGTGATCTCGACGCACGTCCTCGACACGGAGCAGGGAAAGCCCGGAGCCGGCCTCAAGGTCGGCCTGTACCGCGGCGAGGAGCTGGTCTCCGAGCAGGAGACCGACGAGGATGGCCGGATCGCCGAGCTCTCGCCGCCCGCGCTCGAGCCGGGTGTCTACCGGCTCGTCTTCCGCCCCGACCGTGGCTTCTTCGAGCAGGTCGAGGTCAGCATCGCGGTCGCCGACCCGGACGAGCACATTCACGTGCCGCTGCTGCTCGCCCCCTACTCGTGCGTGATCTACCGCGGCAGCTGACGGCCGACGAGCTCGCCGAGCTCTTCGAGGGCCGTACCCGGCTGGTCGAGCTGCTTGCCGAGCGGGAGGACCCGCTCGGGTCGGCCGATCAGTCAATCGCCGAGCTCACCGAGGAAGAGCGGCTCGAGGCCCTGAACGCGCATCCTGCGATCGGCGCACGCAACCCGTCCGCCCGCTCGGCATCCGAGCAGGGCGGCGGCGGTCATCCGGCCGTCTTGACCGAGCTCGCCTATCTGAACCAGGTCTACGAGGAGAAGTTCGGCTTCCGCTTCGTCGTCTTCGTCGACGGCCGCCCGAAGTCGGAGATCCTCGAGGTCTTGCAGCAGCGCCTCGAGCGGACGCGCGAGGAGGAGCTCCAGACAGGCCTGCACGAGCTGGTCGCGATCGCACGCGACCGCTGGCTGAAGAGCTGATGGATCCGTACGCGAACGAGTGGCTCGACCTGCTCGTTCGTTGGCTGCACGTGATCGCCGCGATTGCATGGATCGGCTCCTCCTTCTACTTCATCGCGCTCGACAACCACCTCAGGCCGCCCAAGGACGAGGCCGACTCCGAGCGCGGGGTCGGCGGAGAGGCCTGGGAAATTCACGGCGGCGGCTTCTACCAGGTGCAGAAGTACCGCGTCGCGCCGCGGACGCTGCCGGAGCCGCTGCATTGGTTCAAGTGGGAGGCCTACACGACCTGGCTCTCCGGCTTCGCGCTGCTGATCGTCCTCTACTACGTCAATGCGAACACGTATCTGATCGACAAATCGGTCGCCGATCTGCGCGCCTGGCAGGCGATCGCGATCAGCATCGCCCTGCTCGTCGCGGCCTGGATCGTGTACGACGGTCTCTGCCGCTTGATCCCGAACGACCTCGCGCTCGGCGGAGTGCTACTCGTGCTTGTGACGCTCGCCGCCTGGGGCATCAGCCACCTGTTCGCGGGCCGGGCCGAGTACATCCAGATCGGGGCGATGCTCGGGACGATGATGGCCGGCAACGTCTTCTTCGTGATCATCCCGGCCCACTGGGAGCTGATCCGCGCCAAGGAGGCCGGCCGCGAGCCAGACGCCGCCGCGGGGCTTCGAGCGAAGCAGCGCTCGGTGCACAACAACTACCTGACCTTGCCGGTCGTGTTCACGATGATCAGCAACCACTTCCCGATCACCTACGGCCACTCGTACTCGTGGCTGATCCTCGTCGCGCTGCTCGTGATCGGCGCCTGGGTTCGGCATTTCTTCAACCTCCGCCACACCGGGCGAACGGCGTGGTGGATTCCGGTCACCGCCGCTCTGGCGATCGCGGCCGTTGCCGTCGCGATCCGGCCGCACGGCTCCTCCGGCGGGACGGCGGTGCCGTTCACCCGCGCGCAGGCGATCGTTCAGGAACGCTGCGTGCCCTGTCACTCGGCCCATCCGACAAAGGTCGACTCGGCGCCGATGGGAATCGTCTTCGACACGGCAAAGCAGATCCACGCGCAGGCGAGGCTGATCCAGCAGGTCGCGGT
>Ga0075435_100004021_pt1 | contig 10050 bp, 9 predicted proteins | sample RhiMethybrSRZTD4_FD_75302 | JGI IMG/M metagenome (GOLD analysis project Ga0075435, IMG submission 75302) | Populus rhizosphere microbial communities from Tennessee, USA - Rhizosphere MetaG P. TD hybrid SRZTD4 | ecosystem: Host-associated > Plants > Roots > Rhizosphere > Soil | place: USA... | reverse complement strand
GCCGCGGCTCACCAGGCCACCGTCATGAAGTCGATCAGGTTCTGCACCCAGAAAACCGCGCGGGACGTCCAGCGCGTGGCGGCGCGCGGATCCCCCTCGGTGCGCCGGCCGTTGTTGGTGCGGTCGCTGTCGAGCAGGACCTGCTCGTCCGGATCCACGACCGCTTCGACCAGGCGCGGTCCGGCGGACACCCGGTAGCGCTTCCAGCGCGACTCGCCGTCCCAGCGCGAGCGGTAGACGCTGCCGTTCTCGAAACGCAGCTGCACGTAGACCGGCATGGCGACGTCGCCGTTGCGCACCACCGTCACCTCGCTGTCGTATCCCTTCGGATTCGCGATGGCCGACGGCGCCCCCTCGGCGAGCTTGCCGTCTTTCTCGAAGAGGCCGCGCGGCGCTTTCGCGGGGCGGCTTTCCGCGTCGGCGACCGCGTAGTCCACGACGCCCGAGGAGTAGAAGGTACGGTCAAAGAACCAGTCCCAGTTGCGGCCGGTCGAATCGTTCACCGCCTGGATGAAGTCCTTCGTGGTCGGATGGCGAAACCGCCAACGGTCGGCGTAGAGCCGGAGCGCGCGGTCCATCGCCGCCGTCCCCATCAGGCGCTCCAGCGTCGCCAGGGTCAGGGCGGTCTTCGAGTAGACCTGTCCGCCGTAGGACTTGCGGTCGCGGAACCTCCAGCTCTCCGAAGCGAGGACATCCCAGTCCGCGACCTCGAAGTAGCGGCGGTTGACGTCGAGCGGCTCGTGAATGTCGATCCCGAGCGGAAAATGGAGGCCGAACACCGACAGGTCCACGTGGTTCGGTCCGAAGACGGCCGCGAGCACGCGGTCGGTCATGTAGGTGTTGAAACCCTCGTCCAGCCAGGCTTCCTCGAACTCGTTATTCGCGATGATCCCGTAGAAGAACTGGTGGCCCGTCTCATGGACGGTGACGCCCTCGGGACGCAGGATCTTCGTCGGCGCGCTCCACGAGGTGCCCGCCGTGATCAGCGTCGGGTACTCCATCCCGCCGGCCCCGCGAGCGCCCCAGGGAGGATCCACGATGGTGAGCGTCGGATACGGGTACGGCCCCAGGATGCGTCCGTAGCCGGAGAGGGCCGCCTTGGCGGCGCGGAAGTGCCGTTCCGCCTGCGACGCATGCTCGGACTGGAGCAGCAGGATGAGCTTGGCGTCGCCGATGCCTGCCTCGCGGAAGATGTCCTCGAGGACGATGTAACTCGGGTCCGCCGTCCAGGCGAAGTCGTGCACGCCCTCCTGCTGGAAGCGGTAGAGGATGCGGCCGGACGAGGTCTCGCGCGTCTCGACGAGGCGCCCGGTGGCGCCGACTTTGCCCCGGTAGCGCGCCGGCACGTCGACGGAGACGTCGTAGTTGCCGAAGTCGGCGAAGAACTCGCTCGTGGCGTGGTACTGGTGGCAGTTCCAGCCGCTCTCCTGGAACACGCCGATCTTCGGGAACCACTGCACCACGAAGAAGAAGTCATCCTTGTAGCCCGTCCGGACCGAGACCCTGGGGAGGCGCGAGAGAAAGTCGATCGCGACCGAGATCGTTTCGCCCGGCGCGACCGGTTTGGGCAACAGCACCTCGGCCACGGTGCGGTCGTGGGGGTTTCCGTCATCGGGCGCGATGTACTTCAATGATGGAAGCAGGTCCGCCCCGTCCGCCGCGGTCATGCGCAGGACCTCGATCGAGCCCCACGACTCGAGCAGCTTGCCTCCGCGGTTCTCGCCTCCCGACTCCTTCCAGAAAGTCGAGAGCGTGTTGCGGAATGCGTTCAAGTAGAGGTGGAACCGCAGAGTCGAGGCCGGGCGCGAAGTGGTGTTCTTCCAGGTCAGGACCTCCGTGGCTTCGACGGTCTTCTTCTCGGGATCGAGGCGGCAGGAGATCTGGTATGAGGCGACGGGTGGAGGAGGAAACGCGTCGGCGAAGAGCGCCGGGGATGCGGCTCCGAGGAGTGCGAGGGCCAGGGCTCGCAGCTTTGCCGGAGGCATCGCGGGGACTGTAGCATGACGCGCGTGACGGGACCGGCGGAAGAGAGAGCTTCGGAAGCCGCGCGGCGTGTCGCGGCGGACGCCGCGCAACGCGTCGAAGCGCTGCGCGAGGAAATCCGGCGCCACGAGCGCCTGTACTACGTCGAGAACCGACCCGAGATCACCGACGCCGAGTTCGACCGCCTCATGCACGAGCTTCAGGAGCTCGAGACGAGCCATCCCGAGCTCGGGAGTCCGGACTCACCGACGCACCGCGTCGGCGGCGCGCCCGCCGAAGGGTTCGAGACGGTCACGCACACGCGGCCGATGCTCTCGCTGGAGAACGCATACTCGTGGCCGGAGGCCGAGGCGTGGCTGACCCGCGCGGCGCGGATCCTGGGGCGCGAGCCGAAAGGGTTCGTCGCGGAGCTGAAGATCGACGGCCTGTCGATCTCGCTGCGCTACGAGGGGGGGCGCCTGGTCCGCGGCGCGACCCGCGGCGACGGCGTGCGCGGAGACGACGTCACGACGAACGTGCGCACGATCCGAACCGTGCCGCTCAAGATCGCGGACACGGCGCCGCTCGAAATCCGCGGCGAGGTCTACTACTCGAAGAAGGCGTTCGAGCGCGTCAACGCCGAGCGCGAAGCCGAAGGCGAGCCGCTCTTCGCCAACCCGCGCAACGCGGCGGCTGGCACGCTGCGCCTGCTCGACTCCCGAGTCACGGCCCGACGACGCCTCGACGCCTGGCTCTACGGGATCGTCGACGCCTCGCCGATGCCCCGGACCCAGGAAGAAACGCTCACGAGACTGAAGTCGCTGGGCTTCCCGGTCAGCCCTCACTGGCGGCGGTGCGAGACCTTCGAGGACGTGCGCCGCTTCGTGGAGGAGTGGCAGGAGCAGCGGCACGACCTCGGTTTCGAGACCGACGGCGTCGTCATCAAGGTCGACGACCGCGCGACGCAAGGCGAGCTCGGCTCCACGGCGAAGTCTCCGCGCTGGGCGCTCGCCTACAAGTTTCCCGCGGAGGAGGCGACGACGGTCGTGCGGGACATCGGTGTCAACGTCGGTCGCACCGGGACACTGACGCCGGTGGCGTTCTTCGACCCGGTCCAGCTCGCCGGCACGACGGTCAAGCGCGCGACCCTTCACAACTACGAGGACCTCTCCCGGAAGGACGTGCGGGTCGGAGACACCGTCGTCGTCGAGAAAGCCGGGGAGATCATCCCTAAGGTCGTCCGGGTGATCCTCGAGAAGCGGCCTGCGGACACCGTTCCCTTCGCGATGCCGCGCAACTGCCCCGAGTGCGGCGATCCGGTCGTGCGCGAAGAGGGCGAGGTCGCGACGCGCTGCGTCAACCCCGCGTGCCCGGCCGTCGTGCGCGAAGCGTTGCGGCACTTCTGCGGGCGGCGCGCGATGGACATCGAGGGGCTCGGCGAGAAGCTGATCGACCAGCTCGTCGGGGCGGGCCTGCTCACGGACGTCGCTTCGATCTATGACCTGAAGGCCGAGGACCTCGAGCAGCTGGAACGCTGGGGCGAGAAATCCGCCGGCAACCTTCTCGCCCAGATCGAGAAGAGCAAGACCAACGATTTTTCGAGGCTGCTCTTCGCGCTCGGGATCCGGCACGTCGGCGAGAAGGCGGCCCGTACGCTGGCCCTCCACTTCGGGTCCCTCGACGCGCTCGCGGCGGCGGGGGAGGAGGAGCTGCAGGCGGCCGAGGAAGTCGGGCCCAACACGGCCGCCGCGGTCCACGCCTGGTTCTCGCATCCGCGCCATCGGGAGCTCGTCGAGAAGCTGCGCGCGCACGGCGTCAATTTCGAGGCGGCCCGGCCCGCCCGCGCGGCGTCGGGAGTCCTGGCGGGGAAAACGGTGGTCCTGACCGGGACGCTGCCGGGCATCTCGCGCGAGGAGGCGGCGGAGCGGCTCGAGGCGGCCGGAGCGAGGATCGCGAGCTCGGTTTCGAAGAAAACCGACTACGTGGTCGTGGGAGAATCAGCGGGATCGAAGCTCGAAAAAGCGAAGGCTCTCAAGGTCCGGACGGTCTCCTGGGAGGAGATGCTCGAGTTGTTGAAGAAGGAGTGATCCGACGATGCCCGCCAAAGTCATCGTTTTCTGCCCGATACTCGACTTCAAGAACAAGCCCGCGACGCTGATGACGATCTCGCCGCACGGCTACTACGAGTGCCGCGTGGACATGGCCGCCGGGAATCACACCGTCTATCTGCCGATCTCCGGCACCGCGATCGTTTTCACCGAGCCCAACGTCACGAGCCAGGTCCCGCCCGACGTCGAGCGCTATGGCTAACAGCCTCTCCCTCTCCCCCCTTGGGGGGAGAGGGCAGGGGTGAGGGGCAGTCGCTACACGGTGGCGTGAGCCACCGGCAGCGCTCCCAGCTTCTTGACCTTGAAGGCCAGGATGCACAGCAGGATGCCCCAGACGATGGCGAACGCCGCGATCAGCCAGAGAACCGAGAGCGCCCCGGCTCCCGGCCTGGCGATCAACAGCACGCCGAGGACCACGGTGAGGATCCCGGTCAGGATCCAGAGCCATTCACCCTGGACCTCCTTGCGCAGGCGGATGGCCGCCGATATCTGCATGATGCCTACGAGAATTGCCCAGAAGGCGATCACCCACACGAGCGCGATCGCGGTGATGCCGGGATAGAAGAACGTGATGAGTCCCGCGGCGATGCCGAGGATCCCGAGGAACACGAGCGCTCCCCACTTGCCTTTGATTCCGGCGATGAGCTCGAAGATCCCGTCGACCAGGGCATAAGCGCCCCAGAGCAGGACGACGAACGCAAGCGTCGGGCCGGGCCAGAGATAGGCGCAGATTCCGAAAAGGATCGCGAGAAGGCCCCGCAGGAGGATCACCCACCAGTGCTGCGCGAGAGTTCGGACGGCTGAGAATCCATTCATGGGAGTCCCTCCTTCCTTCGGCCGCGCCGAGCGGCGCGGTGTGAGGCCCTATTTTTTCTTGGCGGCCTTCGTTTTTTCCGCCTTGCTCTTTCTCGCCATGTCGGCGCGGTGCGCGCGCTCGTACGTCTGGATGTCTTTGAATCGGCCGGCCGCGTCCCGAACGGCGTAGAGCTTCTTGCCGGCGACGCTGCGGTGGGTGGTCCGTCTGGCCATCGTGGCCTCCTTCTCAGTCAAAACCGCGAAGGGTGGTGCGGTTGACCGGAGTCTATGCGAAGGAAGGAAAGAGGGTGAGTAAAGACTGGAGGTCCGGGACGCGGATCACCGGGCCCGCGGCCGGGCCCTCGCCGATCAGGATCGGGTGAAGTCCGGCGCCCGCGGCGCCGACCACGTCGATCTCGTAGATGTCCCCGACGTAGGCGCAGGCCTCCGCCGGAAGGCCCAGCCGCGACGTCGCGGTCTGGAAGATCCGCGCGTCGGGCTTCTCGAATCCGACTTCCGCCGAATCCACCACGAACTCCAGGTGCGCCGAGAGGCCCGCCGCCTCGAGGAGGCCGCGCACGCGCCCGTCGGCGTTGGACACCACGGCGGTCCGGTATCCGCGGCGCCGCAGCTCCTCCAGGGTCTCGGCCGAGCCGTCCGCCCGCTTCGACCAGAGGTTGTGACGGCCGTGCTCGGCGGCGATGGCGCGCGCGCCTTCGCGACGGCGTTCCGCGTCGTCCACTCCGAGCGCCGAGAGCATCGTGTCGAAATACAGCGGGATCCGCTCGGCGTCCCGCGACTCCGGGTTCGCGAGGACGAGAGCCCGGACTGCCGCGACCGCCGTCGTATCCGCGCCGCGGAAAACGGGCGCGTCGTATCCCACGCCGGCCGCGCGACAGATTCTTTCGCCGTCGACGTGGATCAGCGTCCCGCCCGCGTCGAAGAGGACCGCCCGGATGCCCTTCAAACGGCTGCGAGCTCCGCGCGCACCGCCGCTTCCAGCTCGTCGGCGATGGAGCGGACTTCACCGGCTTCCGGGCCCTCCACCAGGATCCGCAGCAGCGGCTCGGTGCCGGAATACCGGAGGAATACCCGCCCCCGCGCGCTCAGGGCTTCCTCCGCCTGGCGAACGGCCCGCGAAATACCGGCAACCTCGTCGATCGGCACGCGCCGGCCGACCCGGATGTTGCGCAGCGTCTGCGGCATCTTCTCCAGGGTCGCCAGCTCCGAGAGGGGCCGGTCGCTGCGATACACGATGGCCGATAGAAGCAGTGCGGTCAAGATCCCATCGCCGGCCGGAGAGAGCGGAGCGAGAAGGACGTGGCCGGACGTCTCGCCTCCGAGCACCGCGCCGGTCTCGTCCATGCGGCGCGCGACGTTGCGATCCCCGACGGCCGCGCGATGGAAAGCAATTCCTTCGCGCTTGAGCCCCGCCTCGAGCCCGTAGTTGGACATGACGGTTCCGACCACGCCTCCCGGCGTGAGCTTCCCGGCGGCTTTCCATGCGCGCGCCACGATCCAGAGGACGTCGTCGCCGTCGAGGATGCGGCCTCGCTCGTCGGAAAAGATGGATCGGTCGGCGTCGCCGTCGAACGCCACGCCCAGCGCCATGCCGTTGTTGCGCGTGGCCTGCGCCATCGTCTCGGGATGGAGCGCGCCGCAGCCCAGGTTGATGTTGCGGCCGTCGGGAGCGTCGTGGATGGCCGCGACCCGCGCGCCCGCGCGCCGGAGCGCCCTCGGGCCGATCTGGTAGGCGGCGCCGTGGCCCGCGTCCATCAACACCGGAAAGCCGCCGAGGTTTTCGGGCACGCTGGCCTTCAGACGCGAGATGTACGTTGCCGCGAGGCCGGGGTCCGGGTCGGGCGGCGGGGGAGTCGTGACTGACTTTCGGCCGGGGCCCGCCTCGAGGAGCGTTCGCTCGAGGCGCTCTTCCTCCTCGTCCGGCCACTTGCGCCCGTCCCGCCCGAAGATCTTGATGCCGTTGTCTTCGTAGGGATTGTGCGACGCCGATACGGCGATCCCCGCCGCGGCCTCGATTTCCAGGACCAGCTCGGCGATGCCCGGCGTCGTGATGACGCCGGCCGCCGCCACTCCGCACCCGCCTTCCGCGAGGCCGGCCGAGAGGTCCGCGATGATGCGGGGCGTCGATTCGCGCGTGTCGCCGCCGACGACGACGCGGCGTCCCCCGTCGGAGGAGAGTCTCGTCGCAAGCTCGCGGCCCAGCAGCCGCACCGAGGCCGAATCGAGCGGAAACTCGCCCGCCTTACCGCGCAGACCGTCCGTGCCGAAGAGCTTCATGGGTCTCGCTATTTTCGCCTGAGACGGGTCGGAGTCGGAGCCGGCGGCGGAGAGACGGAAGGAACGATCCGGACCCGGACCGTGACCAGCTGTCCTTCACGCACCCGCACGCCCGGCGCCTGCGAGGCCAGAATCGCCGTCGCCGTGAAGGACACGGTTCGGCCCTCCACGGAGATCGGCTCCGTGCTGGCGTTGAGCATGCGGGACACCACCTTGTCCGGGCCGAACACCCTGGCCTGCCGCGGCTCGACGAGGACGTCTTCGACCCGGTAGCCGGCCCCCGGGACCCCCGTCAAATCGGCCACGATCGGCAGAATTTTCTCGGCCACCGAGTCGAGGACGATGCGGAGCTCCGCGGGCGCGATCGAGATGACTTCGACCGACGGAGGAACGTTGACGTCCCCCGCCTCCAAGCCGAAGCGCTTCTCGCCGGGAGTCGTTCCCGCCAGGTCCACCACGGCCTCGAGCTTGGACGGTTCGATCTGCCGCAGAGGCGTGAACGGACCGCGCAGCCGTACGTCCACGGCGTCGGGCAGGGGCGAGACGATCATCGTCTTCGCCGGAACGTTCACGATCGACAGCGGGATCCGGTAGCTCCTCTCGGAGATCCTCTCGCGGCGCTCTCCCGACAGCAGGTACCAGGTGACGCAGGCGATCCCGAGCGCCAGAAGCTTGGTGCCGACATTGCGGAAAAGGATTCGGGTGATCTGCATCGTCTAGCCGAAGTTTCTCAACGGGATGTGCACTTGGTCCGCGGCGCCATCGCGGTCGGCACGCGCCGGCTGGCCGCCATGAGTTCTCACCGCCCGGCGCTGAGTCCGTAGGCCCACTCGCCTTCTCGCCGTTCGATCCTCTCGGTGTGGGCCTCCGGACATCACCTCCCGTCGTCGGCGCCGCGGCCCGCCGCGTGCCGAGCGAGGGCGGCGGGCCGCAGGATCGTAAACAACGTGATCAGGAATCACAGTTCGCCTCAGCGCTCCGCCGCGAACTCGCGGAAGAGAAGGTCGCGCAGCGCCTTGCCATCCAGATCTTCCTGCAGCTCGCCGTTCTGCGCGAGCGAGATCGTCCCGCGCTCTTCGGACACCAGAATCGCCAGGGCGTCCGTCTCCTCCGTGATGCCGATCGCCGCGCGGTGGCGCGTGCCGTAGCGCTTCGGGAGACCCTCCTTGAGCGAGAGGGGCAGGAAGCACGCGGCGGCCGCGATGCGGTCTCCGCTGACGATCACGGCGCCGTCGTGGAGGGGCGTACCGGGAGCGAACACCGTGACGAGGAGCTCGTAGGAAATCGCGGCGTCGATCTGCGAGCCGTTCTCGATGTAGGTCTTCAGCCCCTCGCGCCGCTCCAGGACGACGAGCGCGCCCACGCGGCGCGCCGAGAGCGACGTCACGGCCAGGACCATCTCCGAGATCGTCTCCTCCGCGTGGAATCCGGAGAAGAGCGAGAAGAACGGAGTCCGGCCGAATGTGGCCAGGGCGCGGCGCAGCTCGTGCGAGAAAAGGACGATGATCGCGAACGGAACGTAGAAAATCAGGGCTTTCAGCACCGTCGTCAGGGCGGCGAGCTTCAGAAGGACGGCCACCGCGTACACGGCGAAGACCGCGAAGAGACCCAGAACCATCTGGACCGCGCGCGTGCCGCGGATCAGCCGCAGCAGGCCGTACGTGATGACGGCCACGATCAGGATGTCGAGGACGTCGCGCCAGCCGAAGTTCAGGTGCGCGAGCGCGGAGAGTCGATTGGCGAGGGCTTGAAACACCGCGTCACCGCGTCGCGGCCCCGGCGGGCGTGGGAGCCGAAGACGCGGCGCGCGACAGCGCGCGGGCCATCCGCAGATAGCGAGCGGACTCGGCGACGTCATGGACCCGGACGATCACCGCGCCGGCGGCCGCGGCGTGACCGAGGGCGGCGAGGGAGCCCGGCAGCCTCTCCTTCGGGGAGGCATCCTCGCTGACTCCCGAGAACCGGCGGACGAAACCCTTTCGCGAGGCGCCGGCGGCGAGCGGGAAGCCCAGGGATCGGAAAGCCTGCACGTGGCGAAGGAGAAGAAGGCTTCCTTCGGGGCTCTTGCCGAAGCCCAGGCCCGGATCGATGGCGATGGACTCGGCGGCCACGCCGGCCTCGACGGCTCGCGCCGCCGACTCCGCGAGGGCCGACGCGACGTCGGCGATCGGGTGGTCGTAGCGCACGTCGTCCTGCATCGTCCGCGGATCCGTGCCCTTCATGTGCATCAGGATAGCTCCGGCCCCGGTCTCGGCGATCGCGGTCGCCATCGCGGGATCGAATCGGCCGGCGGTGACGTCGTTGACCAGGTCGGCGCCCGCGCGGACGGCCTCGCGGGCCACCGCGGACCTGCGCGTGTCGATCGAAAGGGGAGCGTCGGTCCGCTCGCGGATGCCGGCGATCACCGGAAGGACCCGCGACAGCTCCTCGTCGGCGGAAAGTTCGCGGGCCTCGCCGTAGTTGCTGGGCCGCGTCGACTCTCCGCCGACATCCACGACGCCCGCCCCCGCCTCGAACATCGAGAGCCCGTGCGCGACGGCGGCGTCGCGATCGAAGAAGAGCCCTCCGTCGGAAAAGGAATCGGGAGTCACGTTCAGGATGCCCATCAGGAGCGGTCCCGCCGAGAGATCCAGAGAGCGGCCGCGCGCCAGCCGGAGTTCCGAAAAGCGGCGCTCGGCTCTGGCGAACGCCTCCTCCGCGCGCGTCCGGAGCGAGGCCGGAAGGGCCTTGAGCGTCTCCGGCCGGCGGGCGCGCGAGATGACGACGGGCCGGGACGAGGAGCCCTCGAACCGGACGACGTCCACGGGGAAGTCCGACGCCGCGAACGTGGCCGGCCGAAACGAGTCCCAGGCGCAGATCTCGCGCAGGATCTCCGCGTCGGCAGCCG
>Ga0075435_100004007_pt1 | contig 10068 bp, 10 predicted proteins | sample RhiMethybrSRZTD4_FD_75302 | JGI IMG/M metagenome (GOLD analysis project Ga0075435, IMG submission 75302) | Populus rhizosphere microbial communities from Tennessee, USA - Rhizosphere MetaG P. TD hybrid SRZTD4 | ecosystem: Host-associated > Plants > Roots > Rhizosphere > Soil | place: USA... | reverse complement strand
GCCTGTATTTCTTCCAGCGACGTCCGAACCTTTGCTCAATATCGGGCCTCGTTGTTTGTAGAGTCCGCGGAGTGGAGACGCCTCGCGAGGAGGCGCAGTTGGTTCTGGAGGTGCGATGGCTCATGAATCGAATGCCGTCTTGAAGAAGTCGCTGGATTCCATCGACAGCTTCCGCAGACGCATCGTCGTCGCCGGCTGGATTGTCGTGGTCGCGACGCTGGGGATGTACGCGCGACTGGCGTATCTTCACCGAACAAGCGACAGCCTCGAACGCCTGCTCGGCGCATCCGTGACCGCATTGACGTTGCTGATCGCGTGGGTGGCGTTCTCGATCATCTTGACGATCACACGGACTACGAAGAGCATTCTTCGAGCGATCGAGCTCTCGTCGCATCGAGCGGGGCCGTAGTCGGACACTCGACGCTGACGTTCGCGCGGTTGGCCCGTGTCGTGCAGCGGACTTCGCTGTGTTCGTTCGTTGTGTCGCCGTCTGCGGGATCTTCGTTGCTGTCGCTGCCACCGCCGCTTCCGACCCTTTTGCTCCGCTTGCGCCGACGGTCCAGCTCTCCCAGGACGATCGCGATCGGCTGAATAAGCGCCAAATTGTCGTCAAGATCCTGCCGGCTCAGGATCGGGAGCTCGCCGTGGTTGCTGCGGCCGCGCTCAATACGGACTCGGACTCGCTGCTGTCGAGCGTGCGGCGCATCGCGGATCTCAAGCGAGGGCGCTTCGTCCCGCAAATCCACCGTATATCGGCGCGGCCGATCGTCGAAGACTTCCGCGAGCTGACGCTGGACGACGTCGATCGGCGCGAGATCGCGAAGTGCCGGCCCGACGACTGCGACTTGAAGCTGACATCTGATGAGATGACGCGGCTGCAAGCCGCGGGAGCGGGCGTCGACGAGGAATTCCGACGGATGCTCGTGCGCCGTGCCGAGCGCTATCTGGCGGAGGGCCAGCGGATGGGCGACCGCGAATTCACCGCGCTGCTCCAGCACTCCCCCTACCTGCACCAGCATCTGCCGGAGCTGGCGGGACATCTGGCGCGATATCCGGCGTCGCCGGCGCCGGGCAGCGAATCGTTCCTCTATTGGTCGAAGGAAGTGTACGCCTGGAAGCCGATGATCACGCTGACGCACGTGACGATGATGCGCGGTGACGGCCGCCCGAGCTGGCCTGACGTCGTCATCGCCGCGCGCGACATCTTCTCGACTCGCTACACGAGCGCGTCGCTGACGCTCACGCTGCTGCTCCACGACGGGGCCGATCCGTCGCGTCGGTATCTGGTATACCTGAACCGCACGTGGGTGGACGGCGTGCGGGCGCTCTGGCGGCCGTTCGTCGAGTATCGCATCAAGTCGCAGGCGAAGTCGGTGTTCGCGGCGGTCCGCGACCGGATCGAACGCGCGGGCACCGAAACTGCCGCCGCCCGCCGCTAGACGCAGCGCTGCGCCACGCTCAGCTATGTTCGCGGCTCTCATCGTCATTGGCCTGCTCGCCGCCGGTGCGCTCTACCAGTACGTCGGCGCGCACCGCAGCGCACGGCTGTACGGCGCGCCGGGCACGATGGTCGACGCCGACGGGCAGCGGCTGCACGTCGTCTGCGCGGGCGCCGGGGAGCCGGCGGTCATCTTCGAATCGGGCATCGCCGCATCGTCCCTGAGCTGGACGCGCATGATGCAGGACGTCGCGGCGTTCACGCACGCGTGCGCGTACGATCGCGCGGGGCTTGGCTGGAGCGATCCGGTGCGGCGCCCGCGAACGATCGAGCGGATGCTGGCGGAACTGCGCGTCGTCGCCGCGCATGGCGCGCGGCCGCCGTACGTCCTCGTCGGTCATTCATTCGGGGCGTTTCTCGTCTGGGCGTACGCAGCGACGCACCCGACCCAGGTTGCGGGCCTCGTCCTGCTCGATCCGCCGAGCGACTGGCAGGAGATGTCGCACGAGCAGGCGCGCCTGCTGCGGGGCGGCATCCAGCTCGCGCGACTCGGCGGGGTCCTGGCGCGCGTCGGCGTCGTCCGCGCGAGCCTCGCGCTTCTGACCGGCGGCGCGCCGGGCGTTCCCCGAAACTTCGTGCGAGTCTTCGGACCGACGGCCGCGCACACGCTCGAGCGGCTCGTGGGCGAAGTGCGGAAGCTGCCGCCGGATGTGCATCCGCTCGTGCAGGCGATCTGGTGCCAGCCGAAGTGCTTTGCGGCGATGGCCGCGCATCTTGGCGCCCTCGAGGAGACGGCGGCTTTTGCCGCGCACGCCGTGACCATTCCGCCCGTTCCGCTGGTCGTAGTGTCAGGCGGCGATCAGCCGGACGCGACGCTGGCCAGACATCGCGCGCTCGCGAATCTGTCGCCGCACGGTCGGCACGTCGTCGCCGCTGGCAGTGCGCATTGGATTCAGTTCGACGCACCCGATCTGGTCGTCTCGACCATCCGCGAAGTCGTCGAGCGGGCGCGCGCGTGAGGGCACGGAGATGGCGGAGACAACGGGCCAGCCAAACCCTCCGAAACCTCCGTGTTCTCCGTCAGCCCGACGCGCGGGCGATGTCGCGGGCTTCGAGCACCGGTCGCGCAGCTTCGGGTGATGCATGCCGACGGCTGCGCGGCCGATCGTCTGCACGAGCTCGACGTCCGCCGCTTCGAGCGACTCGCGCAGGACGCCCTGCCCCACCATGCCGGTCGCGCCGAAAATCAGGATCCGCATACCATATCGCCGAGATGTTCGTAATCGAGCTGATCTACAAGGCCGAGTTGCCGCGCATCGATGCGCACATGAAGGCGCACGTCGCCTTTCTCAAAAAGTACTACGCGTCGGGGCACTTTCTCGTCTCCGGCCGCAAGATCCCGCGCGACGGCGGCATCATCCTGGCCGTCGGCAAAGACCGAAGCGAGATCGAAGCGATCGTCCGGGAAGATCCGTTCGTCGCGCGAGGGCTCGCCGACTTCAGGGTCGTCGAATTCCGGGCGAGCCAGCAGGCCGACGACATTCAGCAGCGCATCGCGAAGTCCTGATCGCAGGCATATAGTAGGGCCATGCGCACTCTGCTGCTGGCCTTGCTCGTCGCCGCTGCCGCGCTGCAGCGGCAGGCGCCTCCGGGCGTCGGCGAATCGGTCGACGAGCATCTGCTGCGCTGGCCGCTGCCCACCGGCGACAGCCGGTACGCCGCCATCGACGGCAAGCATCTCCACCGTTACGTCGTGGAGCAGGCGGCGATCTCGCGGCGGTTCCGCGACCAGGGACATCCGAAGTACTGGGGACGCATCATCGGCACGTCGAGCGACGCGGAAAGCGCGTCGTGGCTCACCGACAAGTACAAGGCGATCGGGCTGAGAGACGTGCGCATTCAGCCGCTGGACCTCGAGCCGACGTGGATGCCGCAAACGTGGAGCGTATCGGTCACGAGCGGCGCGAAGACGATCCAGCTCGATTCGGCGCAGCCCGATTTCGGCGCCGTTGCGCTGGCGCCCGCGGATCTCGAAGCCGTCTACGCCGGCCTCGGCAGCGAGGCCGATTTCGCCGGCAAGGACGTCCGCGGCAAAGCGGTCTTCGTGTTCAACATGGTCGGCCTGAAGCCCGAAGGCGCCGTCAAACGCGCGGACGCCAAAGGCGCCGCGGCAGTTTTCGAAGTCGATATGCTGCCGGGGAACATGCGGTATCAGGCCTATCCGTCCGGCACGAAAGCGCCGGCGTTTACCGTGGGCAGCGACGATGGATTCGCGGTGCGCGATCTGATTGCGGCGGCGGCCGGCGGCGCGGCACCGCGTGTGCACGTGGCCCTCGACGCGACAACGCTGCCGAACCTGAAGTCGGCGCTGGTCTGGGGCACCCTGCCCGGCGCGAGCGACGAAACGATCTACATCACGGCGCATCGCGACGGCTGGTTCGACGCATCGGGCGACAACGCCGCCGGCGTCGCGGCGATGCTCGGGCTCGCGGAGTACTACGCGGCGATCCCGCAGGCCCAGCGCCGCCGGACCATGGTCTTCATCGGCCTCGACGGACATCACAACTCGGGCTCGGGCGCGGCGGTCGGGGGGCGCTGGCTCGCGGATCATCACGAGACGCTGTTCGCGAAAACGGCGCTCGCGATCAACTGCGAGCATCCGGCGACGATCCAGACCTACCTGCGTCCGCGCTATGAAGAAGGACGAGACATTGTCTGGTCGAACATGTATATGGCGCAGCAGTGGTACGCAGGCGGGCCGTCGCGGCCCGAGCTGCGCGCGATTGCGGAGAAGGCGTTTCACGACTTCGGTGCGCCGGTGTACCGCGAGCCGAACGTCCGTCCGCCGCTCGGCGATCTGGGACGCATCTTCCGCTTCGTCCCCGGCGTCGCGACGAGCGAGTTCTTCCACTACTTCCACACCGATCGCGAAACGCCCGAGACGGTACCGTGGACGGGGCTCGAGGCGACGACGCGCGCCTACGCGAAGATCGTCGACGAGGTGAACGCGCTGCCGCTGAGCGCGCTGCAACGGCCAATCGAACAGTGAGATTTCAGACTGAAATCGTCAAGGTCTCGTTCGCGGGACGACGTAGAACTGCGTCGTCATGTCGCCGTCGAGCGTGACGGTACGCAAGTACTTGTATGTCGCCGCGTCGTACATGTCGATCGTCGCGCCCGCGTTGTAGATGTACAGCAGGCGGCCGTTCGAACTGGTCTTGAGCGACATGCGCGGGCGGCCGGCGAATTCGGTGCGCGACGTGACGCGCCGCTGGTCGAGATCGAACGTCCAGAACTGATACCGGTCGACGGCCGATTCGAGACCGTACCCGTGCTTCCGATCGGGCGCGAGGACGAAGTTCACGCCGCCGGCGGGGCCAATCGTGTAAAACTCGAGATCCTTCTTCGTCAGGTTGATGCGCGCGACGCCCATCATCCGGCGATGCTGCACGGGATCTTCGACCGTCATCGCCGTCGTCAGGAAGCCGGGCTCGTCGTTCGTCAGGTCGAGGCCGCCGAAGCCGCCGAAGCTCAGACTGACCTGGCCGAGACCCTCTTCGAGGTTCGAGAGGTCCCAGCGGTCCACCTGCGTGAAGTTCTCCGTCTCGAAGATCAGGATTTCGTTGCCCAGGAAGTACAGCAGCTTGCCGTCGGGCGAGAACGTCAGGTTCGCGTTGTCGCGTTCCTCTCCGTCCGGCCACGGAATCGTCCGCATCACCTTGTGCTCTTTCAGGTCGTACTGCAGCAAGGTGGCAGGCCCGACCTCGACGCGGTCGCGCAGCTTCGTGCCGCTGCGCGTGAGCAGGATGGCGTAACGATTCGTCGGATCCGGCTCGAGCGAATTGATGCGGATGCGCTTGTTGCCCTCGGTGAGCGTGAAGGTGTCGATCGTGCTCTTCGACGCGATGTCGACGACTTCCGCCTTCTCTGCCGTCGCGTCGATGATGTAGAAGCGCGTGCGGTCGCGCGAGAGCTGCATGCGGCGCGGGATGCCGGTCTTGAGCTGGATCGTGCCGGTGACCTTCTCGGTCGTTTCGTCCATGATCCAGATCAGGTTCGGGTAGCCGCCGATGTAGAAGACGCCGTTGCCGCCGGAGATCCGCGGCGCTTGCTGTTGCGCGCCGAGCGCGACGCTCGCCAGCAGCAGACAGAGGAGCGTTCTCATCGGCCGACCTCGCGGTAGTCCCAATCCATGTACAGCGGCACGGTGACGAGCAGATGCGCGCGACCCCTGATCGGCTTCGCGGACGGATCCGATCCTGGCGGCACGTAGGCGCCGACGACCCACACGTCGCCGACGTTGTTGCGATTCCCCGATCGATTCGGGTTGGGGCCGTCGATGTTCGGCGTAAACAGGCCGGCCTCGTTCAGCTGCCCGACAAACCGGATGTCGTCGTCGTGGAACGTCGCCGTGTATTCCTCGAGGCTCCAGAAGGCGTTGACGATGCCGAGATCGAGATCGTCGGCGGTGTTCGGTTTGCCGTCCGGCCCGTTGCTGAAGGCGCGGGCCTCGAACTGCTCGACGCGCTTCGGGAACGCGGCGCCGCCGAGCCGCGCCATGCCGGCCTGCGGCTCCACCTTGATGCCGTCGATCTTCGAATACACGACGACCGCGGCGGACTTCGTCGAACCGGCGAGCGACACATCGCGCGGGCCGATCCGGGCATCGCTCGCGACGTCGACTTCCACCGTCAGGACATCGGGCGTCGTCGACGCGATGCGCGCCACCTTGACGCCCTGGCCGAAGTCGACGTCGGCGGGCGCGACGCGCGCCGGCAGATTCGCGCCGAAAATGCGCACTCGCTGGCCGCTCGACGCCGTCTTGAGCGACGCCACGTCGGTGCCGGTCACGACCGCGTCGGCCGACACGCGGCGCAGCGTGACGTCGATGCCGGTTTCGTCGTAGGGCCCGGTGAACCAGCGGCCCTTGATCTCCTGGCCGCTGCGCTCGATGAACGCGACCTCGCGCCACGTGCCCGGGTCGTCGGCACCGTCCGCCGATCGCCCGCGCCACTGGAAGCCGGTGTACACGATCGCGCGACTCTTGCGCGAGACGCTATCGCCCGTGCGCGCGTACGTGAATTTGCCATCGGTCGCGAAGCCATCCGGCGTATCGGACCGCTCGGTGATCTGCAGCTCGCCGAAAATCGGACCCTTGCCGCGCTGATAGCCGGCAATCGCCCATCGGCCCGCGAGCTTCGGCGTGCGCATCGCGGCGGACCACGACGCCCACTCCGGCGACATCAGCGGAAATGCCGACGCGAGGTGATCCTGCGCGCGCTCGTACGGCTGGCGATTGTCGCCCCGGCCGTCGCCGGCGCCCCGGCCCTGCGCCGCGTTGCCGCCGCGCCCGCCGCCACCGCCGCCGCCGCCGCGCCGGAAACCGCCCGAGGCGCCATCGATACCCGGATAGAAATAGCGGTGCATTGACAGCAAGCCTGCCCACTCTTCCTTCGTCCGGCGCTCGCTGATGACGCGGCCCATCGAATGGCACTTGTTGCAGAGGTCGTGCGTGTCCTTGTCGCCGGCGTAGGTGTAATCCACGAGCCGGCGCTCGGCCTCGAACATCGTCGGCCGCGCTTCCTCCGGCGCGAGGCCGTTCGAGTCTGACAGCGACTTGATCACCTTGCGCGCGACTTCTGGCGCGATGGTGACGTGATTGAGCGAGATCATCCGCCGGATCGTCAGCTCCCAGTTTTCCGGCGTCGCGCGGCGGTAGGAGATGCGCGTCATCCGGCCTTTGTCGTCGGCGACGTGGCACGAGCCGCACGCCAGGCGGACATCGGGGTCGGTGATGGGAATACCTTCGTCGGCGGCCGCAGCGTTTGGGCGGCGGCCCTGAGGTGGTTGCGGAGGTTGAGCGGCGACGAGGGGCAGCACCGCGATCGCGATGCCGCCGGCAATTCCCGCGATGCGCGCGCGCATCAGCCCGGGAACACGAGATCGAGCTTGCGCCAGTCTTTCTGCGCCGACGCGCATTTCGCCGTCCAGTCGGGCGCGTGATTGAGCTGGTCCGGCACCTGCGCCGGCCAGAAGCAGCCGATGTGGCAGTCGAAAATGTCGCGCTCGACCGGCTGGCAGAGGCCGGCCGTACCGCCGGTCGAATCCGCCTCCCAGCCCGGCGAAAACACCAGCGAGCAGCCGAGCGGGAAATGCGGCTGCTGCGGCGTCGTCTGCTGCAAGGCGACCACGTCCGCCTTCACGGGCCCTTCCGCCTCCGCCTTCACGTGATCGACGACGCGATTGGCTTTCTGGTTGATCGGTTTCAGATGCGTCATGCTGCCTCGTTTTAGAGAACGGCTTCCGCCTTCACCTCCTCGCGATCGAACCTCGCGAGGAAGTCGGGGTTGCGCTCGGACAGTTCACCGTAAATCTGCAGACACGTATCGGTCCAGCCGCGGATCCACTCGCAGTAGTGCAGATTGGGTCTCGTCGTCGTGCCGTAACGGACGTGGGCTTCGTGATAGCAGCCGCCCGAACACAGCGGCCGCGCCCAGCACTTCTGGCAGTCGGTCTTGTCGGCGACGTGATGGTCTTCGAGGAACGCGCGCTGCGTCTCGCGGTCGATGCCGTCGCGCACCGTCCCGAACTTGTGCGCGTCGGAGCCGGCGAACCGATGGCACAACGCGACGTCGCCGTCGGTCGAGACGCCGAGCAGTCCCAGGCCCGCGCCGCACGGATAGGCCTTGCTCACACCCTTGTGGATTTCCTCGAGCGTGTCCTTCACGTTCGAGAAGCCGTGATGCTTGTTCGCGGCGACGTTCTCAAGGAACTCGTGCGCGAGGGCGCGGAACTGGCCGAGCATCTTGTCGAAGCCGTGCTCGCCGATCGCGTACTGCTGCTGCGGCGACGTCGTGACCGGCGCGAAGCCGACTTCCCAGAACCCCATCTCCTCGGTGAGGTGCCGGTAGATCCGCGTGATGTCGAGCGTGTCGGATGTCAGCGTCACGCGCGCGCCGATGGGCCGCGAGCGGTGCCGTTTGAGCAGTTCCTTGATCTTCGGCGCGACGACCTCATAGCTGCCGGCGCCGTTGTGGAAGACCCGGAACCGGTTCTGCAGCTCCTGCGGTCCGTCGATCGAGATGGTGACGCCGACCTGGTTCTCGGCGAGGAACTCGATGATCTCCGGCTTCAGCAGCGTCGCGTTCGTCGTCAGGCTGAAATCGATCGTCTTGCCAACTTCGGCGGCGCGCTGTCGCGCGTACGCGATCGTCGCCTGCAGCACGGGAAAGTTCAGCAGCGTTTCGCCGCCGAAGAACGTCAGATGCGCGATACGGCTCGGACCGCTTTCCTTGAGCAGGAACTCGACGCTCTCGCGCGCCGTCGCCTCGCTCATGAACTTCGACTGCTTGCCGTGTTCGGTGTCGACGATCTTGTCCTCGCCGTACTCGTAGCAGTACGTGCACGCGAGGTTGCACTGGTTCGTGACGTTCAACACCATGGTGTTGAGCGGGAACGCGGCCATCGGCAGCATCTTCGGCAGGACGGGATCGGGCCGCTGTTGGTACCCGATCGCGCGAACCTCGACGAGCTCGCGAATCGCAGCGCGCGCCGCCGCCTCGTCGAACCGACCCGCCAGCGCCGCGACGATGTCGTCGTCGGACCGGGAGGCGTTGCCGAGCACGTTCAGGACCGCGGCGCTCGGTTGATCCAGCGCGAAAATCGCCGCGCTCGGGACCAGATACAGGAAGTCCCGTCCCGCAGCCTGGAACAGATGGAACTCCCGCCGGGATAGAGTAATCACCGTGCCCGTTTCTACCCGAGAAACCGGGGCCTGTCAATCACGGTTCGCGGCACGTAAAGCTGGCGTCAGTGTCAGGATTCCCCGCCCCGGAGTACGTCGCGACTTGCGGGTATGGACACAGCGGCCGCGTCCGGTCCACACGTCCGTTCGCGAGGTGCGACGCCACGATCCGCGACGGCGGGGTGCCGCGCTCGACCCACGCGTCGAGCGCGCCGATCGCGTCGAAGCTGTTCGGGCCTTCTCCGCCGGCGCAGTGTCCCATCCCGGGGGCCATGTACAGCCGGACGGATTGGCCGACCTTGGCGGCGCCGCCGAGCGCCTGCTGGATATGGACGAACTTGTCGATGGATGCCCGCGGCGGCACCAGGGGATCGCTCCAGCCGTGATACATCAGCATCTTTCCGCCGCGGCCGACGAACCGGGTGACGTCCGGCTCTCTCACATCGACGATCCCGTCGTCGTCGGCCTTCCACGCCGCCGCGATGTCTCGCTCGGCGTCGAACGTCTTCCAATCCCAGGCCGCGTTCTTGAACACGACGTACTTGTAGTTATCGACAGTGAGGGACGTCGGCTCGGGACCAGCGATAACGGCGCGCCAGCCCAACTCGGAGCCGGGCTCCCACCCTGGAAAGATCTCGACACCCGTTTTGTCGAGCAAGGGGCTCATGAGCGACCTGACCGTCGCGATCTGGCGCGCCGTCAGGCAACCCGGTCCGTCTTCGCCGCGACATTCCAGCACCGACGGATCGAAGCGACACTTTCGAGGATCGGCGATGAGGCCGTCCTTCAGTCCGTCGAGCGCATCGCAGGCCGCGACAACGGCGCGATGAACGACGGCATGCTTCTCGACGGGAATGAAGGCCGCCGGATCCTTGAGGGCCGCGTT
>Ga0075435_100004005_pt1 | contig 10070 bp, 7 predicted proteins | sample RhiMethybrSRZTD4_FD_75302 | JGI IMG/M metagenome (GOLD analysis project Ga0075435, IMG submission 75302) | Populus rhizosphere microbial communities from Tennessee, USA - Rhizosphere MetaG P. TD hybrid SRZTD4 | ecosystem: Host-associated > Plants > Roots > Rhizosphere > Soil | place: USA... | reverse complement strand
CCGCGGGCACGCCCGAGCCCTGGGCGGACGCGCTGGTGGACCTGAACCGCTTCTACGCCGAGGGGCACGCGGCCGAGGTCTCGCCCGCGGTCCGCCGGGTGACCGGCCGCGACGTCATCCCCTTCGCGCAGTTCGCGCGCGACCACGCCGCCCTCCTGCGCTGAGGGCTCAGCCCTTGGCCGGCCCGCGCGGCGGCCGGCCCCAGCCGGGCGTCTCGTCCGGATCGAGCGGCTCCGGCCCCGGCCGCAGCGCTTCCGGAACGTGCTCCAGGTTCACGCGCACGCGCGTCCAGGTCGTGTAGCGGCCGCGCATCGCGTCCACGAGCACGTCGGCGGGCTGGAGCTGGGCGGCGGCTTCGGGGTGCCTGGCCTTCCAGCGCTCGAGCCCGGCCAGGGCCTCGTCCTTCCGGGGGGACCGCCCGATCTCGAGCAGGGGCTTGGTGGAGACCCGGCGCCCGGTCGGGCTCGCGCCCTTCTTTCGTGACGGAGCCACACGCGCGGGCTCGCCCGGCTGCTTCACGTAGTGCGGCGGCCAGGGCGCGTCGCCCTGGCCTTCCGATTCCTGCCGCGCGGACAGCTCCAGCACCGCGTCGAGCGCGCAGGGATGGTCGTCGATGGCGGCGTGGCGGTCGCCGACCCGGGCGAAGCGCGCGGGCATCGTGCGCAGCGTGAAGTCCTCGGGCCGGCTCTCGTCCAGCTCCTCCCAGGTGAGCGGCGCGGACACGCGCGCGTCCGGCTTGGGGCGCACGGAATACGCGCTGGCCACCGTGCGGTCCTTCGCGTTCTGGTTGTAGTCGAGGAAGACGCCGTGCCGCTCCTCCTTCCACCAGTGGCTCGTCGCCAGCGTGGGCGCGCGCCGCTCCACCTCGCGGGCCACGGCCAGGGCGGAGCGCCGCACCTGGGTGAACGACCAGCGCCGATGCAGGCGCACGTTGACGTGGATGCCGCGCGAGCCGGACGTCTTGGGCCAGCCCACGAGGCCGAGGTCCGTGAGCACCTCGTGCACGACGCGCGCGACGGCCACGAGCTGGGGCCACTCCACCCCGGGCACGGGATCGAGATCGATGCGCAGCTCGTCCGGATGGTCGAGGTCCTCCGCCCGCACCGGATGCGGGTGGAGCTCCAGGCATCCGAGGTTCGCCATCCAGCAGAGGGCGGCGGCGTCGCGCGGCACGACCTCCTCCGCCGTGCGGCCGGAGGGGAACTGCAGGGCCACGACCTCGACCCAGTCCGGCCGCGCCGCGGGCGCGCGCTTCTGGTAGAAGAACTCGCCGTGGATGCCGTCCGCGTAGCGGACGAGGACGTTCGGCCGGCCGCCCGCCCCCCGCAGCGCGCCCTCCGCCACCGCGAGGTAGTACTGGACGACCTCGAGCTTCGTGATCCCCGCCTCCGGGAAGTAGATCTTGCCCGGGTTCGAGATCGCCACCTCGCGTCCGGCCGCCTGGACGACGGCCTTCTCCTTCTTCGCGGCAGCCATGTGCGGAAAGGATACGGCGTCTCCGCCTAGAATCCGCGGCGATGGATCGCCCCCCGCGCGTCCGGTCCCTGGATCTCCTCCGCGGCCTCGACGTGTGGCTCATGCTCTTCGTCAACGAGATGGCGGGGGTGAAGCAGACGCCCCTCTTCCTGCGCCACATGCCGGCCAGCGCCGACGCGATGACGATCACGGACGTCGTGTTCCCGGCCTTCCTTTTCATCACGGGGATGGCCATCCCGCTGGCCCTGGGGGCGCGGCTGGCCCGCGGCCATTCCCGGGCCGCGGTGTGGCGTCACGTCTTCGAACGCGCGGCGGTCCTGCTTCTCCTCGGCGTGCTCATGATCAACGCCGAGCACGCGAGCCCGAACGCCATTCTTCCGCCCGCCCTGTGGAACATCCTGATGACGGCGGCGGTCGTGTGCGTGTTCGCGGCGCCGTTGGCGGAGGGCGAGGGGCGGCGGTTCCGGCTGGTGGGCCTGGTCTTCCTCGTCGCGCTCGTCCTCGTCTTTCGTGCGGACGGCGCGTCCGGATGGTTCCAGATCCGGCCGTACTGGTGGGGGATCCTCGGCCTCATCGGCTGGGCCTACCTGGTGGCGGCGGTGGTGTACCTCCTGGCCGGCGATCGTCCCGCGATCCTGGTGACGGCGGCCGCCGTGCTCTACCTCGTGGCCCTCGCCGACGAGGTGAACGCGATCGGCGTCCTGCGCGCGATCCGCCCCGTCGTCTTCGTGGGCCGCATGCTGGGTGCGCACGGCGCGCTCGTCCTCTCGGGCGCGGTCCTCGGCGTCGTCCTGCGGCGGCATCGCGACGAGGGACGTGCGCCCGCGCGCTTCGTCCTTCCCGCCCTGGGCTTCGCACTGGCCGGCGCGGTGGCGGGCGGGCTCGTCCACGCGCTGCATCTCGTGCACCCGGCGTTCGAGATCAGCAAGATCCGCGCGACCGCGGCCTGGTGCCTGCTCTCCGCGGCGTGGACGGTCGTGGCCTGGACGGCGGTCTACGCGTCCGCGGACGTGGCCGGACATCGGCGCTGGCCGCGCGCCATCGCGACCGCGGGCGAAAATGCGCTCGTCATCTACCTGCTGGCACCGTTCCTGCTGTCCGTGTTCGAGCTGATCGCGTGGGCGCTCGGCTGGAATCCGTACGAGTGGCTCGGCCGGTCGCTGGCCATCGGAATCGTTCGTTCCGTCGTCTTCGCGTGGGCCGTCGTGCGCCTGTCCGGCGGGATGCGCGCGCGCGGACTGCGCCTGCAGATGTAGAGGAGGACGAGTGAGACTCTTCCGGACGTGCTTGCACGGCGGCCACCAGCGAGCGGGTTGGCTGACCTTGTGCCTGGCCGGGCTCGTCGTGCCCGGCGTCGCCGCCGAACCCCTCGTCCTCGTCAACCACGTCGGCTACGACGTCACGGGTCCGAAGCGCGCCGTGGTCCAGGGCCGCAAGGGTGACCGCGTGCGCTCGTGCGACGTCCAGGAGGCCGCGACCGGGGCGCGCGTCACGGCCGCGGATCCGCGACCCGCAGGAGCGGTGGCGCGCTGGCGCGACTGGACGTACTGGACGGTCGACTTCTCCGCGCTCCAGCGCGAGGGCGAGTTCCGCGTCGCCTGCGCGACCAGCGGAGGCACGGTCTCCTCCTCGCCCTTCCGCATCGAGAAGGCGGTCCTCGAGCGCCACACCCTGTCCGACGTCCTGTACTACTTCAAGGGCCAGCGCGCCTCCGGCCTCCTCGACCAGGCGGACCGCACGGCGGCGCTGGAAGGCCGGCGCGACCGCGTGGTGGACGCACACGGCGGCTGGTACGACGCGACCGGCGACTACGGCAAGCACCTCTCGCACCTGTCGTATTCGACGTATTTCAACCCGCAGCAGATTCCCCTGACCGCCTGGGGTCTCCTGAAGACCTACGACCTCCTGCAGCGCCGCTCCGACCCGCTCTTCCGCCAGTACCTGCGCCGGCTGCTCGACGAGGCCGCGTGGGGCGCGGACTACCTCGTCCGCGTGCAGGCGCCGGGCGGGTCGTTCTATCGCTCGGTTTCGGGGCCGGGACCGGCCAAGCGGCCCGACGACCGCCGGATCGGCCGCGACGCGCGCACCAAGGCCATCACGAGCACGGACGAGGCCGAATACCAGAGCAGCTTCCGCGCCGGCGGCGGCCTCGCCATCGCCGCCCTGGCCCAGGCCGCGCTCTGGCCGGCGCCGGGGGAGCGACAGGCCGACTACCTCCGCGCGGCCGAAGACGGCTGGGCGTTCCTGGCCGTGAACAACGCGCGTCTCACGAACGACGGGCGCGAGAACATCGTGGACGACTACTGCGCCCTCCTCGCGGCCACGGAGCTGTTCCGGGCCACCCGCAAGCCCGGCTACAAGGAGGCGGCGGATGCGCGGGCGACGCGGCTCCTGGCGCGGCTCTCGCCCGCGCCGCGCGCGTACTGGCGCGCCGACGACGGCGACCGGCCCTTCTTCCACGCCGCGGACGCGGGGCTGCCCGTGGCCAGCCTGATCGCCTATCTCGATATCGCGGACGAGGCGCGGCGGGCGGCCGTGCGCGACGCGGTGCGCGCTTCGCTGGAATGGGAGCTCGCGGTCACGTCCGAAGTGGCGAACCCGTTCGGCTATGCGCGCCAGCTCGTGCAGACGAAGGCCGGCCAGCGCGACACGCGCTTCTTCTTCCCCCACGACACGGAGACCGCGCCCTGGTGGCAGGGCGAAGACGCGCGCCTGGGCTCGCTGGCCTTCGCCGCTCGCGCCGGGGCGCCGCTCTTCGCCGACGATCCCGCCTTCGCGGGCCGCCTGCGGCGGTATGCCCAGGATCAGCTCGACTGGATCCTGGGGCGCAACCCGTTCGACGCCTCCCTCCTCGAGGGGGCCGGGCACAACAATCCGGAGTACCGGTTCCTCGGCTCCTTCGAATACACGAACGCGCCCGGCGGCATCGTCAACGGCATCACCGCGGGCTTCACCGACCCCCAGGGCATCGACTTCAACCTTCCCCACACGGCGACGGGCGGCGACAACGACTGGCGCTGGGGCGAGCAGTGGCTGCCGCACGCGACCTGGTACCTGCTCGCGTTGGCGGCGGGGGAGGAGGCCTCACGCCCGGCGGACGGCCGCGTGATCATCGGCTACGTGTTCGCGCAGGACCGCGTGCTGGATCCCGCCACCATCGCCGCCGAGAAGCTGACCCACATCAACTACGCGTTCGCCAACATCAAGGACGGCCGGGTGGTGGAGGGCTTCGCGCACGACGACGAGAACTACCGCGTGCTGACCTCTCTGCGCCCGCGCAATCCCAACCTGAAGATCCTCGTCTCCGTCGGGGGATGGACCTGGTCCAAGGATTTCTCGGACGCCGTCCACACCGGGGAGAGCCGCGCGAAGTTCGTGGAGAGCGCAGTCGACTTCGTGCGCCGCCACGACCTCGACGGTTTCGATGTCGACTGGGAGTACCCAGGCCTGCCCGGCGACGGCAACGTGAACCGGCCGGAGGACAAGCAGAACTTCAGCATGGCGATGGCGGACCTGCGCGTGGCCCTGGACAAGGAGGGAGCGGCGCGGGGCCGTCATCTCCTCCTCACCTTTGCCGCCGGCGCCTCCTCGAATTTCCTCGAGCACACCGAGATGGACGTCGTGCAGGCTTCCGTGGACTACGTGAACCTCATGACCTACGACTTCCGGGAGGCGGAGTGGGAGCCGCAGGCCGGCCATCACTCGAACCTCTACACCCATCCGGACGACCCGCATCACATGTCCGCGGACCGGGCCGTGCGCGAGTTCCTGGCCGCGGGCGTGCCCGCGCGCAAGCTCGTCCTGGGCGTCCCCTTCTACGGCCGGGCCTGGGGCGACGTCGATCCGGCGGGGGACGGCCTCTATCGCGCCGGCAAGCCGCCCGCGGAGCGGATCCAGACGCGCTACGGAAACCTCTCCGCGCTGGCCACGCAGCCCGGATGGGTCCGCAAGTGGGATGCGCTCGCCCAGGCCCCGTTCCTCTGGAACGCGGAGCGCCGGGTCTTCGTGGGCTTCGACGATCCGGAGTCCCTGCGCGTCAAGGCGCGCTACATCCGCGAGCACGGCCTGGCGGGCGCGATGTTCTGGGAGTACAGCGCCGATCCGACGGGAGCGCTCCTGGGCGCGCTCTACGATGGGCTGCGCGGAACGGGCGCTACTCCCTAGCCCCGCGCTCCCGCAGCAGCTTGACCGCGTCGTCGTTCCGCTCGGCCACGGCGAGAGCGAGCGGCGTCTTGCCTTCGCCGTCCTTGGCGTCGATCTTCGCGCCCTTCTCCAGGAGCAGGAGGAGGATGTCGCGGCGCTCGCCCTCGAGGTTGCCGTGGTCGGCGATCTGGTGCAGCGGCGTGCGGCCGCGCCCCGTCTCGACCTTGTTCACGTTCGCCCCGTTGTCGATCAGGAAGCGCACCGCGGCCAGGTGGCCCTGGAAGACCGCGTGGTGGAGCGGCGTCTCTCCGTAGGTCTGGGGCACCACCGCATCGACCTTCATGCCCTTCGCGAGCAGCAGCTTCATGGCCTCCACCTGGCCCTCGTTCGCGGCGACTTCCAGCGCCGTCCGCCCGAACTCCGTGGCCGTGAGGGGCACGCCGCGCGCGATCAGCAGCTCCATGGTCGCGAGGTGGCCGCCGCGGGCGGCGTCGTGGAGCGGCGTGCCCGCCTCGTCGGCCCATTGCCCCGTGCCGCGGGTCGCGGCTTTCCGGTCGAGCAGCACCTTCACGAGATCGGTGTGGCCGCCGGTGGCCGCGTAGAAGATCGGGCCCTGGGTCTTCTCGTCGGGCAGGTTGATGTCGAGGCCCTTGGCCAGGAAGAGCAAGACGACGTCCGTCTTGCCCTCGAGGGCCGCCATGTGCATCGGCGAGGCTCCGCTCGGTCCCTTCGCGCGCGGGTTCGCGCCGGCGGCGAGCAGCAGCTCCACCACCGGCTTGGCTCCCTTGCCCGCGGCCAGATGCAGCGGGGTGAACTCGCGACGGTTGGCCAGGTTGGGGTCCGCCTTCCGGGCGAGAAGGAGGCGGGTGACTTCCACGGAGCCGGCCAGGGCCGCCAGGTGCAGGGGCTGGTTCTTGTCCTCGTCGGCCAGCGTCGTGCTCGCCCCCTTGGCCAGCAGCAGCTTCGCGACCTCGGGCTTGTCGGCCTGGGCCGCCCAGTGCAGGGCGCTGCGCTGGTGCTTGTCCAGCGCGTCCACCTCGATGCCGCCGTCGAGGAGGCCGGTGACGACCTCGACCTGACCGTCCTGGGCGGCGGACTGGATGCCGCCGTTGCCCGCGCGCTTGAGCAGGTCGCGCGCGCGCTTGCGTGTCTCCTCGTCGCCGTCGCGCAGGGTCGTGCGCACCGCCGCCACCCACTCCGCGGCGGCGGTGTCGAGGTTGTTGAGCGCGCCCGCGGCCTGCAGCCGCACGCCGGGGTCGTCGTCGGTCAGGCGCTTGATCAGCTCCGGGACGGCCGGCCGTGCCGCTTCGCCCAGGTTCCAGAGCGCGCCCGCCGCGTTGTAACGCACCTCGCGCGAGGTGTCGTGCAGGGCCTCGATGAGCGCGGGCACCGCCGCCTCCACCTTCATGTCCACGAGCGCGTAGGAGGCCTCGATGCGCTTGTCCTCCTTGCGGTCCTTGAGCTGCTTGAGCAGCTTCGCGACCTGCTTCTCGTCCGCGGCCGCGGCGGGCCGCGCGGAAGCGGCCACGGCGGCCGCGCAAAGGATGGCCAGCACGGCTCTCGCGTGTCTCATCTTTCCTCGCAGGGGGGAGATGATGCCACGCTTGCGCCCGGCCCGCCGCGCACGGATGGGCGGACGCTAGCCTCGGCCGACCGCCGGCGTCAGGCCCGCCGTCTTGCGCCAGGCCACACCTTCGAGGAGCGCGAACACCAGCACGACGTCGCCGACGAGGATGAGCGCCCAATTGCCCTCGCGGCTGAGCACGCCGGCCAGGATCACGATCGCCGTTCCGGCCAGCCACGCGACGTTGAGGGCCACGGCCAGTGCGGCCGTCCGGCGGGCGGCCGGTCCGCGGGCTCCCGCGATGAGCACGGCCGCGTAGCCCAGGAGGCTCAGCCCCACGGCGGCCACGATCGCGCCCGAGCCCACGCCGATCCGCGCCGCGACTTCGCCGGGCGCGATCACCAGCCCCAGACCACACAGGCCCGACACCACGCCGTCCGCGATCAGGACGCGGCCGAGGAACCTCTCACCGTTCATGACGAACCTCCTTGCCCCGCGCCCAATCTGGGGCGGCGGGGCCGCGCTTTCAATTACCTCGGAGGTCATGGCGGGGCCGCGCGGCCCGCCCCTATACTCCGCGCGGTGAACCGCACTTCTCACGACGCCGCGCCGAGCGCGCCCGCGGGTCACGTGGGTCCGCTCCTCCGCCATTGGCGCGCGGCCCGCCGGGTGAGCCAGCTCGACCTCGCGCTCGACGCGGACGTCTCCTCGCGCCACCTCAGCTTCGTCGAGACCGGCCGCGCCCAGCCCAGCCGCGAGATGGTGCTGCGCCTGGCCGAGGCGCTGGAGGTCCCGCTGCGTGAGCGCAACGCGCTCCTGCTCGCCGCCGGCTACGCGCCCCTCTACCGCGAGACCGGCCTGGGCGCGCCCGAGATGGCGGACGCGCGGCACGCCGTCGAGTTCATCCTGGCCAAGCAGGAGCCGTATCCCGCCATCGTGGTGGACCGGCACTGGAACCTGCTCCTGGCCAATCCGGCCACGCACCGCTTCCTGGCCCTGTTCCTGCCCGGGCCGCCCGCGGGTCCCGTCAACGTGATGCGGCTCATCTTCGACCCGCAGGGCGTACGGCCCTTCGTCGAGAACTGGGAAGAGGTCGCGCGCCATCTCGTCGAGCGCGTGCACCGCGAGGCGGCGGGTCCGCCGGACGAGACGACGCGGGCGCTCCTCGCGGACCTGCTCGCCTACCCCGGCGTGCCGAGCGACTGGCGCACGCCGCAGCTCGACCGCGTGCCCGCTCCGCTGCTCAGCATCGTCTACCGCAAGGGAGACCTGCGCCTCAGCGTGTTCTCCACCATCACCACGTTCGGAACACCGCAGGACGTGACGCTGCAGGAGCTGCGGATCGAGTGCTTCTTCCCGGCGGATGAAGCGACACGCGTGCTGATGTCCGGCGGGGGAGGCGCGGCCGGGGGCTGAGCGGCCCGGCGGTCAGGACGTGCGGTGGCCGTCCGGATGGTCGCAGCCGGGGAAGCTCGCGAAGAACGTCTGGCCCGTCCAGCCCAGCTCGCGCATGCCGATCTCGGAGGAGTAATACGCGCCCGCGATCCAGCCCTTCAGCTCGTCGAAACGGTCGCGGGTGGTGGGCGGACGCTTGGGAAGAGGCGCGGGAACGATCACCGCCTCCCCGCGCACCCAGAAGTGCGGCGGCTCCGCGGGCTCCGCGGTGGAGACGGCGGTGAGGAGCTCCGTCTGCTGGGCCGGCGTCAGCGCCTTCCAGGGGTGGTTGTAGCGGGCGGCGGCTTCGGCGTCGATCCAACCCAGCGCGCCCAGGAATTTCCGCTGATTGTCCGGCGTGTCGACGGCGAGGAGCTGGTCCACGAAGGGAGCCACCTTCGCTTGCGTGGAGCCCGGCACGATGCGCTCGGCGAGCGAGGTCAAGGTGTCCATCTGGTGCGCGTCCAGGAAGACGGGCTTCGCGCCGGGCACGCTCGCGCGCGTTTCGGCGGTGGCCACGCGGTCAGGGTGGGCCAGGTGATCGCGGACGGGATGGTCCTCGGCGATGGCGGGCAGGGCCAGGCCGGCCCCGGCCGCGCCCATGAGGCCCAGCACCTCGCGCCGACCCAACGTCTTCGGCGCGTCCCTGACGACCGGCAGCTCCACTCTCTTGGTCATGCGAGACCCTCGTGACTGGACGCCGACAGTAGCACCGCGTCTCCGCCCAGACAAGATCGCGAGACGGGTTTGACCGCCCGGAGGCGGGGGAGCTACGCTCCGGCGCCGGGTCCGGAGACGGTGGGGCGCGCAACAACCGACGGAGGGTGCACGTGCAGAGCAAGACGCAGGACACCTTCGACGTGCTCGTGGTGGGCTCCGGCGCATCCGGGGGCTGGGTCGCGAAGCGCCTCACGGAAGCGGGGCTCAGCGTCGCGCTCGTGGAGGCGGGACGGCCGCAGTCCGACAAGAACTTCAGCGAGCACCGTCCCGAGTTCAGCGCGCCCTATCGGAACCGCGCCCCCGAGGTCATCCGCAAGACCCGGCCCGTCCAGAAGGACTGCTACGCCTGCAACGAGTTCAACTACGACTGGTTCTGCAACGACATCGAGGAGCCCTACGCGACGCCGGAGGGCAAGCCCTTCAGCTGGCAGGGACGCACGCGCCTCGTCGGCGGCCGCACCAACGTCTGGGGCCGCCAGAGCTATCGCTTCAGCGACCTCGACTTCAAGGCCGCGTCCTACGACGGGTACGGGATGGACTGGCCGCTCGGCTACGCCGACCTCGAGAAGTACTACGACCTCGTCGAGGACTACGTCGGCATCACCGGCATCGCGGAGGGAGTGGACGAGCTGCCCGACGGGCATTTCCATCCGCCGATGGGGATGACCTGCGCGGAGACGCTCTTCCGCACCCGGGTGAAGGACAAGCTCGGGTGGACGACGACGCTTGGGCG
>Ga0075435_100004004_pt1 | contig 10071 bp, 6 predicted proteins | sample RhiMethybrSRZTD4_FD_75302 | JGI IMG/M metagenome (GOLD analysis project Ga0075435, IMG submission 75302) | Populus rhizosphere microbial communities from Tennessee, USA - Rhizosphere MetaG P. TD hybrid SRZTD4 | ecosystem: Host-associated > Plants > Roots > Rhizosphere > Soil | place: USA... | reverse complement strand
GTGCAGAGCTTCAACACGATGCGCACCGACGCTGACGATCTCGAAGGCGAACTGGTCCGTTACGTTGAACGACTTGAGTCGCTCGGCGGAATTGATCTCTTCTTTCTTGGCCTCGGTCCGGAAGCTGGCGGAGCTTCACACCTCGCGTACATCAAACCGGACTGCGGTGCTACTTACAACGACGTTGCCGGACTGATTCCGATCTCGCAATCGATTCTCGGGCACCACATCAATAAGTTTAAGGCAGGTGGTACTGTCGTCACTGAAGCTGACGAGGCTGAGTGTCGCGCTGCAAGGCACATTCTCACACTTGGCCCAGCCGCAATTCTTGGCGCCCGACGCGTAGTGCAATCGATCGTCGATGCCGACACAGCTCCCGCAAAGCGAGAGAGCTATCGTCAGTTGTTGACGACGAGGATCGCCGATGAAGCCGCGACGCGCCAAACGCAATTTGATCAAAATCCCGGACTTTGGTTGCGAGTTCATCCAAACGTCCGCTCGTTGATACTGCAAAACGTTTTGGAAAACTGAGATATGTCGAGCGTTCAAACGCCACCAGCTTCGTTACTGAATGAGTTTGCGATCGTTGTCGATCCAAAGGACAACGTTGCCGTAGTTAAGAAAGAGACGTGGCCAGGCCTCGAGTTGTTGTTGTCGAACGAATCGTCGCTTGAGATCCGCAGCGCCGTTCCGCCGGGTCATCGTTTCGCGACCAGAGATGTTCCTATGGGCCGGTTTGTGCTTCAGTTTGGACAACCGATCGGAACGTCTTTGGGAATCAAGCAAGGCGAACAGATCACGCACGACAATATGTCTGATGATGTGCCGATTGTTCGTGATCTCCCGGAAAATCTGCACACTCCTCCGCCGGATTATTTTCCGCTGAACCAACGCGCCACCTTCATGGGGTATCGAAGACCAGACGGGCGTGTCGGCACGCGCAACTATGTCCTGATTGTTCCGACGAGCATGTGCGCCAGTCACGAAGCGTTGCAGATTTCGACCATCGCGGAGTTCACGCTTTACGATCGACTGAAGTATCCGAACGTCGATGGCGTGGTCGCGATTCCGCACAACAAGGGCTGCGGTTGTCAGGATGGTTCAACGATCGACGTGATGCTGCGCACGCTTTCGAATTATGCGGATCATCCAAACGTCGGCGGCGTTGTTTTGATCGATCTTGGTTGCGAGAAGACGAACCTGGCCCAGGTTGAGAAGTACCTGTTGAAGCGCGAGAAAGCGTTTGCGAAGCCGGTGGCGAAGATCGGCATTCAGGAGGTTGGCGGCACGCAGGCCGCGATTCAACAAGGACTGAAAGAAGTCGAACGGATGCTGCCGCTGATCAATGAGGTCAGTCGTGAAGCATGTCCGGTCAGTGAGCTTGTACTCGGCGTGAAGTGCGGTGGTTCGGATGGTTTTTCAGGCATTTCTGCGAATCCAGCGTTGGGCCGAGCAGCCGACCTGCTGGTCCGTTCGGCCGGAACTGTTTTGATTACCGAAGTGCCCGAGTTTTGCGGCGCTGAACATCTTCTCGCCACGCGCGCGAAGGATGTTGAGACAGGGCGCGCGGTATATCGCATGGTTGATTGGTACAAAGAGTATGCGTCGAAGTTTGGCGCAGTGCTGAACAACAATCCGAGTCCCGGCAACATCTCCGGCGGGCTGCTCAACATCACGATCAAGTCTTTAGGGGCGATTGCGAAGGCTGGAACAACTCGCGTCGAAGGCGTCATTGAATATGCTGAAACACCGACGCAGCGCGGCTTAAACCTGATGCAGGGACCGGGATACGATCAGGAATCTACACCCGGCCTCGTTGCGGCCGGAGCGACGGTAGTCGTTTTCACTACCGGACGCGGGACAACGATCGGCAACGCGATCGCACCAGTGATCAAGCTCGCGTCAAACACACCCGTGTTCGAGCGGATGTCGAACGACCTCGATCTGTCAGCCGGCGGTGTTATTGATGGGACTGAAACGATCGACGAAGTGGGCCAACGAGTGTTCGAACATGTCGTGGCGGTCGCGAGCGGGCTCCAGGCAAAAGCCGAAGTACACAAGCATCGCGAGTTTCAGTTCTGGGCCGAGCAGACGGTGTCGTTGTAGTTGCCGCAAAGAGGCACCAAAAAATACAAAGAAAAGGCCCTTACTTCTTCGACGACCGCTTCTTCGAAGAGCGTTTCTTTGAGCCCTTCTTCGGGACCTTAGCGCCTTCCTCTCGCGCTTCTGAAAGTCCGATTGCTATCGCTTGCTTTTTGCTCGTGACTTTCTTTCCCGATCGTCCACTCTTCAACGTGCCGTGCTTTCGCTCGTGCATCGCCTTCTCAACTTTTTTGCTGGCCTTCTTTCCGTATCTTGGCATCTCCGATTCCCTCCTTGTTGATTGTGTCTTGCAATTAAGGGACCATTATCTACACCTCTGTCGTGATCGAAGCGCGATTTCTTCGCCTATGCTAAGCTCATTTCCAAAATAGGTGTTACGAGGTGGGGTTATGCAATACAAGAGTGATTTGCGTTGGCGGATTGTGCTGTTGGTCTGTATCGGGCTTTTGGTTGTTGTGAATGTCATCAAGATTTCATCGGCGGCTGGCAGGCGCATTGGTCCAGATCCGCAACAGGATGTTGTCCGTTTGGAGAGTCGCCTGACTCAACTTGAACAGCGCTTGTATGCTATTGAGACTAGCGTCCGTACTCTCGAACAGCAGTCGCGACTGGCAAATGTGAGTTCGCGAGCAATCAGCGCGGAAGATGTGCTTCGATTGCAGGCAGACATCCAGACGTTGCAGCGCCGGATCATCGATGACGAGTGTAGTTTGGCAAAACTGGATGAGAGGACATTGACTTTGGCCATGCGCGACGCGCGGAGAAAGTCTGGCGCTGCTAATAGCGATCCGTGCCGGAATAATTACGAGTCGCCATTGCGATTACCAACCGACCGGCAGTAGTTATAATTCACTCTCATGAGCGAAAGAATTCAGGCGTTACTAAAAGTTGTTCCGGCGCTGCTGATTTGTTGCTGCTCGATTGTTTGTTTTGGTGCGGAGCGATTCAACTTTGAATCAGTGCCGCTACGACTGATCGCCGTTGAAGCCCTTTGGCTCGCGATACCAGCGGTGGCCTGCGGCGTATTCCCGATCGGTCGGCCGCAGACGATTTAAGGAACGTTTCGGATCGACGTGGGCGCAAGCGACGTGTATCGCACTTATTGCGGCCATCGGCGCAACGTAGGAATTCAGGAATGATGGGCTGACGACAGGTGTAATGAGATGAGCATTGCAGTAACGCGCGATGGGCGACGTGTTGCTGTCAGTGATTCCGAAAGTCGGTACGCCTTGTTTCTTCGCACGCAACACTGATTCAACCGTGTCTCGCAAACACTGACCAAAGCTGATAGCCACCAATAGATCTTTGGAAGTCAACATCTCCACTTTGTATTGCAGACTGCCGCTGCTGCCAATCGGTGCTTCTGCATCGAAACCAAGAGCTAACAACCCATAAGCAAGGTAATACGAGAGAGACCTCGCGAAATCCAAACCTACCACCAGCACACGCCGCGAACGTTTGATCTGTCTTGCAAACTGTACGACCAGTTTTCTATCCAGATCCGACTTAAGGATATTCAAGCTCTGAAGCGACTTATCGAGCGATTGATCGATGTGGTCCTCGAGACTACGTTTTTCGCGAGTCGCAGCTTTCAAAACCGTGTACGGCGTGATCCGCGTCACAAAGTGTTGTCGCAGATCGGCCGCGAAGTCAGCGAAAGTTTCATAGCCGAGAACCTGCGTGGTACGCAGGATAGTTGTGGCGTCGATGTGGTATCGCTTCGCCATCTCGCGCGAGGACAGAAAATAGGTCTCGTCTGCGGAATCGATGATGTGCCGGAGCAGACGCTGGCGCCGCGCGTTTAGCTGTGACCTGGATTTAGTGAAGCGCGCTTCAAGAGAACTCAATGGAGTGCTACTGTCAGCGCCATCAGAACTCTGCTGAGGTTTCTTGGACGAATTGGAACCCATCGTAATCTCCGAATTTCAGGGGGCCTCAAGACACTCTACGCTCTGCGTGTGTGAGTAAATGTAATCCATATCGGCATTAAAGCCGAGTCCTGGCTGAGTGGGTACCTCGATGGTGCCGTCAGTAGCAACCTGCACCTCAGGAAAAATGACATCACGTGAGAAGTAACGAGAGCTGGCGGAAATATCGCCGGGTAGAGAAAAGCCAGAGAGACTGGCGAGACTGATGTTGTGGGCGCGTCCGATTCCCGACTCCAACATCCCACCGCACCAGACCGGAGTCCCTTTGGCAAAACAAAAATCGTGAATCAACAGTGCTTGTGAGTATCCGCCTACGCGCCCGATTTTGATGTTGATAATGCGACAACTTCCGAGCTCGATAGCCTGCCGCGCTCGTGCCGGTCCAGTTATGCTTTCGTCAAGACAGATTGCGGTCTTCAGGATCGATTGCAACCTGGCGTGGTCGATCAGGTCGTCATGATTGAGCGGTTGTTCGATCATCAGCAGGTCAAAATCGTCCAATTGTTTGAGATGATCTTGATCGCTGAGGGTGTAAGCGGAATTGGCATCGACGGAAAGCATGGTCTTCGGATGTCTGCGGCGCACTTCCCGCACCACGTCAATGTCCCAGCCCGGTTTAATCTTGAGTTTGATGCGTCGATAACCATCGGCAAGATACTTTTCAACGCGGTCCAGGAGCTGAGCGAGAGTGGGCTGTATGCCGAGGCTGACACCCACCGGAATGCGAACGCGCGTGCCACCTATTGTTTTTGAAAGCGACTGGTTGCTCACCTGCGATAGCAAATCCATGTACCCGAGTTCCAGTCCGGCTTTGGCCATGTTGTGTCCGCGAAACGAGGCAAAGCGGGTCGCGAGATCGTTAAGGCTCGTGACCGGCTGGCTCAGCATTGCGGGCGCGAGATAGTCGCGAATTACGTGTTGGGCGGTACCGACTGTTTCGTAACTGTAGCGTGGCTCTTCAGCGGCGACCACTTCTCCCCAACCAGTCAATCCATCGGCATGGATACTGACCAAAAAAATAAGACGCGAATCAATGCTGCCGAAGCTGGTTTCGAACGGCTCGTTTAAAGGCAGTCGGACCGTTCGCATTTCAATCTTCTCGATCGCGATTGGATCATTGGCGCTGTTCAACCATGGCGCCGCGGTGACGGATGCAGAGTGCATGGCGCGGCAAGATAACAAATCGCAACTTGCGTTGGCAAGAAAGTTTGCAGCATCTGTAGCACTATTGACATTCTGCAACACTTGCGGTAAAGAAGCGGCTACTTCGTCGGCCATGCAACCCTCTGTGCCTCTGTGTCTCTGTGGTTGGTTGGCTGAGGGCAAACCACAGAGACACAGAGGCACAGAGAAACTATTAAACCTCGGAGGTGCAGTGATGAGGATCAGCCAGATGATTCTTGGTTGGGTTTGTGTGTGTCTGCTGTGGAGTTTGCCGGTATTGGCCCAAACCACGTCGAACATTGAGGGCACGGTCAAAGATCCCAAGGGCGCGGTCGTTGCAGGCGCGGAGATCAAACTTACCTCCAGCTCGCTGGCCATTGAGCGAGCGACGACGAGTGATGAAGAAGGTTTCTATCGCATCACTGCACTTCCCGCTGGAATCTATTCACTCACAGTCTCGGCCCGAGGGTTTACCAACAGCACCCTGGAAAATGTTGAACTGACACTTAACCGCACGTTGACGCTGAACATCGAGCTCGAGGTCAGCGGCGTTAAGGAACAGGTCAGCGTTACGTCCGAAGCGTTGGTTATTGACTCAACCTCCGCCGCAACTGGTACGACCGTCACGCCGCAACAGATTCGCGAGATGCCGGTGAATGGGCGCAACTACCTCGATCTGTTGCAACTGGTGCCGGGCGCAGTTATCAATCGCCAGGCCAATGTGGGCAGTGATAATTCAACACCGGTGCTCGGAGAACGCGCGGGTAACAATAACTTCATGATTGACGGCCAGCCGAACAAGAACACCGTCACCGGCGGCGCTGCGGCGCAATTTAATCAGGAAACCATCGCGGAATTTCAGGTTCTGACAACAGGATATAAAGCCGAGTTTGGACAAGCTTCAGGTGCGATAGTCAACGTAATCACCAGAAGCGGAAACAATGAATATCACGGCGTCGGATCGTTGTTCTTTAGAAACGACGCATTCGACACCTCCAATTCTTTGGACCCAAACGTCACGGACGCACCAGCGTTGCGCCGGTACGATTACAGCCTCGCGTTAGGTGGTCCAATCGTCAAGAACAAGGTTTTCTTCTTCGGTTCCGGCGAGCGCATTCACGAGAACCGCAAGCTCGATTTCACGTTTCCCAGCACCGGAAACGCGCAGGCTAATCAGATTCTTCGCAACTTTGAAACACCATTTGACAATCCGTCGCGGACTCGCGACACGCGCGGTTTTTTCAAGCTGGACGAGCAGTTGGGCCGCCATCAGTTGACACAGGAAGTGAATTACACGAATGGCGTAGTCAAAGAATTTCTGCCGCTGTCGGCTTCCAATAGTTTGCCCTCGAGACGAAACAACACTACCGCGCGTAGTCTCCTGCTTGGATTTGGCGACGTGGTGTTGTTCGGCGACCAGAGCAATCCGTGGGTGTTGACATTGCGTGGCGGATACCGGGGCGACGTCTCCAGTTCTTCGCCGGCTCATCCCGAAGCAGGTGTCGGTACAACGTTCCAGATATTCAGCTCGTTTACTACCGGTGGACTCGCAGGCAATCTCGGCTCGGTGGCGTTTGGTAATAACACGTCGCCGTCTTTTCTCGATCAGAAGTACACCTCCCTGGGCGCCAATCTCGCAAAACTCTTTGGAGATCATAACGTGAAGTTTGGTTGGAATTTTTTGCGGACAAGAGTTGACGGTGTCGAAAGCCAAACACTGAATCTTCAGCTCTTCGCCACTGTCAACGATTTTCTGACTTTTGGCCCAATCAATTCCGGCTTCTTTACCGTTACCACGGCCGGTGGTCTGACGCCGGAAGCGAACGAAATCCACCTGCGAAACAATTACCACGCACTATTTCTTCAGGACGACTGGAAGTTTCTACGCAATCTGACGTTGACCCTGGGACTCCGCTGGGACTACGACTCCGAGTTTCTAACAAAAGAGAACATCTCACCACGCGTTGGCTTTGCCTGGGCCGCTACACCCAAGACAGTGATTCGTGGTCATGCCGGCCGCTTCTACGATCAATTTCGACTGAACATTGCACGCGATGTACCTTCGTTTGGAGGTGCGGATCGAAGAGTGGTCCAACCGTTTTCATATCCGCGCGGATTCTACGGGGTGCCGACGATTGGGCCTGCTGCCATCGGCGCTTCGCTATTCGTGGGCGGCTTATGCGTATCTCCGAATCTAACTGATGCAGAGATCGCTGCGGCCGGCGCGAAATGTCCGGCATTCGGTGGTGGTGCGGCGAATCAGTTCATTGGTCGAGACCGGCTCAACAGAGTCGTGGCGCCTGGGCATGCTTCAATCCCGGCTGACGCGGTAATAAACATCTCGAACGTTCAGCAACTGTCAGGACTCACGCCGCAGCAGTATGCGGACCAGGCGAGCGTCGCCGTCGGCAAGGTGCCTGGTTTCTTTTTCTGGGGACCGTTCGGCGCGTTATCGCATGCCGCGATTCCTGCGCAGATTCTGCCGACCAGCGTTGATTCCACTTTCAAGACGCCGTTCACTAACAGCTACAGCATCGGTGTGCAGCGCGAGATTGGTAGGGATCTCGTGGTCCAGGCTGACTACTATCATCGCGAGATGCACAATATACTCGGCGTCAGGGAATCGAATATATCGTTTGTCTCGCGCGCCGGCGCACGCACGTTTCTGCCGCCATTCAGCGCCGGGGCCATCAACACTTTCGGGCCGTGGTACAAAGGCGAGTACGACGCGTTCATTGTCAGCTTTAATAAACGACTGAGCCGGCGTTTTATTTTGAACGGAGACTATGCCTGGGCCAAAGAGACCGACAATCAGTTAGGCATCAATAGTCTTCCTTCGGACAGTTTTATCGGCATCGCGCCGGTCGTCTCCAGTACTGAAGCCGGAGTGCTCAGAACAAACGCTAACGGGCCGTACACGCGCGCCAACGGAAGGTTTGTCGCGCAGGCGAATACTTTCGTCTATGGTCCGGATCTCGATAAAGGCCCATCCGATCTGTCGGTCAATCACACGTTCCAGCTCAACGGTTTACTGGAGCTTCCGTGGCAGGTCCAAATTAGTGGAATCTTTCGCTCGCAGAGTGGGTTTCATTTCAGCCGGTTGAGTCCAACGGCAGACCCCGACGGTGATGGAACACTGAACGGGATTGATGTAATTGCCGGACGCAATGCTTTCACGGCGCCGACTTTTGTCAATCTCGACATGCGTTTTGCGAAGCGCTTCCGTCTTGGTGAGCGGGCAAGGCTGCACGTGTTGTTTGAGTTTTTCAATCTGTTCAACCGGCAGAATCCTGCAGCCGTGGAAACGACCACGACGAATGCAAATCTCACCTTCGGTGCTTTGAAGCAAGTGCTTCCCGGACGTGAAGGGCAAATCGGCGTGAGGCTCGAATTTTAGAGCCTTTGATAGGTCCTATAAGTCCTATAGGACCTATTCGACCTATTTCGAGAGCCATCCGATGAAAATTATCTTCGCCATTATCCTGTCGCTATTCTTCTCAGCAATCGCATCGGCCCAGGGCACGCGGCTGTTGCGACACCCGACGGTCAGCCGCGATTCAGTTGCCTTCGAATACGCAGGCGATCTTTGGATCGTCTCGCGTAGCGGTGGACAGGCCCGCAGACTGACATCTACTCCCGGCGCTGAGATCGATCCCTACTTTTCGCCTGACGGTTCGCAGATCGCTTTCACCGCTACTGTCGCGGGAAACACCGACGTTTACGTTGTGCCAACCGCCGGCGGCGATCCCAAACGGCTAACCTATCATCCCGGACTGGATCGCGCTCGCGGTTGGACGCCCGATGGTCGTCGCGTGATCTTTGCTTCTGTGCGGACCAGCGCGCCGCAACAATCCTATTTTCGTCTTTGGAGCGTCAGTGTTGATGGCGGCTTGCCCGAACCTTTGCCGATGCCGCGCGCTTTCAGTGCCGCTTACTCTGCCGATGGCCGGCGAATCGCTTACGAAGAGCTCACCACTGCTTTCATTCCCGATTGGTACGAGACAAGCCTTTGGCGACATTACCGCGGTGGTCGCACTCATCCGATCGAGATAATGAATCTCGCCGACTACTCAGTCGAGAAACTTCCCTGGACTAACAGCAACGACTCGCTGCCGATGTGGATTGGAAACACGATCTATTTCCTTTCCGATCGCAACCACACAGTCAATCTCTTCAGCTATCGACTCGATACAAAGCAAGTCGCACAACTTACACGTCACGACGACTTTGACATCATGACTGCATCGGCAGGTCCTGACGCAGTCGTGTACGAACAGGCCGGCTATATCTATCTCGTCGATGCCGGCTCGGGAAGGGGCAACAAGCTCAACATCGACGTGACCGGCGATCTTCCGTGGGCCCGACCGCAGTTTAAGAAGGTCGTCAGCATGATCCGCAACTCGGCATTGTCGCCGACCGGAGTTCGCGCTGCATTTGAAGCACACGGGGATATCTTCACGGTTCCGGCCGAGAAAGGTGACTATCGAAACCTGACGCAGAGCTCGGGCGCACACGACCGCAGTCCGGCCTGGTCGCCTGACGGTGCTCAGCTTGCGTGGCTGTCGGATTCGAGTGGTGAATACCAACTCATGATCGGCGATCCGCTCGGCGTAGTTCCACCGCGGGCAATCGCGCTGCCGTCAACTGCATTTTTCTCGGCCCCGGCCTGGTCGCCCGACGGAACGCAGATTCTGCTTCAAGACAATCATCGAAGTCTCTGGACCATTGCTGTTGCCGATGGAAGGGCAACGAAGATCGACGTGGACGAGTATCCCGATCCGATCCGTTCCTTCGACGCGGTTTGGTCACCGGATTCGAAGTGGATCAGTTATTCAAAGAATCTGCCGAGCCATCTCCGCGCGATCTTCATCTATTC
>Ga0075435_100004002_pt1 | contig 10073 bp, 10 predicted proteins | sample RhiMethybrSRZTD4_FD_75302 | JGI IMG/M metagenome (GOLD analysis project Ga0075435, IMG submission 75302) | Populus rhizosphere microbial communities from Tennessee, USA - Rhizosphere MetaG P. TD hybrid SRZTD4 | ecosystem: Host-associated > Plants > Roots > Rhizosphere > Soil | place: USA... | reverse complement strand
GCACGGTGAAGGAGCTGCAGGAGCTGCGCCGCCAGGCCGCATCCCAGATCGTCGTGCCGCAGGGACCTCTGCCGCCGATGGGCGGCGCCGGCGGCGGCGGCAAAATTCAAATGCCTTAGGCGCTAGTCGCCTATACTTTCTTCATAAGTTTTGGGGAGGGGCTTATGAGGATTGCGCAATCGTACGTCTGTCTTTGCCTTCTGCTTTTATTGGCAAGCTGTAGTCTTCCGAAGAAGTTGTGGTCGCCCGCGCAGGCAGTCGCCACGAGCCCTACCGAGCAACAGCGCGCCGAAGAAGAGATGCGGGCCATGGTCGCAAAAGCGGTTCAAGCGCAGGCCGGACCTGCATTGGATCCGATTCGTGACAAGGTTTATCTCGGCCCCGACGTTCGCCAAACGTCGTTAGCCCTAATGGCATTGCAGACCAAGCCCACGGAACCCGAAAAGAAGGCGCTTGAGGTTTGGCACGAACTCTTCATGGGAGTGCTCGGGCCCGATATGGACCGTTGGCTGCGAGCATATATGCCTTGGGGAACACCGGTCTGGGAGTTGCAAAAAGCGGCGTCTTCATCACTTCTCGCAGAACTCTACGGAGGGTCGATCACATATGGAGAGTTCAATAGGCGACGGCTCCAGATCGCAGCTAATGCGCTGAACGCTATGCAGGAGCGTACTGAAGAGATTCGGAAGGACGCGAGACAACAGGTGTATGCGCAGCAGGTTCTCGATACCCAACGCTCAATCGCGGGAAGTGCGGCTCTTCAAAACTACTACGGTTTTCTAAACCAACAACGACTCATAAATCAGCAGTTCATGCCCGCGAGAGTGACTCCGTTCACCTGTACCCGGCTCGGAAACACTATGAATTGCTATTAGGGACAGAGTTAGGGACAGTGCCGGTATGAGTACCGCAGCCGAGGTCCGGACATGGATCGCAGAATCTCGGAGAGTCGTCGCACTGACTGGTGCGGGTATCTCGACCGACTCCGGCATCCCGGACTTCCGCGGGCCGCAGGGCGTGTGGACCCGGAATCCGCACGCCGAGAAGATGTCGAACATCCACTACTACCTCGCCGACCGCGAGGTGCGCAAAGCCTCGTGGCAGAGCCGGCTGAACAGCCCCGCGTGGAACGCGCAGCCCAATGCCGGGCACCTGGCCCTGGTTCAGCTGGAGCGAGAGAAGAAGCTGCACGCGCTGATCACCCAGAACATCGACGAGCTGCACCAGCTCGCGGGCAACTCGCCCGAGCGGGTGATCGAGGTGCACGGCAGCATGCGCCGCTTCATGTGCTGGGGCTGCGGCAAGCGCGGGCCGATGCAGAAGGTGCTCGCGCGCGTGCGCGCCGGCGAGGAAGATCCCGCGTGCCGCGACTGCGGCGGCATCCTGAAGAGCGACACCATCTCGTTCGGCCAGCAGCTCGTGCCCGAGGTGATCGACCGCGCGATGCAGGCGGCGGGCGAGGCCGACCTCTTCATCGCCATCGGCACCAGCCTGCAGGTCTACCCGATCGCCGGCGCCTTCGACATCGCGCGCTCGGCAGGGGCACGCACCGTGATCGTCAACGCCGAGCCCACGCCTTTCGACGACACGGCGGACGCCGTGCTGTCGGGATCGATCAGCGAGCTGCTGCCGCAGATCGTCACAGCCCGAGAAAGCGCTTCGCGTTCTCTGCAGTAACCGCCCTGAGGGTCGCCTCGTCCAGCAGCGCCGCCTCGAGCGTCTTCATCGGATGGTTGTCGCCCATCGCGTAGGGATAGTCGGTGCCGACGAGCACCTGCGAAGCGCCGAAAGTGCCGATGACGAAGCGCACCGCCGCCGGATCGAACACCAGCTGGTCGTAGTAGAAGCGCCTCGCCGCGGCCGCGGGCGATTCCTTCAGCGACTCGCGCGCCTTGGGCACGTGCGTCCACGCGTGCACCAGGCGCGGCAGCAGGATCGACATCACCCCGCCGCCGTGGCTGAAGGCGATCCTCAGCTTCGGATGGCGCTCGGCAATGCCGCCGGTGATCATCGAGGCGCAGGCGAGGCCGATGTCGCCCGGGAAGCACACCGCCTGCTCGATGAACGCGCCGACGATGCGCTCCTGGCCCGCCGGGCGCAGCGCGTGCACGAAGATCGCCGCGCCCAGGCGCTCTGCCTCGGCGAAGAACGGCTCGAAGCGCGGGTCGCCGATCGAGGTGCCGTTGACGTGGCTCGCGATTTCCGCGCCTGAAAACCCCAATTGCCGCACATACTGGAGTTCCTTTATTGCTTCGTCCGTGTCCTGCAGCGGCACGGCGCCGAGGCCGACCATGCGCTCCGGCGCGCGCGTCACCATTTCCGCAATCTGGTCGTTGAGATAGCGGATCAGGACCTTGGCGTCGTCGAGCGGCAGCCAGTAGGAGAGCAATTCCGGCATCGGCGAGATCGCCTGGCGCGTGACGCGCATGCCGGCCATGTCCTCGATGCGCCGCGACACGCTCCACGAGCCGTCGGCCACGGTGCGGTAGACCTTGCCCGAGATCATCACGTGCTTGTGGCAGGCGTGGGCGTCCGCCATCGACGGCCAGGGCACGTTGGCGTTGCGCCCGGCGTAGCGCGGGAACGACTCGGGAACGATGTGGTTGTGAACATCGATGCATTCGTTCATGGGCGCGGATTATAGAATCGCGGGATGCTGAGACTGCTCCTCATTTTTCTGCTTTCCATCGGCTCGGCCTGGGCGCAGCCCTGGCCGGCGAAGCCGGTCAAGATCGTGGTGCCGTTCGACGCCGGCGGCACCGCCGACAAGCTCGGACGGCTGATCGCGCAGGAGCTCGCCGAGCAGCTGAAGGAGAGCTTCGTGGTCGAGAACCGTCCCGGCGCGGGCGGCGCGATCGGCTCGGAGCTCGTCGCGAGGAGCCCGGCCGACGGCTACACCTTGCTGGTTTCCGGCGTGGCGTCGCACGTGCTCTATCCGCTCATGACGCCGAGCGCGCCCTACGACCCGATGCGCGACTTCACGCACATCGCGCTTTTCGGCGGGCCGCCCGCGGTGTTCGCGGTGAATCCCGAGCTGCCGGCGAAGAACCTGCGCGAGTTCGTCGAGCTGGCGAAATCGAAGCCGCTCTCGTACGGCTCGCCCGGCAACGGCACGCAGGGCCAGCTCGTCGCGGAGCATTTCAAGCGCCTCGCCGGGATCCAGCTCCAGCACGTGCCCTACAAAGGCGCGGCGCGCGCGGTGACCGACCTCGTCGCCGGGCACATTCCCGCGGTCTCGACCACGCTCTCGACCGCCGCCGGGCAGATCAAGGGCGGCCGGGCGCGCGCGCTCGCCATCAGCGCCGCCGCGCGCCTGCCCGACTACCCGGACGTGCCGACCTTCGCGGAATCGGGCTACCCGGACATCGTCGCGACGGTATGGTTCTCGCTCTCCGGTCCCGCCGGCCTGCCCAAGGACGTGGTCGAAAGGCTGAATATGGAAGTGCGCCGCGCGCTCGAGCTCACCGACGTGCGCGAGCGCCTGCGCCACGAGGGCATGGTGCCGAACCGGCTCGACGACAAGGAGTTCACCGCCTTCGTGCAGGACGAGCTGCGCCGCTGGGCGCCGATCGTGCGCGCCTCGGGCGCCAAGAACGAATGATCAGCCGCGAGGAAAACGAGGCCCTGACGCGCGTCGGCCCCGGCACGCTGATGGGCGGCCTATTCCGCCGCTACTGGCTGCCGGCGCTGCTCGCCTCCGAGCTCGCCGAGGCCGATGGGCCGCCGGTGCGGGTGCGCCTTCTCGGCGAATCCCTGGTTTGTTTTAGAGATTCGGAAAAAAGGATAGGTCTCATCGACGAGTTCTGCGCGCACCGCGGCGTGTCGCTGTGGTTCGGCCGCAACGAGGAGTGCGGGTTGCGCTGCCCCTATCACGGCTGGAAGTACGACGTCACCGGCCAGTGCGTGGACCTGCCCTCCGAGGGCGCCGACGGCCCGATGCGCAAGCGCATGAAGCTCAAGTCCTACCCCTGCATCGAGCTCGGCGGGCTGATCTGGGCCTACCTGGGACCGCCCGAGCTCAGGCCCGAGCCGCCGGGCATCGAGTGGGCGCACGTGCCGGCCGAGCGACGCTACCTCTCCAAGCGCCTGCAGGAGTGCAACTACCTGCAGGCGATGGAAGGCGGCATCGATTCGTCGCACGTTTCGTTCCTCCATTCGGGAGCGCTGCACCGCGACCCGCTCTTCCAGGGCAGCAAGGGCAATGAATACAACCTCGCCGACCCGATGCCCGAGTTCGACGTGGTCGATTTCCCGGGCGGCCTCCTGATCGGCGCGCGGCGCAACGCCAAGGGCGGGCGCTACTACTGGCGCATCACGCCGTGGATCATGCCGGCGCACACCATCATCCCGCCGCGCGCCGGCCATCCGCTCGGCGCGCACGTCTGGGTGCCGATCGACGACGAGAACTGCTGGGCCTGGAGCATCAACTACCACCCGAAGCGCGCGCTTAAGAGCTCGGAGCTGGAAGCGATGAGCGCCGGCAGGGGCATCCACGTCCGGTACGTCCCCGGCACCTATGTCCCGCTGCAGAACAAGCGCAACGATTACCTGATCGACCGCGGCAAGCAGAAAAGCGGCGAGGCCTTCTCAGGCGTCGAAGGCATCGCGATGCAGGATGCCTCGCTGCAGGAGAGCATGGGGCCGATCCAGGATCGCACCCGCGAGCACCTGTGCCCGACCGACCGCGGTATCGTGCTCGCGCGGAAAAAGCTGCTGGAGGCCGCGCGGGCGAGCAAAGAAGGCAAACCGGTCCCGGCGCTCCGCGCCGACGAGCAGCGCGTGCGCTCGTGCGCGATCGAGCTTGACCCCGACAAGCACTTCCGCGAGCACGCGCGCCACGGCCTGTTCGCGCCGCCCGACACCGACCCCGTGACGGTGTGATGATCGCGCTGCCGGCGCGGCTGGAGGCCATCCGCGCGCAGGAATACCCGCGCTTCTCGGACGCCGAATACGCGCGGCGCCACAAGGCGCTCGGCGGGGTCATGGCGAAGCATGATCTCGATCACCTCCTGATCGTCACCGACCACCGGAGCGGCAACGCGCCGCAATGGGTGACCGGCTGGCCCGGCACCGTCGAGGCCTACGTCGTCTTCAGGCCCGGTGAGACGATGGTGATGCACGTCGAGTGGTTCAATCACTTCCCGCTGGCGAAGAAGCTCGCCAGCGGCTGCGATGTCCGCTGGGGCGAGCACCGTGGAATCCAGAAAACGATCGATGAGCTGCGCCGACGGGGCGCAAAAAGACTCGGGCTCATCGGACCGCTGCTCGCGCGCAAGCAGCGCGAGCTGGAGAAGCACTTTCAGGTCGTCGAGCTCGATGCCGAGTACGTGCGGCTGCGCCTGGTCAAGTCCGAGGAGGAGCTCGACTGGCTGCGCATCGGCGCCGCGTTCAGCGATGCCGGTTTTGATTCGCTGCTCAAGGGAACGCGGCCGGGCATGACCGAGCGCGAGCTCGGCAACCTGGTCGAAAGAGCCTACGTCGGCGAAGGCGGCACCACCTTCATCCACTTCATCGGCGTCACGCCGATGGCGGATCCCGGGCTGTTCGTGCCGCCGCAGTTCCATTCCTCGCGCAAGGTGCAGAAGGGCGACGTGGTGTTCTGCGAGCTCTCGGGCACGTTCTGGGACTATTCGGGGCAGGTGCTGCGCACTTTCAGCGTGGACGCCGAGCCGACACCGCTTTATCGCGACCTACACTCGGCGGCCGAGGCGGCTTTCGAAGCGGTGACGCGCGTGGTGCGCCACGGCGCGACCATGCAAGAAATCATCAGCGCCGCAGGCGTGATCGAGGAGCGCGGCTTCACGGTGTGCGATGATCTGATGCACGGCTTCGGCGGCGGCTATTTCCCGCCGATCGTCGGCACAAAGAGCCGCCCGGCGGGCGAGCTTCCGAGGATGACACTCGAGGAGGATATGACGGTCGTGGTGCAGCCCAATGTCATCCACGGTTCAGCCGGTGTCCAGGTAGGCGAGCTGATCCGCGTCACCCGAACCGGCTTCGAGCGCCTGCACGCCGCGCCACGCGGCTTCTTCCGCGCTTGAAGCCCGTGACGATCGTCGGCGCGGGCCCGGTAGGCCTCGCGACGGCGCTGTCGCTCGCGCACCAGGGCGTGCCGGTGCAGGTGATCGAGGCGGAGCCCGCGCTGACCATGGACCAGCGCGCCGGCTCCTACCATCCCCCGACGCTCGAGATGCTCGCGCCCTTCGGCGTCACCGGCGAGATGCACAAGCAGGGCATCAAGGTGCCGCACTGGCAGATCCGCGACCGCACGCAAGGCGTGATCGTCGAGTGGGACCTTGGCCTGATCGCCGACCTGACGCCCTACCCGTACCGCTTCCACCTCGAGCAGCATCGCCTGACGCCGATCCTGTTCGAGAAGCTGCAGGCCTTTCCGCACGCGATGGTGTACTTCGGCACGCAGCTGCTCGAGGCGACGCAGCACGGCGACTCGGTCAGGGTCAAGACCAGCGCCGAGACGTTCGAGACGCCGTGGCTCGTCGGCTGCGACGGCGGCCGCAGCACCGTGCGCAAGCTCATGGGCACCGAGTTCGAGGGCTTCACCTGGCCCGAGCGCTTCATCGTCATCAGCACGCACGCCGACTTTCACCAGCACGGCTTCACCTCGAACGCCTATGTCGCCGACCCGCGCGAATGGGCGGCGGTGTTCCACATGCCGGGGCTATGGCGGATGGCGTTCCCGGTGCATCCCGACGAGGACGAGGCCGAGGTGCTCGCGCCCGACGCGGTAGAGGCGCGCATGCAGCGCTTCGTCGCCCGGCCGCAGCCCTACGACGTGCCGTACAAGGGCATCTACCGCGTGCACCAGCGCGTGGCGAAGGAATGGCGGCAGGGCCGCATCGTCCTCGCCGGCGACGCCGCGCACCTCAACAACCCGCTCGGCGCCTTCGGGCTGAACGGCGGCATCCACGACGCGATCCTGCTCGCCGAACTCCTCGGCAGGGTTTGCCGGGGCGAGGGCGGCGAGGCGCTCCTGGATGCCTACGTGCGCAAGCGCCGCACCGCCAACATCGACTTCGTGCAGACGCAGTCGATCAGCAACAAGAAGATGCTCGAGGAGGCCGACCCGGCGAAGCGCCGCGCCACCTTCGACGAGCTGCGCCGCGTCGCCGCCGATCGCGAGCGAGCGCGCGACTTCCTGATCCGCTCCTCGATGATCTGGAGCGTGCGCAGAGCCGCGGAAATCAGCTAGCCGGCCTTGATCTCGACTTTGTTCGGGTAGAAGGCGACGTACCCGCGGATCGCGGCCATTTCGTCGAACGGCTGCTCGTAGCTCCACACCGCGTCGCGCGGGCCGTCCTTGAGCGAGAAGTACGACGCGTCGCCCTTGAACGGGCAGTGCGTGCTGCTCGCCGAGCGCTCGAGGCGCTCCATCTTCACGTCCTTGCGCGGGAAATAGTAGACCACCGGGTAGTTGCCTTCCTTCATCGCCAGCGCGTCGCGCGTGTCGGCGATCAGCTCGCCGCCGAATTTCGCCTGCACGCGCTTGCCGGCCGGCTCGACCGCGATGCGGTGATCCGGCATCTGCTTGAATCCGGGAGCAGGATTGGAACTCATCGCTCGAATCTAGATCATGGCCGAGCCGCCGTCCACCACCAGCGTCTGCCCCGTCATGAACGCCGCGTCGGCGCTGGCGAGGAAGCTCACCGCGCCGACCAGGTCCTCGGGCTTCTCGTCGCGCTGGATGGCGCGCGTCTTCCTCGTGTTCTCGCCCTGGCGCACGTGCTGCTCGACCTTGGCGACGTTTTCCGACAGCGTGAAGCCGGGCGCGAGCGCGTTGACCGTGATGCCGTCGCCGCCGAGCTCGCGCGCGAGGCCGCGCGTCATGGCGATGACCGCGCCCTTGCTCGCGATGTAGTGCAGGAAGAGCGGCACGCCTTTGAGCGGCGCGCCCGACGCGAGATTGATGATGCGGCCGTAGCCGCCCTTGCGCATGTGCGGCGCGCAGGCGCGGCAGCACAGGAACACGCCGAGCGTGTTCACGTCCATCACCTTGCGCCACTCCTCCGCGGAGATCTTCTCGAAGGGCTTGAGCTCGAGCGTGCTGAAGAGCGCGGCGTTGTTGACCAGGATGTCGAGGCGGCCGAAGGCTTTCACCGTCTCGGCCGCCATGCGCTCGACGTCCTTCTCCGAGGCGACATCGACCTCGAGGCCCAGGGTTGTCGAACCCGACGCCTTCGCAATTTCAGCGGCGGCGGTATCGACGCGACGAATGTCGGCAATGACCACCGACGCGCCATCCTGCGCGAGCCGGGCAGCGAGCGCTTTGCCGATGCCCGAGCCGGCGCCGGTGACGATCGCAACCCTGCCTTTCAGCCTTTCCATACGACGTCCTCGTAGGAAACCTGCCGCGACAGCAGCCCCAGCTCGCGCGCGAAGCGATTCATCGACTCCACCGCCTGGCGCGAGATGCTCGCGTCGTAGAACGGCACGTCGCGGCGGATGAGCTCCGCGATCATGCCCGCCTCCGCGGGCGGAAAGAGCTTCCTGCCGATCGCGGTGGCGCGGGCGGGGTCTTCGCGCAGCGCTTTTTGCGCGGAGACCACGGCGTCGCGCGCTGCCCTGGCGAGCTTGGGATCGGCGTCCGCGCGGCAGACCAGCGCCGGAAACGTGTAGCCTTTCGTCTCCGGGGTGCCGTCGCGGCGCGCGTCGAGCACCAGCGTGCCGACGCCGCTTTTCACCGCCACCTCGGCGCCCATGCCGTTCGCCCAGAAGCCGTCGATCTTGCCTTCCTCGAGCGCCTTGGCCGCGAGCAGGCCGAACGACGCCGTCTGGCCGACGCTGAAGCCGGGCACCGGCCCGATCGTCAGGTCCTTCTCGGGATCGATGCCCGCGGCCTTGAGCATGCGCTTCAGGCCGTCGACCGGCCCCGGCGCCGCGCCGACCCGCAGGCCCTTGACCGCGGAGAGGTCGCCCTTGCGTGCATTCAGCGACTTTTTCAGCACCAGGAACCAGTACATGTGCTGCGCCAGCGCGCACAGCAGCCTGGCGCCCTGCCAGTCCTTGAACGCATAGAGCACCGCGTGCGAGGCGCCGCCGACGAAGTCCAGGCGGCGCTCGCGCAGCTCCTCGTAGGTCTTGGTCACCGGATAGAGCAGCTCGAGCTTCGCCTCCGGCAGGAAGCCGAGCTCGACCGCGGCGATCGCCGGAAAGTACGACGGCGAGATGAGATCGGGAATGGCGACCCGCAGCGTCATTGCGGCTTCACTCCGGCGGCCTGCACCGCCTCCTTCCACAGCGCAAGGTCGGCGCGGATGGCCTGCGTGAACTCGGCGGGCGTGCCGCACACGGCATCGACGCCGATCTTGTCGAGCCGCGAGACGAAAGTCGCGTCCTTGCAGCCGGCCGCGATCTCGCGCGCGATGCGCTCCACCACCTCGCGAGGCGTGCCGGCGGGGGCGACGTAGCCGTTCCAGGTCTCGGTGCGGAACCCGGGATAGCCCTGCTCGGCGACGGTCGGCACGTTCGGCAGCTGCCGCGCCCGCTTGTCGCCCGAGGTGGCGAGGATGTGCACGCGGCCGCCCCCCGCGTGCGGCAGCAGCTCGTTGTAGTTGCCGAAGTAGCAGTTGACGTGGCCGGCGATCAGGTCGGCCATCGCAGGCCCGCCACCCTTGTAGAGGACGGCCTCCATCTTCAGCCCGGCGCGCGCCAGGAACAGCGCCATGGTCAGGTGCCCGACCGATCCCGAGCCCGGCGAGCCGTAATTGAGCTCGCCCGGCCGCGCCCTCGCGTAATCGACGAGCTCCTTCAGGCTCTTCGCCGGCACGTTGTCGTTGCAGCCGAGCGCGAACGCGTTGGTGCCGACGATCGAGATCGGCGCGAAGTCCTTCAGCGGGTCGTAGTTGATCGTCTGCACGTGCGGCACGATCGCGAGCTGCGGCGTGGCGGCGGAAAAGAGCGTGTAGCCGTCGGGCTCGGCGCGCGCCACCAGATCGGCGGCGATGGCGCCGCTCGCGCCCGGCCGGTTGTCGGGCACCACCGGCTGGCCGAGGCGCTGCGAGAGCCACTCGGCGGTGATGCGCGCGATCGAGTCGGTGACGCCGCCCGGCGGGAAC